>JADMIO011189639.1_pt1 | contig 31347 bp, 24 predicted proteins | sample 8958161 | NCBI WGS metagenome assembly JADMIO01 (sample SAMN16585339, study PRJNA669376) | soil metagenome | isolation source: Crop rotation soil | place: USA: Cullars Rotation, Alabama | collected 2011 | reverse complement strand
TCCCGCTCGTCATTCTCCACTTGCCGCTTTTCTTATCAGGGACCGCACGAAACACCTGACGATTCGCCATAACGACCCTCCTTCTTGCGCAATTTCGGTAGTACGCACGCTGTCTGAAAACATTGGTAGCTGCAGTCGACATCTATCTGCCACTTCCAGAAATATGAACCGGTGGACTCGAGCAGCGCCGCGTCGGTTGCTGAAGGCATCGCATTAGCAGTCGAGGATAAAAGTTGGTCGCGCCAAATCGGGCTTTGGCGCGGCCAAGGATGCAACACGGGGGCATGTTGCAATAAGAAAATGTGCGGAATAAGTGTCCGTGCTTTATCTCCAAGTTGAAATCAGTTTGTCTGACCTTCACTTCTCGTAGCCCGGTTACTCCTGCCTCTATTTTTGAGAACGGTGATGAGAGAACTGAGAGCGATCAAGCCCGCCTCTTGGGCTTCATCCCTGCTGGCGAACGTTGACTGAGAGCGCCGCGCGCGCCTGCTAATGCCGATCGCACCTTCACGTCTAATTTCCCACCACCAACGATTCTCAAAGTCGTCGTCTCTGGAAATTAGAAGAGAATATCGATCTTCAAGCTTGTCGATACTTGGCTTCGTTCTTCGAGATCTTTTCGGCAATTCTACAATTCAAACCTACGGATTCAGGTGCCGTTCACACCGATTCATTCCCTCTAAAGGAGTATGGAAAACGCGGGCGCCCCTGACTGCTGGTAATTTTACGAGGTCGCCTTACGAAGAACTACGCACTAGGACTGAAGTGTTGAAAGTCCTTGCATTGTTTTCGGGCCGGTCGATCCAACAGCTAGCAGGGGTAAACAAATGGACGTCATTTCCGAATTACTCACGATGTTGTCGCCGGCACTTGTCGACAGGATTGCCGCAGCGACTGGCATTAGCCCAGAACTTGCCCGCAAAGCGATGAGCGTGGCACTGCCCGCCATTCTCGCCGCGCTTGGAAGCAAGGCTGCGAGTGAAAGTGGCGCCAAGGACCTGTTCAAGGCAGTCGGATCTGCCGACGTTGAGGTGGGAGATACATTAGCGGGCGCCCTGGGTGGGCCAAGGAGGGAGTCTGTCGTCGAGCAGGGTTCCAACGTGTTGAGATCGCTCCTTGGCGGGAATGCTCTGTCCGACCTGACTGGGGCGTTGGACAAGACCACTCCGGGTATAGGCCCGCGAGCAGCATCCACCGTTACTGCTCTTGCAGGTCAATTGGCCTTGAGCGGCCTTGCCAAGAACAGTGTCGGTATGGACGCGGCCGGCTTCTCTCGCATGCTGGCATCACAACAAGAGAATATCAAAGCCGCAGTTCCCTCGGACCTCGGGAGACTGCTTTCCGGTGCGGGGGTGGTCGGCGGCGGTTATGCGGACTCCGCACGGAAGGCCACAGCCGATGTCTCCCGGGCAGCTGCGTCGGCAAGCAAGCACGTGAAAGAGACTGCCAAATCCAGTACCAACTGGCTCTTGTGGCTTATCCCGCTGGTAATCGTCGCTGCTATTGCGCTGTATTTTCTTTTCAACAAATCCGAGCAGACAATGCAAACCAGCACCCAAACGCCGCCAGCCGCTACTGAGCTCGTTGTCGACGGCGTGGACGTCGGCAAACAGCTAACCACAGCTCTAGATGGGGTCAAGTCGAGCCTTGGTGGCATCACTGATGCAGCGACGGCACAGGCAGCATTGCCCAAGCTGCAGGAGGCAACAGCAGCGATCGATAGCATCTCCGGAACCGTTGGAAAGCTGTCGGCAGAGCAGAAGACCTTACTTGCGACGCTAATCAATGCAGCACTACCGGCCATCAAGGAGATGGCCAACAAGACTTTGGCGGTCGCCGGCGTCGGCGATGTTGCCAAGCCGGTCGTTGATGCGTTGATGGCCAAACTGGAGGCGCTGGCGAAGCCGGCATGAGACGCGATTGAACTATAAGGAGTTCCGGTTCGCAGGAGGATGTTTTTAACGAACTGGATCTTCGAGATCGGAGACAACATGGTCTACTCGGACGAAGCAGCTATTGTCCCCTTTGCCGTGTTGATCGTGATTAGCATCGGGGCAGATGGAGTTGACGGCGTAATTTAGACATCGTGTAACCGTTTTATAGAGGGCAACATGGACATTTCTGCAATCGGACAGCAAGGCCTACAGCAGGTGCCGCAGCAATAGGACTAGGGCCAATTCTACTCCCCAAAGTCTTCACCCATTTCCGGGTCGCGCTTTCCTATCTTATACCCTTCACCGCGACGCACCTGACTGTGCGGCTAGTCACTTCGGCGCTGCTCGTGCCGTTGACTGGACTGCTTCTGGGTGTAGTCGTTGGCTTCTCCGGTCGTAGCGCCGTGACCGATCAGGACATCGCCCGGCTCCTGTTGACGCCAGCAGGCGCATGCATAGCGCTGGCCGCCATCAGTATTGGCATCGCCGCCGCGGTACTGGATGTTGCGGTGATGATGTACACCCTGGCCACCCGCGAGAAGCTTGTCCTTCCCGCGGTTCGGCGCGGGCTTGCTTTCGTTGTCCCCCGCTCTCCACGAGTGCTACGCTTTAGTCTGGGACTTATACTACGTGTTTTTGGCATTGCGCTGCCCTTCCTTCTCGTGATGGTAGTAATCGCCCATTGGTTGCTGCGCGACTATGACATCAACTACTACCTCACGAACCGTCCACCACAGGCTCTGCTTGCAGCCACTCTGATTGCGGGCCTTGCAATGCTTATGGGCTGGATCCTCTTGTCGCGGCTGACCGGCTGGGCCTTCGCGTTACAACTCGTCATAGGGCGCGGAATGAGACCAACCGCAGCTTTCCAAAAAAGTGCCGCCCTTCTCACCGGACGGAAAGCACACCTTTTTTGGCAGATCGTTGCTTGGCTCGCATTCCGGATACTATTGGGCATTGGCATCGCGGCGTTGCTCGGTGCTGCGATCGGCCAAGCACCCGCCCTTTTGGGTGACAATCTGCGGCTGATTGCCGGGGCAACGCTCGTCCTCCTGCTGGTCTGGGGTCTGGTGAATGCATTCGTGTCCGCGCTTTCGAACGGTGCCTTGGCACATATCCTCCTGTCCGAATTCTGGGATGTAACACAAGAAGAGCCCTTCCCTGCGAGCAGGGCTGATGATCCTAGCGTCGGCCGCCGAGTGCCTCTTTGGGCTGTTCTTCTGCTGGCATCGGCCTGCGTCGCTGCCGGGCTAATCCTCTCAGATCACATTCTCAATCGGCTTAGTTCGCCACAAACGGTCGAGATCATTGCGCATCGAGGTGCGGCAGGTATTCGACCGGAGAACACTATGGCGGCCGTCGTGAAGGCGATTGAAGATGGTGCCGACTGGGTCGAGATCGACGTGCAAGAAACTGCAGACGGCGAGGTGATCGTCGCCCACGACAGCGATTTCATGAAGTCTGCGGGCGTGAATTTGAAAGTCTGGAATGCGACGATGGCCGATCTCGCGCACATCGATATCGGCAGCTCCTTTGACACGGCGTATTCGGCCGAGCGCACGCCGACTCTGCGTGAGGTGCTTCTGGCCACTCGTGGAAAGTCAAAGGTGATGATCGAACTGAAGTCCTACGGCCACGACTATGACCTGGAAAATCGTGTTGTCCGGATTGTCGAAGAGACTGAGATGACCGACCAAATCGCGGTGATGTCGCTCAAGATTGGGATGGTCGAGAAGATGCGCGAGCTGCGCCCAGGCTGGCGCACCGGAATTCTGGCGGCGAGAGCTATCGGGGATCTCTCACAACTCGACACTGACTACATCGCGGTAAATACCGGCCAGGTCTCAATCAATCTTATCAAACAGATGAGCGCCGAGAAAAAGCAGCTCTACGTTTGGACTGTCGACGACCCCGTGACGATGTCGCGGATGATCTCGATGGGGGTCGACGGGCTCATCACCAATCAGCCTGCCTTGGCGAAGCAGGTAATGGAGCGGCGCAATGCCCTATCCGGGCCCGAGCGCTTACTACTTTGGCTGGCCGACAGCTTTGGGATCGGCAACTTCCGCTTAGTCGCCAACGAAGATGATGCCTGAGGGGCCTGGCACACCAGCAGCAGGAATCTTGATGCCCTTGTCACGCGCTCGGAAGAACGTAAGTTGGCGAAGGACGCCACTTAATGCGATCTGGACACCATTCTCATAAACTGGTGGCGGGATAGACCTTGGTTCGAGGCAGTGGGTTATCCCAAGATTTAGTAGGTTCTCGCCCGTGGGTGCCGCCGATTTCGACTCCGTCTAGAGCTTACCTTGTCAGGTGAAAACAGAGAAGGCGACAGTATCTTCGCGCTACGCTCATCAGACCCGGCGCCTCGAAGTACTGCTGAACTGACTAATTTGCCTTATAGCTGATCTACAGTCCTGTCGGCGCGCTTGCTAGCGACCTTATTCACACAGCCTCGTAATTTTACGAGGTGACCGCACCGTGTATGTCAAATACTCTGAAGGTGCTTTGCGCACACGTTTGTGATCGCAAGATTCGTCTTCGATGGTCGCTTGAGCCGGCCGAGTTTGCTTGGCATCTCCCCACAGTTGGGAGGAAGGCATCGTTTGTGGTGCCTATTGTATTTGCATCTCTTAACGAGCTTTGCTTCAGCTGGTAGGAAAGTCGCCAATTGCAAAAGAGCCTCACAATAGTCTTGTGGTGAGCCGATTTCACGGACGTCCGCTAGCCAAATAGGATGTTTGATCATGAATGGCAATTTGGTTTCTCTAGCGATGCAGTATCTCACTCCTGAGATCAGTTTGCGCATTGCAAATGCCTTGGGCATCGATCGCGCAGTGGTGGAAAAGGCCATTGCGATAGCGGTGCCGGCCTTGTTGGGAATACTCGCGAGTAATGCTGCAAAAGCTGGCGGAGCCGAGCGGATTTCCGGTGCTCTCAAACAGTTTGATTCAAACGTGCTGCCCCACTCATCCCAGTCCTTCGGATTAGATCAGCAGGGCGCATTGATAGAAACTGGTAGAACGATTCTATCTTCTGTGATCGGCGGTTCGCAAACCGACGCTTTGACACAAGCTTTGTCCAACTTCGGCAATGTCAATCAAAGCACTGCCACTTCGCTGCTCTCACTCGCAGCGCCCGTCGTTCTGGGTACTCTCAAATCCCGGAGTTCGAACCTCGACGCAAGCCGACTGGCGGATTTGTTGGCTTCCCAAAAAGCGAACGTCGCCGAGGCATTGCCATCTGGTATGTTGAGCAATCTGGCTGATAGCGGCGTGATAGAAGGATTGGGTGCGGTCAAACGTTCGGCTGGCCAGGTCGCCTCGAGCGCCGCCGAAGCCGCACAAAAAGCGAAGCCGCCGACCATGCAGACCAAATGGCTTGCCTGGACCATTCCGTTGATCGCTCTTGCCGCAGTTCTCTGGTACTTCTTCGGCCAGCCGACCCAAAAACCCACTGCTCCCACGGCCACCGAGGTAACTCAGCCGTTGGTCGTCGATGGTGTTGACGTCAGCAAGGAAGTGACGGGCGTTGCCGACCAGATGAAGGCCGCACTTGAGGGAGTGACCGACGCAGCAAGTGCTCAGACTGCGCTGCCCAAACTCAACGAGACGGGCACGCGCCTAGACAAGCTTGCAGAACTGATCGGCAAGCTCACGCCAGATCAGAAGAAGATCGTTGCCGGTCTCGTGGCCTCGGTCTTGCCGGCATTGAACACTCTTGCCGACAAGGTATTGGCGATCGCTGGCGTTGGCGATGTGCTTAAACCAACGATAGATGGCTTACGTGCAAAGCTAGAGGTATTATCAAAAGCTTAGTGCAATTGCGGTGGCAACGCATGCCAAATTGGCCGAAGAGCCAAGCTTCGGTGTTCGCTTAGGAGTATCACGCCGGGCTAATGCCGATTTCGGCTGGTCTGCTCGCGGCGCAGCGCACCGCTTTTGCTGGGAAATCCGATTCTGGCTTACAGAATGCGGATCTTGCCAAGTCTCGGAACGTGGCGAGCGCTGTCCCTGGATGATGTCAGCTATTCTGACAACGAGAAAGCCTAGGGTTTCTATTTCGCGTTCTGGCTTCCACATCGGTCGGGTAAATATCGCTAATCATCCACAGTCATCATGTTCTCGAGCGTCGGCCTCTCCTCGGCGATTGTGCAGGTTATGCCTTCCGCGTTGGCGAGGCCAGGAACTCGATGGAAAAGGGCCAAACCATGTATCAAATTAGGCAGGATCTCACTCGCACGACTCTCGCAGTTCTGTTTATCGGCCTTCTCCTCATAACTTCCTTCTGGATCGTGCGACCATTTCTACCGGCAACTATCTGGGCAACGATGCTGGTAATTGCAACATGGCCAACGATGCGTTTGATTCAATCAGTGCTCTGGAACAGCCGTTTTCTGGCTGTCGCCATAATGATCCTCCTGCTGGTGGTGGTATTCGTAGTACCGTTCATTTTCGCCATCACTTCGATTGTGGAACATATAAATGTCATAGCATCTTGGCCTGAGGCGCTTGCGGCATTTCATATGCCGCCGCCACCCGAATGGCTGGTTCAGCTTCCTGTGATTGGAGAAGCAGCCTCGCGTGCATGGGAGAACGTCGCTGCTTTGCAAGCTACCGAGGTTGTAAAGAAAGCTGCGCCTTACGCGTTCGATGCAACAAAATGGATCATAGGCCAGGCCGGCAGTGTCGGTGCCTTGATGATGCATCTCCTCCTCACCATCATTGTTGCTGGTGTCTTATATTCCTACGGCGAACAGGCGGCATCCTTACTATGTCGGTTTGGAAATCGGCTCGCGGGTGAGCAGGGAGAAGACTCTGTACATTTAGCGGGCAACGCAATTCGAGGCGTAGCGCTCGCTGTCGTAGTAACTGCGCTTGCACAATCCGCATTTGCTGGCATTGGTCTCCTTGTGGCAGGAGTTCCGTTTGCGCCGGTTCTGATAGCAATAGTATTCGCGCTATGCATCGCGCAGCTTGGCCCGAGCTTGATACTCTTACCCGCAGTGGTTTGGATGTACTGGAAGGGCAACGCAGGCTGGGCCACATTGCTTCTTATTTGGTCAGTGCCCGTGATCATCATGGACAACTTCTTGCGCCCCGTTCTAGTCAAACGGGGCGCAGATCTTCCATTTCTGCTCATTATTGTTGGCGTAATCGGCGGTTTAATAGGATTTGGCCTGATCGGTATCTTTGTTGGACCCGTAATATTAGCTGTCGCCTACACTCTACTTGCGACATGGATGGATCAAAAAACTCAGTAATTGCAAAAATCGCCCCACCTCACCGAGTACCGTGCATTGGTCTAATTTCGCAGTCACTACGTCACACCATGTCTCTAAGCGATACTGGTAGTGCGTTACAAAAACCTCGAAATATGTCTCTCAATCCTAGCAACCGGTAACTGAGCACCTTAGCGGTTGTCGGTCGTAACCGGTTGTCGGCTCCGCCCGGCAAATGTCTCAAGCGTCTGCATGGACTGCGCTATCTTCCTCTTGACGCGTTGCTGCTAGAGGAAAAGCCGATTGTGGCATTTGCACTGTTCAACATCATGACAATGGGACTCGGAATTGGATCGTGGATTATCTTATTCGGTCGGATGTCCCAAATATACTTCCATTGGGGTGGAAGGCACTTAATGAATTCGTTTGAATTGGTTATCAATGTGCCCAGCGCCTTGGGAATCTCAATGGATAGTTTGTAAGCGTCTACCTTGGTTTTGCCTGACGTAAGATGAACGATCTGGTGATTTATTTTCTCTCTCGCTTCGATCTTCATCGGCGAAAAGTGTTGTGGCCCAAAGTCTTTGGCCAGTATGTCTGTGGGATACGACCTACTGCTTTTTGTGAAGAAGTCATCTAGTGATCGTGCGTGCAGGCAAAACGATTCGACGTATGCATTCGTAGCAATCCGGTCCATGGAAATGGTGCACAGTCGCTGAAAGGATTTGAGAAGCATCCACACTTCGTATTGAAAATACTCTTGCAAACATTCTTCTAGGTCTCCTGGCGTTGTGAATACATTTTCCGTACTGCGCCTAGTCATGCGTACCTCGTAAAATACCAGGGACCCGGCAGTGCGTTCCTTCCGCGGAAGATAAAAAGCGTTGTCCATTTTGCAGTCAAGTCAGACCGCCTTACCTACCTCTTACCACGGCATGGGCTTTTTGCCTGCTACGTACCGGTAGAGAGTCCGGCCGTTGCGCTGCCACCTACGCCTGACCGGATGGGCCTTGTCTGTCAGGCCTTTCTCTAAAATGGTCATTTGTTGCACAGGCGGTCGTCGCACAAGCGCCGGGTGGGTCGGCTATTGAGGTTCAAGCCAGCTGTGAATTGTGCCGGCGAACAGTAAATGATTATAGCCGGGTTCCGGCGCGCGTTGCGCGCCCACTAGGAGCATATACCGCAATTCCGGTTTCGATCACGAGATCGCACTTACCACCAATCATGATCAAATGCTCGATACCATCGCGGCGCACCAGCACAAGACGTCGTATCTTGTCGACTTCACAGTACTCACTGACAGCCAATCGCGAGCCTCGACGCCCGCCGACACTCCCAACTAGCAATTGGATGGAAAGGATGACCACGGCCAGCACAATAACGGCGGCAATGAGATACCACATATTGTGTTCCAACCAACCCATGTCCGACTCCGCAGCCGACAAATCAGGGCGATCTGCCCCAAGTCAATATCCAGCGTCGTGGCCCTTCGCGATATGCGCTAAGCGGTGCCCGTGCGGTCGCAAAAAAAGAATGCATCCAATTGTTCAGGGGCAAGTTTCTTAGCCAATTCAGTGGCCGCGGCCATTTCTGCTGAACTCAGGCTGTCAATCGCACAGGCCTTCGGCAGGCACTTGTAGTCGTCGGGGTATTTCAAGCGAAGAAGCAGGATGTCACGTACCTCCTTCGGCGGCACGAATCGGAACATCCAAGCAACATTCGGCATTGTGTAAATAATTCCGACATCTTCCAAGGCGAGCGTGACTGCCACATGCATCGCATCTGAAAAGACAACGTCCTCGTGAAGGGCGTCGCGTTTTCCAATCTCTGAGGCGAGCCGTCTCGCCTCGTGATACTCCGCAAATTCATCGAGATTGCTTAGCTGCGGATAACGAGCATTTCTCCGCTCCCCCAAACGGATCTCCCCAAAATAAGCGGCCGAATCACACTCCTACTACACATAGTGCAGGATTCATTTTTCACGGCAAGCTTAGATGATGGGCGTATTTATAGGGGAGGCGTCTTCACCACGGCGAACGCCACAACGGCACGTAAGGGCTGACGCGCCATGCGTTTGCGAGGCAGATGCAAATCTTGGGGCGTGCCTGACCAGTCCCGTCCACCTGGTCAGGCCGCCAATTCAAAGTCAGATTAGGCGGAATAACCCAGGAATGCTTTGGCCTTGGCAACTTCGGCATCCCACTTCGTCAGCTGCTCGGGTGTCAAAAATGCTTCAACACGCGCGCGCAAGGGGGCGCGAGCCTCCTTCAGCTTCGCAATGACATCGGCTTTTGTGATGTCCGGGTTGTTCTTGCGAACTTCATCAAGTTTCTCGCGAGCGCCCTCTAGCGCAGATTTCAACCGGCTCTTCTGGTCTTCGGAGAGATTCAAATCGGTTGCGAAACGCTTCAACTCGTTCTGCACGGCTTCCACAGCTTCAGAATTCAAGCCCATTTCAATTCTCCCTTATGACGTTAGATGCCCTAACCAACCTCCAATCGTCGCCGCATTTGTGAATAGAGCGCGGCGTCATTCCCAGTAGTTCATCGCCGCCATTGTGCACTGGCCAGCATCTGAAAATGGACGCAGGCTGAAGGGCAGGTTCAGCCTCCCATAAAATGAGCATTTCTGCAATGGCTTGATCTAGCCAGATGCGGGGACGCGTGTTGCCCCAGCTAACTAAATTCGCTCTCGACATTTAACGTACTAGCCTAGACCGATTGTGCAAGATTTCGGAAGATTCGAAGTAACCGAAAAATGAATGGGGCTAAGGCAAAAAAAATTGCGTCGATCTTGCGCATATCGGCTATAGCCGCCTCATGGAGCAGGATGAGGCGGGGACGTTCTTCGCACTACAGGATGAAATTGCGAAAAGCATTGTCGGCGCTCTGAAAATAAAATTGCTTCCAGGCGAACTTAAGGCGATCACGACCAGGTCGACCAAGAGCGCAGAAGGCTATGATTGCTACCTTCACGCCCGCGCAATACTCCAGGTAGATTGGAGCAATAAGGCGATGCTGAGGTCGGCAAGGAGGCTCTTCGAAAGGGCCACGGAGATAGACGGAGAATACGCCGAGGCCTTTGCTGGCATGGCCGATTGCGACGCGTTCCTATGGATTGCTGGCGATCTCGACGTCTCCTACCAGAACATTTTCGCGAATAGCAGTAAGGCGCTCAGTCTTGCACCTAACCTCGCGGAGGCGCAAGCGTCCAACGGACTCGCGCTATATCTGGGCGGTGATCCCACTGAGGCGATAAAGGCCTTCGAGAGGGCCATCGCCCTAAATCCCGATCTATGGGAAGCAAATACACTATACGGCTATTGCTGCAGAGCTATAGGCCAATTCGATAAGGCTGCGCTTTACTACGAACGCGCGGCGAAGCTCAAGTCAGACGATTGGGATTCGCTCGCAATGCTTGCAGATGTATACGAGTCACTTGGCCGACATGACTTAAGCAACTCGGCAGCACGGCGAGCATTGGCCCGGTACGAAAGCGCTCTTGGTCAGCGGCCCGATAATGCAGATGGGATCGCCCTTGGGGCCGCGATGCTGGTGTTATTAGGTGAAAATGCCAAAGCCGTAGAATGGGCGAAGCGCGCGATTGTACTCGATCCCGAAAGTTATTCGGTTCGTTACAATGTGGCCTGTGTGCACGCGGTCGTCGGCAACTCTGACGCAGCGCTCGAATGCCTTGAATACATCTATTCGCGGGTGCCTAGGGCGCGGCGGTGGTTGTTAGGAACTGTGAAATATGACGCCCAGCTTAAATCGCTCCGCGACAGGTCCGATTTCCAGGCTTTGGTGAGCCGTCTTGAAGCTGCCTCAGCCGAGCAGACCTAACGGGTTCAGAATCCGCCCAGTCACTCCATCTCAGATTACCAGGTGACAGCACATCCTCCGATCCTGAGCGGCTATTCCGCGCTTGGGCGAATGTCTGCCTTTAACCCTCGGCGGACCTATTGCCTGCCTCGTCCAATGTCCGCTTTTGACCCATTGCAGACATCACCAGGTACTGAAGACGTCCACGCGCGAGCTGGGGTCCCTGCGGTTCGGCGCCGCGTAGAACGATTTCGAGGCGGCGCGCACATCATCCTAATCGGTCATCCCGGCCCCCGGGATGCGAGGATAAAACCGCGATGAGCCTTGCAAGGGCGACAGGGAGCGTCATCGCCCTGCCGGCGTTGCCCGTTGTTCGCGATGCAGTGCAGTGCAGGGCAAGGCGATCCTATTTCGCGGCTCCCAGCAGGTAGCCACCGTCCCAATGCCAAAGCTGCTTGTCGTCGACAGTGACTTTGACGATGGCCTGGAATCCGGCAAGCGTTCCACTTCCAGCATGGAATGCGCATAGCCCGAACGGGGGCTTCGCGGAGTCATAGGTGATGCAATGGCCAACGGCTGAGTCGCCCGGCCCGACCGCGAGTACTGCGGCAGAGCTCCCGTAGAGGGGACTGCTGATCATCGGCCCGTAGTAGAGGATTTTGGTTCCAGGTGGTACCGCCGCCAGATTCGATTCCGTGATTGTGCAGAAGCTTGGTACCTCGCCAGAAAACTGGCTGCATTCCTTGGTGATCTTGAGAGGTTCCATCGCGGGCGCGGCAAATACCGCCGAATTTAGTGTCAGGGCGACTCCGATTGACAGGATCGACGGTGCGCGCATGGTTTTCTCCTCAATGTCGCGTTGTTGAGCGGCAGACACCCTGTGCGCAATCCTTCCGCAGGTAACGAAAGATTGCCGATCCTTCGCCGAAAAAGTGGTGAAATCCCTGCCACGCTGGCTTGGTCGGCCGCCATTTCGACTGGCATTCCGGCAAGCCGCATGGTCCCGGTCAGGCGCAGCCGATCGGTTTCGCCCTAGCCTCGCTTATGGTCTTGATTGCCAGATCCGGATGCGCTGCTACGGCTGTCCCGACCCAGTTCCCGGCTTCCTTGTTTTGCAACACGGCCGCGAGTGCAGCGGCGCGCGTCGCGCGGGTCGACCGGGTGTCATTGTCGGGCGAGAGACGGTCGAGCATTCTCAGGGCGTCCTTGTAGCGCCCGACCATGAAATACGCGTTGGAGAACTGCTTCGCCGACCAGTCGGGAAAATCCGGGACCAGCCGGACAGCCCGGTCCGCCATCTCGGCGCCGCGCTGTGCTTCGCCGAAGCTGGAGGCCCAGCCGGCATAAAGCGCCAGGATGTCGAAAGCATACGGTGTAATCGCCAGGGCGGTGTCGAACTCCGACCGGGTGCGCGCGATCTCACCCTGGTACCGCAAGCTGATGCCGAGAACCGCGTGCGCCTTGGGATCGGTGGGCTCGAGACTGACCGCACGCTCGGCGGCATTGGCCGCTGCCATCCTGTTGCTTTCCGGTTCGACGCCGAAATCGGCCAGGAGATCGTGGGCAAGGCTCAGTTCGACCCAGGTGCGCACGAGTTGGGGATCGCGTTCGGCCGAACGGCTGAGCAGGTCGACGGCTTCCTCGGCATCGGCGCGGTCGATGCGCGCGAGTTTTCCCGTCCCGAGCACGTAAAGCTCGTAGGCCGTGTGCGCGCCGGGCGCTCTTAGGCGTGCGGCCGCGCGCGCGGTTTCCTGGATCAACCCGGCGCTGCCGCCGAGGCGGTTGGAGATTCGTTCGACGATTTCGGACTGGATGGCGGACAGGTCGTCGTCGCGGCGATCCCACTGTTCCGACCACAGAACGCCACCCGTTCTCGGATCGATGAGATGCGCCGCGATCCGGAGATTGTCGCCTTCGCGATTGATCGAACCTCCCAAAACGAAATCGACATCGAGCGTCTCGCCCGGATTGGCCCCAAAGGCATATGCCGAGCCGCGAAGGACCATCTGAAACTCGCGAAGCCGCCCGAGTTTGGTCAACAAACCGCAGTCCTCCGTCCTCAGTCCCTCCTTCATGCCCTGAGCCAGTCTCTGTGCGGCTTCGTCGCCGCCGACACTGATGAAGGGCACGACGGCGACGACGGGCGGGCCGTCGAAGGAACGCAACGCGGCGGGAGCGCGTGCGAAGCGCCAGGCCGGGCCGACTGCAATCAACACCAGCACGCTCGCCGCGATGGCCCCGATCCTCCACCTGGTCCTTGCAGAAGCTGGGACGGTGGCCGGAATTGTGAATCTGTAGCCGCGCTTGGGAACGGCCCTGAGTATTGACTGGTCTGCGTCTCCGATGGCGCGGCGGACGTCGCGCACGCACTGCACGAGGCTGTCGTCCGTGACGAAGACGTCGGGCCATACCGCCTTCATCAGCTCGTCCTTGGTGACCAGCCGATCGGTATTCTGCAGCAGATACTTTAGAAGCTCGAACGCCTGCGGCCGCAGCGGAATGTCGCGGCCGTGCCGGTCGCATACCAAACCTCTGGCGAAATCGACCATGACGCCGTTCACGGCGACTGTCCGGGGAACCGGGAGGTTCATTCCCCACCTCTCTCCGCGGGAGTCCGCGCAGCCATTCGCCTTCACCATAGCAGAGACACGCGACGGCTTGAATAGCGATGAAAGTTCGCGGGTCGCTGGCTCAGAAACGCGCATGTCCGGCGGTCCGCTGCACCTGCGTTCAATGCGGGTTTAGCGCGGACCGACTGTCGCCCGTTCCGGTCCAGATGTCTCGAATTGTCCCCAATCGGGCGCTAAGCGTACTCCAAATCTCGCAATGTCCGGTTCTGGCCCGAAGCGGACTTTTGAACCAGATGAGATCTATGTCCGCTTTTGACCCAAAGCGGACGTCTTGAGACTAAGTCCGATTGTCTTCTTCTGACCCAAGATATCGGCCCCGGGCCCAAAGCTCCAGGGGAGCGCGTTGTCGAGTAGGCGGCGGAAGACCGTTACGAGCCGGTTGCGAACGAGGGTCAATTGAGCGACGAAGGAGTGCCCGTGCGTCCAGCGAGGGCAGGAATGCTGACCATGAAAGCGATTCGCATCCATGCCTACGGCGATGCCAATGTTCTGGCCTACGAAGATGTGCCGCTTCCCGTGCCCTCCGGCGAGGAGGCCCTGATTCGCGTACACGCGGCCGGTGTCAATCCAATCGACTGGAAAATAAGGGCTGGCATTTTGAACGACTGGATCCCACAATCCTTTCCCTTCATTCCAGGCGTCGATTTTTCCGGCGTAGTAGAAGACGTCGGCCCGAGCGTGTCTGGACTCAAGGCTGGTGACGAGGTCTTTGGCGAGGCAAACATCTTCGGCCCAGCCGGGAGCTACGCTGACTACACGGTTGTCCCAGCGAGTCACGTCGCTTTGAAGCCGCAGACTGCCGGTCACGTCGAGGCGGCTGCACTTCCTGTGGTCGCAACGACCGCGTGGCAGGCGCTCTTCGGAGTCGGAGGTATGGAGCTTAAGCCACACCAGACTATCCTTATCCATGGGGGCGCCGGTGGTGTGGGGAGCGTGGCGATCCAACTTGCCAAGTGGCGCGGCGCGATCGTGATTGCGACGGCATCAGAGGCTAATCGCGATTTCTTATATCGACTCGGTGCGGATCAGGCGGTCGACTACACAAAGGTGGCCTTCGAGACGGCCGTTGGCAAGGTTGATGCCGTCCTCGACACGATCGGAGGAGCGACGCGGGATCGCTCCTGGGGAGTGCTCAAACGCGATGGTGTACTTGCTTCTGTTCGTGGAGAACCGTCCCAGACGGATGCCGCAACACATGGCGTTCGCGGGGTTGGCGTTGAAGGAGCGCGTGGGCTTTCTGCGCTGAGCCGGATCGCCGACCTCGTAGACAAGGGTATTCTCGAGCCGCAGGTCACCGAGGTGCTGCCGTTGGTCGAAGCTCGCAAATCTCACGAGCTGAGCGAAGCCGGCCATGTGCGTGGCAAGATCGTTCTCAGTGTACGGTGAGTAGGGAGTATGACGATCATGCGACGACGGCTCGCGGCGATATTTTGCGCTGATGCTGCGGAGTACTCGCGACTTGTGAACGCAGACGAGACAAGCGCGCTGCGTTTGCTAGCTGCCCACCGATCCTTGACCGATCGGCTTATCTCCGAGCATTCCGGGCGCATCGCCAACACGGCCGGGGACAGTATCGTTGCAGAGTTTCCGAGCGCAGCCGATGCTGTGCAATGCGCGCTTGCTATTCAGGAAAAGCTGGCGACAGCGAATGAGCAGATACCAGTAGACCGACAGATGCATTTTCGGATCGGAATTCATGTCGGCGAGGTGATGGTGAATAATGGCGACATCTTCGGCGATGACGTCAACATTGCTGCGCGGATGGAGAGTTTGGCTTCGTCCGGTACCGTATGTGTTTCCGGCGCGGCGTACGACTATTTCCGAGGCGTTCCTTCAGCCCCGGTTGACGACCTTGGCCCTCAAAAGGTCAAGAATATTCCCACCCCGATCAGGGCTTACTTGCTGCGACCTTCCGGCGGCCCATCACAAGCGATACCGCGTGTTCATAGACGAATGGAGGCCAACCTACTCCGCCGGTGCCATGAGGCGCTTCGCTCCGCCATGGAGGCAATTACCGCGCCCGAAGGAGTAAGCCCTGTCGAATGCGCACTGCTCGGCTCTCTCGCAGATGCCAGGGGTAGTAATCATCGGGAGTTGGCAGAAAGAGTCGGCATCCATCCAACGAAATCACACAGATTGGTGAAACGCCTCCAGGGCATGGGACTGATCGAAACCTCGTCCGAAGCGGTTGGGCAACGCTCGAAGCGTCTTGTGATTACCGCTGCGGGGAACGAATTGTGCGACCGTGTTGCGCCTGCCCTCCGCGCGGCGCAAGATCGGATGATGGCCCCCCTGTCGGACGCAGAGCGAGAAGTTCTGCGCGATATGTTGGCTCGGATAATTAAAGCAAACGAAGCTTTGACGGGCTCGGCCAATATAGAATGAAATTCCGGCTGGCGGAAGCCATGAAGGTTCCGAGGTGACGTCGGCTTATGGCCTCTAGCAGACCGCTTTGTAGATGTCCGAGTTTGGCCCCATGCAGACATGCGATGGGGCCGAGGTGCACTTCGCGGTGTGTGGTCGAAATGTCGGAAAGTGGCTTTTAACCCCCCTTTCGGCGTCGCCGTCCAGGTTCTAGGCGAGGCGGGCTCGCCTCTATTAGCAGTTTAGCATAACATTCGGGGCCAGATGGAACGAGGCTTCTATGGAACGCCGGCTAGCCGCCATCCTTGCCGCTGACGTTGTTGGCTACAGTAGGCTTGTCGAGCGTGATGAAGTTGGCACGTTCGAACGATTGCGAGCGCATCGCAAAGAGCTCTTTGAGCCCGAAATCGACAAACATCATGGACGCATCTTCAAGCTGATGGGCGATGGCCTGTTGGTCGAGTTCAGCAGCATCGTGAATGCAGTCGCGTGCGCGATGGCACTGCAAGATGGCCTGTCCGCACGCAACCGCGATCTCGTCGAAGACAAAAAGATCGAGGCGCGCATCGGGATCAATCTCGGCGACGTTATTGTTGATGGCGAGGATCGCCATGGTGAGGGCGTCATCATCGCAGCGCGGCTGCAGCAACTCGCCGACCCGGGCGGCATCCTCGTTTCCGGAACCACCTTCGATCAGGTTGAAAAAAAACTGGGAATTGAGTTCGAGTATCTGGGTGAGCAACGAGTTAAGAATATCGAAAAGCCTGTGCGTCTCTATCGAGTTCTCTGGCGTGATTCCTCTGTGGCAAAGATCGTCGCGCCTACAAAAGTGAAGCATGAGCGGCGGTGGACCCGCTTCACGACGCCTACAATCGCTTTGCTCCTGGCGGCGGGAGCTGCGGGACTCTGGATTATGCGCGATCGCGATTCACCGTTGTCGGTCGAAACGGCCTCAATGGAAAAAATGGCGCTGCCGCTTCCCGACAAACCATCCGTTGCTGTGCTCCCTTTCACCAACATGTCGAGCGAACCTGGGCAAGAAAATTTCACCGATGGCATGACCGACGATCTGATTACCGATCTCTCGAAAGTCTCGGGTCTCTTTGTAATCTCGCGAAATTCCACCTTCACCTACAAAGGCAAGCCAGTAAAAGTGAGTCAGGTTGCCGAAGAACTGGGGGTCCACTACGTACTGGAAGGAAGCGTGCAGCGCGCTGGCGATCAGCTTCGCGTCAACGCACAGTTGATCGACGCCCTGACCGGCGGACATATGTGGGCGGAGAGATATGATGGCAATATCTCCGACCTTTTCGCGGCGCAGGACGCGTTCGTTTCTAGGATCGTTGAAGCACTGAAAGTCACTCTCACCCCGGCCGAAAAACAACAGATCGCAAGCGGCAAGACGAGCAGCATTAGCGCTAAGGAGGCGTTTGACGAAGGCTGGAGACTTTATCTTCGCTATGACCCGAAAGATACGGCGGCTGCGATAGCCGCACTGGAAAAGGCCATTGCAATCGATCCCCAATATGGCCGAGCCTATGCCGCCATTAGTCTCGTCTACTTGCGGATATATGACGCCGTCTGGTTCAAGGAATTTGGGATGCCGCCTGAGCAGGTGTGGGGCAATGTCACGGGCTATCTCCAGCTCGCCGAGAAACATCCGACATCGCTCTCACATGTCGCACGCGCCATGGTCGATACCTGCAGCGGGCATCCTGATAGCGCACGAAGAGAGGCCAGTCTGGCGATCGCCTCAGATCCCAATGATCCGGAGGCTCACATCGCCATGGCTATTGCCTTGGCGATGTCAGGACAAGCCGCCGAGGCCTTGGAATTTGTGGCGGCTGCCAAGCGATTGAACCCGAACTATCCCCCTCACTACATCCTCGCGCATGGAATCGCCCTCGTGACGGCGGGAAGTCTGGATCAGGCTGCAACAGTTCTTCAGGAAGGTGTCGAACAGAACCCGACAGCCGTGTCGCTGTTCGTGCCCTTGAGTTCGGTGCTTGTCCAACTTGGTCGCCGGGCCGAAGCGCATCAACTGCTTGTTGCAGGATGGGCAGGAGCGGACCAGGCTGAAATCGAGCGTTTGGCGAGAGCGATCTCTTTTCCCTACAGGTGGGATAGCCAGCATCAGAATATTCAGCGACGACTTGTTGATGGATTTCGTGTCGCGACCCTGTCGCTCGACGTTAGCGTGGCTGGACTGACCGCCAAGCTCAAGGACGGGAACGCGTCGAAACGGCATACCGCCGCAATGCAGCTCGGTTGGTTCGGCGCGCTGGCGGCAGACGCAGTGCTGGTTCTTATCGAAGCGCTGAACGACGATGTGCTGCAGTTCGAGGTTATCCGGACATTGGGAAAAATCGGTCCGGCGGCGAAGGCGGCCATTCCGGCCTTGTCGGCGATGAAGGATAATCCGAATCTCGGCGCAGATGTCAAAGACGCCCTCAAAGATATTTCTCGAAACTGAATGCCCATGGCGATTTGCGAGCCGCACGGGATCTCGCCAGATTGTGGGCCGAGCGACGCGCTCGTGGCAAGGCTAGTTCGTGCTTTTGCCTGCAGCGAGGATACCCCACAGGCGCCGTACGGCTAGCGCACCTTGACATCGAGAGTCAAAAAAAGCCCCGCCGAGGGGATCTCAAGCGGGGCGAAAAGATGAGGAGTAATGCAACGGGAATACTCTGTTGCGGCGACAAGACTGGCCGCTCTTTCCGTCATGAACAAACGGGAATTGGCCCACGCGCACTGATCTTGTGGCTACGTGGCTCGGCAGCCACACTCTGGCTCTCAGTTGAAATATTTTGGGATCGATAATCTCAGCTCTAACGGTCTTTAGCACTTCGAGCGTGCCAGCCTCATCCTGACCCATGAGCCGGCTATAGCCCACCACATCGGCCGCAAGTATAGCCGCGAGCCTTCGTTCCATGGCGAGCCCCGCCAATTGAAGAAGGGGTATGTTATCGGGTTACCAGGGAGAACGCGAGTCGTGACTGGGTGTTCAATCAGCCGCGCGCCTGATCCGATTGGCTTGAGGAGTCTGTCCGCAGGGCCTTGACGAGAGCCATCACATCCTCGCTCCCGTATGCCGCCACTAAGCCCCCTGAAAAGGCTCGCGATAATCGCCGGCAACTCCCCGTTTATTTTTGCATCACGCGCCTGCTGTTCGATCCGTCGCACCGCGCCATCCCAGGTTTTCATGTCGCGCCGGAATCGGCAAAAGCGGCTCGGGCTATCAGATCGGCAAAGAAATGAGATGCCTCGTTTGGCGGAAAGGCGGAGACGAATGCATCGAGAGCCACCCCTTCGGCCTCACAAATTCGGGCGCCGTGGATAACGTCGACCATGAGACCAAGCGTCTAAGCATGTCTAATGATGCCGCCCCAGTGAGGTTGTCTCCAATGTAGCGCAATCCACCACCGAGCGATTTGAGAACGGCCTCCGAACCGGTATCGGAGCCGATGGCACTCGGATACTCCATGATTGCCCCATATAGATTGCTTGAATTTTGCAGATCTTGCCCGGCCGACGGTCGGCGGGCGACCGCGGCCGGGGCAGGTCAGATCGGTCGTGCCGGATTGCACACCACGCGCGCACCAGGAGCCACGTCGCGCGTGACGACTGCGCCGGCACCGATGATGGCACCGTCCCCGACGATTATGCCCGGCAGAAGGATCGCACCGCCACCTATCCATACCTCCTCGCCGATCGTCACCGGCAAGGCTCGCTCCAATCCGCGCCGTCGCTCGTCGAGCCCACGGGCATGGTCGGCGCAGTAGATCTGCACTGCGGGTCCGAGCATCGTGCACCGTCCGATCCGGACGGGTGCCGTGTCGAGGACAACGCAGCCCGCATTTATGTACACGCGGTCGCCAAGCGCGAGGTTCCGGCCGTAGGCGACGTGAAAGGGAGCTTCAAGGAAAACGCCCTCTCCCATAGCGGCGAAGAGTGCTGCAAGCTCGGGCGCACAAGGACCACGCAGCGCCGGGTCCATGGTGGCGTGACGCCAGCAGGCCTGCCGCGCGGTATCGCGCAGCGCCCCAAGCTCGGGCGTCATGCAGGAATACCAGCGTCCGTCGGCCACTTTGGCTAGCGCTGCGGGAGTCGGACGGATTGCTGTCATATGCGCTGTCACTTGGCCGCGTCGCGGTCCTTACCGGTACTCATGGAGTGATTGTAGCCGAAGAACATCTCCGGCAAGTACATTTCTCTTCGCTCCACTTCCGTCGAATTAGAACTGTCCGATTGTGGCCCAAAACCGTCATGTATGGCTCCTCAGCCGGCTCCAGAAGCGAATTATTTGGCCCACCACGCGCTGGGCCATTTTGTGTCGCAACTGAGACAATAGATTGATCTAATTTAATCTCTTGCGAGGGGTCACCAACAGAAGAGCAACCATCAATGCGGCGAATGATAGCCATACCCAGATTGAGTTTTGCTCAGAGAAGATAAGTATCCCCCAAATGACACCAAACAGTGTCACCATGTTTGCTGCCAGACTCCCAAAAACGGGACCAGCGTGCTCGACGAGCCAGAAGTATAGCGGATAAGCGACAGCGTTAACGACGCCCAATCCAACGAGTGACCACTCGATGTTACTCCAACGCCAGCCGAACGGGACGAAGGTTCCGGTGCCATAGACTATTCCCGCCATCAGGATCGATGCCATAAGGAACATACCGCAGGTCAGCATGAGAGAATTAGCACCGCGTGGCGCCATCAGGACGATGACGACATTCAGTGCAGCATAACAAACAGCCGCGAGGAAGCCGATAAGCACCCAAGGAACCTGCGCAGGATCGGGCAGGCTGCCTTGCGGCCCAACAAGCAGAACAACGGCGAGGACGCCAAAGATTACGCCTACAATTCGACGCATCGCAATTTTCTCGATCCGAAAGAAAATTGCTGCCGCAAAAGTCAGGATAGGAACGATCCCAACTGTGATGGAAAGCACTCCCGCTGGCACGTGGGAGGCCGCAAAGAATATGGCCGCGCCTGGAATGACCATGCCGACAAGACTCGTGACCAGATGCAGACGAACAAAGACCTTGGTTATTGGAAAGGAAATGCGTCGAACAACCAACAGACAAAGAAGTAGTAATCCAGCGATCCAGCTTTCCCACGCGGCGATTCCCAGAGGATGCGCGCCTTGCGTGGCTGCCAAACGAGCAAGGGAAAAGGACAGGCCCCAAACCATGCCAATCAGGACAAGGACGGACCAAGCTGCCGCTAAGATCCTGATATCCGGCGATCCCGCTCGCTCCAGGCCAGAACTGACCATTAAGCCCCCACTCGATACAATCTCTGTAGCCATCGCTAGTGCAAAGGTCGATTAGGCGACCGCGATTCCTTCAACTTCAATCTTCCATGCCGGATTAGCGAGACCGCCAACAATCAGCGTGCTTGCAGGCTTGCGATCTCCAAGCACTTTGCTCCGCCCTTCGCGCGAAGCGACGAGGTCCCGAACGTCCGGCAGGATGGTGGTGACCTTCACGAGGTTGTCCAACGTCATGCCAGCCGCCTTGAGCTGCGCTTCGAGATTTTGCCAAGCGAGACGACTTTGCTCCACAATGTCATCGGGAATTGTGCCGTCTACCCTCTGACCGACCTGGCCGCTGATATACAGAGTGCGGGTCGCACCTGTGATCTCGATAGCCTGCGTGTACGCGGCGGCCGGCGGCGGGGCGTTAGGAGCGTTGAGATCGCGGCGCTGCATTCGTCTCTCCTGAGTTGGGTATTGGGCGGCAATCGCGGGGGAAAGATACACCGTTTGGCGATTTTCCGCGCGAACAGGTGGTTACTGACGGTGCCTACTGTCAATTTCTGGTACGTTAAATAGAGCATCTGATTGAAAACTCTGCGGCTAGTTTCCCGAAGCGCCCGGCCTTGGCAATCGAGTTGTCCAAGGTCTCAACGCTCAGGTTCAACTGGGTGAGATGAGATGATCTCCAGGCTTTAAACCGGCGATAAGAACTAGATTGATGCCTGGGAACCTGAATGCCTCAACTTCTCCATAGCCGGTCCCGGTGAGCAGTGATTCGATCTGATCGCATTGCCAAGGGTGACCGCCCATGCGGACAATACCAAGAGAGGCAAGTGCTTTCTGAATCGGTTCAGTTGGCACTTCGAATAATGCAAAGATCAACGTACCGCCTGGAGCTAGCGCCCGAAAAATGGGATCCAGCGAGCGATAAATGACCTCCTCTGGTATGAAGGGCGACGGTAACCAAACAAGATCGTAGCAATTGTTATCATCCAACTTCTCCAAGCTTTGCATGCGGATAGAAATCCTTTCCGCCATACCGCTGGCGGCAATATTGCGACGAGCCAATTCGAGCGATGGTTCCCAAATATCGATCCCGGTAATCTGCATATTGGGCCATGTTTGCGCAGCCTCGATTGCGATCCAGCCTACGCCCGTGCCGACGTCTAAAAAATTGCCTGGGCGCTTGAGCGCTGCCGCCAGACTAGGGCGCTTGGCTGCTATGGATTGAATTCTGCGTACAATGGGCCTCGACGACTTGCCCTGCGAGTCCAATACCACGGGATCATCATGGTGCCATCCGGGCGGGCGCGATGGATTTTCCAGAAAGTCAAGCGACTGACGAAGTTGCGTACTTATATGAGCGAGAACGCTCGCCTGTTGGGCTCGATCCACTCCGTTTAACAGACCTGGTTCCACAAGGTCGACGACCGCATCGAGCTGAGACGGGATGCGAGTATCTGTCGACGTCCCATCTTGTACCAATCGCAGCTTGGCAGCGATAGCTGCTAGCGTATTAACGGAAACTAGCAGTTCGGAGCATTTGCTCAGAAGCGATTCATGACTCATAGTCGAGCCCTGGCTTGCCTTATCAAAAAGATAGGCTAACGATGCTTCGTAGTATCCATAATGGCAAGCCAGTCGCCTTCTGTCCAGCCAAGCGCGAATGAGGGTGTCCGATGTATGCGAATATCAACGGGACAAGGCTCTTCTTCGATGTCGTTGGCTCAAAGCTCGCCTTGGTGGCTGACGATCTAAAAGAGAAGCCCACGCTAATCGTGCTTCATGGAGGCCCTGGACTTGACCACTTAGGGCTGCGGTCATTCTTCGATCGATTTTCAGACATCGCACAGGTCATTTATGTTGATCATCGCGGCAATGGCCGAAGCATGGGCTCGACACCTGAAAGCTGGACGTTGGCCCAATGGGGGAATGACGTCAAAGCCCTGTGTGTTTATTTGGGGATCAACCGGCCGATTGTATTCGGAAACTCGTTTGGAGGATGGGTTGCGCAATCTTATGCCACTCTCCATCCGGATCATCCTGCGGGACTTATTCTGTCCAGTACCGCAGCTAGAATGGATCTTTCGAATCTTTTGGGCCGTGTAGAGCGAACCGGAGGCGCGGAGGCACGCGCTGTGGCTGAGAAGGTATTTACGATCGGTGATGAGCACTCCTACACCGACTTCGACCGCCTAATCTTGCCACTTTTCGTGTCGACGAACGCATTTCAAAATGCTTGGGCTAAACATACCATCGAGACATACGAGACCTCCGCTCACTTCCAAAGGGCGCCTCAAGGCGAGTTCCATCGCATCGATTTTCGTACGGACCTTGGTAAAGTGCAGTGCCCGACGTTGGTTCTGTCGGGAGGAGCCGGCGATGTGATTACGCCGCCCGAAGCATCACAGGAGATCGTGGATGCATTGCCACAGCATCTCGTTCAATTTGAGTGCCTTACCCACTGTCGGCATGGTGTCTTTCGGGACGATCCAGAAGCGACTGATCGTATTATACGCTCCTTTTTTGGCGTAGTTGCATTGCGCGAGGCTGTGAACGATTCAAAGAACAGCTGAATCGGTCGGCGTAAAATTGCTGAGTGCCAGTCTAAGATCAGGTCAGCCGGTTGCTCTCACGATTTTCTTGCGATGAAACACATTCTGGTAACCCGACTTTGCGGAGGGAATCGACTAGATGTTGCCGGTCGGCATCGCGCCGGAAAGGCTGACGCGACACGTAAGAGTTGACTGAAATATCTGGCGCAACATGGAGCGCCTTTTCCAAGTATACCTTCGCCTCGGCATGACGGCCCAGTTGTGTCAAACTGGCGGCTAGATACACAAGCGTATGAATAGACCGGCGGTTTTTCGATCGTTCCAAAGCCGTTACGGCCTCCTCATATTGACGCGCAATGAAATGGACAACACCGCGTACGCGCCAATACCACGATGGTTCAAAGTAAGGGTCGATCAAACGCGCATTTTCGAGAAAGTTTATGCCCAGTTCAGGCTTGCCGAGATAGCCGCACGCCCAACCGAAACTTCCCATCAGCGTCGAGCGGTTTGGGTTTAGTGTAAGTGCCCGCTGAAAATGCTTTTCGCCGAGGTCGAACAGCCGCTGGTCAATGTAAACTTGCCCCAAGATGTCATGGCATAAACCGTCATTTTCATCGAGGTCTACCGATTTCTTTGCCAGATCGAGGGCTTTATCGAGCAGGCTATCCGGAGTGGCTAGATCGGTCTCCCAATCGGAACTGTGACATAGCGCCATTAAGGCGTATGCCCTGGCATAATTGGGATCAAGCACTACAGCTTTCTCATATAGGCGACGCGCCTCGGCACGTGCGGCTAAATCATCGAAATCACAAGTGTCCGCCCGCAAAACATATTCGTGTGCAGCAAGACTCGCGGGCGCCTTTCGCCTAGCTGTTTGCGATCCAGCCGCATGCATTCGTCCGGCCAGCGTCGCGACGATCGTTTGCACTAGCTGATCTTGGACAGTGGTGATCTCTTCGCGGCTACGGTCGTAACGATCCGCCCAGAGGTGCTTGCCATCGGCAGCGTTGATAAGCTGGGCAGTAACGCGGACGCGAGTGCCCATGAGGCGAACACTTCCTTCGACAAGATACTGGACGCCAAGTTCCTTGCCCACACGCACCAAGTCGAGATCGCCGCCACGAAAACGGAAGGATGAGTTACGAGCGAGGACGTCCATTTGGCGGAAGCGAGCCAGTTCGGTGATAATGTCTTCGGTTATACCGTCTATAAGAAATTGCTGCTCGGGGTCATTGCTCATATTTTGAAATGGCAGGACCGCGATTGTTGGCTTGTCCGGTAGAGAAGTCCTCGGGCGCGATTTTGCAGCCGAATCCCCAAAATGGACATAGAAGACACGCACTGGCTGATCTATGTTCTTGAGGGCCGGTTCGCCCATGTCCTCGTACTGCAATTCAAGACGGTTGCCTATATGATCTCGGGCCGTAGCCGAGAGGGATATTCCACCTGCTGGAGCGATCGCCTCCAGTCTCGCTGCGACATTCACTCCATCACCAAAGAGATCACCTGCCTCAACAATAACGTCACCAACATTAATGCCGATACGAAGTGCGATTGTGTCGTCCTCTGGTAAATCCGCATTGCGGTCAGCCATCGCCCGCTGGATGTCAGCCGCACAGGTAACTGCATTGACGACACTCGGGAACTCAGCCAGTAGACCGTCCCCAGTCGCCTTGAAGATCCGCCCCTTGTGCTCAACTATTTTTGGTTCGATTAGTCCGGTCCGAAGGGCGTTTATTGCGCTTAACGTACCCGCCTCATCCCTGCCCATTAGGCGGCTATAGCCGACCACGTCCGCGGCAAGGATGGCAGCTAACCGACGTTCCAAGTCCGTTCACCCAAGTTGGGCTAGGTCAATCCAGCGAATGCTACGTCAAACTACGGCGCGAAGCGAGGCCCGGGTTAAGCTCGTCCAAAAGGGACGACCAGGTCCGAGTGGGGTTATTCACGCCGATCCGGCAATTCTCTAGGAAAGACCCGCTCAACCAGTAATTCCGGTTAAACCGCCTATACTCGGGTCGAAGTGTTGCGCCGCGGCGAACCTACGCAATGGGTCGAAGCTGGACCTAAAGCGCCCGCATCGCATTTCGCTATTAGTCCGACATTCCGGCTTTACGCAGTGCGTCGAAGAGGTGATCGAAATCCTTCTGGTCTCGGTATTCGAACGCGCCGTGCCAATATGGCTCCCAGTCCTTAAGCCTGCGGCCTGGGAAACTAGCCATATCGAATTCTGCCACCCGCAAAAACTCTTCCAGCGTTGCGCGGGCTTCTTGCAGGCGACCAGCATGAGCATAGCTTGCAGCTAGCCAACCACGCACCTCGTTGATGGGATCGCGAGCCTGTTTCAGTGAAGCGATCGCCTCGTCGTAACGTCGAGCGGTAAAGCAGGCGATACCTCTAATCCAAGGTACCCATCGCGTATCAAATGGGTTTAGCCGCTTTCCCAAGTCGATTTGCTCGATCGCAGCATCGGCATTTCCGGTGGCTCCAAGATAATTTCCATAGTAGCGCCTGGCCTCGGGATCGTTCGGATTCAGATCGATGGCCTTCTCGCATTCGGATCCTGCTTCCCCGTACTCCCTACGAAAAATGTGAACTATGCCTAACACGGTGTGTGCAAAGCTGTCGGTTTCGTCGAGGACGACGGCGCGCTGCGCAGACAAGAATGCGTTATCGAGTGCTTCTTCGTGATCTGCGGTCCAGAAAGCCATGTAGTTGAAGAAACAGTTCCAGGCTAACTGCGCATGCGCCCTGGCGTTGGTGGGATCGATTTCGGTAGCACGTTTGGCGGAGGCGAGGGCCTGCTCATTGTCGTCGCGTGTATATTTCGATGTGAGCGCCTTGGCACGAAGGACGAGATCATAGGCCTTAAGCTCGGTTGGGCTCAGTCGCACGGCACGGTCGCGCCCAACCGCTTCTACCCTGCCGCTAATAGTTGAGGAAATGGATCGGGCGACCTCATCTTGAACGGCGAAAATATCGCGCATCTCACGATCATAACGGTCTGCCCAAAGGTGGTTGCCGGTGCCAGCATCGATCAGCTGGGCACTAATCCGGACTCGGTCGCCAGCTCGCCGAACACTGCCTTCCACAAGATATGCGACTCCTAATTCACGGGCAACTTTCATCGGTTCTTGCTTAGAGACGAGGGAGGATATCCGCGCTAGTACGAACAGTGAATGGAACTTCGAAAGCTCGGTGATGATATCTTCGGTAATCCCATCGCTGAAGTATCGCTGATCTGGGTCGCCACTGAGATTGGCAAACGACAAAACTGCTATTGAGGGTTTGTCGGTAAGCGCCTTCGGTCCCAGCGTTAAAACTGGCTGCGCGCCTGAAATACGGTAAGTTCGGACTGGTTCAGCCAGATTTTTGAGATCTCGGAGCCCAAGATCCTCGAATCCCGAGTTCACTTTCCGTTTCACCTGATCATAGGCGGTACCTGAAATAAAAATGGAACCGGGGTCCGCTATACTCTCCAACCGCGCAGCGATATTTACGCCATCTCCGTAGAGATCACTACCCTCGACCATGACATCTCCGAGATTGATGCCGATTCGCAGAATGATGCGATGCTCTTCGGCAACGTGCTCATTGGCGGTAGCCATGCCGTCTTGCAGATCGATGGCACACTTTACAGCGTCGACTGCGCTTGCGAATTCTATCAGAGCGCCATCGCCAATGAACTTGAATACACGACCTCGGTGGCGAGCGACTGCTGGCTCCAGGACATTTTGGCGCCTGGCCTTGAGAGCGGCGAGCGTCGCCACTTCGTCTTGCTCCATGAGCCGGCTATAGCCCACCACATCGGCCGCAAGTATAGCCGCCAGCCTTCGTTCCATGGCGCTCCCCGCCAATTGAAGAAGAAGAATGTTATCGGGTTACCAGGGAGAACGCGAGTCGTGCCTCATATCAGGCGCGCGCGAAAACTGTAGTAACCTCATGCGTGTTGGATGGCGTTCAGGTCCTCATGGAGCGGATGCGCGTGTTGGGTGGGTCAAGTCATTGCGCAATGCACTCGGACAGCCGAAAGGGCTTCGCGATGCCGGCTAGCTTTTCCGCCGGTGCGCATGGTGGAAAACCAGCATTTCGAGTTGCCTCGGCAAGTTTCTTCCGCTCCGTATCATTGTAGCCTGGATCGTTCGCGATGCCCTCGGCCGTGAGGTCTGGGTAATGGTCGAGTGCTTCCTTTGCTGCTTCATGCGCCTTATCAGCTTCGCCGAGTGCAGCGAGAGTTGCAGCACGCATGATCCAGCCAGACATGGTTCGATTTTCAACCGGCTGCTTGTCCAGGATACGCAACGCATCTTCGTATCGCCCAGCCATGAAGTAGGCGTAGTAGAATGCGCCGCTTTGGGCAATCGGATAGTTAGGATTTAGACGGAGAGCTTGATCAGCGAGCTCGGCACCTCGTTCCGGCTCGCCAAATGTGCTTGCCGAACCAGCGTATATTGCCAGTATATCTGCCGAATTAGGGTTGAGACGAAGCGCAGTATCAAACTCCGCTTTGGCGCGGTTGAAATCGCCCTGATAGACTGTCATTTGGCCAAGAACCAAATGCGCTCCAGCGTCCATGGGATCGACTTCAACGGCCCGTTTTGCTGCCGCCAATGCCAGAGGCTCCATGGTTGCAGGGTCGGCACCATATCCTGTTGATTGATCATAGGCCCACGCGAGATCAACCCAGGCCCGTGCAAGAGTGGGGTCTTCATCGAGCGCCTGCTTGAAGAGTTTGATCGCCTCTTCGAGCCTCTCCTTGGTCGGAGTTAGGATCCGGTCGCGAGCCAGCAGATACTTCTCGTAAGCACTGAGATTTTCCGGTCGTTTGCGTTCCGCAGCTCTGTTTTCGGCGGCCATGATAACGCCAGATCCGCCGAGCTGGTTGACAGCGTGTTGGACGATCTCTGTTTGGACGGCGAAGAAATCGGCTGCCGGTCGGTCCCAGCGTTCTGACCACACATGCGTGCCACTTGCCGCATCAACGAGCTGAGCCGTGACGCGGAGTTGCTCTCCCTGCCGTTGCACGGAACCTTCGAGGACATACTGTACATTCAAGTCCTTCCCAACCTGCCGGACATCAACGGGCTTACCGGCATAGACCTCTGTCGAATTGCGAGCGATCACCGTGAAGTCCGGAAAATGAGCCAGATCGGTGATGATGTCCTCGGTGATGCCGGAGGCAAGCCGTCCAGTGGACTCATCACTGCCATAACTGTCGAACGGCAGCACCGCGATGGATGCCTTCGTCAGACCCCGTTCAACAGGTCTTGTCCACCACAACACACCGGCGACGAGGCTTAAGATGATCAGGGCCGAAACGGCAGTCGGCCAGAAGCGGCCATATCGCCTCACCGCAAGTCGCCAGCTAGGCCTATGTCCATTCAACCTGACGCTGTAGGTTCGAACAGGCTCGGCGATGTTCTTGACCCGCTGTTGGCCTACATAATCCAGCGGTATGTCGATTTTCCCCTTCATCTGGTCATAAACAGTGCCAGAAACCAGTATGCCTCCTGGTGGCGCGATGCCTTCGAGCCTAGATGCCAAGTTCACGCCGTCGCCGAATAGGTCGTCCCCTTCAATGACCACGTCTCCCAAGTTCACCCCGATCCGAAATCGAAGAGCTTGGTTCTCGCCCCGACTGGCGTTTCGGCTTGCAATTCCGCGTTGGATGTCGGCGGCGCAGGCGACAGCATTCACCACGCTCGGAAATTCGGCCAGGACACCGTCGCCGGTTGTCTTGAACAGCCGCCCTTTGTGCTCGGCAATTTTGGGGTCGATGATCTCAGCTCGCGCGGCCTTTAGCGCTTGGAGCGTTCCGCCCTCATCCTGGCGAACAAGACGGCTGTAGCCGACTACATCGGCCGCAAGTATAGCTGCCAGCCTTCTTTCCATGGCGCGCCCCGCCAATCGATTGCGGCAAATGTTATCTTGTTAGTGCAAGAAAGGCGAGTCGGTGCCTATGTGGTGTCCACCGGCTACGCCGGCTGAAAATGAAATACTCCTAGCTAAGCGATATTGTATGATAGCTGGGGATGACGCAAAATTCGCAGGGCTTAGGTGTAAGAGCGCGTTTGCTGGCCGCGTTCTTAGGCATATCCGCCCTCGCTGTCGTCGGGGCGATGGCGGCGCTTTGGGCCTTTGCCGAGGTCGGAAAAACTGTTGATCAAGTTACCCGAGAACGGATGCCAGCCGTTCTTGATGCCCTTGAATTAGCCCGACAAGCGGAGCGCATTGGCTCGACTGCACCAAAGCTGCTGGCGCACCGTGGTGCGAACGAACAGATGCGGACAGACGGTGACCTGCGCTCCGCTTTGTTTAGGCTTGAGCAGCTCTTGGTTAATCTCAAAGCGCAGATTTCAGAGGCCCCTTTTTCGGAAATTGAGAAGGCCGTCGGTGAGATTAGACGGAACTTGGCCGAGCTTCAGAGCCTCTTTCGCGACCCGTTTAGTACGCGCGACCTTACCGCGAAGGACCTCGGCATGGCCAACCAGCTTTTAGCCGACAACAGCGAGATTTCGAGGCGGCTCACCGCTGCGGTCGGTCGGTTTGTCAGCGATGAGCGCGCGCAAATCGCTCAAGCCAGCGCCAGCGTAGCGACAACCCAGAACAGAGGCTTAATCGTTATCGTTGTTTCTACAGCACTCAGTCTCGTTGGCGGCGCTTTGATCGTCTGGCTGTATGTCCAGCGCAGCATCGTTAGGCGCCTGACGGCGCTCAGCAATAGCATGTTGGCAATCGCTCGGGGAAATCTTCAAGCATCACTTCCTGCGAATAGCAAGAATGACGAGATCGGCCTCATGGCCGAAGCGCTCCGCATATTTCGCGATACTGCAATCCTGAACGAGCGCTTCGGGCGGCTAAAGCGATTTCTCGCCCCGCAAGTTGCGGAACTTATTATTTCTGCGGGAGACGAGAAGGTTCTCAACAGTCATCGGCGGGATATTGCTGTGCTATTCTGTGATCTGCGGGGTTTTACGGCTTTTGCGGAAGCCGCGCAGCCCGAAGAGGTCATGGAAATGCTTCGGAACTACCATGAATCTTTGGGGCCGCTCGTCCACAAGTTCGCGGGGACATTGGAGCGCTTTACCGGTGATGGACTGATCGTACTCTTCAACGATCCACTGCCTTGCCAGGATCCTTGCCTAACAGCCGCCCGTCTGGCGATTGAAATGCGCAGAAGTGCCAAGGAGCTTGTCCGACGACATCAACTCGAAAGCCGCCTCGGCTTTGGCATTGGAATTGCCTATGGCTATGCGACCTTGGGAAGGATCGGCTTTGAAGGTCGCTCAGACTATACTGCAATAGGATCGGTCGTGAACCTCGCCGCTCGACTGTGTGAGCGAGCAAAGGCCGACGAAATCCTGATTGACCGCAAAGTTCATGACGAAATCGACAGGTTCATCCAGACAGATGCGTTAGGCGATTTCATACCAAAGGGGTTTAGCCGGCCTGTTGAGGTTTTTAATGTAGTTGCCGGGAAGCGCGAGATCACCGCAGTCTTTCCAGCACAGTGGGATCCGAAGCTTGGAATTCACGTGACTTGAAGTCGCGGC
>JADMIO011472241.1_pt1 | contig 31352 bp, 27 predicted proteins | sample 8958161 | NCBI WGS metagenome assembly JADMIO01 (sample SAMN16585339, study PRJNA669376) | soil metagenome | isolation source: Crop rotation soil | place: USA: Cullars Rotation, Alabama | collected 2011 | reverse complement strand
ATGGAGATCCGCCGCGACCACGCGCGCCCCGTGCCCGGCGAATGCGTCGACGACCGCCCGCCCGATCGCACCGCCGCCACCGGTCACGATGTGTACTGGGGTCGTCATCGTCGGGCCTCTATCTGGAAAGTGCGCGCGCGGCGGGTGAGGGATCGGTTTCCGGATCGCCGATGATCGCCCTCGTCCTGCTCGCTTGCTCCGCCCACGACGGCTCGTCGGACGCTGGGCCGTACGTCGCACCCGATCTCGCGTTCACCGACGCGACCGATCGCGTAGGGCTCACCGGTTGGAACGGATCGCAGATCGTCGCCGTCGATCTCGACTCCGACGGCTACCCGGACCTCGTGATGTCCGACAACGCGGGCATCGACGACTTCGGCGGCACGGGCCCGCGGTACCACGCGGTGCTGATGAACCGTCCGGGCGATGACGGCGGGCGCGTATTCGTCGATGCGACGGAGTCCTCGGGGCTCTTCCAACGGCGGTCGGGAGAGGGTGGCCGCCCGAGCGTCGATCACATCTTCGCCGACCTCGACGGCGACGGAGACCCCGACTGCTTCGCCGGTGTGTACGACGACCCGCACACCGATCCGAAGACGCAGTTCACCGACGCGTCGGAGGTCCTCCTCAACGACGGGGCGGGACACTTCTCGTTCGCGCCGCCGTCGCCGGCTCTACAGGCGCACCTTCCGCTGTCGGGCGAGACGTTCACCGACGTCGACGGCGACGGGAACCTCGATCTGTTCGTGGCGCTCTGGTACGTCAACGCCGACATCTACGGCGACGACAGCTGGACGAACTGGATCTTCGGAGCGAGCGATCTGCTCCTGCACGGGAACGGAGACGGCACGTTCACCGACGTCTCGGACGCGTCGGGCATCACGCGCGAGGAGTACACGAACTTCTCGAACGCGAACCTCGCGGCCGTTCTCGACGGGACGCACGCGCGTCCGTCGATGGGCGCGACCGCGTGCGATCTCGACGGCAACGGTGCGCCCGATCTGTTGAGCATGGCGTACGGTCGGATGTGGAACGAGCAGTGGTCGAACAACGGCGACGGCACGTTCGTCGAGGTCGGCCGCGAGACCGGCTACGCCGGCGACGACGACGTCGACTACACGGACGACTGGTACTACCAGTGCTGGGCGCTCGTGAACGGCGAGATCGACGCCCCGACGTCGAAGGGCTTCCCGTACACGACGTCGTCGTGCGAGCAGGTCGCGTCGAACTGGTCGCCGGGGTGGAGCGATCAGCCGGCGAACCTCAACGGCAACACGTTCGCGACCGCCTGCGCCGACGTCGACAACGACGGCGACATGGATCTCCTCAACGCGGAGATCACCCACGAATGGGCGGGCCAGTCGTCGGATCTCTCCGGGCTCCTGGTCAACGACGGCACGGGATCCTTCACGCGCCCCGACCTCGCATCGATCGGGCTTGCCCGGACGCCGGTGCCGAACCCCGACCTCTACGACACGTGGGACTTCGGCGACCAGAAAGCGCACCTCGCCGACCTCGACAACGACGGCTGGAAGGACGCGATCATCCCGAGCGGCGCCGCCTACTACGGGAACTTCCTCTACATCTGGAAGCAGGTGGCGCCGCTCCAGTTCGCGGAGGTCGAGCACGACGCCGGCGTCGACGTACCCACGGCGCACGGGTTCGCGCTCGCGGACTTCGACCGCGATGGCGACCTCGACTTCGTCGCGAGCTCGCTGTCGGAGCTCGTCGACGGGAGCGACTCCGAGCACCGCGTCTACTACTACGAGAACGACACCGGACCGGGGAACCACTGGCTGCGGATCGATCTCGCGATGGATGCGAGCAACTCGTTCGGCGTCGGCGCGCGCGTCGAGGTGACGGCGGACGGGCTCACGCAGGTGCAGGAGGTCGAAGCGGGCTTCGGCCAGCACGGTGAACAAGAGGAGCGCACGCTCACGTTCGGGCTCGCGGGCGCGACGAAGATCGATTCGATCGCCGTGCGCTGGCCGGGCGGAGGGACCGACGAGATCCGCCATGGTGTGCACGTCGACACGCAGGTCCGCATCCACGAGGGCGGCGACGTCGAAGAAGAGTGAGTCAGTCCGCGTGCGTCGCCACGTACAGACCGCCGTTGCCGCCCCCCATCCACGGACCCCCGATCAACAGGTCCTTCACGCCGTCGGCATCGACGTCGCCGGCGGCGAGGCCCTGACCGGAGACGTCGCCGACCTGTCCGAAGAAGCTCGCCGCCGCGGCATCCTCGATGTCCGACGTGCCCGTCGGCGGGAAGCTCACGACGTAGGTCACGCCCGCGTGCTTCGTCGGCCCGCTGTAGGGCGAGCCGAGGAGGAGATCCTCGACGTCGTCGCCGTCGACGTCGCCCGAGCCGAGGCCGGAGCCCCAGTAGATCGAGTCGTCGCCCGTGAGGATCGCGTCGGCATCGACCATCGGGATCTCGCCGCTCGCCGGACCGTCGACGACGTACACGGCGAGCGGCGCGAGCGAGTCCGAAGCGACATCCGCCTTTCCGTCGCCGTCGTAGTCGCCCACCGTGAACGCGGCGCCGGCGTTCGCGTTGGGCTCGGGGCCCACCAAGAAGCCGTCGGCGTCGTCGAGGCTCGTGATGTCCGGCGGGCCATCGATCACGTACACGCCGCCCGCCGAGGGACCGCCGGTGCTGTCGTATGCCGCGTTCACCACGACGTCGCCGATGCCGTCGCCGTCGACGTCGTGGCCCGCGCGGATCATCCGGCCGACGTCCGCGCTCTCGTGGACGCCGATGATCGTCTCGTCGGCGTCTGCATGCAGATCGAGATCGTCCGCGCCGAGAGGACCGTAGGTCACGTACACGGTGCCGCTGCTGAAGCCGCCCGCGTCGTCGAAGAACTCGCCGACGATCGCGTCCTCCACGCCGTCGCCGTCGACGTCGGCCAGGTCGGTTCCGTGCCCGCAGTAGTACAGGTACTCGGTCACGGTGAGGGACAGATCCCAATCGCCGAGTGACATGTCCGACGTGATCGGGCCGAACAGGACGTAGGCGCCAGCCAGGTCCGCGTAGGGCGAGCCGAACGCGATGTCGCCCACGCCGTCGCCGTCGATGTCGCCGATTGCGATCGAGCGCCCGGAGCCCGCGGTGTCGTCGACGCTCGTGATCCGGTAGCCGGCTGCCTCCAACGTGGAGTCGCCCTGCGCGATCGGGCCCGGCACGACGTAGCCGCCGCCGCTGGCGAGGGTCGCGACCAGCACGTCGTCGATCCCATCCCCGGTGACGTCGCCGGCCTCGACGAGCCGACCAGCATCCGTTCCGATCTTCCCGATCTTGCCGGCGTCGAGCTCGGCCCACGCATCGGCGAGGTCGTACTCACCCGTGAAGCCGCACGAGAGATCGTGGCCATTGCAGTCGCTGTCGATCCCGTCCTCGCACGTCTCGACGCCACCCGGATGGATCGCGGCGTCGCCGTCGTCGCAATCGTTTCCGTCGACGCAGGCGGCCGTGTACCAGCCGTCGCCGTCCACGTCGGTGCCGGTCTGCGCGACGTTGTCGCAGTCGTCGTCGATCGTGTTGTCGCACCGTTCGTCCGCACCGGGGTGGACGGCGGCGTCGGTGTCGTCGCAGTCGGTGTCGTCCTTCGTGTAGCCGCTCGTCGGCGGCGCACAGAGGCTCGCGGAAGCCGCAGCGTTGCCGAAGCCGTCGCCGTCGGTGTCGGCGTACCAGACGGTGCTCACGAGGTCGCCGTCCGCGCAGTCCTCGTCCTTGCCGTCGTCGCAGATCTCCTTGGCCCCGGGGTACACGGCGGGGTCCGTGTCGTCGCAGTCCTCCGTGTTCGTCGCAGTGCCCGCCGCGCCCTGGCAGCCCTGCACGGACGTCGCCACGCCGAACCCGTCGCCGTCGGCGTCGAGCCACAGCGCGACCTCGACGCCCTCGTCGATGTCGCCGTCGCAGTCGTTGTCGCGCTGGTCGCACAGCTCGGCCGCGCCCGGATGGACGGCCACGTCGTGGTCGTCGCAGTCCTCGGACTCCGGCGAGCCGTCGCCGTCCGCATCGGGTCCCTTCCCGCAGCCCACCGCGACCAGGAGCCACCACGCCGCCATCGTCGTCACCTCGTCTCGACCGGTACTGTAGAGGTCCCTGCGCACCGGTCGCCACCGCTACGGCAGCCGAACGAGATCGACGGCGACCCCCGGCACGAGCCCGCCCGCATCGGTCGGGACCAATGCGTAGCGGACCACGGCATCGGCACGCCAGTCGATCGGCGGATCGGCCGTGCTCGCGGCGTACACCTCGAAGGGGTACGGCGAGCCGTGCGGGAGGCGGACGTCGAGCGCGACGGGACCATCCCCTTTCATTCGCTCGACGACCGCCCGATTGACGGCGAGCCCGTAGGGTCCTTCGACGCGGCGCACGATCTCGACCGTCCGCACGACGCCGGCGGCCGCGAGCCCGACCGCTGCAACGCGCCACGCGAGCACGCCGCGCCGTGCCGCGGCGGCCCACACCCACGCCCACATCGGGACCAGCGCATAGAAGTAGTGCGCGAACGGCGGCCGCCCCCCTGCCCAGCAGAGCGCGACGGCGACGCTCGTCGAGGTCGCGAGCGCGACGCTCCACCGAGCGGTCGCCGCGCTGCGCTCGGCGATCGCCAAGGAGATGGCGACGAACGCGATCGAGGCCATCGTCAGCGGCGCCGCGAGGAGCGCGCGCTCGCGGCCCACGTCGGGTCCCCACCAACCCGCCGTCTCGACGTAGGCGAGGTCGGCGGTCGCGACCCGCAGGGCGCCCCAGAGCGACCAGACGAGCGAGCCGCGCGCGTGCGTTGCGGTCTCGTGGACGAGCGCCGCGCTGTTGGCGAACCCGGAGCCGAGCTCGGAGACGAGCCACGGCACATACAGGAGGAGGACGACGCACCCCGCGCCCGCCCACGCGCGTGCGCTCGATCGGAGCGGCGCGCGGCCCGCGAGCACGACGAGCGCCGGAAGCGCCACCGGCGCGGCCAGCAGGTGGACCTGCGGCAGGATCGCGATCGAGCCGACCCACAGGAGGAGCCACCCGGGCGTCGGGCGCCGGCGCAGCTCCACGGCGGCGAGGAGGCCGGCGGCCGTGACCGGTGCGACGAGGTCCGGGTTCCACGCGTGCTCCGTCGCCACGATCGACCACGGCAGGCAGGCCCACGCGGCGGCGGCCCACGCGGCTGCCGCCGCGCCGAATTCGATCGCGAGCGCACGCCACACGAGGACGGCACCCAACGCGCCGAGGAGCTCGAACCAGATCGCGTCGGACCACGGCGATGCGGCGAGCACGAGCGGTGGCACGAGCGCGAGGATCGCGAGCGGGCCGGGCAGCCGCGCCGCCCCCCCAGTGATCGGAGCGCCGAGGAGCGGCAGATCGCCATGCACCAGGATCCCCAACGCACGCGCGTAGTCGCGCGCCTCGTCGCCACAGAAGCGCGCGACGCCGGCGAGCGGCGCGCGAACGGCGAAGGCCAGCGCGAAGATCGCGAGCGGGACCGCGCGGCGACGCGCGACGGTCTCGCTCATCGCGTCATCCGGCGTGCGCGGCGTCGGGCGTGACGATGCGGATCAGCTCGCGCGACAGTCCCGCGAGCTGCGACGCGGTCTGGAGCGTCTGGTGCGTGCTCGCCTCGCTCTCGCGGGTCGCCTGCGCGACGTTCGAAACCGCCAGGTTCACCTGCTCCACCGCGGTCGCCTGTTGCTTCGTCGACAGCTCGATCTCTTTCGCCGCTTCGCCCGTCGTCAGGACCAGGCCACCGATCTGGCGGAACGCGCTCGCGACCTCGACGAACTGGCGTGCGCCGGCATCGACGGCCTTCGAGCCCGTCTCCGTCGAAAGGATGCTCGCGTTGACCGCCCCGCGGACGTCGTCGACGAGCGCGCGGATCTCCTTCGCCGAGCCGCTCACGCGATCGGCGAGCTTCCGGATCTCGTCGGCCACCACGCCGAACCGCCGTCCCACCTCCCCGGCTCCGGCCGCCTCGATCGTCGCGTTGATCGCGAGGATGTTCGTCTGCTCGGCGAGCTCGCTGACGATGTCGACGACCGCGCCGATCTGCTGGCCCTTCCGCCCGAGCTCGACCATGTGCGTGACGATCTGATCCGTGTGCCGGCGGATCGCCGAGAACGACTCGTTCGCGCGATCGACCGTCTCGTCGCCACGCCGCGCCGAGCCCTCGGTCTGGCCGGCGACCTGCGAGACGTGCTGCGCGCGCTCGGCGATCTGGCGCGAGGTCGCCAGGAGCTCGTTGATGGTCGTCGTGATCTCGTTCATCGCCGTGGACTGTTCCTTCGCGCCCGACGCCTGCTGGTGCGAGACGGCCTTCAGCTCGTTCGACGAGCTCTCGATGTGCCGCACGGCGGTCCCGATCTGCTTCGTCAGCGCGGCCGTGAGCCAGAACCCCGTGGCGATCACCAGGGCCAGGCAGAGGAGCGTGCCCACGACGATCGTCATCCGTCCGCTGGACGCGGCGACGTCCGCCTCGGTCGCGCGGGTCGCCAGCAGCCCGTGCTCCGTTTGCTCCATGTCCGCGGCGATCGAGCGGATCCGATCCATGTCGCGCTTGCCCTGGCCCGCCTTCACGGCCGCGATGGCGCCGTCGAAGTCGCCGCTGCGGCGGATGTCGATGACGCGTTGGAGCTCGTTGAACTTCGCCTGCACGACGGGCTCGACCTGATCGATGCGCGCCTGTTGGGACGGGTTGTCCGCGGTCAGCGATCGGAGCTCCCGGAGCGCCGTCGCCGCGGCGGCATCGGAGCCCTGGTAGGGCTCGAGGAACGCTTCGTCGCCCGTGATGACGTAGCCGCGCTGCGCGGTCTCGGCGTCCTTCACGACGCTCACGAGGTTCGTGATGCCGTCGAGCACCAGGTAGGTGTGGGCGACGAGCCCGCTCGTCCGGGTCAGCGTGTCGATGCTCCGGTACGCGATGGAGCCGATCGCGACCAGCAACAGGAAGGACAAGGCGAAACCCGCAGCTATTCTTCGTCCGAACGTCCACTCGTCCACCGACGCACCTCGTTTTGCGTGCGACCTTACCACTGCAGAGGCGAACGATCCCGGCCGTCCTGCGCGGGGTATGTGCGCGGCGGAGGCACCCATGTCGAACGCGACCGACGCCGTGCGGGCCGTGTGGGATCGGCAGGCCCAGACGTGGCACGACCAGCGCGAGTTCGTGCTGGCGTCGTCGCGGCCCGTGCACGACTGGCTCGTCGATGCGGTCGATCCGCGACCGGGACAGCGCCTGCTCGACATCGCGGCCGGACCGGGCGACACCGGGTTCGCCGCGGCGCGTCGGCTCCTTCCCGACGGTGTGGTCCTCTCGACGGATCTCTCGCCCGCGATGGTCGAGGTGGCGCGGGCGCGGGCCGCCGAGCTCGGCGTGACCAACGTCGAGCTCCGCGTGCTCGACGCGCAGCGGATGGAGCTCGCCGATCGCTCGGTCGACGCCGCCGTATGCCGTTGGGGGCTCATGCTCATGCCCGACCGGGCCGCCGCGGTTCGGGAGACTCGACGGGTGCTCCGATCCGCAGGGCGGTTCGCGTCGGCGGTCTTCGCGGGTCCGAAGGAAAATCCGTGGGCCGCGATCGCGATCGAGGCCCTGATGACGCGGGGGAAGATGCAGGCACCGGCACCGGGCGCACCGGGCCTGTTCGCCCTCGCCGACCGCGACCGCCTCGCCGCGCTCTACACGGACGCTGGGTTCGGCGACGTGCGGGTCGAGGCGATCGACATGGCGTGGAAATTTCCGACCGACGACGCGCACTGGCACTTCCTCGTCGAGCTCACGCTCCTCGGCCCGATCCTCCGCGCTCTGTCCGACGACGAAGCGCGCGAGCTCCGGTCGGCGCTGTCGAAGGCGAACGAGCGGTTCCGGAAGGCGGGAGCGCTCGACATGCCGGCGCGCTGCCTCGGCGTCGTCGGGACCGCGCCGTAGTCAGCTGCGGCGCAGCACGGCCCGCGTGAGCTCGTCGACGAGCGAGCGCAAGAGCTTCGCCGCGCCTTGGCGTTCGGCGGGCTCCAAGCGCCCGAGCGCTGCGTGCACCGCAGCCTCCACCGTGCCTTCGAACTGCTGGTCGATCACCGCGCCCTCCGGGGAGAGGAACAACCGCACACGGCGATGATCGGTCGGGTCCGGTTGCCGGACGACGTAGTCCTGCTCTTCGAGGCGGCGGAGGATGACGCTGAGCGTGCTCGGGTGCGTGTGCGCGCGGTCGGCGATCTCGCCGGCCGTCAGGCCGGGGAATCGGCCGACGAGGCGGATCACCACGCGCTGCGGGCCGGTCACCCCGAACGTCGCGAGCATCCGCTTCGACATCCGGTTGAGCCCATGGTCCATGGCCCACAAGAGCTCGAGGAACGCGAGCGTGTCCTCGGGGCTGGTCTCGGATTGCGTGGACAGGGTCGACTCCGCGTGGAGCGTATCTCTGCGCGCGCCCCGATCGTGCGGCGAGCGCCCCGCCATCGGCCCGAAAAATCTTCCGCGTTGGACGCCGCTCGGAGAGAAAACGTTTGCACTTCAAATGACTTTTGCAATGCGACCCAGTAGCATGGAGATCGGGGGGAAATCATGACGAGCTTCAGGGAGTTCATGGCCGAGGAGTCGGGGGCCACGGCCATCGAGTACGGTCTCATCGCGGCGTTGATCGCGGTGGTGATCATCAGCGCGCTGACGGTGCTCGGCCGACAGGTCAGCAGCGGGTTCAGCAAGGTCGCCTCGGCGACGGCGGGCGCGTCCTGATCGCGGGCGTTCGCGGTCCGTAGCGCGGCGTCGTCCGAAAGGGCGCGCTACACTGCGCCGCGATGCCACGCGGAACCTTCTTCAGCGACTTCCAGGTCGGACAGGCGTTCCTCTCGGGCGGAAGGACCGTCACCGAGGCGGACGTCGTCCTCTTCGCCGGATTGTCCGGCGACTACAACCCGCTCCACACCGACGAGACGTTCGCCGCGACGACGCCGTTCGGCCGGCGCATCGCCCACGGGATGCTGTCGGTCGCGATCTCGGGCGGCCTCGGCCAGACGCTCGGGATCTTCGAGGGCACGACGATCGCGCTCATGGCGCAGACGTTCGAGTTCAAGGGGCCGGTGTTCTTCGGCGACACGATCCGATTGCGGCTGACGGTCGAGTCGGCGACGCCGTCGTCGAAGGGCGGCAAGGGCGTGATCGTGTTCCGGTCGGACGTGTTGAAGCAGGACGACACGGTCGCCGTGACCGGGACGTGGACGGTGCTGTTCCGCGATCGCTAGCTGCGGACGCGCGCGCCGCGTACTCTCACCAAGTGCTTTCCGGACCGCCGTACGCACCGATGTCGCTGCGCGTTCCATCGCATCGAGGAGCTTCGGGTCCCCCGCGTCGATGGCGGCGGACGCGGTGGCCAGCGTGAAGTCGCCGTGCTCGGAGTCGACGAAGCCGGGGTCGGCCTTGATGTCCGTCTTGCTGTGCGTGCCGTCCGTGAGCAGGTTGTACGACGACGCGACGTCCGAGTATGTCCACCGCACGGTACAGGCGTTGTTCCCGACGATGTTGTTGGAGAACTCGACTGCCTCGTCGAACACGATCGACTGCCCGCAGTCGGTCAGATGCCAGAACACGTTGTTGCGCACGATCATGTCGAGGCCGGGCGACTGGCCGAAGATGGCCATGTACGATTCGCCGCTCCCGCGATCGTCGTAGAAGAGGTTGTCCTCGATCAGTCCGTCGACGTCACCCTCGACGGAGATCAGGTTTCCGTAGTCTCCGGTCGACGGGTGCGGCCCGTTGCCGGTGAACACGCTGTGCTCGAGGTGCAGACTCCCTTCGCCGTCGTCGTCGAGTACCAACCCATTGACGAAGTTGTCGTGGAAGTCGACGCCGTCCATTGCGACGTCCGAGTCCCGGATCGTCGCGGCGGCGAGCACGGTGAGCGGATCGGAATCGCACGACGCCACGGCCAGATCGGAGATCGTCGCATCGCAGCGATGGAGATCGAGACCGGCGCCGTGATCGGGAACGCCGTAGCCGGTGACCGTGAGCCCCGAGAGCGTGAGCGTACTGTCGAACGCTGCCACCGCCGCGCCCGTGTCGGACTCGACGAGGACGGCGTCCACTCCCGCGCCCGTGATGTCGATCCCGGCGATCGAGTCGACGACGAATGCGTCGTACGTCCCGGGACAGATCGAGATCGATCGCTTACCCCCGTCGATCGCGTCCTGGACGTTGGCGTACGGCGCGATGCCGTCGTCACAGACCGTCCATGTGGGCGCGCCCGTGTCGGTGTCGGTGTCGGTGTCCGCGTCGGTATCGGCGTCGGTGTCCGCATCGGTATCAGCGTCCGTGTCGGCGTCGGTGTCGGAGTCGGTATCCGCGTCCGTGTCCGAGTCGGTATCGGCGTCCGTGTCGGCGTTGGTGTCGGCCGACGTCGCGCTGTCGTCGCGCGAGGCGCAGGCGAGGAGAATCAGGACGAACGAGCTTCCCACGGTCAGGGGCCAGGTGCGGGGACGATGAACACGCCGCCCGCGTTCTTCCCCTCCGACGTTTCGGCGTACGGCGCGCCCACCAACAAATCGTCGAACCCATCGCCGGTGATGTCGGCGTAGCCGAGCGCGCTTCCCGCTTGTCCGCTGTAGGTGCCACCGAAGAACAGCGCGGTGGCGTCGTAGACGGTGTCCGTTCCCGAGAGCGGCCCGCGGAAGTAGAACGCCGCGCCCGCATTCGCGCCCTTGTCGCCTTGGTTGAGCGCGGAGACGACGATGTCGTCGTGGTCGTCCGCGTCGGTGTCGCCGACCGAGAGCAGCTGGTAGCCGACCATCTGGTAGTAGTCGGAGCCCACGACCTTCCAATCCGCGAGCACGTACGGGACCTGCCCCTCGTCGAGCGACGCGCCCGAGAACAGGAGCGCTTCGCCCACCGCGGAGCTCGAGTCGGTGTGGTAGTACGGCGAGCCCACGAGAAGATCGGCGTTGCCGTCGCCGTCGACGTCCCCGCCCTTGGCGATCGACCCAGGGAACAGCGCGATGGTCGTGAGCGAGCCGCCGACGACCGCGACATCGTAGTCCGACATCAACATCGTGCCCGAGACCGGGCCGTGGAAGATCGCCAGCGCGCTGCTCGCGCCGGTGTCGTGATCCCAGTAGCCGAGCGAGCCCACGCCGAGATCGTCGACGCCGTCGCCGTCGAGGTCGCCGAGATCGTCGATGGTCGAGCCGAAGCCCAGCGATCCGTTTCCGTTCAGGTCGCCGTAGATTCGGACGTCCGCATCGCCGGCCGACTCGGACTCGAGGGAATCGCCCCGGACGACGTAGGCCGCACCCTTCTCGTACCCGGCATTGGCGTTCCAGGGCGTTCCGATCAGGAGGTCCGGGACACCGTCGCCGGTCACGTCCCCGTGTCCGAGCGCCAGGCCGAGCCCGTCGCTGCTGCCCTCCGCAGTGAAGGTCGCGTCCGCGTCTCCGAGGTCGAGCGCCCCGGAGGCGATTCCGAAGAACACGAACACGGCGCCCGCCGAACACGGCTGGGTGTAGATGTCGCAGCCCGGCGCGGAGACCGCCAGCTCGTCCCTGCCGTCGCCGTCGACGTCGGGAAGTATGGTGAGCAAACGCCCGGCGTAGTCGCGCTCGGCGGTACCCTTGATCGACATCGGCGCGTCGTCGAGGAGCGTGTCGGCGGTCACAGGTCCCGGCTGCACGTAGACGATGCCAGCTTGCTTTTCGCCACCCGTCGTGCGGAACGGCGCATCGACGACGACGTCCGTCTGGCCGTCGCCGTCGAGGTCACCCGTGGCGAGCGCGTCCCCTGCGTACTCCCCTTCGACGTGACCCCACAACGCAGCGAAGTCGTCGTCGAGGATCGACGTGCCGGTCCATCCGCCGCCCGCATCCGAATCGGTGTCGCTGTCGCTGTCGCTGTCGGAGTCCGCGTCCGTGTCGCCGTCGGTATCGGCGTCGGCGTCGCCGTCGGCGTCCGTGTCCGCATCGATGTCGGTGTCCGCGTCGGCCTCGGAAGAATCGGCGACGCATTCGTCGCCATCGAGATGCGTTCCCTCGCCGCACGTCACGGAATCTCCATTGCGACAAGCAAGCGCGAACAATGCAACCAGCATCGGGGACTCCCATCGGATCGAGGCTTTGATGGCCGTATCCTGCCGGTTGCGGAATTGCGCGTCCGGCGCGGCTTGCGGATTGCCAGGACCCGTGCGCGGGCCCTCGGGAGTGGGAAAGAGCATGGTCGCGCGGCGAATCGGGGACGGCCGGCGCGTGATCCTCGCCCACTACTTCGGCTTCGAGCCCCCGGCGCGCGCCGTGACGGCGACGTCGGGGCTCACGGGTGCGTACCTCGAGGAGCTCGCGCGGCGGATTCGCGCGCGCGGCACCGAGCGGCTCGACGAGGACATCGCGGCGCTGCTCGCGCAGGCGCCGATCGCCCGCGCGGGCAGAATACGCGCGCCGATGCTCGACCCGACGACGAGTGCCGAGGCGTAGCCGGACGGCCCCACGTCGCGACGGACGCAACGTGGGGCAGACCGTCGGTCTCGCGCCACCTGTGGCCGCGCGGAGCCACGGAACGGACGCATCGCGGGTCAGACCCCGTGGTCTCGGATGACTTGCGTCCGAAAACAGGAGGATCCGCGGACGTAGCAGGAGGGAGACCGGCGGTCTGGTCGGCGTTGTGTCCGCGCCGTCCCCAGACCCGCAACGCCTTGCTGGTTAGACCGTCGCGCGCATGTCCTGGGTCCTGCTCGTCATCGCCGGCCTGCTCGAAACCGCCTGGGCGATCGGTCTCAAGTACTCCGACGGGTTCACGCGACCCGTTCCGACTGCACTGACGATCGCAGCGATGGTCGGGAGCATGGGGCTCCTCGGTCTCGCAGTCCGCGACCTTCCGGTCGGCACAGCGTACGCCGTGTGGGTGGGCATCGGCGCGTTCGGCACGGCGGTGCTCGGCATCGTCCTGTTCGGAGAAGCAGCCACGCCCGCGCGGCTCTTCTTCCTCGCGCTCCTCGCCGTGGCTGTCGTGGGGCTCAAAGCGAGCGCGATCTGACCCGCTGCCCAGGCGAGACGATGAGGTCAGGAACTCGCGGTCGCCCGCCGGGTCGAAGATCCATGCGCGTTTTCTCGCGTCGACGGCGCGCCGGGCGGCTATTCTTCGTCGTCCGCGGAGGTGCCCCGTGGTCGTGACCGTGTTGCTGCTCGCCTGCGCTCGTCCCCAGCCGGCGAAGGGTGAGCGCGACCCGTTCACCGGGATGCCTGGGGACCCGGGGGACACCGGGGGCACCGTGCCACCCACCGACCTCGACGGCGATGGGTGGAGCGAGACGGACGGCGATTGCGACGATGCGAACCCCGCCGTGTACCCAGGTGCGTACGATCGTCCCAACGACGGCATCGACGAGGACTGCGTCGCGGGCGACCGCACGTGCGACTGCCTCGTGCTCGATGGCGGCGCGGTCGTGGCCGCGAACGTGGAGGGATTCGACACGACTGCGTTCCGCTCGGTCGACGTCGCGTACCTGCTCGACACGAGCTGCGCGACGTCGGGCGTGCCCGACTCTTTCCGGGCGTCCTTCTCGGACGTCGTGGACGCGCTGGAAACCAACATGACGACGTTGACCGTCGGGCTGGCGGCGTTCGATGACTACGCCTACGGAAGCTACGGAAGCCCCGCCTCCGGCGACAAGCCGTTCTACCTCCCAGCGCAGCAGACGGACGATCTCGACCTCGTGCAGGAGGCCTTCGACGGGCTGTCGATCCATGGCGGAAGCGACGGCCCAGAGTCGGTGGTGGAGGGTCTCTACCAGGCCCTCACCGGCGCCGGGTACGACCAGGATTGCGATGGGACGTACGACCCCTCGACCGACGTGGAGCCATTCATAGCGAACGCCGCGGATCCGTTCGGCGGAACCGGCGGCCAATTCTACGACGACACGGATCAGAGCACCGGGCACGTCGGGGGCGTGGGGTTCCGCGAGGACTCGACCGTGCGCGTGATCGTGTACGCGACGGACAACTACTTGCGCGATCCGTTGGCTGGCTACGGAACCCCTGGAGGCTGTCCCGGCGACGCGGACTCGGCCGAGGTCACCGCAGCCGCACTCGAGTCGGGCGTGTACCTCGTGGGCATCTCCTTGGGAGGAAGTCTGGCGGTCGAGCAGATGGCCGCACTCGCCGATGCCACGGACTCGGTCGCGGATCTCGACGGCGACGGCATCGACGACCCGCTCGTGTACCCAATGGCGGGAGCGACCGACGAGGTCGGCGCCGCGATCATCGACGGGGTCGAGGCGGTGGAGGCGAAGGCCGGTGTCCGCGACGTGTACGACTCGGTGGAGCTCGACGTGCGCGGCGATCCGCTGGGGATCGTGGGCAACATCACACCGCACGCCTACAAGGACGTGGCTTGGTCAGCCGTCGACGGTCTGTTCTTCGACGTCGTCTACGACACCCGAGCGTACGGCGAGAAACCTGTCGTGGGCTCCGTGGACTTCGCGGTCGTCGGCGACGGCTTCGATCTCGGTACCGTGCACGTCGACGTCGAGATCGCTCCGCTCTGAACGGCGGAGCCTGCGCATTTCCCGCGGTTTGCGGTGGACGGCGGGTGCTGGGCGGGTATCCTGCGTCCTCCGCGGAGGTGCCCCGTGGTCGCAACCGTGTTGCTCTTCGCCTGTGCTTTTCGCGAGCCGTCGGATGACCGTGAACCGTTGACCGGGGACACGGGGGACACGGGGGCCGTGATCCCGACCACCGACCTCGATGGCGACGGTTGGAGTGTGTCGGACGGCGACTGCGACGATGCCGACGCCGCGGTGTACCCAGGTGCCTACGATCGTCCCAACGACGGCGTCGACGAGGACTGCGCCGACGGCGACCGCACGTGCGACTGCCTCGTGCTCGATGCCGGTGCCGTCGCGGGGGCGAACGTGGAGGGATTCGACACGACCGCGTTCCGCTCGGTCGATCTCGCGTACCTGCTCGACACGACGTGCTCGACGGAGGGCGTACCCGCGTCGTTCGGAGAGTCGTTCGCGGACGTCGTGGCAGCCGTCGACACCAACCTCACGACGTTCACCGTGGGGCTGGCGAGCTTCGACGACTACGCGTACGGATCCTACGGAAGCGCCCCTTCCGGTGACAAGCCATTCAAGCTCGACGCGCAGCAGACCGACGAGCCCAGCAAGGTGCAGGATGCCTTCGACGTCCTGGCAATCGATGGCGGCAGCGACGGCCCGGAGGCGGATATCGAAGGCCTCTAGCAAGCCCTGACGGGCTCCGGGTACGATCAAGACTGCGACGCGGTGTACGACACGTCGATCGACGTGGAGCCGTTCGTTGCAACCGCCGCGGATCCGTTCGGCGGAACCGGTGGCCAGTTCTACGACGCCGCGGATTCCAGCACCGGGAACGTCGGCGGAATGGGGTTCCGCGAGGACGCGACGGTGCGCGTGATCGTGTACGCGACCGACAACTACATGCGCGATCCGTTGGCTGGCTACGGAACCCCCGGAGGCTGTCCCGGTGACGCCGACTCCGCGGACGTCGCCGCGGCCGCACTCGAGTCGGGCGTGTACCTCGTGGGCGTCTCCTTGGGAGGCACGCTTCCGGTGGAGCAGATGACCGAGCTCGCGGAGGCCACGGGCTCGGTTGCAGATCTCGACGGCGACGGCGTCGACGACCCGCTCGTGTACCAGACGGACGAATCGACCGACGAAGTCAGCGCAGCGATCATCGATGCGGTCGACGCAGTGGAGGCGAAGGCCGGTGTTCGCGACGTCTACGACTCGGTGACGCTCGAGGTGCGCGACGATCCGCTCGGGATCGTCGGCGGCATCACGCCGAAGGCGTACAAGGACGTGGCCTGGTCAGCGGTCGATGGTCTGTCCTTCGACGTCGTCTACGACACGAAAGCGTACGGCAAGAAACCGGTCGTGGGCTCCGTCGACTTCGCCGTCGTCGGCGACGGCTTCGATCTCGGGACCGTGCACGTCGAGATCGAGATCGCTCCGCTCTGAACCAGGCGACCCTGGCGGGGTGCGGCACGAAATGGGCAACGTGCCGGACACGTGGGGCGATCCGTTCCGCTTTCCGCGGCGACGCCGGTACGAACCACCGGGGGTGACCTCTCACGTGGGGCACTTCGTGCCGAATTGCGCGACGCGGGCGGAACGAAGTCGGGTACCTGCCGGGCACGTGGCCCACTCCGTTCCGTTGTGGAGCCAACCGTAGCGTTCGCCTCGGCGGCCTTGAACGAAAGGGCTGCCTCGGCGGCCGTGCCCCGTCGGTGCAGATCGGCCGAGGTCGTACACGACCTCCTCCGAGCGGCGACGCCCGCGCGCGGAACGGAACGGGTCGAGGCCATCCACCTTCGATCGGCGACGCCCGCGTGCGGAACCGAGGAGGTCGTTCACGACCTCTCGCGTTCTGCACAGGTTCCGCGGCACCTAGTGGGTCACCCGCGCCCAGAGGTCGTCCGCCACCTCGTCGATCGGACGGTTGCCGTCGATCCGCGTGAGCAGGGGACCCATCTCGTGGTATCGGCGCACGATCGACTCGATGCGGTCGGTCGACCGTTCCTCGAACTGAAGGGCGTCGCCGTCTCGCGCCCGGAGCCTCTCCGCGAGCACGCGCGTCGGCACATCGAGGAAGAACGCGTGGTCCGGACGCGGGATGCCGGTATTGATGGTCGTCAGGAAGTCGGCGTCGACCCCGCGGTGCAGGAACACGCCGAAGGTGGCGTACACGTACCGGTCGCAGATCACCACCGCGCCACGCTGCAGAGCGGGATCGATCAGTTCCTGGACGTGGCGCAGGCGGTCGGCTGCAGCGAAGAGCGCCAGAATCCGGGCCCGGAACTGGGTGCCGCCTTCTGCGTGGAAATCCTGGACCGCGCGCTCTCGCCGGTACCAATCGCTCGGCTGGCGCGTCTCCACGACTTCTCGGCCGACCGTGCGGAAGCGTGCGGCGAGTCGTTCGATCTGGGTGGTCTTGCCGGAGGCGTCGAAGCCGACCATGGCGATCAGCAAGCCGGCATCGTCACGGACCGGTCGGAACAGGGCCTCGAGCTTTGGCGGGTCCAGGCGAGCCTCCACGTCGGCCTCCGTGGTGCGGGCGTAAACCGGTCCGCGTCCCGCTGCGCGCGCCGCCGACCCTGGGTCGCTCGACTCGCCCGGCTCCGCCGGTTCGACTCCATCCACCCCTCCACCCTTGCGGGTGTCGGGGTGGCCGGATTCCCCGTCCTCCGGCGCGCGAGGCGCGCGCCTCCGGCCGGCTCGCTCACGACCGGGTCGCCGTCGCGCTGCGCGCGCCGCCAAACCCGGCGCCGCCGGCTCGACTCCATCCACCCCTCCACCCTTGCGGGTGTCGGGGTGGCCGGATTCGAACCGGCGGCCCCCTGCTCCCAAAGCCGATGACGGAATTGTTGGAGCATGTAAGTCACTGTGATCACTGCCAATTGCTGATTAGACAATGTGCCGGGACGGAGTGAATTCGAGGGGGTGGTCGGCACATCAAGTCGGCACACTCGGAACGCCTGCCTGAAGCAGGTGCTCCGTCCCGCGGAGCCCGAAACGGGTCGGCACACTCGGCACATCGAGCGCGTGCTCTCCTTCTCTCTCATCGTCGTCGCGGCTGTGGAAATGTGAGCAACTCGTCGCCGCGGACAAGCTCGAGTTTCCCGAGCGCGTGAAGCGGCGACGAGTTGGTCAAGCGCTGTCGAAAACTGCGGAGCAGTTTTCGAAGGCCGCTGTGGGCGGGCGCGGAGCGGCCGTCCATAGCGGCCGGTAGCGCGTCATGTCCATAGCCGTCTTCGCGGGCGGGCCGCAGTATCGGCGGACCCACTATTGCGGGGCGTCGTTGTCCTTAACCAGAACCAAGTGCGTCCCGGTACTTTGATACTTGAGCCAGGCCTGCAGATAGTGTTCGAGGTGTTCCCCTTGAACCGGAGCCAGCCGAAGCAACCATCCTAGTGCACTTCGGGTCCCGTAGATGAGCTCTGCCGCGTCGTGGCCAGGCGAGGCGCAATCGAGCACGGCTCGCACCAACACGTCCTGGTGAAGCGCCGCATTTGGTTCGAGTACAACTGCTTTCAGCACGTGCGCTATCACACTAGCGGCGCTGCGCGTGGAACAGTCTGGTCCCTTCAGAAGCCTGAGGACTACTCTCACTCTCTCGTCGGCACGCCATTCGTGCCGCGCCATCACCGCAACGACCGTCTCGGCGTTCACGGAAACGAACTGGTACTTCGCCGACGCAAGCTGCTCGACGAGCGCCGCGTAGGTCTCGAGGTTCATGGTTCCTCTGCGCACGCAAGCCTGGGCGACCGATTGGAGCGAGACCGTCTGGGTGCCCCTCGACCGGCAAGCTGTCGCGAGAACGAGGTCATCGCAGACTACGATCGCCTTCCTCGAAGTCGCCTCGATGAGCGTCTCAGCCGTCGGGGCGCCGAGCGCTTCGAACAAGTGTCGGTAGTCGTCGGTTCGCGCCTCGATCGACGAGTACGATGGGATGGGCGAGGCGACCGAGCGAGCGGTCGCCATCACGCGTGAGAGGAATCCATGGGTGTCGTCGAGCGGTGCCGCCTGGAGTTTCCCATCCGGACGCAAGGACGCAGACACGCCGCTCTCACGCCGCCGCGGGACCGCACGGGACAGTCCGTCCTGGATGTCATCCAGCACGCTCTGCAGGAGGACCGTCCGTCCCAGCGCTCGCGTCAGAGAGCTCCGCACGACGTCATCGCAGAGCACGAGTGTCATCAGCGCGGTGTAGTCGAGAATAACCGGTTGCTCTGCCGGCCGATCGAGCAGCTGACGTGCGACTTCCTGTTCGTGATCGACGCCCCGAGAGAAGCGGAGCACGGGCACTACGGGATCGCTCACTACCTTGCCCCAGGTCAGAGCCTCGCTCCCGCTCAGAAGGCCTGCGAGCGTGGCGAGTGGGATCTTTCCCTGCGCGTAGAAATCGAGGGCAGGCCGCACCCCTTGGCGGAGCGCGAGGAGCTTCCGAACCGGCTCGGTGGGGTCGTCGCCAAACTCGATCTTGCGGAGGGCCTTCCCCTCCGGAAACCGCTCGTTGTATTGCGCGAAGACCTCTTGAAACGCACGCACCTTGTTGGAGTAGACGGCCCCAATCATGTACGTGGTCGTGCCGAATGGGCTCGATGATCCGACTACCGTGTCGCCCACCTGCTTTCCTATGAGGCGCTTCGCGAGGTCGTCGTCGACTCGCAGCCAAGTCGCCGCATCGGGGATCAAGTCCTCGTCGCGTACGACGGAGAGGATTCGTGTCCCTGGAATTTGGCTCCCCACGACGTCGAGCCGGGCCGTCCATCCCGCTGCCATGATCGGACCTTCAAGTCGCGGGCCATCATCCTGCTCCCGGACCAAGAACAGGCCGGCGTAGCCACTGCAGATGTCCTCCCGATCGCGGCCGCGCTCCCATGCGCGGAAGCCGACATCGAGTGCGCGACCGTCTCCGAGCGACGCGAGCAGGTACGCTGCCACCATGAGATCGGTTGCGTCGCCGCTGCCCGGCAGCGATGCGATGTCGCAATCCATGACCAAGCGGGCGGCCGCATGGTCCCCGTTTCGTACGTGAAGCATGGCCAGTTGCGTCCGGTCCTGTAGACGCACCTCGAACGCGGCCATCCGGCGCCGCTGCAGATTAATGGCCCGAACGACGTCGCCGGCGAGAGAAGCGATCTGTGTCGCCACCTCGATGATCTGCACCGGGAGCTTGGTGCGCCCCAGAAGGACATCCGCGGCTTCCCGGGCAAGCTTGTGATCCTGAAGGTTGAAGAGAGACACCACCAGCGCTTGAGCCCCCGCGTCTCCGAGATCGTTAATGGCCACCTCGCGGAGGGTCTCGGCAGCGCCGAGGTGATCGCCCCACACGGCCTGCCGATAGCCAAACTCCTCCCTCACCATCCGCTTGGCCTCGTCGTCGGGAGCGAGCTCAAGCGCACGTCGAAAATACGGGGCGGCGGTATCTCGGCGGTCTCCGTCGGCCTCGTGCCGGGCTAGGTAGAACCATGTCGCCCAGTGCGCAGGAAACGATGACCGAAGTGCATCGGTGACGACGGCGGCAGTATCGGCGTCATGCAGCTCCCGCGCGGCGCGGAGAACCAGCGCTGCCCCGTGAAGGCGATCCTCGCCGGCCAGCGTCGACCACGCACCCTTCATAGCGTCCATGACCTGCGTCCATTTACCGGATGCGCCGAGGCAAACGGCGAGCTGAAAGCGAAGGTGTAAGTTCGTTTCGAAGAGGCCGGACGCACGGATGAGATCGGCGGCCGCCTCGAACTGCTGCCCTTGCATGAGCAGCGCCGCGTGATTTCGCACCACGGCCGAGCTCGGCGACGAGCACAGGCTTCGTGCGGCGTGGAAACAATCAAGCGCCAGGTCGGTCTCCCCGAGGAGCGAGTGAATGAGACCGGTGTTTCCCTTGGCGTCTGCTTTCAAAGACTTTGCCCACGCCGGGCACGCGTCCGCAGCGCCAATGAACATTGAGAGCGCCTTCCGGAGAGCCGCCTCCGGGCGATCACCTCGAATTGGAATGAAGGTGTCCGTCAGACCCGCGATTCCCAGGTAGGCCATCCCCGCCAGAGTCAGCGCCTCGAACGCGCAGTCGATGTTCTGGCACGCGAGCGATAGCCTGCGTTCGAGGTTGGACAGATCGCCGCGTCGCGTCTCCATTCTGATCAGCGCGACTTGCACGTGCGCGTCATGGGGCATCCACGGATGGGCCCCAATGAAGGCTCGGACATCATCGAAGCGATCAAGGGCGTCCAGCGCGCCGATGTAGATGGCGGCGGCCTTACTTCGAAGCGACAGGTCCTCAGCAGGCAGTCGGTCCAGCAGCTCCAGCGCGCAGTCGGGCTCGCCCATGACCAGGTAGGCGCCCGCCAGGTTCGTGCGCGCGGGATCGAAAGACGGCTCGAGGGCGAGAGCCATGTGGAACTCCGCCTTCGCCTCATTGTGTCGACGGAGCGCGAAGAGACAAACGCCCATGTTGTTTCGAATGCGAACGAGGGAGCGGCTCGCATCCGTCGTCGGCGGGCACTTCACGAGGAGTCCGCGAAAGCCATCCAATGCCTCGGCGTGCAGACCGCGCGAGATCAAGGCGCGGTTGGCTTCGATTTCGGCGGAAAGCGGATCCGTCGCGATGGCGGCGACACCAACGACCTGTATGATGCCTCCCGCATGGATCACGGCCTGCTGTGCGATCACCACGCTGTGAGCTTCGACCCGCTCGACCATCGGCACAGGTGCAGGTGGGTCGGCTGGGCCCGTCTGTGGCTTCGAATCGGGCGTGGCACTTGAATCGTTGGTCATCGTCGACTCACATGTTCACAGTGTGGATGGTGTGCGCGACCAGGACGCGCTCGGCCTCGATGTGACCCACGAGCATCCCAACGTTCCCGCCTTGTTGTTGAAGGAGCTGGACCACCGACGCGGCATGCTGCGGATTCGCTTGCAGGTGCTCTGCGGTCGCGCGCGCCAGATCCGCGGCGTTGGGCGTTTCCTGCCAACCGAAGACCTTCGTTACGCGATCCCATGCGGTCTTTGCCGCCTCGCCCCCGAGGCCCTCAAGGACCTTGGTGCCGAAAAGCGTAACGGCTGACGTGATCGTGGCCAGCGTGATGGGGTCGAGAGACATCGAGACTCCTTAGTTGATGAGACTGTCATGGCGTTCGGTCGGCACGTCGGTCACGGACTCAGCGCGCGGATCCAATGAACGAACTGGGCTGCGGACGGCCACCGAAAACGACGCCACTCTCCGCTCTCGTAGAGCCAGAACTCCGGCTCAATAACAAACCCACTACTCCATCCCACCTGGACCCAGCCCCACATGGTGTCGCGGTCGAGTCCCGAAGGGCCGAGCGTGGTTTCAAGCGCTTCCTCCGCTAGCGAGCGGATCGGATGACGCGGATGGTTGTGCATCACCAACACGCGCGTGGGGACACGCCAGAGGGCGCGCTCCATCAGCTTCGGAATCGCAACTGCCGTGGGGAGCGCCACGCGGTCTGCCGACCCTCTCGCCGCTACCAGGTATCGGAACGCGTCGCGATCCCGTTGGTCCGACCACGCGATGGCGCTGAGCTCGACCGGAGAGTCCTGCGCGACTGACTCGAACCCGGAGAGAATCCAGTCCCACCGGTACGGTCCATCCGAGAACCGCTGCGGCTTTCCGGACTCCGCGCTCCGGGCGACGGCGGTCCCGATACGGACGTCGTCGTACGTGAAGTTCGTGGCCGTGAAGTGGAACGGATCCTCGAGTTCGGCGGTGAGGGAATTCACGAGGAGGTCCAGCAGCAACGACTTCATTGCTGGGCTCAGCGCTTCGACGTGCGGTTCCGTGGTTGCGTGGGTCTGCATCGCGGCTCCAGAGGAGGATCAGTGCTTCTTGTCGCGCGGAGGGAACGGGTCGGGCCCGGAGCTGTCCTTGTCACGGATCTGACCATTCGGACGGTGGATCACCACCTCCACTTGATCGCGTTCGGCGTGCCCGCGGGCACTGCCGATCGCCGCACCCTGGGTCGGGTGGATGGAAGTGGCCCGTTCCGAATGCTCGCGGCGGACGGCCCATCCGCCATCTGCCGGCACGACATGGAGGTTGCGCTTGCTCATGAGGTGTCTCAGCTTTCTTTGTGTCTGTGGTACGCGTAGCGATCAGCCATCGTGGCTCGTGTGGTAGGTTATGAATGTCGCGAGAGCGACATACCTTCTTATAGCGGATTCGAAATAGAACCGTCAAGGCCCATTCCGCCGACCTTCGAAGAGCGCGTCCGATACGTACGGGAGAAACGCGGCTTTAGCCAGTCAGAGCTGGCGCAGAGGGCGGGCCTTCCGCAGTCCACGATCTCGCTTTTCGAGAGCGGTGACCGGAAGCCGTCGTTCGAGAACCTCCGGAAACTTGCCGATGCCCTCAGTGTTTCAGTCGACTACCTTCTGGGAAGGGTAGAAGACCTCGACGGTACCGCGGGTACCGCGTCCGCCATCTTCAGGGACTTCAACCGCCTCGACGCTCAAGGGAAGAAGGTGCTCCAGGATCTGCTGAAGACGCTGACCAAGCCGCCGACCAAGTAAGTCATGAAGGACTTCAAGCGGACCCTGATCTCGCGCGAGGCGGACCGGCGGTTGCGTGATGCCGCGGTCACGTCGCTTCCCGTAGACATCTTCGCGCTCGCGCAACGGCTGGACATCACGGTCTCGGCGGCGCCGAGCGACTCGAATGGATGGTCGGGGATGCTTCTCCGCAGCGGGAGCGCGTTCGCGATTGCCTACGCCACGAACATCGACAACGAGGGCTTTCAACGATTCTCGATCGCCCACGAGGTCGGCCATTACTGCCTTCCGGGCCATACCGAAAAGGTCGTCGCTATCGACGGTGAGCCGCATTTCTCGCACGCCGACTTCATGAGCAATGATGACGTCGAGCGCGAGGCGGATCAATTCGCAGCGGGGCTGCTGATGCCGGAAAGCCTAGTGAAGCGTTTGCTCGAGGCCGAACCGAGCCTGGCAGCCGTCGAGCAGCTCAGCGACACCTGCAAGACGTCGCTCACCGCTGCCGGACGGCGTTTCGCCGAGCTCGCAAGTCAGCCCGTCGCGGTGGTCATGACCCGAAACGGGCGTGTGCAGTCATGTGCCATGTCCAAGCCCTTCCGAAACCTGCAGGGTCTCGAGTGGTTGAAGGGCGGCGCCCCCATTCCCCCGGGCACGGCAACCGACCGCGTGCATAGGAGCCGAACCACGCGCGCAGACGACACTACGACCTTCGAGGACTGGTTCGGCGGGGGGCCCGATTGCGAGGTCGTCGAGGAGGTCGTGTCGCTCGGATCCTACGGACGAGTGCTGACCGTGCTCTCGGCACCAGGACTCGATGACGATGACTACGAGCAGGCCGGGTCCGATGCAACCGACGAGCCAACCTTCACAAGGAGTCGGCGCCGATAGGCCACAACATGTGGGCTCAGCGATCTCTCGTCGTCGCGCCGAGCGCCACACGACGGGAGGTTCCTCGTCGAGGCGCGCGCGGATCATGGGTCATCCTGGTAGCACCACGTCCATGGCCCTGAGGTGGGTCCACACGGCGCCACCGACGCTTTCGTCTTACGTCTCGCCGCCGCCGGCATCATCCCATCAGCGAAGGGCGGTGAGTACCTGTACGATCGACTCACTCCACTCTGTCGCGGTGACCACTACGTTAGTTGCAAGATGACCCTTACACGTCTTATGCCGACCTCATCGAGGTTGTGTGTCTTGAACTCGACGGACGAGGAGAAGCGGGTCGGATTGTGCATCTCCGGATCCGCCCCAACGAAGGTGCCCCTCTCCTCATGCCAGCCGAAGAGAAGGGTCACCTCCGACTTCGCTGCGGGCACATGGAGCTTGTGGTAGGTCGGTCCCAAGTCGCCGTACTTGATCTGAAAGCGATGTTCGCCCGCGGGCCTATTACGTTGTCGATACTTGTTAGCGCTGAAGGCGTAGCAGATCAGCGTCAGTTCCTCGCCGCGCGGCATGACCACTCGATAGACGAGCGGAGCGTCAGTGCCACTCGCGGCTTCAACGATGCGCACACCGGCGGCGATCAGGGCGGCCGAGATCGCCCGCGCCTCACCCTTCCTTCTGACTCCGGTCCACCGCTCCACTGCGCCTCCGTGCGCGCAGCTTACGCCCGTGCGAGGTCGAGGTGGATACAAGCGCACGTGATCGCGACTCCGACGGCTCTGCGCTTGTTCGCTCGCGGGAGTCCAACAATTCGCAGATGCGTACCGCCGCGGCCGCGGGGTCGGCGCGAATGTCACCCTCCCAGAGTCGCACCACCAGCCATCCGTCAGCCTGCAGCTGCGCTGTCGTCCGCGCATCCCGCTCCGCATTAGCGCGGACCTTTGCCACCCAGTACTCGGCGTTGTGCCCGCGGCTCAACCTCTCAAGACGGGTTTCGAGATTGCGTCCGTGCCAGAAGTCGCCGTCTACGAACACCGCGACCTTGGTTCTCCGGAATACTATGTCTGGCCGACCGACAAGGTCCGACGCATCGATACGGTATCGACGGCCTCGGCGCGTAAGCGCTTGACGCAGAAGTATCTCTGGACCCGTAGAGCTCTTCCTGCTCGCGCCCTTGGCCGACCTGCTGGCTCTATCCGACGCGGGCTCGAGTCCGTTGAACCGGACAGTCATGAGGCACCGTAGCGTGATGAGCAAAGGGAGACAATCGCCGTTGATCTGAGACGGCGTCGTGTGGTGGCATTCGCCCATGCCAATCAGGATCCCGCCAGATGAAGCCGAGCGGATTCTTTTCGAAACGGCCGCTCGGGAGGGCGAACCGTCCGCAGTCACCGCCGCCTGGATCCCGCTCCTCCAGCGCCTTGAGTCTCTCTGCCCGAGAGGAAAGAGTTCCACCGTGTTCGCCGCATTTGCGACGGCTGCACTCGCGAAGTCTGTAAACTCCAGCGTTGATGCGTTCTGCCTTCTCGAGCGAGCCGGCGGGCCGCGCGATTACTCGGCTCGCGCACTTGCAGACGCGGTCGTGGCGCCGAATCGCAGCCAGCTTCGGATCGACCTGGGCGCCAACCGCGCGAATCCGTTGAACAACACGCCGTTCATCCACAAGACCTCGATTCGAGAGATCACCGTGGTTCGCAACAAGGTGGGCTGGGCCGAGTTCGTTCGGCTCATGCACGCTCTCGACGCGGTCGAGTCGGTGGAGGTTGCGCGCGACATCTTGCGCGCTTTCATCATCGTTCGACGGCGCGCTCTGATTCCAGAGGTCCCCGTCCCGAACGGCGCCGGAGAGGGCATCGTTCCGAGCGACATCGCTACGTTGATACGTCGATACATTGATGGAGACTCCGAGGACGGCCGCCGCGCACAGTCCTGCGCCGCGGCACTGTTCGATTGTGCGTTCGGCCCCGAACGAGTGAAAGCTGGAATCGTCCACGATCCCAGCCGCAGCGCGCCACTCGATGTCGCGATTGTGGGGCCGGCCGGCGAGTTCCTCCTGGCGTGCGAGGTGAAGGACAAGCCCGTCGGAGAGGACAGCATCAGGTCAAGTGTCGAGCAAACGGTGCTGAACTTCGATGTGAAGAACGTGGTTTACCTGGCGATTTCACAAAGCCAAAGCGACATCGGCCTTCACGCGTTGCAGCTTTGGGCACTACGCCACGGCGTGCACCTCCACATACTCACGCGCATTGAGGACCTCGTCATGTCTGCGGCGGCCTTCTACACGGGTAGCGCGAGCTTCGGCCGGTTCGTAGCGGAGCGCGTTGTAGCGCGGTCACGTGAAATCGAGGTTTCATCCCAAGGCATTCAGGCTTTCGTACGATCACTTGAGGACTGGGTGCGCGTCGACTGATCGAGCCTGTGCTCCGCGGCCCATTCCCGTGCCCGGGTGGGCTGAGTGCTCGCCATGGCGCGCGAGGATCTCTATTGGAAGCGAGGTCCATGGCATGGGTTCTTCCGGCGGTGGGACTGGCGCGCGATGCTTCGGAATGAGGGTCGGGGTCTCGCTGACTCGGTGCCCCAGCAACTGCTTGCGGATCGCTCGTCCCAGCACCTCCGCCAGTGCCGATGGAACCGCGTTGCCCAGCTGTTTGTGCGCCTCAAGCACAGAACCCACCACCTTGTAATCCAATGGCAGCGTTTGAAGACCCTTGAGCTCATCGGTTGAGAATCGTCGACTCTTCCAGTGGAAAGGCCCGATCGCCGGCCCAGGTTGAGCCGTGAGGGTCCACGACGGTCTGCACTTGGCGATCTTGAGAAGAAACGACCAGTACGCCCGTCGCCAGCCCCACAACCAGAGACCAGACCCGCCGCGTTGTGTGTGCCACAGGTAGTTCGAACCTTCCGGAATCGTCGGAAGAACGGACGCCCATTTCCCACGCATTGCTAGGGCAGGGTCATCGTCATTCTCAAGGTGACCGATCGCGTCCCAGGCAGTCGCTGGGGGGTGAAGTTGACGGGTCTCGAACAACTCGTCTCGGACCGTCAGCCCGCTGCGCGCAGCCGTTCCAGCCATGTCAACGGGCGGAGGCTTTGAGTGCGTCGGACGCGGGAACACGAACTGCTTTCCTTCGCGGTGGCCGATAATAAACACTCGCTCGCGAATCTGGGGGACGCCATAGTCGGCAGCGTTCAACTGGGCCGCGCAGAAGGAATAGTTGACGCCACGTTGTTCGTTGATTTCGTGGATGCGTGACCTGATGTATTGCAGGCCCTCGTCCTTTTCTGAGAAGGCCAGTCCTGGTACGTTTTCGATCAAGTACGTCTCAGGAAGTGCTGTCTCGAGAACGTCCAGGTACGCCTCAAGCGTGCGGGCTCGCGGATCGTCCAGCCGTTTGGCTCGACCACCATGCCAGAATCCTGACTTGCTAAACGGCTGACAGGGAGGTCCCCCCACGAGCATCGCGGCTTCCCCGACCTTCAAGCCACCTGCTTCGAGCACTGGCTTGGCCGACCGGTTCCCTTTCCCATCATGATTGATGAGGTCGTGAATGCTTGAGTGCAGAATCTCACCCCAGCGGTCCCGATTCGCGTGAAGCGTCCTCACGGCGATCGGATCCATCTCGACCTCAACGGCGCTCTGGAAGCCTGCGGCCTCCATTCCCAGATCAAGGCCGCCTGCGCCCACGTAAAGGCTAATGCTCACGGGCTTTTTCATGGGGGCTCCAGGAGGGCGTACGGGAGGCGTGAGAGAGGCGAGGCGAGGTGCGTCTAATCCAGCGCGGGCGGTTCTCGCATCCGCTTAGCACGAGACGGGGTGGGCTATGGACAGCGGAACGGGCTGCCGGGGGCGCGGACAGCTCATGGACAGCCGCTTCGTCAGCGGCGCCACGAGCGACGGCGTCGACCGATCGCGCGGCGGCGGGATCATGTACGCGCGATCCGCCGCGCCTGTCCACGACCTGCCCGCACCCCCTGGGAAAACTCTTCGAGTTTTCCGCAGCCCTCGCGAGCGCAGCCGCCGGGGCGGCTGCGCCCGCATCCCTGTCCACAGCCCCGACTACGATGGGAGAGGAGAACAAGCAGCAGCGAGGAAGGCGGCGAAGGGTGGCGCGAGACGGACAGATTCTGTCCGTTTTTCTTCGGAATGTTGTAGACGCGAATCGGGTGTTGGTTACGTTGGTTCATCCTCACGCGTGGTGGTGCGAGGTGTTCTCAACGCCAGAAACAAGGTGGGCCCGCCGGTGCGCAAACACCGACGAGCCCTGAAGGAGAAGCTGCTTGCACAGTCTCCCCTCCGCGGTAGCGATTAACGCTCCGCTTGCCCCGACATCCACTCAACTCGAATCGCGCCGGCCGGACATGCTGGACCGGAAGCAGGCCGCCGCCTACCTCGGCATGTCCGAGCCCTGGCTCGCCCACGCGGGCGAAGACGGGCCGCCGTTCGTCCGCATCGGCGGGCGCCGCGTGTACTACCTCCTCTCCGACCTCGACACCTAAATCAGCAACTGCCGCCGGGAGCCTGTCTCATGTCCCTCTACAAACGCAGCACGTCTTCCGTCTGGTGGTGTCGCTTCCAGGTCCACGGTCCGGAAGTTCGGCGGAGCCTTGGCACGACAGACAGCCGAGAGGCTGAGAAGGAAGAGCGCCGGCTGAGGGCGGAGCTCGAGGCGTCGGCGCTCGCGCATCCCACGGGCGGGGTCGGGCTCGCGGATCTCGCGGGCCTCGACATCGAGCGCGCGGTCGCGGCCGGCGTGTCTGCGCAGCAGCGCGAGTCGGTCGAGCATTCGTGGTCGAACCTGTCCGCGCACTTCGGGCGGATGCGCATCCGGAATCGCTCGACTTCGATCAGATCCAGAACTTCGTCGCGGCACGGCGTGAGCGTGGGAACCGCGGGCAGTCGATTCGCAAGGACTTGCAGGCGCTGAAGCGCGGGCTCGACATCGCGCGGCGGCGGGGGTGGATCCGCGCCGTGCCCGACTTCCCGAAGGTGCGATCGGATCCGCCGAAGGAAACGCAGAAGGGTCAGCTGCATGCGCCGCACCTGCTGCGCGCGTGGCTCGACGCGCTGCCGCTCGAGGCGCGAGACGAAGCGGAGTTCGCTCTGCTCACCGGGCTGCGCGCGACGGAGATCAAGCGCGCGTCCGCGACGTGGGTCGAACGAGCGCCAGCGGATGCGGGTGTGCCCGCGCTGCTGCGCGTGCCCGCCGCTGCGAGCAAGACGCGCACCGAGCGCGTGGTCGGGCTCACTGCCGAAGCGCTCGTCATCCTCGAGCGGAATCCGAACGGGTTTCCGGAAACGCACCGCAATGCGCGGCGCACGGCGGCGAAACAGATCGCGTACGCGCGGAACATCACGCTGCGCGATCTGCGCCACACGTACGGCACGCTCGCGCTGCAGGGAACGGGCGATGCGATTGCTGCGCAGGCTGCGCTCGGGCACACCGAGCTCGCGACGACGCAGCGGTATCAGTCGAGCACGCTCAAGCGGACGGCGTCGGCGAGCATCGCAGTGGCGCGGCTGCTCGAACGCTCCCCCTCCGCCCCTTCGGGGCACCTCCCCCTCGCAAGCGAGGGGGAGGACAGGAATGGCGGACGCGGGGGAGGTCGGCACACGAGGGTCGGCACACCTGAGAACCCGATCGTCGTGAACCAGGTTCGAACTGTCGGGGTGGCCGGATTCGAACCGGCGGCCCCCTGCTCCCAAAGCAGGTGCGCTACCAGACTGCGCTACACCCCGTGGCCGTGAAGTAGCACGCCGCCTCCTCGGCGACGCGCGCGCGCGTGGCGCTCCCGTAGCAACTCGGACACTGTCCTTGCCGTTCGGAGCGAGCCGGCTACCCCGCCGCGTGGCCGATCCTACCGTGCTCCGCCCCTACCAGCGCGCCGCCGTGCAAGCGGTGCTCGACGCGCGCCGGCGCGGCGTGCGGCGACAGGTCGTCGCGCTGCCGACCGGCGCGGGAAAGACCGTCATCTTCAGCGAGCTCACGCGCCTGGCGCGCCGGCCCGTGCTCGTGCTCGCGCACCGCTCGGAGCTCGTCGACCAAGCGGCGGACAAGCTCGCGCGCGCGCTCGGGGATGGCTCCGCGATCGGCATCGAGCAGGGCTCGGTCACCGCGGCGCCCGGCACGCGCGCGGTCGTCGCCTCGATCCGATCGCTGTCCAACGAGCGCCTCGCGCGGCTCGCGCGCACCCATGATTTCGGTCTCGTCCTCTACGACGAATGCCACCACGCGCCCGCCGACGACAACCAGCGCGTGCTCGACGCGCTGGGCGCGTCGCAGCCGGACTGGGCTGGCACACTCGTCGGCTTCACCGCGACGACGAGTCGCGGCGACGGCCGCGGGCTCGACACGGTGTTCGACGAGCTAGTGTTCTCGCTCGGCATCGACGAGCTCGTCGACCAGGGGTTCCTCGCGCCGCTGCGCGGGTTCCGGATCGCGACCGCCGCCGACCTCCGCGGCGTGCACGGCGGCGCGGACTTCGACGAGGAAGAGCTCGCGCTAGCCGTCGACATCGAGGATCGCAACGCGCTCGTCGCGCGGAGCATCCAGGAGCTCGCGCGCGACCGGCGCACGATCGCCTTCTGCGTGACCGTCGCGCACGCGACGCATCTCGCGCGGGCCCTCGATGCGCTCGGCGTCCGCGCGGCCGTGGTCCACGGGGCGATGCCGAAGGACGCGCGCCGCCGCGTTCTGTCCGACTTCCGCGCGCAGAAGCTCCACGCGCTCACCAACGTGGGCGTGCTCACGGAGGGCTTCGACGACCCCGGCGTGAGCTGCATCGCGATGGCGCGCCCGACGCGGTCCGAGGGGCTCTACGCGCAATGCGTCGGTCGCGGCACGCGGCCGGCGGAGGACAAGAAGGACTGCCTCGTGATCGACTTCGTCGACCTCTCGGACCTCTCGCTCCAGACGCTTCCGGGTCTCGCCGGGCTGCCGCGCGATCTCGATCTCGAGGGCATGGACACGCGCGAGGCGAGTCGCGCGCTGCACCGGATCTGGTTCGACGCCCCCGGCTTCGAGCTCGAGGCCGGTGCGATCACGCTCGCCGAGATCGAGCGTCGCGCGGCAGCATTCGATCCGCTCGCGCTCGGCGTCGACCCCGAGGTGCGCGCGATCTCCCCGCTCGCGTGGGAGAGCCTCGGGTCGCGCGGCCTGGCGCTCCATTGGTTCGGTGGTCCGCGGAGCGAAGCGGACGGCCGGTTGAGCGAGGCGCTCGTGCTCCGCGCCGGCGCGCGCGGCCGCAAGTGGGTCGTCACGCGCGACGGACGCGAGATGGCGCGGTTCTCTCGCAGCGAGGAGGCGGTCGAGGCGACGGACTTCGAGGTGCGCCGGCAGGGGCGCGTCGCCGAAGCGTCGGCGCTCCCGGGAGCGGCGTGGCGGAACTCGCCGGTGCCGGCGGGTCTGCAGCGCGCGCTCCTCGGTCTGTCGCGCCGCAGGACGGTCGGGACG
>JADMIO011435003.1_pt1 | contig 31353 bp, 19 predicted proteins | sample 8958161 | NCBI WGS metagenome assembly JADMIO01 (sample SAMN16585339, study PRJNA669376) | soil metagenome | isolation source: Crop rotation soil | place: USA: Cullars Rotation, Alabama | collected 2011 | reverse complement strand
CCCCGCCTGTATACAGGCGCATGGCATACGAGGTGATGAAGTATGCGGCAATATTAATTATTATCCTGGGCGCTTATTTTTTGCTCAAACAGTTTTTGCCGGAACAAAAAAAGGTTGTAACGGCTGCAGTCAGGGCAAACGATATAGAACCGGGCGGGTATAAAGCCATCCTTACCCTTGCCGATAAATCGACCATTCGCCTGGACTCCGTAAAAGCAGGCGCGCTGGCCGTACAGGGCGAAACCACGATAAGTAAAAATGAAGAGGGCCGGCTGGTATATCAACCGGTAGCTTCTGCCCCGCAAACGGATGTTTATATAAACGAATTGTCCACTCCGCGGGGCGGCGAATACAAACTGGTATTGCCGGACAACAGCACCGTAAAGCTGAATGCCGTATCCAGCCTTCGTTACCCTTCTTTCTTTACCGGGAGTGAACGGGTGGTTGAGCTGTTGTCGGGCGAAGCGTATTTCGAAATTACCCCCAACAGGAGTAAACCATTTAAAGTAAAACTGAAGAACGGTAAAATCATAGAAGTACTCGGCACGCACTTTAATGTGAACACATACGGTTATAAAACGAACACAACCACCCTGATTAAAGGTCTCGTTAAAATAACCTCGGAAGACAGTGGATATCTATCCACGCAAAATGTCAAACCCGGCAGAGAAAACACAGCGACTTCTTTTCCCGGCGATATCTTATTAAAACCGAACCAGCAGGCATTGACAGACAGTACAGGGAAGACGACGGTCAGCAACGCAAGACCTGCCGAAATCAGCCAGGCGATATCGTGGGTGAGCGACCAGTTTTCTTTTAATGAAACAGACTTTAAAACGATTATACAACAACTACAGCGTTGGTATGATATGGATGTTGTATACGAAACCGCGTTTGACAACAGAAAGATAACGCTTGGGCCAATCCCTATGAATGCAAAAATCGTTGATGTACTGGATGCATTAATGAGATTGACCAAATTCAACTACCGCATTGAAGGCAAAAAACTGACATTATCTGATTAGCGGAAACAAAATAATTAAATATTAAAACACCCTGTATCGTTCTGACGTGCAAACACGTCCGGTGGAAAATTGCGGCACGCCTGTTTTCAGGGGGCTGTGTGCCCGGAGGACCTCTAAAGTCCATTAACAGGCTGATTACAGGCAGATGCTTTAGCAGTTTAACCACCGTTGAAAACAAGATGGTTCCGGCTCTGTTCCCAAGGAACTTTATCGAGCATGCAAAAGAGCTATGCACCGCTTTTTTTCTCAGACCAGGCAAGCGCTTTATGTGCTTGCTTTGTCTGTTTTTCACCAATGAACCGGGGTGTTTAATCATGAGCCGGCATATTCACCCCTGAACCTTATAGCTATGAAAAAATAGTGTAAGAAAAGACCTTCTTACACAAGGTTGAAAACTTATTTTTCATAACACCAAAACTATAAGGACTGCAAATGTTTAAATATAGGGTCTCTGTATCCAACGTAGCCATCCATCGTATCACTCCTGCCTATTTCCTTCAAAGCGCATTGCTGGCCATATTATTGCCGGCATTCACCGGCAGCCCGGTACATGCGCAGGAGAAAGAATGTCTTTTTAGTATCAATGCCCGGAACAAAAAGTTATACGATGTGCTGATGGATTTACAGGCGCAAGCTGTTCAGAAAAAGCGTTGTGGCTGCATAGCCGCTATCACAAACACGCCCGGGCTCGACAAAAGAATAAATTATAAAGCCGATCATCTTCCCCTTGCCACCATTATGCAGGAGCTGGCTTTACAAAATGATATGATTAGCACCCCTGGCTTGTGTTTCACATTAGAGCCCAAAACACCGGATAGCGCCGGCTTACATAAACAGGCGGCGGGTTTTACCTGCCAGGGCCGTGTGCTCAACGAAAGGCGCGAGCCGCTACCCGGCGCTTCTATCTGGCTAAAAGGCTCCAAACGGGGTACGATCACCGATTCAGCCGGTCATTTTACCTTGCACTGCGATGCATCGCACTATGTGATAATTATTTCAAATATCGGCTACCAGGCGTCGGAAATAGCCGCGTGGGATAAGGTATCCCGGGACGTTATTCTCCCTGAAACGCCTGATGAAATACCTGTAACAATAAGTACGGGGTATGGCGCCGCCAAACCCAAGCTGACCAGCGCGAACATTTATGTAATAGACAAGAGCGTGTTCAGCACGCCTACTGCCGTTTCTTTTCCGAATGTCCTGGCAGGCCGTTCACCCGGCCTGTTATTAAACCCGCTCAATGGCGTCTCCTATGGCTTTATGAAGATGCAGGTGGAAGGCAATACCTCCATAGGGCTGAATGCCGGCCCCGGCAATCTACCTGTTAATGGTCTTCTTGTGATCTTCGATGGGGTTCCGCTAATAGTTAATGTACCCGTAACCCTGTTAAAATCCATTGCCGGCGATCCAAACGCAGCCGGTTCGCTGATAGGAGGCATCAGCTCCTTTTACTTTATCAATCCGGCCGATATAGAAAACGTGGAAGTACTAACCAGCGCTACCGCCACATCGATCTACGGCTCAAGGGGCGCCAATGGCGTATTGCTTATCACCACGCTGAAAGGCAAACCGGGTAAGTTAAGGGTGAACATTCAGGCATCCCAGGGCGCCGGCAGGATTGAGCGCCAGAGACGTCTCCTTACTACTCCCGAATACCTCGCGATGCGCAGGGAGGCCTTTATGAACGACGGCTATACGCCCAATACATCAAATGCCCCCGATCTCGTTGTATTCGATACCACCAGGCAAACCAATTACAGGGATGTTTTTCTCGGCAAAACCGCGATTACCCAAGATGCCCATGTATCGGTATCGGGTGGCAAAGAAAACAGTATATACCGGGCAGGGGCATGGATACATCGTGAAACCACTGTTTTACCAACGGATTTCTATAACATGAAAGGGCAGTTGAATGCCAACCTGGTATTGAACTCCGCCAGCAAACGGTTACTTACCACCACAGGGGCTATCGGCTCGTTCTTTAAAGTAAATTCCCCCTCCGACGATATAACTCCCACCACTTATCTTGTGCCCAACGCACCCAGGCTGTTCGATACCGCAGGCCATATGCTATGGCAATACAAAGGCGTCGATTTTACCAACCCCTGGTCATACCTGCTGAATACCTATGAAGCAAACGTATTCACGTTTATAGCCAGCAACCGCCTGAGCTATGCATTTCCCAAAGCCGGCATAACAGTCGTTATAAACAGCGGCATACATCATGTTAACGCTCATGAAACAAGCCTGTTCCCGATAGCAGCGCAAAATCCATCCATGGCAACCACCGGCGCTGCCAATTTCGCCACCAATAGTTATAATAGCTGGATCACCGAGCCGCAGGTTGAATACTCGCTCAGCAAAAAGAAATTTCATCTTACCGCATTTATCGGGAGCACCATCCAGGAGCAAAGAAATAAACGTGAAATAGTAAACGCTACCGGGTACACCAACGACGAACAATTAAGAAGCAGGGCGGATGCGCCGAATGCAAGCGCCAGGAATGCATCGTCGGTGTATAAATACGAGGCGTTCTTCGCTTCCGTAAACCTTGCCGTAAAGGACAGGTACGTGATAGACCTCGTTGGCCGCAGGGATGGCTCTTCCCGGTTTGGGCCAAGAAACCAGTTCGCTAATTTCGGCGCCATTGGCATGGCCTGGGTTTTCAGCCCGGATTCATCACATAAACGGAAGTCGTTCCTGACTTCCGGCCAGTTAAAAGGCAGTTATGGAACAACAGGCAATGACCAGATCGGCGATTACATGTACCTCGATACCTGGAATACCACCACCAGTGGCGGGTATGCCGGCGCATCTACTCTTAGCCCTACCCGTCTTGTCAACCCGGCATTTGCCTGGGAAGTAACCCGGAAACTGAACTTCACGCTCGACCTGGGGTTAATAAACTGTATAAAATTCACCACCACATGGTTCTTCAACCGGAGCAGTAATCAACTGGTATCTTACCTGCTTCCTTCGCAAACAGGCTTTGTATCGATTACCGGTAAAAACCTGCCGGCCGTGGTGCAAAATGCAGGGTTTGAATTCGTACTGTCGAAAAACCGTACCATCAACAAATCGTTCAACTGGAAGGCGACATTGATATTAACAGTCCCCGGCAATAAACTGGTATCTTTTCCCGGTTTAGCCAGCTCGCCGTATGCCAAAAGCCTGGAAGAGGGGTCGTCCCTCACCGTACAAAAAGGATTCAGGATGAAAAACGTGGACCCTCAGACAGGCCGGTACCAGGTGATAGACAAAAACAACGACGGGAAATTTACTTCCGACGACTATTTCGTCAACGGTAATACCGACCCAAAATATTATGGCAGCCTCTCGGTATCGGTACACTACAAAAAAATACAGTTGGGAATATTGCTGGAGGGAAGGAAACAGGTAGGGGTCAACCCGCTGTATATGTTTTACAATTACTCACCGCCCGGCATGCTGAATGATCTTTTTTTCAGCAATAAAATGATCAGCATACAAAACCGGTGGCGAAAACAGGGTGATATTGCTTCCATTCAAAAACTGACCACATCCGCCACTACGGCCGAAGGTAAGGCAATCGATTATTTCAGGAGTTCAAACTGGGAGTATATAGACGCCTCCTATATTCGCCTGCAAAATATAATGTTGTCGTATGCTTTACCAAAAGCATGGTGCACGCAGCTTCATCTTATTGATGGAGCGGTGTACCTGGAAGCGCAAAACCTGTTTACGGCCACCCGTTACAGGGATGCAGATCCTGTTACACAGAATCCATTAACGCTTCCGCCCTTAGTTACTTTTACCGGTGGTCTCCGGGTAACATTCTAAAATCTGCCCAAATGAAACAACATTTTTTATTACGAAACCTGGCAGCAGCTTCCGCCTGCTTAATCATTATCGCCTGTTTACCGGCCTGTAAAAAATTCCTGGATGTATCGTCGTCCGATACGCAAATCACTGCGGCGCAGGTTTTTTCCAACGAGCAGTCGGCCTATGACGCAGTATCGGGGCTCTATGCACAAATCATGAAGACTTTTGACTTTATGAATGGATATATAAGCCGTTTTCCAGGTTTATACTCAGATGAGCTCACACGATCGACCCCGAACAGCCAGGATATGCCTTTCCTGTCAAACAACCTGTCGGTCAACGACCAAACCGTAGCAACGATATGGAAATCGGGCTACAGTTATATCTACCAGGCCAATGCTCTTATTGAAGGCCTTGGTAAGTCGACTGCTTTAAGCGCTCGCGTGTGCGATCAACTGGCAGCACAGGCCAGGTTTGTAAGAGGCCTTACTTACTTTTACATGGTCAATCTTTTTGGCGATGTACCGCTCGTACTGGAAACATCGTATGAAGACAACGCAGTAATGCCACGTACACCGGCGGTACAGGTATACCAGCAAATCGTTACCGATCTGCTGACGGCACAGGCTACCTTATCAGCTACCAGCAACAGTATGGATTCACTGATCACCCGCAGGAATTGGGCTACCCGGTGGGCGCCCACCGCCCTGTTGGCAAGAGTATACTTATACCAGGAGGACTGGACAAATGCAGCTTTACAGGCTTCCCTTGTTATCGATTCGGGGCCATTCCGGTTAAACGACAGCCTGAATCTTGTTTTCCTCGCCTCCAGCAATGAAAGCATCTTTCAACTGGCGCCCACCAGCGCCTCTTATAATACAGCGGAAGGGGTTTATTTCGTGGTTGCCGATGGTCAGCGGCCAACCTACCTGCTCACCGATGTATTAATAAATGCTTTCGACCCTGGTGATGCACGGATGAACAACTGGGTAAAGATGACGAAAATAAGCGGGCAAAAATATTACTCCCCTTACAAATACAAAGCAGGCTTTGGCAGCGTACCTTATACAGAATACAACATAGTGCTCCGGCTGGCGGAACAATACCTCATCCGCGCCGAAGCAAGGACCCACCTGGGAAGGATTGGAGAGGCAGTGAACGACCTCAATACCATTCGCAGGCGGGCAAACCTTGCAGGGCTGCCGGGTTCATTGTCGCCAATGCAGTTATTACTGGCCATTGTGCATGAACGGCAGGTAGAGTTGTTTGCCGAATGGGGACACCGCTGGTTCGACCTCAAACGTTTGCCAAGCCTGCTGTACCCATCCGACTCCAGCCGCAAAAGCGCAGACGATGTGATACCGGTGAAAAGCGTTGGCTGGCTTCCTTACAGGCTGTTATTTCCCATTCCTTCGGGTGAAATCCTGAAAAACGGGGCATTGACGCAAAACCCGGGTTATTGATACATACTTTTTATTACACAAAACGCCGGGGTTTGTGTCTTCTTTTTATTCCGGGCGGCGTTAGGCCCACAGCCATATACCTCCAGGTCACTATAAATAATTACAGGGATATAATACATGAAATATCCCCATTCGTAAGGCAGCAGTCCCATAGAAGGCGAGCTGCTGAAAGTGTATCCTCCCCAATCCGATTGTAACCGGGCGACCTCTTCATTTATATCACATGCAATCCCTACCGGTTCCGTACGTTCGAAATCATAGTACCACAAGTAATCCCTGAACATAGTGGTAGCCTCCTTTTTTACCGGGGGTTGTATTTTTTTTGCCGGTACAAAGCTGGCGCCAACCGAAATAATAATAACAGCCAATACGATTGTTTTGACATTTCTTTTCATAACAATGCTTGCCTTTATATTCTCAAAAGGCAAAAAATTCTTGTTGAATAAATATGATACCACAATAATAAAGAGGGTGTGAAGGGCACACTAAGGAGGATATGTTTCGTGAAACAGGAACAGGAAGACAACCAGGTATACAGTTTGTTTCATGCCACGGTTTTTTACAGGCAGAAGCGGGGCAGCTTGTGCCAGGGGGGTTAACTGGTTAAATACGGGCAGTAACTAACAGGAGCCTTATGGCTACGGTGTGTGGCAAGCTAATCAACGACCTTGATAAGAATGGGTAAATAAAGGTAGGAAGAATAATAACCCGGGGATACCGTATAACTACGGATTTATTACGTGGTAAAGGATCATCTCCAGGAGATAAATGTTATCCTCTATCAGAGCATATGGCGGAGTGCCGGTGAACAGCTATTTACTGGAAACAAAAGCGGGCTACTATTGCAATGAATATCAAAGGCCGAGGTTGCTCCTGAGTTCATTGTTCCTGCGCATCTGGTATTTAAGCTCTTCCTGTTGTTCCAGGAACAGGTTGGCTTGTGCTTCAAAACCCAGCATCGCTTCTTCCAGCTCCGGGCAGCCGGGCCATAAACTGCGAAGGAATTCGATTTCTTCCTGGGTCGCTTCCAAAGCAACATACCGGTTAAGTATAGCATCTATATCCATAAAATAAACGTTTTAAAACGCTGAAGATAAAAACACGCCTGTCAGTAATTGCCGCGCTAACGCCCATTGCTACACCAAAATAAATCCACCCCTCTTTTTTTACAATACCACTTTACGGGTAGTATTATTTTATTCATTTTTTTTATAATCTGTCCAATATCCGATGCCGTTATCAACAGGCGCTATAGGTATGTACGATGCTTAACGGAAAAAGAATTTCGCCGATCAACTATTTGATCGCAATCATTGTACCGATATTCACACTATTACGAAAACATGCGGGTTATTTTTTCCAAAACACGCTACCACAGCGCATTCCAATGGGAAAAGCCAATAAAAGAATGCACTACAAATAAGTATTTTTCGAAATAACGACACGTGCTTTTACCCATTTATCCCAGTAAGGCATACCCGCTGGACTGGCCATCATATAAAAATGTTTATACTTCGTATTTAGTTGTATTGCTGATATATAGACATTAATTCACTCAATAAAATCCAGATCACTTCGCTATTTCTGGCCATAAACAAACGTATTTTTACGCTAACTGCCGGCGGTGATTACCGGCAAAACAGGAGATACAATAGCTACCGGGGAGCAAACCATGTAATGACTCATTAATTATACTGGGAGGATGGGTGCAACAAAGGTGAAAATAAAAAGCTACTAACCAGGAGCAGGGAATACATAACCATGGAAAAACCCGGTACCCCGGAACTATCCTGGTACCCCTTATCGAACGTTGAAACTGAAAAGATCTTTTACTGCTTTTATTGCTCACCCTTCTTTATAAAATTCTACAGAAAAAACAAGATGGAAAAATAAAAAAGTACATAAATCCCTACAAAAAGGTATCAAATGTGATCTTTTGATATATGTAACGGGGAAGAAGCTACGAGTTGTGAGCTGCGAGCTATTAGGAGTTAGCCATTAGCACTGGTTAAAAATAAAAACTGCGAGCCGTCTGCTGCGGATGATATCTGCAGCAAACGGCTCGCAGCTCGTAGCTCACAGCCCGAAGCTAATAGCTAACCGCTAACGGCTTCCCTCTCCTACACCGGCATATGCGGCATCCCGTCGTCGTTATTTTCTTTCGCCTTCCTGCTTAATTCTTCCAGTCCTTTTTTACCATATGCGACACGGGTAATGGTTACATACAATACCGGCACGATAAAGATAGCCAGCAAGGTAGCCGCCAGCATACCGCCCAGCACTGTCCAGCCAATGGTAGACCGCGCCACAGCGCCCGCGCCTTCTGCAAAAGCAAGCGGTAATACACCGAGGATAAACGCCATCGAAGTCATAATAATAGGCCGCAAACGAAGCTTTACCGCTTCCAGCGTGGCCGATACTACGGGCATGCCCCTGTCGACCCGTTCCTTGGCAAACTCCACGATCAGGATGGCGTTTTTGGCGGCAAGGCCTATCAGCGTAATCAATCCAATCTGGGCATATACGCTGTTGGCCAGCCGGGGAATAAATGTAAGCGTAAGAATAGCGCCGAAGGCACCGATGGGTACTGCCAGCAACACGGAGAATGGAACCGACCAGCTTTCATACAAGGCGGCCAGGAACAGGAATACAAATACGATGGACAAAGCAAATATGATAATGGTGCTGCTGCCTGCATTGATTTCCTCGCGGCTCAAACCGGAAAATTCGTACCCATAACCGGCAGGCAATACTTTATCCGCCGTTTCGCGCAACGCCTGTATGGCCTGGCCGCTGCTGTATCCCTGCCCCGCGCCACCGTTGATTTCGGCTGTGCGGAACAGGTTGTAATGGCTTATCAGGGGCGCGCTTTCTGTTAACCTGTATTTTATCAGCGTGCTGATCGGCAGCAGGGTGCCGGCCTGGTTGCGCACGAAATACTGGCCGAGATTATTGATATCCGAGCGATAGAGGGTATCCGCCTGCGCCACCACCCTGAAGTTGCGCCCGTAGATAGTAAAGTCGTTGATATAGCGGCTACCCATATAAGTTTGTATGGTGGAATATACATCCGAAATGGACACACCCAGTTTCTTGCACTGTTCACGGTCCACATCTACCTGGTAACCTGGCGTACGGGCGGTAAAGAAAGAAAAGGCGCGGCTTATTTCCTTACGCTTGTTGGCTTCGGCCACAAAATTATTCACGACCCGCTCAAACTGTTTTGTATCGTCCGTACTTTCCCGCTGTTCAAGCTCGAATGTAAAACCACCGGTTTGCCCCAGGCCGGGAATGGCCGGCGGCGAAATAACAATGGTGTTGGCGCCGCGAATGGCGGCAAATTGTTTTTGCAGGCTCGCTATCAGGCTACTGAGCTGAAGCGATTTATCGGTACGCTCATCCCAGGGTTTCAGTTGACAGAATACCGTACCGCTGTTCGATTTGGTGGCAAATGTAATGACGTTCAGGCCGCCCAATGCCGCATAATGGGCTACCCCGGGCGTGCGGCTCAGCACGCTCATCATGGTATCGAGCACTTCCAGGCTTCGCGTGGTGGAGGATGCTTCGGGCAGCTCATAGGTAACATACAAACGGCCCTCATCCTCGGTGGGAATAAAACCGGTGGGCTTGCTTTTGAATAACAAAATGGTGCCCACGAAAATGCATATCAATATAATGATGGCATAGGGAGCGGCCTTGATTGTTTTACGCACGCCCAAAGTATAGAAACCGGTAACCCGGCGAAACCATTCATTGAATACATAGAAGAACCTGTTCAGGCCCCTTGACTCCTTGCCAAGGTGCATCGGTCGTAAAAGAAGGGAACACAGGGCCGGCGTGAGCGACAGGGCCACGAAGGCCGAGAGCAGCACGGAGATGGCAATGGTGATCGCAAACTGCTGGTACAGGCGTCCCACAATGCCGGGTATGAATGCCACGGGCACGAATACCGCCGCAAGAATGAGCGCAATGGCCACTACCGGGCCGGATATTTCTTCCATGGCCCGCCGGGTAGCTTCTTTAGGTGAAAGACCCGTGTCTATATTGTGTTGTACCGCTTCCACCACCACGATGGCGTCATCCACCACGATACCAATGGCCAGCACAAAACCAAACATGGTAAGTGTATTGATGGTAAAGCCAAGCGGGATAAACACCGCAAAGGTGCCGATGATAGAAACAGGAATGGCCAGCACGGGGATCAGCGTGGCCCTCCAGCTTTGCAGGAACAGGAACACCACCAATATCACCAGGCCCAGTGCTTCGAGCAGTGTTTTTACCACTTCGCTGATAGACACCTGCACTACGGAAACGCTTTCAAAGGGAACTACATAATCGATGTCGCTGGGAAAAGACTTTTTAAGGTTGTTCATCGCATCGTAGATGCCCTTTGCCACATCGAGGGCATTGCTGCCCGGCGCCTGGTATACCAGCAGGTAAGAAGCTCTTTTGCCATCTACAAAAGAGTTACTGGCGTAGCTGAACTTACCCAGCTCCACGCGCGCCACATCTTTCAGGTATATAATAGAACCGTTGGAAGGATTGGCGCGTACGATGATTTTATTAAACTCCGGCACTGAGCTCAACCGGCTATTGGTAAACACGGTATATTCAAATGCCTGCCCCGGCACCTGCGGCGAAGCGCCTACCGAGCCGGCTGCTATCTGCAGGTTTTGTTCGGTCAGCGCGTTGACCACATCGCCGGCGGTAAGGCCCAGGCGCGCCAGCTTATCCGTTTGCAGCCATACACGCATACTGAAATCGTCGGCGCGGGTAAAGATATCCCCCACACCGGGCACACGCAACAGCGCATCGCGCACGAATATATTGGTATAGTTGTCTACAAACGTCACATTATGGCTGCCCTTCGGTGAGAACATAGCCACCAGCATCAGGATACTGGGATTGCGCTTGCGCGTAGTGAGGCCAAGGCGTTTTACATCATCGGGCAGCGCGGGCGTGGCAATGCCCACCCGGTTTTGTATGTCAAGAGCGGCGATATCGGGGTTGGTGCCCACCTTGAGGTTTACGTTGATGGTGGTACGCCCGTCGCTGGTGCTGGTGCTTTGCAGGTAGGCCATACCGGGCGTTCCGTTTACCTGCGTTTCGATGGGCGTGGTAACGGTTTGCTCCACCGTTTGCGCATCCGCGCCGGTAAAACTACCCGTTATCTGTACCGTGGGCGGCGTTATATCCGGGTACTGGCTGACGGGCAGGTTCAATATAGCGATAGATCCTACCAGGATGATAACGATGGATATGACTATAGCCGTTACCGGCCGGCGTATAAAAGTATCTGCGATCATGGCTGTTGTTTTTTTCCTGTGCTGTCGGCTTTCGGCTGCACTACTGCGCCGTCCCTTAATTTCTGCACACCTTCTGTAACTATTTTCTCTCCTTCTTTCAAACCGTCTTTTACAATGAGCTTATCGTTGATAGTGGCGCCGCGGACTATTTTCCGCTGCATCACCTTGCTGCTGTCGCCTACCACGAACACGAAGTATTCACCCATTTGCTCTACGATTGCTTTGGCCGGGATCAGCAGCGAGGGGGCGGCCGTGTTGTTGCGCACACGCACATTGGTGCTCATGCCGGCTTTCAGCAAACCCTGCTTATTGGGAAACACTACACGGGTTTTGATGGTGCCCGTTTGCGGGTCTACGGCGCGATCGATCAGGCTGATATGGCCGGAGTAAGGATATACCGTCTGGTCGGGCAGCAGCAGGGAAAAAGTAGAATCGCCTGCGGCTTTTCCTTTTTGTTCGAGCTGTACAAAACGGCCAATCTCTTTTTGATCCACGGCAAAATCAACCGCCAGCGGGTCATCGGAAGAGAGGGTATTCAATATTGTTTGGCCGGGCGATACGGCTGTACCGAGTTTTACCTGCGAGATACCGATGGTGCCGTCGAAAGGCGCATAAATAGTAGCATACTTCAGGTTGGTTTGCACGCTGGCGACATTGGCTTTGGCCGCCTCGAGCTGCATTTTGGATGCCTGTAAGTCGGCCTGCGCATGTTCTACGATTTGGCGCGCTACGGCGTCTTTTTTCTGTAATTCATCGTAACGGTCTGCATCCTGCTGCGCCTTCCCGAGATTGGCTTTCGCCACATTGAGGTTGGCGACAGCCTGCTCATAGCTGGCCGCATATTGCTGCTGGTCGATGGTATAGAGCTTCTGCCCTTTGTGCACACGCTGCCCGTCGCTGAAAAAGATACCGGTAATATAACCGGTTACCTGCGGGCGCACCTGTACTTCGTTCAGGGCTACGACGGTAGCAGGATACTGGTCGTAATATACCGCCACCTGCTTCTGCACGTCGGCCGTAATAACCGGTACAGGAGGCGCTTTTTGTTGTGCCGCCGGCGCATCCTTACCAGATCCGCCGCAGGAGCACAGGACGCTTATGATTACAGCACTTACAGACCAGCCGATAGTTCTTTTCATATATTTACGTTTCTTTAAAACAATGATTAATGGATTTCCCCCAATGCCTTTTGCACATCCAGCTTGCTGCTGAGCACCTGGTAAAGCGCATTGGTATAATTAACCTGCGAGGTACGGAGATCGCTTTCGGCGATGATAACATCGAGGTAGGTTTTTATACCCGCCTTGTATTGTAACTGGATGGTATTATACACCTCCTGCGCCAGTTCGAGATTGTCTTTCAATACAAAATACTGGTTCAGGTTACTTTTGTACGTGGCTATGGCCTGCACATATTCTGCGTTGATGGCGGTTTGCAGCGCCAGGATATCCCAATCCACCCGCTTCACCTGCAATTCGGCCGCACGGATATTCTGCACGCGTTTACCGCCCTGGAAAATAGGAAATGACAGTTGCAGTCCTGCAAAGGAGTTGGCGTAGTTGTTGGCATACAGCTTACCCAAATCGTTGCTAAAGAAGCCGCCCAGGTTGTAGGTGCCAAAGGCCGATACCGTGGGAAAATAATCCCATTTATTATATTGAAGGTTGGCCGCCTGCAGGCGTTTTTGCGTTTGGAGCCGCTGGTACTCGATACGGTTCTCGTATCGTACGCCGGCCAGCGTATCCACCGATATTTCGCCCATCAGTTTTGCGCTGTCATACACGAGGGTAATTTCATTGCCCGCCAGGTAACCCATTTGTTGCTTCAGGTAGGCAAGTCTCGATTTCAACGCTTCTTCCGTGGTCTTTTTTTCCGCTTTCGAATTATTCAGCGATATGGTGGCGCGCTTATAATCCGTTTTATCCACGATACCGCCCTGGTACTGGTCGTATGCATTTTTCAGGCTTCCTTCCAGCCGCGTGATATCATCGTTCAGCAGGTCGATTTGCTTTTGCGCCAGCAATACATCGTAAAACGCCTTGCTCACCGCAACAATAATATCTATCTGTGTTTCGGCGGTAGCCTGTTTGTATTGCTTGCGTACATCGCCGGCCGTACGGCTGGCCAGCAGCACATCGCGGTTGAATATATTCTGCGTGGCGCCTACGCCCAGGGTAGATGTATTCTTCGTCCCTGTTTTCACTACGCTGCCATTAAAATAAGCGGCGGGCAACTGGAAATTATACTGGTAATTATAATTCAATCCGAGCTGCGGGTACCAATCGGCTAGTTTGCCCTGTATCTGCCGTTCGGTGATTTGTTCGTCCAGCAGCGCCTGCTGAAGGGCAGGCTGGTGCTTTAATGCATACTGGATACAATCGGGCAGCGATACCTGTGTGAGCAGGGAATCTTTTACGGGTTGCGACCATACAGCGCAGGAGGATACCATTGATATAAAGCCAATGAGAACAGTTGCATATCTCTTCATATATGAAGTATAACGATGAATCAAAAATTAGGACAGGCAATCGCGGTACAGAGGGGCAATCAGGCTAAAGGGTTCTTAATTAACTGTTTGTCAAAACAGTGGGCGAAGTTAGTCTTAGAAGAACAAAAAAACTAAACAAGTGTTTAATTTCATCCAACTTAATCATATTTTAATTTTTGGAACAATGGTATGGATGTCTCCCGGTTTAGGTCAGGAAATTACAAACAATTGATATATTTCAATATATAATTCCCCGTCTCTTTGTTAAGCGGTAACAAACGGTTATTGGTACACCCTGAATAAAGTTTTTTGGCTACTTTCATTTCATGTTAGTAAAGACCTTTGGCAGCGCTGTATACGGGGTAGACGCCATTACAATTACACTGGAGGTAAATGTAATGGCGGGAAGCGGGTATTTTATCGTGGGGTTGCCCGACAGTGCTGTAAAGGAAAGTCTTCAGCGGGTGGAAAGCACGCTCAAAACAAACGGCTATCATATGCCGCGCACCAAGCTGGTGGTGAACCTGGCGCCGGCCGACATTCGTAAAACCGGTTCTGCATTCGACCTGGCCATCGCCATCGGCACCCTGGGCGCCAGCGAGCAGTTAAAAAATACGGAACCGCTCGAACGCTATATTATTATGGGCGAGCTGAACCTCGACGGCACCATTCAACCCGTGAAAGGTGTGCTGCCCATTGCCATTACCAGCCGCCGGGAAGGGTTCAAAGGGTTGATTGTTCCCCTGCAAAATGCCCGCGAGGCAGCCATTGTAAACAACCTGGCGGTATACGGCGTACGGCATATCAACGATGTGATCCATTTTTTCAGGGACCCCACTTCACTGCAGCCGGTCACCGTTGACACCCGCGATGAATTCTATCATACGCAAAATGATTTCGATGCCGATTTTGCCGATGTAAAAGGACAGGAGAATATCAAACGCGCCTTAGAGATAGCGGCAGCAGGCGGGCACAATGCTATTTTAATCGGCCCGCCGGGTGCCGGCAAATCGATGCTGGCGAAACGATTGCCCGGCATACTTCCGCCGCTTACCCTGCATGAAGCGCTGGAAACAACCCGCATTCATAGTGTGGCGGGCAAGCTACCGGACAACAGCACCCTCATTTCCAGGCGCCCTTTCCGCAGCCCGCACCATACCATCAGCGATATTGCGCTGGTAGGCGGCGGCAGCGTACCCCAGCCGGGCGAGATATCGCTGGCGCACAATGGCGTACTGTTTCTCGATGAGCTGCCGGAGTTCAAGCGCTCAGTGCTGGAAGTGATGCGGCAGCCGATGGAAGAACGGCGCGTAACCATATCGAGGGCAAAAGTAATATTGGATTTTCCGAGTTCATTCCAATTAATCGCGTCTATGAATCCCTGCATGTGCGGGTTTTATAACCATCCCACCAAATCCTGTTCATGCCCGCCCGGCGCCGTGCAGAAATACCTCAATAAGGTATCCGGTCCGCTGCTTGATCGCATCGACCTGCATGTGGAAGTAACGCCGGTTGATTTCAATGAATTGTCGTCCACCAAAAAGGCGGAATCTTCGGCATTTATCCGCGAGCGTGTTATCAAAGCCCGGGAAATACAGGCCGAAAGATATAAAGGCCATACCGGCACGTACGCCAACGCACAAATCGGCAGCGGAATGCTGAAGGAGGTGTGCACCATCGATAAAATCGGAGAAAATTTATTGAAGGCCGCCATGAACAAGCTGGGCCTTTCCGCCCGCGCTTATGACCGTATTCTAAAAGTAAGCCGCACCATCGCCGATTTGGATGGCTGTGCCGCCATACGCGCGGATCACCTGGCCGAAGCCATACAATACAGGAGCCTTGACAGGGAGGGATGGGCAGGCTAAGTATAAATACTTCCTACTTCAGGTGTTTGTACTGTATCCCTTCACTCCCGACTGTACTATATTTATGAAAGCTTTATCCCGTGCTCCCATTCTGAAAAAGATAGTATACCCTCCGGCTGTCTGCCGGTAGCCCGTCGTTGCAAAATAACCCGCTGAAAGTAAACAATACCACCTGTCATCACCGGCATTGCCGCCATAACGGTATGCCATACGCCGGGTTACCGGCCTATGGTGTCCCTTTTGATTGATCCACTTCTATCTTGTGCAACCGGTATCGTATCGCATGTGGCGAAGGCGGTATCGGTTGCCTGTTTTTTTCCGCCCATACTTTGGTAAAGCAGGCCCCGTAATAAAACATAAAGGAACAGTAAAACACAAACAGCAGGAGCAGCACCGACGAGGTAGACGCACCATAGATGGTTTGCATATTGCTGTAGGAAAGCAGCCAGCGCAACAGCCATTTACCACCGGTAAACAACAGACCAGTAAAAACCCCACCGGCAATAGCCACCTTCCATTTCGGACGGGCATCGGCCAGGAATTTAAATACCAGCGTAAACCATACAATCACCAATACAGAGGAAATCAACTGCTGAATAACCCCGGTCAATAAAAGACGGGCGAACTGGCCCAGTTGCTGATCATATTTTTGGAGGAAAGCAGCCGTTGCTTCGGCCAGCAACACTCCCAGGAACAGAACGGCGCCTATAACGATAATGGCCACCGATTTGGCGCGGTACCCCAGCATAAAAAGCACGCCCTGCTTTTCCTTTAATTGTATTTGCCAGAGCTGGTTCAACGAATCTTTGATCACCTTAAACAGGGTCGTGGCCACAAAAATGAGGAACAGGAAACCGCCGCTGGCCAGCACCCAGTTGAGGGGCAAATGCCGCACATTGCGGAGCGTTTCCCGGATTTGATCCACGGTATTCGGTCCCAGCACATCGGCCAGTTGCGAAAAAATATGCCGGCTGATGGTACGGCGACTTACAAATAAACCAAACAACTGGATAACGATGATAAGAATCGGCGGCAGGGCAAATGTGGTGAAAAACGCCGTAGCGGCCGCCATCCGTAAAGGATCGTTCTTCCTGAATTCACGGAAGGCCGCCATTAATAAGGCCGGTAGCTGCGCGGGGCTGGGGAACTGCATATGGGGTGATACCTCAAATATGCAGCCAATTGCCTGGAACGGGAGGAAATGCCGGGCGCTTGCATAAAGGCATATTTTGCCCTAATTTACACACCTGTTAAAACCTGCTTTACTTATGAAGAGCGTTCCCGCCTGCCTGTTCACCGTTTTTATAGGGCTGTTCCTTACCTCCGCGCTGCCCGCACAAACCAGCCGGGTATTATCCAGGCAATCTACCGACAGCCTTTTTTCAGCGGAAAAGAAGAAAGCGCTGGATATCAAATACCCCATATGGAGGGCTTACCAATACAACGATAAAAGCGGGCGGTATTACCTCGTATTATCGGAACGCGATGTGGTCGTTCCCGGCAAAGATACCCTCATTACCCATCTTGAGGGATTTTGCCTGCAGGACAACGACGGGCAACTGGTGCAAAAATGGAAGCTAAAAGATGCGATCGACAGCACCGAAGAGAAAATCTGGTTTTGGACCAAGTATATCGAAGTACAGGATATGGACAAAGACGGCTATATAGAACCCCTGGTGATTTACGGCAGCGCCAGCAAGGACGAACCAGGAGAATATCACCGGCTCAAGCTTTTACTGTATTACAAAGGCAACAAGATCGCCATCCGGGCCGAAACCGGCTCTGATGAAGGCCAGCGAACCCTGCAGCACGACAAGGCATTCAACGATCTTCCCGTACCGGTTCAATCGCATGTGATGACCCTATTGCGGCGTATGGCGCAGGAGCAGGATTTTGTTTTGCCGAACAGCTTTTATCATTAAACGACCCGCTTTTTCTTCCCTACTTTTGCTGTATGAAAATACGCGCTATCATTACTGGCGCTACCGGCATGGTAGGCGAAGGCGTACTGCACGAATGCCTGCTGCATCCCGATGTGGAGGCGGTGCTGGTCATTAACCGGCGGCCCTGCGAAGTGGAGCACCCCAAACTGAAAGAAATCATCCACGGCAATTTTTATGACTTCAGCAGCATTAACAACCAGCTAACAGGTTATAATGCCTGCTTTTTCTGTTTGGGTGTATCTTCCATTGGCATGAAAGAAGACAAATACCGGTCTGTTACCTACGATATTACCCTGGCCCTGGCCAGCCTGCTGGTGCAGCTCAACCCGGGTATGGTATTCAATTATGTATCCGGCGCCAGCACCGACAGCACGGAAAAAGGCCGCATCATGTGGGCAAGGGTAAAAGGAAAAACGGAAAACGACCTGATGGCCCTGCCGTTCCGGGCCGCCTATATGTTCCGGCCGGGGTATATACAGCCTATCAAGGGTATGAAACATACCTACCGCATGTACAAAATACTTTCGCCCCTGTACCCGGTATTGCGAAGGCTTTTTCCCCGTGCCGCCTGCACCCTGCACGAAATAGGGCTGGCCATGATCAATTCCGTTACAAAGGGATACCCTAAGCGGGTGCTGGAAGTAACCGACATTGTGGCGCTGGCAAAATAATTTATTTATACTTTACGATATGCCTGAAACAACAACGATTAGCCGGGGCAATATTTTTGTACGGATGCTGCCCATACACCGTCTTTTAATAAGCCTCGTATCGGCAGGGATCGCTTTTTTGATTTTCCGGGAATGCGGGTTGACAGAACGCGTATTACTGATGCTGTTATGGGACGTGTTTTGCCTTGTCTTTCTTATTATGGCATGGATAGTGCTTTGCACGCGCACTACTATCCAGATGCGGGAGCTGGTCAAAAAAGAAGACAACAGCCGGATCGTTATATCCATCCTTATCATTGCGGCCTGTTTTACCAGCCTGTTTATGGTATTGTTGCTCATTCTTTCCAAAGACAGCACCAGCGGCCAGCTTTTTCCGCTGATAGTAGCAGTAGCCGGCGTGCTGCTGTCGTGGATCATGCTGCATACCATTTTTACTTTCCATTATGCCATGATGTATTATGATGACGACGAAAGCGATCCCAATCAGCATGCCGAAGGGCTGGAATTTCCGGGCGGCGAAAAGAGACCGGACTATATCGATTTCGCCTATTTCTCTTTTGTGATCGGCATGACCTTCCAGGTATCCGATATAGAAATCACCTGTCGTAATATACGGCGTAAAGTACTCGTTCACGGCTTGCTTTCTTTTGCCCTCAATACCTTTGTAGTGGCCCTTGCCATCAACCTGATAGCCGGTTTAAAAGGTTAAGCGCATACGCCCATTTGTTAAAGAAATGATATAGCCACCCGCATTTTCCCGCTGGCACTGCTGCATTTTCCTGCCGGATTGTTAAACCTATTGTAAAGCAATGGTTATTTAACGGTGTTTACTAAACCAGGCGTCTTATTGCCCTTCCAATAAGCAAAATAACCTGTAACAGTATTCCTCACGTAAAAAACACCGTTATGAAACTATTTATACGTTTATCCTTTGTGCTGCTGGCCGCCGTTCTTTTATCGAGTTGTCAAAAAGTAGTGGTAACCATCAGTGACCCCGTCAGCGGTTCCTGGGTGCTTACCGACGCCAGCGGGAAAGACGCCGGCGGGTGGTATTCCATCAATACGGGGCTTGAAGGCGGCGTTTTCGATTTCTATCCCAATGGCTCGGCCGCGTATTCAGACAACAGCGTAACCATGCACGGTAGCTGGAGCACCAGCATTTCGCTTAGCGGCTATTATGATGAATACGGGGATTTCTATACTGATTCGCATGAAACCATGACTGTTCGCCTGAGCGACAGCCATGGCAATTCCGCCAACATCTATTTCGACGATATAAAGGTATCCGGCGGTTATTTAACCGGCACCGTGTACGACGGCCATACCCTTGAAAAATATCATTTCAGCAGGTATTAATGTATCCCTCCGAAACCGCACAATCCATACCCTGTTGAAAAAAAAGGATGTCATCTTTCCGCTATCGACGCGAACGAAAGATGACATCCTTTTTTTATCTATTTACCGGCAGCCCACCTGTCCAGCTTCTCTTCCAGCACCGACAACGGCAGGCACCCGCTGTTCAATACCTGTTTATGAAATTCGCCGATATTAAACCGGCTGCCCATCTGCCGGGTGTATTTATCGCGCAGCTCACGGATTTTTAAGGCGCCTATTTTATAGGAAAGCGCCTGCCCGGGCAGGGCCATATAGCGTTCTATTTCCGCTACGGCGCCTTCACGGCTCACGGGTTCATTGGCCATCATATAATCGATGGCCTGCTCGCGGGTCATGCCCTTGCTGTGAATGGCTACATCTACCACCAGCCGGATGGCGCGGTGTATCTCATCGCCCAATGCGCCCATGTGCTGGTAGGGATTGGTATACAATCCCAGCTCGGGGCCCATGCTCTCGCAATACAGGGCCCAGCCCTCGCCATAGGCGCCATACCATTTAAACCGGCGGAAAGCGGGCAGCGTGGTATCTTCCAGTTGAAGCGACGACTGGTAATGATGCCCCGGCACCGCTTCATGCAAAAACGTGCTTTCCATACCCGACGTAATATTAAAGGTAGTGGGGTCGATGATGGGCACATAAAACACGCCCGGTCTTGATCCATCGGCAGTGCCTTGCGCATATTCAATGCTGGCGCTGGCCGCGCGGAAGACTTCCGTTTGCCGGATCTCGAATTTGCTTTTGGGAAACAGCACAAACAGCTTAGGCAGGTTAGGCTGTATGATGGCATAGATATGGCGGAAAGAGTCCAGCACTTCTTCCGGTGTCTTGAAAGGCATAAACTGTTTGCTGGTCTTCATAAAGGTAAAGAACGAGGGTAGATCGCCCTTGTAGCCAGTGCTGTTTTTGATCGCTTCCATTTCATCGCGGATGCGCTTTACTTCGCTAAGGCCGGTATTGTATATTTCATCGAGCGATTTATTGGTCGTCGTCCAGTCTTTCACGCACAGCTTATAATACGCCAGGCCATCGGGCAGATCGCTTACGCCCGAAGTGGTGCGGGCGGCCGGCAGGTATTCGTTTTTCAGGAAGGCGGCCATTTTCAGGTGGGAAGCATTGAGCTCGTTGTTGATAGCCGTTTTATATGCGGCGGTAAGACGCTCCTTATCAGCAGGGCTGAATGAAGCAGGCATGTTTTTAATAGGGTCGTAAAAAATACTTTTTGTTTCGTCGGCGCTTACCAGCCCGTTGCAGATATCGATCATTTTCACCACCAGTGTTTTGGGCAATACATACTTCGTGGCGATGCCCTGCCTGAAATTGCCGATAGCGCTGTCGCACCATTGGGTATATCCATGAATGCGCTTCAGCCAGTCGTCGTAATCCTTTACCGTTTTAAAAGGCTGGGCGGAAGCGCCGGAGCCATACTGTCCCATCGCCAGCACCATATTGGCCGAAAGCGTATTACCGGCATCGCCAAACTGCGTAAACGGTATTTTCCAGGAATCGAACCGGCTTTTTTCCAGCTCCATCTCGCCATCATATTGCAATATTTTATAGCTCATGATGTCCTGCTCGTTCATGCCTGTGGTATCAAAGGCCTTCAGGCTGTCGAGGTATTGCCGGTAAAAATTGGTGAGCGACCGGCGGTATTCCTGTGTGCAGGTATTCACGAACTGGTCGTTAAACCGGTAATCGCCAAATACGGTGGCGTCCATCGGTTTTAAATGGTACATCCCTTCCCAGTAATTGGCCAGCAGGGTGTGAAAGGCGGCAGGGTCCTGTTTGGCGGCAGGGGCATGGCAGCCAACCAGGGAACCGATATATACAACTACAATCGACAACCGGAAAATACGCATATACACTAATTTATTTACGCTAATTTGGGTGAATGACGCCAATAAGGCAAATTTTATCGCGGCAAATGAAGTTAGGGTATAAAAAACTATTTTTATCCCATGCGGATAGCTTTTGTATCGTTTGAATACCCGCCCGATACGGGGATCGGCGGCATCGCCACTTATGTACAGCAGGTAGCCCGTCAGTTTGCCCGCAGGGGGGCCGATGTATGCGTTGTATGCGGCAGCTATACAAGGGATGAAGCCGTTTGGGAAGAAGAACGTTTGTATGTGACTCGTATAAAATGCCAGAGCAGCGAAGCCTTTAATACCCTTTCCCCCCGGGCGCTGGCGTCATTGCACCGGGATAAAAAATTCGACCTCATGGAAGCGCCCGAATATGGGGCGGAAGGATTGGGCATAAAGCAACAGCTTCCGGAAGTCCCTTTAATCGTAAAGCTGCATACGCCGGGCTATCTTATCAAATCGCTCAATGATTTTTATTACGATACCCTCCCCCTGCGAAAACTTAAAAAAGCCATGGGGTTGGGCTATCATCTTTCCAAAGACAGGGAATATCAATCGGTGCTGGCGGCGGATTATATCCTTTCGCCTTCTCTTTCACTAAGGGACATCGTGGCCGAAAAATGGAAGCTCGACCCCGCAAAAATACTGCACGCGCCCAATCCCTATTACCCGGCGGCGGCGCTGCTGGATATTCCCGTTTCCACCCATGCCCGTACCGTATTATATATGGGAAGGCTGGAAATAAGAAAAGGCGTATATAACCTGGCGAAGGCCATACCGCTGGTAGTGAAGCAGGCGCCCAACGCCCGGTTTATTTTCCTGGGCAAGGATGCAAGAGGCCCTTTCCGTGAAAAATCGATGAAGGCCGTATTGCAAAAAGAGCTGGGCGCAGCGGCCGCCAATGTTGAATTCATCGACCATGTTCCGCTCACCAGCATCCCGTCCCTGCTGTCGCAGGCGGACATCTGCGCTTTCCCCAGCCTTTGGGAAAACTTTCCCAATGTATGCCTTGAAGCCATGTCGGCCGCCCGTGGCATTGTGGCCAGCCGCGAAGGCGGTATGAAAGACATGCTATCGGATATCGACGGGGGTATATTGGTCGACCCTTATGATATTCAATCGATAGCGGCCGGCATACTGGAACTGTTGAACGATAACGGCAAAAGAACGGCGATGGCGTTGCGCAGCCGGCAAAAAGCGAAAGATTTTTATGGCGATAACATGGTAACGCATTTATTGACGCTGTACAGGTCTTTTATTTCCCGGTAATATAAAATTTTACGCTAATTTCAAATCAGGGTTAAGGCTGCTGCATTTCGTTATGAAGACCTATTTTGAACAGCTTAATAGTTATTACGACAAGATTTATGTACTTACACTGCCCCGCCTGCAGGAGCGGATCGATTTTGTCCGCCGCGAACTGGAAGGGCTTGACTTCGAATTTTTTTATGGCACTGACAGGAAAGACACCAGCCTCGCGGCGCTGAAGTCGGAAGGGCTGTACAGCAACGAACGTTTCCGCGCATTTTATAAAAGACCCGACGACATGAACCTGGGTATGATTTGCTGCGCGCTCGGGCACCTGCATATGTACCAGTCCATCATCGCCCACGGTTATCAAAAAACACTGATACTGGAAGACGATGCGCTGGCGCTGCCCGATGGTCTTGACCAGTGGCCCCAGGTCATCAGCGAGCTCCCGGGCGACTGGGATATTTTCTACCTGGGCTATGAAAAGAATGAAACCTTTGGCTGGAAACAAAAAATGAAACACGCCTTTCACCGTATCCGTCCCTGGCATGCCCAACTGAAGCTCACCCGCGCCATGTTTGGTCATTATTTCCCCCGTACGCTTTCACCCCATATCGCAAGGGCCGGTTTTCACGATTGCACCCATGCCTACAGCGTCACCCTGGAAGCCGCCAAAAAACTGGCGGCGTTGCAAACGCCGGTGGCTTTTAACCCCGACAACCTGTTGTTTTACGCCATCGCTACCGGCCAGGCCAACGGGTATATCGCCCGTCCCAAGCTATTCAACCAATTGACCGCCTTTAACACGAATATCCATTCGCTGACAGGCGTATAAAATTTAAGGGACTGATAATCACCGCTTTTTCTGAAATCTTGTCATTTTTGGTGAACTTGTACGAAGTTTGATGGTTATACAGCTCATCTGCATACTGCGTTTACAACTAATTATATGAAAATATTGCTGTTCTATTTAAAGCCATATAAATGGCTGATTGTGTTGGCATTGTTCCTGGCAAGCGTCAACCAGGTTTTTTCGATGCTCGACCCGTACCTGATTGGGAAATCGGTTGACTATTACTCCACCCACCCCCATGAGTACGGTCATTATGACAAAAACAAAGTGTTTCATGTAGACAGCATCCGCACAAAATCGCAGTTTATGTGGGATATACTGTGGCTACTGCTCAAACTGGTATCGGTGGCCATGATATCGCGGATTGCAAAGGCTTTACAGGATTATTTCAGCAATGTAATCGTGCAGAAGTTTGGCGCCAAAATATTTACCGATGGCCTCCGCCATTCCATGCGACTGCCTTACCAGGATTTTGAAGACCAGCGAAGCGGTGAAACCCTTTCCATCCTTACCAAAGTAAGAACAGACTCCGAGAAATTTATTATTTCCTTTATCAATGTGGTGTTTACCGTTTTAGTGGGCGTGGTATTCGTGGCTGTTTATTCGCTCCGCCTGCATTGGTCCATCCTGCCCATTTATTTCGCCGGGATGCTTATACTGTCGTGGATGACCAGCCTGCTGAGCCGCAAGATAAAAGGGATACAAAAAAACATCGTTCGTGAAACCACGGCCCTGGCCGGCTCTACCACCGAATCGCTGCGCAATATCGAACTGGTAAAAAGCCTGGGGCTCACCAACCAGGAGATAGAACGTCTCAATAAAAATACCTATAAAATCCTTGGTCTTGAATTACGGAAAGTAAAAAGCATTCGCACCCTCAGCTTTATACAGGGTACTTTTGTAAACCTGCTGCGTCAAATCATCCTGTTTACCCTGCTCATGCTGGTGTTTGGCGGAAAAATAACGGCGGGCGAAGTCATTTCCCTGTTGTTCTATTCTTTCTTTATTTTCGGCCCCTTACAGGAAATCGGCAATATTATTCTCGCCTACCGCGAAGCGGAAGCCTCCCTCAATAATTTCCATGCGCTGATGCAGAAAAAACCGGAGCCTTATCCTGCCAGCCCCCTGCACCTGGGTTCCATACACGAACTACAGTTTACCAACGTGGCGTATAAACACCAAACGGCCAGCCACAGGGCCATTGATAATATCAGCTTCGGTGTAAAAACGGGCGAAACGATTGCCTTTGTAGGGCCTTCGGGTTCGGGTAAGTCGACGCTCATGAAACTGCTGGTGGGATTATATCGCCCTCTCGAAGGAAAGATCTTGTACAACGGTATGGACGAAAACTCCATCAGCTTTGAAGACCTGCGTAACCAGATTGGTTTTGTGACACAAGACACACAATTGTTTGCCGGCACCATCAAGGAAAACCTCCTGTTCGTTAATCCAAATGCAACGGAAGCCGACCTGATGGACGTATTGCAAAAAGCATCCTGTACGGGACTGCTGGAAAGAGCGGAAAAAGGACTGGATACCATGATCGGCGAAGGCGGTCTTAAGTTATCCGGTGGCGAAAAACAACGCCTTTCCATTGCCCGCGCCCTGCTGCGCAAACCGAAGCTGCTCATTTTCGATGAAGCCACCTCGGCGCTCGACTCGCTGACCGAAGAAGAGATAACGGGCACCATCAGGGATGTTTCGTCACAGCAAAACCAGGTAACCATTCTTATCGCACACCGGCTTTCCACCATTATGCATGCCGACCGTATTTACGTGCTCGAAAAAGGCAATGTGATTGAAACCGGCACCCATAGCCAGTTGCTCGAAGAAAAGGGATTGTATTACGCCATGTGGCGGCAGCAGATTGGCGAAAGGAAGAATTTGCAGGTGGCGTAGAAAAAAACGTTGTTCGTTGGCGGTTGTTCGTTGTCCGGCGTTCGCGTCGATTTCGGACAACGGTCAACGAACAACGGCCAACTTTCTTCATAAAAAAGCCCCCATAACGAATACAGGGGCCTGGTCCAAGCGCTATGTTATTGGGTTAGTAAACATACTATACCCGTTATTAACGCAGAAAATTTCATTCTAGTATGTAAGCTAAGGGTGGGTCGCTTTAGCCGGGCCTGCGCCCGGCAAAGGCGGCCCACCCTTATTTCTACAATGACAACGGCACGTCCACCCTTATGCCAAAATTGCGGCCCATATTATAGATACCATGATAAGGCCGGGGGTCATTAGGGTATGGTTCAAAGTATTTTAGGCGGCTCAGGTGATCCTGGTAGGCCACATCAAACAGGTTATTCCCAAAAAAGGACAGGTTGAACAGGGTCTGTCCTTTTTTATTGGCAAACCCCGCACCGATGCCCGCGTTAAACAGGGTATATCCCGGTGTGGGCGTTTCCGTATTATCGGTCAGGTACACCCTGTTCTGGGCGGCATACCAGGCTACCTGTACTTTTACAAACCCGTTTACGATATGGCTTTGCTTCGCCTCGAAATCGTACCGCAGCTCGGAGGTGCCATGCATGGGCGGTATAAAAGGCACATATTTATTGCTATCCGATTGCAGCTTGGGATCGACGCCTTTATTACGTCCATACACCACCGACACGCTGTTCTCAAAATGCAGGGGCTTCACAGGATGAATATCCAGGCTGAACTCGCCGCCATACAGGTTGGCCTTGCCTTGCTGGAACTTATAGGTTTGATTGCCGGACACGATGACCGAATCGGTACCAGCGGCATTCAACAGGCGCTGGTTGAAAATATAATTGCTGATCTCATTATTAAACAGGCTGAGCGATACTACCGCATATTTCGATGAATAGGTAAACCCGATATCCTCCTGCACGCTGAATTCGGATTTGAAATCAGGATTGCCAATCTGGTAGATATTGGTGCCGGGGTGTACGCCGTTGGAAGATATTTCCGAGATATTCGGGGCGCGGAAACCACGCGAAACATTCGCTTTCACGGCAAACTTCTCCGTAAAATTATAGGTAGCGCCCAGGCTGCCCGACCAGCCCGTAAACGTATGGCTGTAATTATAAAACGGTTGATCCGCGCCGATAGCATCGGCGCCCGATACGGCCATGTCGAAGCCGGTTACAGGATTGGGTTTTGTAAACAGCGCATCGTTCTTAAACGTTCGAACGTCCATCCGCAGCCCGCCGGATATATCCAGCTTGCTGAACGTTTTCTTCGCCAGCACAAAAGGCCCCACGTCGAACTGGTGATAATTGGGAATGATGAATTCCGTTCCCCCGGTCACCGTATTGTTCTGGTACATACCGTTTACACCGGTCGAAACATTCCATCCATTAGTTTCCGGGAAAAAATATTTGAGGTCGTATGAATACGTATTGAGCTGCAGGTACAGGCCCGGTATATCGCTGAGCTCCGGGTGGCTGAATTCGCGGCGCACGCTGTGCTGGTACGCCAGGTTGACCGCCAGGCGGCCCTTGCCCAGGGTAAAATTGCTGGCCGAATACACGCGGTAATGCTGCACATGCTGGTGCAGGGGCGTAATGGTATACGATTTCAGTTCGGCGTCGGAAACGATGGGACGTGGCAAAGTATCCGCTTCCGTGACCTGCTTCGTAAACCGGCGGCTGGCCGAATCACGGCTGCCATCAGGTATTTCCTGCAAATCATCGTACAGCGACAGGCCCACATGCGAATAGCCCCAGTTGCCATGCAGCCCGGCCGACAGGCTGGCATCCGTTTCTTTAAAGGCAGTACCATACACACGGCCGTCTATTTTATTCTGGTAATTGGTGGCCATTTTATGCGATACGCGGCCCATCCATTCAAACCCGTTTTTATTGCCGCCCAGCATGGCCGAGCCGCCAAACAACCCGTTGTTGCTCTGCCAGTCGCCGGTAATGGCTCCCTTTATCGTTCCATCGGGTACCGGCTGATAGGGGATCAGGTTTACGACGCCCGCCAGCGCATCCGAGCCATAGCTCAGGCTCGCCGGCCCTTTTATCACTTCTATTTTTTCAATACCGTATTGATCTACTTCGATACCATGCTCATCGCCCCATTGCTGCCCTTCCTGCCGCACGCCGTCGTATAAGGTAAGAATGCGGTTGTATCCCAGGCCGCGGATAAAGGGCTTCGACACATTGGGGCCGGTAGTAAGCGCATTTACCCCTGGCACCTTTGCAATGGCGTCGATGATATTGGTGCTGAGGTTTTTTACCAGGTAATCATGGCTGATGGCCACGATGGGGATAGGGCTCCGCTTTACCTGCGTGGCTTTCGATAAGCCGGTCACCACCACCACGCTTTCTTCCACCGCGTTATCGGCCAGCTCAAAATTATCTTCCACTGCGCCGTTGACCGTTACGTTTTGCGTAACGGATTTATAGCCCACAAACCGCACTTCCACCAGGTAAGTGCCGGAAGGCAATGATTTAAAAGAATAATGACCGGCCGAATCGGCCACCGCCCCTATTTTAAGATCGGGGATATATACCGTAGCGCCCGCCAGCGGGGCGCCGCTTTTTTTCTCGGAAACTTTACCCGATAATGATCCGATAGGAGGAACCGTACCGGCCATAGCAGGCGATGCCGCCAATCCGACTATAGTTAAAACAAACAGGATAAGATTGTACCTGAAAATACTTTTTTGCATCCTTCAATTTTTATGACATGGAGAATAAAGAAGATTACCAATGGCATGCAATCGTGTTGCCCCCGGCGGATAATGACCATGCAGCCGGCAGGCTATGGGTACTTAGATGGATGCAACGGCAGGAGGGCCGCGAAGGGAGAAGAAGAAATGTGTCTGCGCATAAAAACGGGCCGGTACGGCGCTCTGCATAGTAGCATATACCGGCGCGGGAGAAAATACCAGTACCTCCTCGTCGTGGGTGAACGGCGATTCGGCTACCAGGTTATCGCAATTACAATGAAAACCGTCGGTGCTGAAGTGCGTTACGTCGCCATACGAACAACGCCCCACCGTGTCTTTGTGGTTCGCCAGCCAGTCGTGCAATACCTGCTTGGGCGTAATGCTGAACGCAAAAACGATCAGCAATAAGCCGGCGAGAAATTGTCGTATGATAAAACGTGTGGTCAGGATATAAAATGCTACTTCGTTGCAAAAATAGGAAAAACCGGCTATTTTCCCAGTATTATCGTAAAAAGGGAGCCTTTGCCGGGCTCGCTCTCGCAGAAAATGCTGCCGTTCAGTTCCTGCACAATGCGTTTTACGATGGAAAGTCCCAGCCCGGTAGAAGCTTCCCCACTGGTGGGAAGGGAGGAAATATTGCTGTATTTCGAAAACAGGTGCGGCAGTTCGGATGCTTCGATGCCTACGCCCTCGTCTTTTACTTTTATGTTGACGGCATCCTGTTCGTCCGACAGGCTTATCCAGACATTCTTGCCCGGCGGCGTATATTTCAGGGCATTCGACAGGAGGTTTTCGCAAATGCGGGCCACGAGCAGCTTATCGCTTACGAGGTATACATGGTTATCGGGTGTTTCGTAATGCAACTGTATATTTTTGCCCGAGGCCGAAGGCTTGAAATCTTCCACCACGTTTTCTACGAAAAGGCTCAGGTTGAAATTTTCCAGTTGCACGATGTGCTTATTGGTCTCCGCTTTTTCCACATCCAAAATAGTGCGGATAAGACTTTCGCCTTTTTCGGTGGAAGCCCTGATACGCTGTACGGCCTTTTGCTGATCGGGCGTCAGGATGTCTCGGTCGGCTTCCAGCAACTGGCACCACATCTTGATAGAGGAAAAAGGGCTGCTCAGATCATGCGATACGATACTGATAAGCGAGTTCTTTTCATAATTCAGCTCGGCCAGCTTTTCGTTCTGCCGCCTGATAAGATCGTTCTGCTGTTTCAGCTTCCGGTTGGCCTGCCGTTTCTGGTACAGCGAAATGCCGATAAGCGCGGCGATGACCGCAGCGGCGATGGCCAGGTATGTAATGATACGGCTTTGCAGCCTGGCCTGCGTTACCGCGGCCATCAATAAACGATTTTCCTGTTCGCGCTGCCTGGCGTTAAAGCGCTCCTGCAGGGCGGCCATCGTTTTATTGGTGGATTCATTCACCAGGCTGGTATCGATGGTATACCATTGCTGCTGGTTTTCGTAGGCTTTTTTATACTCCCCTTTCTGCATATACAGCTTGGCCAGGATGGCATAGCTGTCGGCCTCCTTGCTCCGGGCATTCAGCCGTTGGGCCAGGCCCAACGCATTCACGGCGTACAGGGAAGAAGAATCATATCTTTTCAGCTCTATAAAGTCGTCGGCCAGGTTCAGTTCATCCAGCCATATGTTGGCCGAATCGGCTACCGAAAGATGGTACCGGTAATTGCCCTGGAAATAAGGCAATGCCTTTGCAAAATCCTTTTTCCGGTAATATACATTGCCGATATTGTTGTAAATGGAATGAATGCCGTCCTCGTCGTGCTGTTCGGTAGCGATGGCCAGTCCTTTTTGCAGGAACAGCAGCGCGCTGTCGTGCTGGAGCAGCATGTTGTATATGCCTCCCAGGTTTACGTACGAGCTGATGAGGCTATGGCCTTTTGCGCCCCGCGTCATCGCCAGATGAGCGCATTGCAGGTATACTTCTTTTGCTTTTTCGGGTTGCTTGCTGTTTACATATACATAGCCAAGGTCGTTCAGGGCGCTCATTTCATACCGCAGGCTGTGCAGCTTGCGGGCGGCGTCGAGCGACTGCAGGTAATAAGGCAGGGCGACTTCATAGTTGCCTTTAAGATCTTCCGAAATACCGCGCAGGCGCAATGAAAGCACATCGCCTTTATCATATTTGAGGCGGGCGGCTTCCCTGGCGATAAAGTTGGCGTACCAGGCCACCGAATCGGCCTTGCTTTCATCCATATCGATGCAACGGTCGTACAGGGATTTCAGGTAAGTGGTATCTACCGGCTGCAGCCGGGCCATGGAGGGAGCAAGAAGAAGGAAAAGTAAAAACCGGTATTTCACGCAGTGCTTATTCTAATAACTTATTCTTCAGGGCGAATTTCACCAGGCCAACGGTATTATTCACGCCCAGCTTGGCGATAAGGTTTTTACGATGTGTTTCCACCGTGCTTACGCTCAAAAACAATTTTTCGGCTATCTCGGCATTGCTGAACTCACGGCATACCATTTTCAGCACTTCTATTTCGCGTTTAGACAATATTTCTTCTACCTTTTTATCTTCCACCGTAATGGTGCTGCGAAAATCGTTGCCATTGATAACGTCGATGTCTTTCGAAAAGTAAGTGCCGCCGTCGTACACTGCCTGGATGGCTTCCACCAGCTCCGCCACCGGCACATTCTTTAGTATGTAGCCCTGTATGTCATGGCGGGTGAGCTTGTGCACATAGCGGGTGCCACGCATAAGCGTAAGGTAAATGATTTTCTGGTGGGGTTTAACGGCCCGTATTTCTTTAAGCAGG
>JADMIO010976160.1_pt1 | contig 31356 bp, 33 predicted proteins | sample 8958161 | NCBI WGS metagenome assembly JADMIO01 (sample SAMN16585339, study PRJNA669376) | soil metagenome | isolation source: Crop rotation soil | place: USA: Cullars Rotation, Alabama | collected 2011 | reverse complement strand
AAAGCGCCGGAACGGTCGAAAGCGCCGGAACGGTCGAAAGCGCCGGAACGGTCGAAAGCGCCGGAACGGTCGAAAGCGCCGGAACGGTCGAAAGCGCCGGAACGGTCGAAAGCGCCGGAACGGTCGAAAGCGCCGGAACGGTCGACCGCGGAGCGGAGCCACCAGCATCTAATCCAGGCCACCCACGGCTCGACCCGCAAACAGCGCCGTCGCTACAAATGACCTGGTACAAGGACGCCGTCTTCTACGAAGTTCACGTGAAGGCGTTCATGGACGCCGACGGCAACGGGGTGGGCGATTTCGCCGGCCTCACCGGCAAGCTCGACTATGTGCGCGACCTCGGCGTCGACTGCCTCTGGATCTTGCCCATGTATCCCTCGCCGCTGCGCGATGACGGTTACGACATCGCCGACTTCTACGGCGTGCATCCCGCGTATGGCACCGTCGAGGACTTCCAGAAATTCCTCGACGCCGCCCACGATCATGGTCTGCGAGTGATCGCCGATCTGGTGATGAACCACACCTCGGACCAGCATCCGTGGTTCCAGGCGGCGCGCTCCGACCCCGCCTCGCCGTATCGCGACTACTATGTCTGGAGTCCGACCGATCAACGGTATCGTGACGCGCGCATCATCTTCACCGATACCGAGAAGTCGAACTGGACGTGGGATCCGGCTGCCAAGCAGTACTACTGGCATCGCTTCTTCAGCCATCAGCCGGACCTGAACTACGACAACGCCGCCGTGCGGTCGGCCATGCTCGACGTCATGCGCTTCTGGCTCGATCGAGGTCTCGACGGATTCCGGTGCGACGCGGTGCCGTACTTGATCGAGCGCGAGGGCACGAACGGCGAGAACCTGCCCGAGACGCACGACGTCTGCAAGGAGTTCCGACGTGTGCTCGACCGCGAGTACGGCGGTGATCGCATTCTCCTGGCCGAGGCCAACCAGTGGCCGGAGGACGTGCGCCCGTACTTCGGCAACGGCGACGAGTTCCACATGGCGTTCCACTTCCCGCTCATGCCGCGCCTCTACATGGCCGTTCGGCGCGAGGACCGGCTGCCGATCACCGACATCTTCACCCACACGCCGCCGATCCCGGCGCCCTGCCAGTGGTGTGTCTTCTTGCGCAACCACGACGAGCTCACGCTCGAAATGGTCACGCGCGAGGAGCGGGACTACATGTACTTCGCCTACGCGAGCGATCCCGCCATGAAGCTGAATCTCGGCATCCGGCGCCGGCTCGCCTCGCTGATGGACGGAGATCGCCGGCGCATCGAGCTGCTGAACTGCCTGCTGCTGACGCTGCCCGGGAGCCCCATCATCTATTACGGCGACGAGATCGGCATGGGCGACAACGTCCATCTCGGCGACCGCAACGGCGTGCGGACACCGATGCAGTGGACGGCCGATCGCAACGCCGGGTTCTCGACGGCAGATCCCGGCCAGCTGTACCTGCCGGTCATCACGGATCCCATCTACAGCTACCAGGCCGTCAACGTGGCCGCTCAGGAGAAGCAGCCGGGCTCGCTGCTGGCGACCATGAAGCGCCTCATCGCGACGCGCAAGCGGTCGGTGGCCTTCGGCCGCGGCGACATCGAGTTCCTCCGCCCGCGGAACCAGTCCGTGCTCGCGTTCCTGCGTCGGCACGCCGACGAGACGCTGCTGATCGTCGCCAACCTGAGCGGGCGCACGCAGCCGATCGAGCTGCCGCTCGGAACCTACGACGGCGCGGTGCCGGTGGAGATGCTGGGCGGCGCGCGGTTCCCGCCGATCGGCCGGGCGCCGTACTTCCTGAGCGTCGGACCATACGACTTCTACTGGTTCACGCTCGAGCGCCGGGAGCGCCGGCCGGCGCGCTACGGCATCGAGGACTCGGCGATCTGATCGGCATGGCGGTCCGACTCGATCGCAAGACGACCGATTGGCTGGCGCGCCAGCGCTGGTTCGCGGCAAAGACGCGGCGCATCGCGGAAGCCGTGATCGAGGATCGCATCCCCGTCGACGGCGCCGCTGTGTGTGTCGTGCGCGTCGTCCTCGACGATGGCACCGCCGACCGCTACGTGGTCGGGCTCGCGGGCGACAGTGGCGTCGACGACGCGTTCGACGACGCCAGGTTCTGCCGTGGTCTGTTCCGCCTGATGGCCGACGACGCCGAGGCGCGCGGCGAGCGGGGCGCGCTGCGCGGCCGGCGCTCGCGGGCGTTTCCGGTCGGCCTTGCCGCCGACGCCGACGTGCGACGCGTGCGCGGCGAGCAGAGCAACACGTCGGTGATCTTCGACGGCGCCGTCATCGTGAAGCACTTCCGCCGGCTCACCGAGGGCGAGAATCCCGAGCTCGAGATCACGCGCTTCCTCACCGAGCAGACGGCGTTCCGGAACACGCCGCGCCTGGCCGGCGCCCTCGAATACGTCGACGAACGAGGCACGACGGCGACCCTGGCCGTCGCCCAGGAGCTCGTCGCCGGCGGACGCGACGGCTGGCAATGGCTGCTCGACCGCCTGGCCGCCGGCGACGGCGCGCTCGATGCGCTCGCCCGCCTGGGACGTCGCACGGGCGAGCTGCACCTGGCTCTCGCCACGCCGACGTCGAACGCCGCGTTCGGCGCCGCCCCGATCGACCGCACCGACATCGCGGCCTGGACGACGTCCGTGGAGCGCCAGGTCGCGGCCGCGCGTGCGGTCGCCGGCGGTCGTCACCTACCCGAGCTACCGGCGGCGGCCGGGGCGGCGCTCTTCGGGCTCCTCGGCGCCGCCAAGATCCGCCATCACGGCGACTTCCATCTCGGGCAAACGCTTTGCCTCGGCGATGGGGCCGACTTCGTGCTGATCGACTTCGAAGGCGAGCCGCTGCGACCGCTCGCCGAGCGGCGCCGCAAGCACACGCCGCTGCGCGACGTCGCCGGAATGCTGCGCTCGTTCGCGTATGCCGCCGCCACCACCGCGCGGGCGGGACGCGCCGTCGGCGACTGGGAGACGTCCGCCCGTGCCGCCTTCGTGGACGGCTATCGCGGCGCCGCGGGTGGCGCTGCATTCGTGCCCGCCGCGGACGAGGCCTTCGCGCGCGCGGTGGCCGCCCTCGAGCTCGAGAAAGCGGCCTACGAGATCGTCTACGAAGCCAACAATCGGCCGGACTGGGTCGACATTCCCGTGCGCGGCTACCTCACCGCGACGGCTTCCCTGGTTCGCCTGGCTGGGGCGGCGTGAAGACGAGCATCTGCGCGTCGAAGCCTTCCTTGTCGAAGATCACGACGAGCCCGTCGGCGTAGTAGAAGACCTCCGCTTCGCCCTGCTTGCCAACCCGCTGGGGGTGTCCCCACCCGAGCAACACGATGCGGCGATGGAAGATGCCGTGCTTCGGCTCGAGCCTGAAAGACCGCACGACGTCGCGCCGATAACCGCCGGCCTGCAGGATGCCGAAGTCCACCACCATGCGAATCAGTCCCGGCGGCGCCTGCGCGCCCTCGTAGATCCAGCTCGCCGTGTCGTAGTTGTCGGTCTTCTGCGTCTCGGTCTTGGTCGGGCCGCCGTACTGCGCGCGAACCGTCTCCATCGTGCTCATGGCCGGCACGATGTTTCCCCACTCCGATGCCGGCGCCGGCGCAGGCGACAGTAGCAGCACCGCGCCGAGCACGACCGGCAGCAGATGTCTCACGCTCAGAAGCCGAGCGCGGCGCCGTCGCCTCGTGGGTCGGCGCCACCGAGCAGCGTGCCGTCGCGGAACGCGATGGCGTGCGCGTGGCCGGTCTTCATGAAGAAGTCGGGCGCCGCTTTCACCGAGTGGCCGCGCGCCCGTAGCGTCTCGAACATTTCCGACGGCAGCCGCGATTCGAGGTGGATCGTGTCGTCGGGCTCGCCGGGCAGGAAGGCGCCGATCAGGAACCGCGGCCGCTCGATCGCTTCCTGCGGATCGAGCTCGTAGTCGAGCAGATTCGTGAGGATCTGCGTGTGGAACATCGCCTGCCCGTTGCCACCCATCGTCGACAGCGCGAACACGGGCCGCTGCTCGCGCGTCACGATGGACGCCATGAGCGTGTGGAACGGGCGCTTGCGTGGCGCCAGCACGCTCGGATGCCCAGGCTCGAGGCGGAAGTGGCGGCCGCGATTTTGAAGGACGATGCCACAGCCGGGCGCGACGATCCCTGAGCCGAACCCGTTGAACAGACTCTGAATGACGGCGGCCACGTTGCCCCGCGCGTCGGCCACGACGAAGCCGGTGGTGTCGCCCTCCGCGTCGCCGGCGCTGTAGGCGCCCGCCTTGTCGGGGTCGAAGGCCTGCCGGCGGCGCGCGGCGTACTCCTTGCTCAGCAGCGCGCTCACGGGCACGCGCGCGTGGGCCGGATCGCCGATCCACCGATCGCGGTCGGCATAGGCGAGCTTCACGACCTCCAGCAGCAGATGAAGATGCTCGGCGGAGTGCAGCCGATCCTTCGTGAGCGGCTCGAGCTCCAGCATGTTCAGCGTGAGCAGTGCGACCAGTCCCTGCGTCGGCGGCGGCGTTTCGTACACGACGTGGCCGCGATACGTCGTGGAGATCGGCGCGTCCCACTCACCGGTGTGGTCGGCGAGGTCGGCGGCGGTGATGAAGCCGTCCGTGGCCAGCCGCTCGGCGATCGCCCGCGCCGCCCGACCGCGATACATGACGTCGGCGCCGTCGGTGGCGATGTCGCGTAGCGTGCGGCCGAGATCCTGCTGCACGAGCAGCTCGCCGAGCGCCGGCGCCCGGCCGCGTGGCCGGAAGACGCGATGCCATTCCGGATCGGACGTGAGAGGCGCGAACTCCTCGATGGCCTGGCTGGTGAGGAGCGATGCCGGAAATCCGCGCTCGGCGTAGTGGATGGCCGGAGCGAGCAGGTCGCTCAGCGCGCGAGTGCCGAAGCGCTCGTGGAGCATGGCCCAGCCACGCACGCAGCCGGGTACGCTCACCGTCGGCGCGCCGACGACGGGCAGCCCCGGCAGACCCCGGCGCGCGAGCTCTTCGAGCGACGCGCGCGCACCGGAGCGACCGGCGCCGTTGAGGAAGTGGACCGTGCGCGTGGCGGCCTCGTAATAGAGGACGAAGATGTCCCCGCCGATACCGCACATGTTGGGCTGCGTGACCGCGAGCACGCCGTTGACGGCGATGGCGGCGTCGGCCGCCGTTCCACCGGCCTTCAACGTCTCGACACCAGCGAGGGTCGCGTATGGATGAGCGGAGCTGACCATCCCCGCGCGACCGAGAGCAACCGGACGGTGCGAATAGCCGATCTGGGGCACGCTCAGTTCTCCTTGAAGAGCCGGGTGATCTCGTCCTGCGCAAAGACCGGCATCGGTCGTGACTTCGTCCCCTCCATGAGCATGACGCCCTGGTCGCGGGCGACCACCTGCCCGATGAAGTGACAGTCGATCGACTCGCGCGCCAACGCGTGGATGACGATGCCGGCGTCGGCGGGATCAAGCGTCATGAGCAACGCGCCGGACGCGATGGTGCCAAGCGGGTCGAGGCCAAACGCTTCGCACAGCGTTCGTCCTTCCGGCACGATCATGACGCGATCGCGATCGATGCGGAGCCCGACGTCCGCCGCCGTCGCGAGCTCGACGAGCGCGGTGGCGATGCCGCCTTCGGTCGGGTCGTGCATGGCGTGGATGCTCGCCAGCTCACAGGCGATCTCCGCTTCGGGCAGCACGCTGAGGCCCGGCGTGCTGAGGAACGCCTTGGCGCGGCGGATCGTTCCCGCCGGGACGCCGCGCGCGCGAAGCTCCGGCTCCTTGGCGCGGGCGATGATGGCGGCGCCCTCCAGCGGCACGCCCTTCGTCATCACGACCGCGTCACCGACGCGCGCGCCGGCCGTCGTCACCAGCTTCTCCTTCGCCACCTCGCCGAGCATCGTGCCGGCCACGATGGGGCGATCGAGCCCGTGTGTCACCTCCGTGTGGCCGCCGACCAGCGTCACCTCGAGCTCCTCGCACGCCTCCTGCAGCGCGGCGAAGAGCGCGGCCACCGTCTCGTCGCTGGCGCGACCTTCGGGGAGGAGCAGCGTCGCGAGAAACCAGCGCGGCCGCGCGCCGCGAACGGCGACGTCGTTGGCGTTGACGACGAGCGCGTAGCGCGCGAGGTCGTCGGTGGCAAAGGTGACGGGGTCGGAGGTGGCCACGAGGTAACGGTCGCCGATATCGATGACGGCGGCGTCTTCGCCGACGCGCGGGCCGACGACGACGCGGGGATCTCGGATGGGATACCGGTCGAAGACCGCCTGCAGCGCGTCGGCACGGAGCTTCCCGACTGGCAGGGCCCGCATGCCGTCGGTAGTATACGGTCTCCCCGCATGATTATCGAGTGCGTGGCCAACGTCAGCGAGGGTCGCGACGCGCGTGTGCTGGCGTCGCTGGCGGCGGCGATACGCGCGGTGCCGGGCGCGCACCTCGCCGACGTCCACAGTGACGCGGATCACCATCGATCGGTCTTCACCATCCTCGGCGCGCCGAGCGTGGTGGAGGCGGCCGCGCTGGCGCTGGCCGGGGCGGCGTTGTCGCGCATCGACATGCGCGAGCATCACGGGCTCCATCCACGGATCGGCGCCCTCGACGTCGTGCCGTTCGTGCCGCTCGGCGATGCGCCCATGGCGCTCGCTGTCGACGTCGCACGTCGTGTCGCCGCGGCGCTCGCCGAGCGCCACGCGCTGCCCGTCTATCTCTACGGCGCCGCCGCCCGCTCCTCCGAGCGGCGCGAGCTCCCGGACATCCGCCGTGGGGGCTACGAGGCGCTCGCGGTGCGGCTCTCCACGGCGGCCGGCGCACCCGATGCTGGACCGGCGCGGTTCGATGCGCGCGCCGGTGCGGCCGTCGTCGGCGCCCGCGACGTCCTCGTCGCCTACAACGTGTGGCTCGAGACGGCGGATCTGGAGGCCGCGCGCGCGGTGGCGCGCGCGGTGCGCGAGCGCGACGGCGGGCTGCGCGCGGTGCGCGCGCTCGGCGTGCCGCTGCCCAGCCGTGGCCTCGTCCAGGTCTCTCTGAACTTGCTCGACTATCGCGTGGCGTCGGTGGCCGACGTCTTCGACCGCGTGGAGCGCGAGGCGAACCATCGCCACGTGGCGATCCGTCGCGGCGAGCTGGTCGGCCTCGCCCCGCGCGCGGCCTTCGCCGGCCGAACGCCCGCATCGGTGGGACTGCCGGACGTCGGCGACGCCGCGATGCTGGAGACCCACGTGGCGCGCGTGACGGGCTAGCGTCAGGCGAGGAGCTTCAGCAGATCGGCCGTGAGATCGTAGAGCTGGGCGCAGCCGGCGGGGCCGCCGAGATGCTCGCCGATGCGTCGACGCAGACCGGCGTCGGCCGTCTCACCGACGAGGGCCGCGATGCGACGCTGCGGCTCGGAGCACACACCCATGTACGGCAGCCGCGGCGTCGTGTGCTCGGCGATGACGATCCGTGCAGTGGCGGCGTCGATCTCGTACGTCACCTCGAAGCCGTGCACGTTGTCGTGCATCGAGTGGAACAGCACGAGACGACCGTCGCGCCGCTCGAGCCGCATGAGCTTGCGCCGCTCGAAGACCTTTCGCTGGCCGGGCCGCGGGCTGTAGAGCGCCGGCGTGGCCGCCGCAACGACCGTCCGCGTGTCGAACAGACGCCGGCCGGCGTCGCCGTACGTGAAGCACGAGTTGGGCAGATCGTTCCAGCCTTCCATGTCGAGCGCCCAGTACTCGCGCGGATCGCCGCTCTCGGCGCGCGCCGCCCGCGCTGGCGGCAGCTTGGTGACCTGTCGCGCGAGCCGCGCGGCTTCGATGATCGCGTCGACCACGAGCGCGGCGCCGCGGCCGGCGCCGGCGGCCGCGGCAGCGCGGCGCGTGAGGCCGGCCGTCATCGCCGTGCCCACCAGCGCATCGAGACCGGTCGCGGCCTCGAGGTCGCCGCGGAGCGCGCGGCATGTCACCGCGCGGATGACATAGGCGGGTGGCGGCGTCACCACGGCCGTGAGCTCGAGCTCACGCTCCGGCTCGACGATGCACACCGTGTGCGTGAGCGCATCGTCGTGCGTGTTGTCGACCCAGCCGTCGATGCGCCGCTCGTAGCGCGGCCGGTCGCGCAGGACGGCGGGCTCGAGCATCAGCGCGACATCGGGCTCGAGCCGCCGGCGAGATACTTCTCGGGCTCGCGATCGAACTTCTGCTTACAGCCCAGCGCACAGAAGTAATACGTCTGACCGCGGTAGACGGACTGCGCGGCCGCCCGCGTGGGATCGACGCTCATCTTGCAGACGGGATCAGTGGCCATCACGCACCTCCACAGGCTTCCAGCGTTTCAGTCGCAGGCTGTTGGCGACGACGGAGACGGACGAGAACGCCATGGCGGCGCCGGCGAGGATCGGCGAGAGGAGGATCCCCCAGAACGAGTAGAGCACGCCGGCCGCAACCGGAATGAGCACGACGTTGTAGCCGAAGGCCCACACGAGATTCTGCTTCACGATGCGAATCGTCGCGCGTGAGAGGGCGTGCGCGCTCAGAACACCGCGCAGGTCGCCGCGCATCAGCGCCACGTCCGCCGCCTCGAGGGCGACGTCGGTGCCCGAGCCCATCGCGATGCCGACGTCGGCCTGCGCGATCGCCGGCGCGTCATTGATCCCGTCGCCGACCATGGCCACGCGCGCGCCCCCTGCCCGCAGCTCGCGGATCGCACTCGCCTTGGCGTCCGGAAGCACCTGGGCGAGGACGCGCTCGATGCCTGCGTGCCGCGCGATGGCCTCGGCCGTCGCCCGGGCGTCGCCGGTGAGCATGAGCACCGCCAGTCCGCGACGCTTCAGTGCCGTGACCGTGGCCGCGGCCTCCGGCTTCAGCACGTCGGCGACCGCGATCACGCCAAGGGCGCGGAGCGCGAGCGAGACGAACACGAGTGTCTTGCCGTCGGCGGCGAGCGCCGCCGCGCGCTCGCCGAGCGCCGTCGTGTCGATGCCCCGCGATTCGAGGAAGCCGCGGTTACCGAGCAGCACGCGTCCGTCGGGCGCCAGCGCATCGACGCCCTGGCCGGCCACGGCCGCGAACTCGGTCACCGGCGGCAGCGCCAGCCCGTGCTCCTTGGCCGCGCTGACGATGGCGGCGCCGAGCGGGTGCTCCGAGCCTTGCTCGGCCGCGGCCGCCAGCGCGAGCACGTCCTCCTCGGAGGCGCCAGGCGTGGTCAACACGTCGGTGACGCGGGGCCGACCGACGGTCAGCGTGCCGGTCTTGTCGAAGACGATCGTGTCGACCCGGTGCAGCGTCTCGAGCGCCGTCGCGCTTTTGATCAGCACGCCGAACTCCGCGCCGCGTCCTGTGCCGACCATGATCGCCGTCGGCGTCGCGAGCCCCATCGCGCACGGGCACGCGATGACGAGCACGGCGACGGCATTCGTCAGCGCGTACAGCAGCGCCGGCGCGGGGCCGAGGAGCCACCACGCGACGAACGTCACGGCCGCGAGCGCGAGGACGATCGGCACGAAGACGGCCGCGACGCGATCGGCCAGGCGCTGGATCGGCGCGCGCGACCCCTGCGCCGCCTCGACGAGCGCCACGATCCGCGCGAGGGTGGTCTCCGAGCCGACCCGCGTCGCCCGGAAGACGAAGCTGCCGGTAAGGTTCACCGTGCCCGTGAACACCGCGCCCGCGGGTGTTTTCTCGACCGGCATGCTTTCGCCCGTGAGCATGGACTCGTCGACGCGCGATCGCCCGTCGACGACCGTCCCGTCGACGGGAATTCGCTCGCCGGGGCGAATCCGGACCAGATCGTCACGCTGCACCGCGGACGTCGGCACGGACGCCTCGACACCGTCGCGAACGACGCGTGCCATGCGCGGCGCGAGCGCGACGAGCCGGCGAATGGCGTCCGACGTCCGGCCGCGCGCGCGGGCCTCGAGCCAGCGTCCGAGCGCAACCAGCGTGATGACCACGGCCGCCGTCTCGTAGTACGTCATGGCGCCGAGCGCCATGAACGCGTGCGGCCAGAGCGTCACGGCCAGGCTGAAGAAGTAGGCGGCGTTGGTCCCGAGCGAGACGAGCGTGGACATGCTCGCGCTGCGATAGCGGAGATCGTGGAGAAAGCCGCGATGGAACGCCGCGCCGACCCAGAACTGCACGGGCGTGGTCAGGAGCAAGAGCAGACCCGGATCGCGGAGCCACCCCGGCGCCCACGGGAAGATCTCCGGCATGCTGCCAAGCACGACCGGCACCGACAGCACCGCGCCGACGATGACGCGCGTGCGAAGCTGACGCTGCTCGGTGGCCCGCGCCGCGCGCTCCCGGTCGGGCGCGCCGTCGGCCTCGCTGCCGCTCGGTGGATCGCCGAGCTCGTAGCCGGCGGCTTCCACCGCGTCCCGCAAGCGGCCGACGTCGGCCCGCTCGGGATCGTACTCGACGGTGGCGCGCTCGGTGGCCAGGTTGACAACCGCGTCCTCGACACCGGGCACGTCGGAGAGCGCGCGCTCGACCTTGCCGACGCAGGCGGCGCAATGCATGCCGCGGACGGGCATGGTGAGGCGCGCCATCACTTCGCTCCGAACCGCGCGAAGACGTCGAGCAGCTCTTCGATCTTCTGCTGGCGGTCGCTCTTGTTGCCGGACCGCAGGGCATCGGCGACACACGACTCGATATGGCGGCCGAGGAGCAGCTTCCGCACCTGCTCGAGCGCGCCTTGCACCGCCGAGATCTGCAGCAGGATGTCCACGCAGTAGGCTTCGTTCTCGATCATGCGCTGCAGGCCTTGCACCTGCCCCTCGATCCGCCGCAGGCGCCCGCGGGCCTTGGCCTTCGTCTCATCGTTCAGCATCGCCTCGATACCCCCACGGGGTACTATCGCCCCCGTCGGTGGCGCTGTCAACCCCGCGGCAGGCGGAGGCGAAGGGCGCGCGGTGCGACGCTGAGTGTCACCGGCGTGCCGCCGTCGACCTCGCCGTCGAGCTGCATCGGCAGCAACACCGGCCCATCCATATGGATGACGGCGGCCCGATGTGTAGCGACCTTCGGATTTCCGAGGTGACCGCCCCAGTAGATCGTCGGCAGCCAGCGCAGGATCTCGAGGCGCCCGAGGGCGCCGAGGACGACGAGGTCGAGCTGGCCGTCGCCGGGGTCGGCGGCCGGCGCAATCCGCATCCCGCCGCCGAAGTGCCGCGCGTTCGCGACCACCGCCGTCAGCAGCGGCGTCCGCCAGACCGTTCGTCCGTCCACCGTGAGCAGGAGCGGGGTCGGATGCGAGGCGCGCACGGTGGCCAGCACGGCGAAGAGATACGGGATCGTGCCCCGCGCACCGACGTCCGCGGCGCGCGCAGCGACCGCCGCGTCGAATCCCGCGCCGGCGGCGCCGAGGAAGTAACGGCGCCGGCCGTCGGGCCACGTCGCCAGACCGAGATCGAACGTCGACTCGACGCCCGCCGTCAACGCCGCCACCGCGTCGGACATTCGTTGCGGCACCCCGAAATTCCGGCAGGCGTCACGGCCGCGCCCGGTCAGCACGGCGCCCGCCGTCGCCAGCGGCGTGCCGTCGACACCGGTGAGCCCGTTGACGACTTCGTTGACCGTGCCGTCGCCGCCGACGGCGACGACGAGCGTGTAGCCACTGCGCGCGCCCTCGCGCGCGAGCACGATCGCCTCGCCGGCGGCGCGCGTGGCCGACCAGTCGAACGCGAAGCCGGCGCGCGTGAGCGCGTCGCGCAGCTGTGGCCTCACGCGCCTGGTGCGGCCGCCGCCCGCCGCTGGATTGACGACGACGAGCGCGCGGCTCACTCGAAGAGCGAGATCTGGGCGGTGCTCGCGGCGGCGCCGCGCGGGCGTGCCGCGCGAGTTTTCTCGGCCTTCTTCGGCTTGCGCGGCTTCTCGGCGGCCGGGGCCGTCTTCGGGAGCTTCCACCCTTTCTGATGCGCGATGCGCTCGCCCTGCTTGATGACGACCATGTCGACGAGGCGGGCGAGAGGATTGCGCAGCAGCGTGAGGTACTTCTCCCAGTACTTCGGCGAATGCGCGAGCGTTCGCATCTGATCGAGCGCGAGCGACAGCGCGGCCCGGTCACCCTTCTTCGAGGCCAGGCGCAGATCGCCCATGATCTTCTGCGCGCTGATTCGTGAGGGCGTCACTTTGGCCATGGCCCGCGATGCTACCGACGAAAGACGAAGACGTCCACCCACTCGTGCAGCGGCTCGCCGGCCGGCAGATAGGTCTCGGCCACGCCGGCGCGCTCGTAATCCATGGCCCGGCCGATCTCGGTCACCGCACGCGAACCTCGAACTCGTCGCGATGCCCGTGCCGATCCGCAGCCTGGACGACGATCTTCACGTCGAGCGACGTCTCGAGGTCGGTGACATCGGGACGCGCCTCGCCCTCGAGATAGGTCGCGACGTCCGGATGCACGCGCGCCACCACCTCGCGGTGGGCGACCGCCTCTTTCTCGGCGGCGATCTTCGCGCGGACGGCGCGCAGGATCTCGGCGGCGAGCGTCTCGTCGGACTTCGTCACGCCGCTCCCGCGACAGGTCGGGCACTGGATGCTCAGCAGCGCGCGGAGATCCTGCCGCACGCGCTTGCGTGTCATCTCGACGAGCCCGAGCTCGGAGATCGGCATCACATTCGTGCGCGCCTTGTCGTCGGCGAGCGCGCGCTTGAGCGCTTTCTCGACCTGTTCGCGATGCTCGGGAACCTCCATGTCGATGAAGTCGATGATGATGATGCCGCCCAGATCGCGCAGGCGGATTTGCCGCACGACCTCGGTCACCGCTTCGAGGTTGATCTTCAGCACGGTCTGCTCGAAGTCGCGCTTGCCGACGTACTTGCCCGTGTTGACGTCGATGGAGACCAGTGCCTCGGTGTGATCGATCACGATGTAGCCGCCGGACTTCAGCCAGACGCGCCGCCGGAGCGCCTTCTCGATGTCCTTCTCGATGCCGAAGGCGTCGAAGATCGGCGTCCGCTCGGTGTGGAGGCGTACCCGACTCTCGAGCGCGGGTACGAGCGCCCCCACGTAGCCGAGCACGCGGTCGTGGACGCCCGGATCGTCGACGACGAACTCGTCGACCTCGGGCGAGAAGAGATCGCGCACTACGCGAAACGTGAGGTCGGCCTCCTCGTGGAGAGCGGCGGGCGGGGCGGCCTGCGCGTAGCGCGCCTGGATCTGACTCCACAGCCGCGTGAGGAACTCGACATCGGCGGCGAACTCCGCTTCCCCCTTGCCCTCGGCGTTCGTTCGCAAGATGAAGCCGCCCGGCGGCAGCGCGAGCGAGCGCAGGGCGGCGCGCAGCCGGTCGCGCTCCTGCTCGTCACGGATGCGGCGCGAGACGCCGATGTGTTCCGCCTGCGGCATGAACACGAGATAGCGACCGGGCAGCGAGATGAACGAGGTGATTCGCGCGCCCTTGGTGCCGAGCGACTCCTTCGACACCTGCACGAGCACGTGCTGGCCACGCGCGAGCATCTGCTCGATGGGCCCGGTCGCCTCGCGTCGTGGCGTCTCGCCCTCCTCGACGTCGACGTCCACGTTCGTCTCCGGGGATGGCGTCAGGCTCGACGTGTAGTCGCCGGCATAGAGGAATGCGTCCTTGGCGAGGCCGATGTCCACGAACGCGGCCTGCATTCCCGGGAGCACGTTGGACACGACGCCCTTGTACACGCTGCCGACGATCGAGCGGTGGCGTCGCCGCTCCAGATAGAGCTCGGTGAGTAGGTTACCCTCCTGAACGGCGACGCGGGTCTCGATCAGCGCGGCGTTGACGACGATGCGTTTGCTCACGGCGGCACTCCCCCGACGCGTACGCGGCTCGCAAGCGATCCGCCGCGCGTCTCATTGGAACTGCCGCATTCGCACGGAGAGGAGCAGCCCGAGGCCCGTCAACGAGACGAGCATGGAGGTGCCGCCGTAGCTCATCAACGGCAGCGGCACTCCGACGACAGGCAGGAGACCGACGACCATCCCTACGTTCACGAGCACCTGCGTCGCGAAGAGGGCGGTGACGCCGAGGGCGATCAGACGACCCACCGGCTCGCGCGTCGAGGCCGCGATGTCGAAACCGCGGAGCAACAGCAGCGCGTAGCAGGTGAGCAGCACGAGGCACCCGACGAATCCCCACGTCTCGGCGAATACGGCGAAGATGAAATCCGTGTGACGCTCCGGGAGAAAGGCCAGCCGGCTCTGTGTGGCGCCGGCTACGCCCTTGCCCAGGAGCTGTCCCGAACCGATCGCGATCTTGGCCTGGATGACGTTGTACGCGCTCCCGAGCGGATCGCGGAACGGATCCAGGAAGACGAGAATGCGTTCTCGCTGGTATTCCTTCAGCGCGGCGAACCAGATGACGGGCATGGCGGCCAGGGCGGTGAGCGCGAGCCCGCCGAGCAAACGCAGCCTGATGCCGGCTCCCACGAGAAGGGCTGTCAGCACGGGGAAAAGAAGCAGCGCGGTGCCGAGGTCCGGTTGCTTGACGATGAGCAGCGCCGGCACGACGAGAACGGGCGCCGTCAGCGCGACCGTCATCTTGCCGATCGGCTGCGCCCACCCGGACGTCAGCACCCATGTGGCCATCAAGACGAAGCAGATCTTGAACACCTCGGACGGCTGCACCGACATCGGGCCGAACAGGATCCAGCGACGGGCGCCGGACACCGTGCGCCCCATGAGGAAAACGGTCACGAGGCCGGCGAGCCCGACCACATAGAACATCGGTGCGAGCCGCACGAGGCGGCGATAGTCGATGGACGAAACGATGACGAGCGCGAGCAGGCCGACCGCGAACCACGCCAGCTGCCGGAGCGCCACGCTGCCACCCGCGCGTCCGATGTGGAGGCTGGCGAGCGTGGTGGCGCTGAGGATGACGAGGCCGGTCATGGCGCCGAGCAACGGCCAATCGACGTTCTGCAGCAGGCGGCGGTCGATGCCGCCGAGCACGCTCATGCGCGGCTCACCCGTCGAGCTCGACGGCGGCGACTTTCTCGAGGAAGATCGCGTTGTAGATCTTCCGCGCAATGGGCGCGGCCACCTGCCCGCCCTTGCCGCCGCGCTCCACGAGCACGACCACCACCACCTCGGGATCCTTCACGGGGGCGAAGGACGCGAACCACGCGTGGTCCTGCCCCTTCTCGGCCTTCGAGTTCGCGATCATCTGCGCGGTGCCGGTCTTGCCGGCGATGTCGACGCCGGGAATGCGCGCGCCGGCGCCGGTGCCGTTGTCGTTGACGACGGCCCAGAGGCTCTGTCGCAGAAACGCCCACACGGCGGGATTGAGCTCCACGTGGCCCGTGACCGTGCCGGTGTCGCTCCACACGACGCCACGCTCGGGGCGCTCGATGCGCTGCACCAGCCGCGGCTTCCACAGCACGCCGCCGTTGGCGACGGCGGCCATGAAGCGGGCCACCTGCATCGGCGTCACCAGGACCTGGCCCTGGCCGATCGACATGTTGACGATCTCACCCGCCTGGAACGCCGCCACGCCGCGCCGCCCACGGGTCTTTGGCGACGGAATCAGTCCAAACTTCTCGGCGCCGAGGTCGATGCCGGTCGCCTGGCCGAGGCCAAAGGCCGACGCGTATTTCGTGATCGCAGCGCCGCCGATCTTCAGACCGGCCTGATAGAAGAAGACGTTGCACGAATGGCGCATCGCATCGAGCGCGTCCACGGTCCCGTGGCCCTCGCGCTTCCAGTCCTTGAACGTCCACGTGCCGAGCTGGAACTCCCCGTTGCAATACGTCCGGTCCGCCGGCGTGAGCGTCTTTTCTTGAAGGCCGGCGGCGGCCACGACGATCTTGAACACCGATCCCGGCGCGTACTGACTCTGAATGGTGCGGTTCAGCATCGGGAACTCGGGGTCCTTCATCACGCGCAGCCACGACTCGCGATCGATGGCGCCGGTGAAGCGGTCGATCTGGAAGGCCGGCGTCGACACCATCGCCAGCACGTCGCCGTTGCGCGGATCCATGACCACCACGGCGCCCGCGTGGCCTTCCATCGCCTTCTCGGCCGCCTCCTGAATGCGTCGGTCCACGGTGGTGACGACCTGGGCGCCCGGATGCGGCTCCGTCGATTGGATCAGCCGCATCGGACGTCCCATCGCGTCGACCTCGATGCGTTCGCCCCCGTCCTTGCCGCGCAGGAACTCGTCGAGCAATCGCTCGAGCCCGCTCTGGCCGACCATGTCGCCGCGACGATAACGGCCTTGCTTGAGCTGATCGTCACTCGCCTCGCGGACGTAGCCGAGCAGGTGCGCGGCAAAGCGCGAGTTTGGATAGACGCGCTGCGGCTCCACCTCGACGATCACGCCGGGCAGCTCGAGCTTCCACTCCTCGACCTTTTGCATCTCCTCGATGCTGAGGTTGCGGCGAAGCCGAACGGGCAGGAACGAGTCGGGCGACGTCTTGGCGACGACGTCGCGCAGCTCCTGATACGGAATCTGGATCAGCGCGGACAGGCGCCCCAGCGCGGCATCGCGCTTGTCGGGGTCGCGATCGAGCTCGCGCGGGATGAGCGACAACGTGAACGCGGGGCGGTTGTCGACGAGCGGAGCGCCGTTGCGATCGAACAGGATGCCGCGCGGCGCCGCGATCGGTCGGATGCGGATCCGGTTCTTGTCCGAGGCCTCCTGGAAGCGGCCGCCCTCGAGCACCTGCAAATACCAGAGCTGACAGACGATGACCATGAGCGCGCCGGTGACGAGCGCCGACATCGCGATGATGCGCTTCTGCCCGGGGTCGCGCCGCGTGGGAAGGCCGCGCCTGAGGTTCAGGTTCACGACGCACGCTCCCGCGCCGACTCGGCCCAGGACAGGGCCAGCACGAGGGCGGCGCCGAGGAAGCCGTTGTAGATCGCCTGCGGCAGCACGACGTAGGTCATCAGCTCGCCGAACGATGCCGGGAAGTGGAACAGCTGCAGCAGCGCGAATCGCGCCACGCCCTCGACCAGCGACAGCACGACGAGGCCGGGCACTTGCACAAGCGGCTGGCTCACGCGCAATCGCCCGCCGAGGGCGCCAACGCCGAAGCCGATGACCGACTTCGTGAGCGCCTGGACACCGAGCAGACCGCCGGTGGCGGCGTCCTGCAGCAGCCCGGCGAGGAAGCCGGCGCCGCAGCCGAACTCGGGGCCGCGCCGGAGCGCGAGCATGACGACGACGATCAGCGGGATGTCGGGCGCCACGTCGGCAATGCGAAGGGCGGGGCCCATCGTGGCGTGGGCGACGCCGCCGCTCAGGACCGCGACCGCGAGAAAGGTCCGCATCAGCTGGCGCCCGGGAAATGCGCGGCGACGTCGCGCGTGGCGTCACCCGTCACGAGCAGAACCTCATCGATGCGCGCGAAGTCGACGGCCGGCGTGATCTGCGCGTAGTGGAAGAGCGCCGAGCCACGGTCGTCGATGGACCGCACGCGCCCGATCGGGATGCCCCGCGGGAACAGTCCGCCCAGTCCGGACGTCACGACCATGTCACCGACTTGAATGCCCGCGCCGTCGCGCGCCATGTACTTGAAGCGGATGGTGCCGCGCGCCTCGCCTTCGATGATGCCCGGCGTGCGCGTGCGCACGACGTGGGCGCCGACCGTCGAGGCGGGATCCGTCAGCACCTGCACCACCGACGAGCCGCCGCGGACGTCGACGATGCGCCCGATGAGTCCATCGGGACCGATGACGGCAGTGAGTCGCACGACGCGACTGCTGCGGCCACGATTGACCGTCAGGGAACGAACCCAGCCGCCCCACTCGCGTCCGATGATCTCGCCGGAGATCGTCTCGAGCGGCAGCGCCTCCTTGAGCTGCAGCAGCCGTCGCAGCCGCCGATTCTCCTCATCGACCTCCGACACGCGCAGCGACTCCACGCGCAGGCGCTGAGCCTCGTCACGCAAGCGGCGGTTCTCGGCGCGGACGTTTTTCCAGTCCTGGTAGGTCGACCAGAGCCCGAAGGCGGTACGGTTCACGCGGGAGACCACGGTCTGCACGGGCGTGGTGAAGATCGCCAGCGCGTCGGAAGCGCCGGAGGCCCGGCCGCGCATCTGCAGAGTGAGGAGGAGCAGGCAAACGCCGGCCACGATGCCGAGCAACGCCAGCGCGCGAATCCTCACGGTGAAGCCCCCCGTCTACGCGGGGATCGCGACCTTCTTCAGCAGATCGAGCTCGTCCAGCACCTTGCCCGTCCCCAGCGCGACGCACGAGAGCGGATCCTCGCCCGGCGTCACCGGCAGGTTCGTCTCTTGCCGGAGCAGATGATCGAGCCCACGCAACAGCGCACCGCCGCCGGTGATGACGATACCCTTGTCGACGATATCGGCCGCCAGCTCCGGCGGCGTCCGCTCGAGGCAGGTGCGGACGGTCTCGACGATCGTCATCACCGGCTCGCGGAGCGCCTCGCGGATCTCCTCGTCGGTGATCACGATGGTCTTCGGAATGCCGTCGATGAGATCGCGTCCCTTCACTTCCATCGTGCGGCGGTCGCCGCCCATCGGATATGCCGAGCCGAGCGTCACCTTGATCTCCTCGGCGCGGCGCTCTCCCACCAGAAGGTTGTAGTGCTTCTTGATGTACTGCACGATCGCTTCGTCCATTTCGTCGCCCGCGATGCGCACCGACTTGGAGTACACGATGCCCGACAGCGAGATCACGGCGACCTCGGTCGTGCCACCGCCGATGTCGACGATCATGTTTCCGCCCGGTTCCTGGATCGGCAAGCCAGCGCCGATCGCGGCGGCCATCGGCTCCTCGATCAGGTAGACCTCGCGGGCGCCCGCCTGCATCGCGGAGTCGCGCACGGCGCGCTTCTCGACCTGCGTGATGCCGGAGGGAACGCCAACCACGATGCGCGGACGCACGAGCGTGCGGCGCCGGTGCACCTTCGAGATGAAGTAGTGCAGCATCTTTTCCGTGACGTCGAAGTCGGCGATGACGCCGTCCTTCAACGGGCGGATGGCCACGATGTTCCCTGGCGTGCGGCCGAGCATCGCCTTCGCCTCGTGCCCCACGGCCAGCACCGAATGATCGGCCTGGTGGATGGCGACGATCGACGGCTCGTTGAGCACGATGCCCTCGCCGCGGACGTAGACCAGCGTGTTCGCCGTACCTAGATCCACCGCCAGATCGTTCGAGAACATCCCGGCCAGCAGGTTGTAGAACATCAGCACTCCATCATGTCAGGGTTACAGGGAATTAGAGTGACGAGCACACTAGCACAGTCCGTGCCACTTGTGAAGAAAAACTCCTATTTTACGGGGCTTTAGGTCGGGTCGAGGAATGCGGGCTCCGGCGCTGGAGCGGGCGCCAATCCCGTGAAAAGGTAAACGTTTTCAGAGGCTCTTCGGACCCACGGGACGGGGTGCCGCCCCGGGGTAGCGGCGTCCGGTTCGCCGCCGCGGGCTCGAGTCGCCGACGTGAAATTTGTGCCGCGGGTCGCGTCCAGAATGGCACCCGCGATGACGTCAACCGTCAGGGCGACTGCACCTCGTCCCGTCGACGCGGCGCGATTCGCGTGCGATAGAGCGACGCCGCGTCGCGCACGACACGCTCGGCGTCGGCACGTCCGCGCATGCGCTCCACCGCGACGGTCTTGTGCTCGAGCACCTTGTAGTCGAGGAAGAACCGCTGGAGCTCCTGCAGACGGTGCGGCGGAAGCTCGTCGATGTCCGTGTAGTGCGCATACTCGGGGTCGTCGATGTGAACGGCGATGATCTTGTCGTCCTGGCCCTTCTCGTCGCGCATCGCCAGGACGCCGATGGCTTTCGCGCGGAGGATACACAGCGGCACCACGGGCTCCTGGCCGAGCACGAGCACGTCGAGCGGATCGCCGTCGTCGCAGAACGTCTGGGGCAGGAAACCGTAGTTCGCTGGATAGTGCACCGCAGAGTGCAGCACGCGATCGAGCCAGAGCAGCCCCGTCTGCTTGTCGAGCTCGTACTTCACCTTCGAGCCCTTGGGAATCTCGATGACCGCGCGGAAGTGGCGCTCGATGTGGTCCCCAAGCTCGACGTCATGCCACGCGTGCATCGGCCCCACTATACTGGGCCTCGCACATCGATGGACGACTTCGAGGCCTGGTTCGAAAAAGGCGTGACCGACGGGTTGCCGGTGATCCCGCCGACGCGCGAGCGGGTAGAGCGGATGCTCGCCGGCACCCGGCGCGATCGAGGCGACATGCTGGGCGAGATGCCGCCGAACTACGGGCGGCTGACAGTCGAGAAGGCCGCCATCAACGCAGTGATGGCGGGCTGTCGACCGGAGTACCTACCGGTCGTCATCGCCGCTGCCGAGGCGGCGTGCGATCCGAGCTTCAACCTGCACGGCGTCGCGACGTCGACGCACTTCTCGGCGCCACTGATCGTCGTGCATGGTCCGATCCGGGCGCGCATCGGCATCAATTCGTCGTTCGGCGTCTTCGGGCCCGGCTTCCGGGCGAACGCGACGATCGGCCGCGCGCTGCGCTTGCTGATGATCAACATCGGCGGCGCCAAGCCCGGCGACATCTCGATGTCGACGTTCGGCCATCCGGGCCGCTACACCTATTGCATCGGCGAGCACGAGGAAGCGAGCCCGTGGCCGCCCTATCACGTCTCGCGAGGACTTTCCCCCGGCTCGAGCGCCATCACGCTCTTCGCCGGCGAAGCGCCGCATGGCATCTCCGATCACGCCAGCCGCACGGCCCGTGGCCTTGCCGGCTCGCTCGGATGGTCGATGGCCGGTCTCTGGAACAGCAAGCATTTTCCCCTCTACTCCCACACGTTGCTCCTCGTGGGTCCCGAGCACGCCAGGACGTTCGCTGACGAGGGCTGGAGTCGCGAGGCCCTCGCCCGCGACCTCTACGAGCGCATTCGCGTTCCGTTCGGCGCGCTCGTTCCGACCGACGACCATGGCGAGGGCAGCAATCTTCGCTTCTCGCGCACGGCGCCGTCGCCGGACACGCTCGTCTCGAAGTTCCCGTCGGTCGAGGAGATCCACATCATGGTGGCCGGTGGAACCGCCGGGCGATTCTCGATGGCGATTCCAGGCTGGCTCGGAACCCGGAACGGGAGTCGGCCCTTGACTCGCCTGATAGAGTCGAACTGAAGACCGCTGCCCGGAATTTCGCATTGACAGCCAAGCCAGCCTCATGTAATTCTTGCTGCGGTTGTAGGTTCACACGGAGTAAGGAACGATTGACGAGATCGGGACACGACGCCGCGCGGACCACCCAGGCCGCGCGGCGTTTTTGTTTGCCTGCCAATACCGGCAGGTAACCCCGCGATGACCGCGGGCGCACGCAGGGGCTGCTGAAGACCCCCGAAGAGTGAGGTCAGAAGGAATGGCACAGGGACAGGTGAAGTGGTTCAACGACGCAAAGGGTTACGGTTTCATCACGCAGGAAGGTGGCGAAGACGTTTTCGTCCACTACAGCGCCATCCAGGCCCAGGGCTTCAAGTCCCTGGCCGAAGGTGACCGGGTCGAGTTCGAGGTGACCCGCGGCCCCAAGGGTCTTCAGGCAGCGAACGTCCGTAAGGCATAAATCCCCACCTGTCGCTTCTACCCGGGCTCGGTAAAACGGGCCCGGGTGCCTCTTCGTAGCATCGGCCCCCGGGAAGAAGCAGCAGACAAACCAGAAAGGTAAACGACCAGCTCATGATCATTCGCTCCTTCAACGACCTGCCCCTCAGTGCGCCCATGCGGGACGCAGTGGCGCGGGCGGGATACGAAACTCCAACGCCGATCCAGGCGCGCGCCATCGTTCCCGCGCTCGCGGGTCGCGATCTGATCGGCTGCGCACAGACGGGCACCGGCAAGACCGCCGCCTTCGCCATTCCCGTCATCGAGCGGCTGTGCGACGCACGGCCTGCTGCCGGCGCGCGCGCCCTGGTGCTGGCTCCCACGCGCGAGCTGGCGCTGCAAATCGCCGAGACGTTCGTGACCCTCGGCAGCGCGCGCGGCATTCGCACCATCGCGCTGATCGGCGGCGAGGCCATGGGCCCGCAGCTGGCCGGCCTCGCGCGACGTCCCGACGTCATCGTCGCCACGCCGGGGCGGCTCTTCGATCACGTCGAGCGCCGAACGGCGACGCTGAGCTCGGTTCGCATCGTCGTGCTCGACGAAGCGGACCGCATGCTCGACATGGGATTCGCGCCGCAGGTCGAGCGCATTCTCGCCGTCACGCCGCTCGACCGGCAGACGATGTGTTTCTCGGCCACGATGCCCGAGGCCGTCGAGCGTCTCGTGCGTCAGCATCTCTCGCGGCCCGAGCGCATCGAAGTCGGACCCGCTGCGAAGCCGGTGGCCGCCGTCACGCAGCGCCTGTATGCGACCGACAGCCGGGACAAGATGCCGCTGCTGCTGCGGCTCCTCGGCGACGACGTCGGACAGACACTCGTGTTCACGCGCACGAAGCATCGCGCCGATCGGCTGGCGCGCGCCGTGGCCGCCGCCGGCCATCGCGTAACGCGTCTGCACGCGGATCGGACGATGTCGCAGCGCCGCGAGGCGCTCGATGGCTTTCGCGCCGGACGCTATCGCGTCCTGGTGGCCACCGACATTGCCGCGCGGGGCATCGATGTCCCCGACATCGCGCACGTCGTCAACTTCGACTTGCCACAGACACCCGAGGACTACATCCATCGCATCGGGCGCACCGCGCGTGCCGAGGCGACCGGACAGGCGACGAGCTTCGCCACCCCCGAGGAGCGGGACCAGTTGCGCGCGATCGAGCGGCATCTGGGTCATCCCGTGCCGCGGAGCTGAGAGACAAGCTCGCAACACCGACCACGCAGGTCGGATCACCAAGGAGCGCTGAGACGCTCCGGAAGGACAGTAGAGCAATGGCAACCGGTACCGTGAAGTGGTTCAACGACGCGAAGGGCTTTGGGTTCATCACTCAGGAGGGTGGCGAGGACGTGTTCGTTCACTTCAGCGCGATCCAGGCGCAGGGCTTCAAGAGCCTCGTCGAGGGTGACCGCGTGGAGTTCGACGTGACGCGTGGTCCGAAGGGTCTACAGGCGGCGAACGTCCGCAAGGCCTAGCGTTTCATCCGATGGCCCCGCGCCAGTAACGGCGCGGGGCCAACGCGCGCCGTTGTAAAAATGAAAGCCCCGACGATGGCTGCGGCGCGTGAAACATTCACTCGCGCGTCGCGCCGCCCCGCTGGTGAGGCGGGATCGTCGGGGCCGGTGGTGCCTGGACTCCCAGGCGCGCCACCTGAAGCTAGCGTGGACCCTGCCTAGGAGGCAACCACCTCACAGATCACCGTAGAGGAACACATCGGCTGGATCACCTCCTATTCTCGGCAAGGCCACCACGCGGGCCCAGTTCCCACCTACCCAGAACCGGATGCCGACTCCCGGCCCGAGGCTCGGCCGCGTCGGCCACCGACGGAATTGTCGACGGGGACGCTGAGGAACGCTGTTGTCGTTCCGGCCGATTTGCCCTCATCGTACCCCCGCCTTTTTCCGAGTCCAAACAAAAATTGGCCAGCGTTTACTTGACGACGATGCGTTCCCGATTGCGCTCGAATGTCGCGGTGCCGACCCCCTCGACCTTCCGCAAATCCTCGCTGCGCTTGAACGGTCCGTTCGCCTCGCGATAGTCGACGATGCGCTGGGCGACACCACGGCCGACGCCGTCCAGCTTCTGCAGCTCCTTCACCGACGCCGTGTTGATGTTGATCTTATCGACCGAGGCGGCACCGCTCGTGCGAGCGGTGACCGCCGTGAGCGCGGGCGCGGCGGCGAGCGCGGCAAGCACAGTGAGCGTGGCGAGACGACGAGTCATGAGCGTCCTCCTTCGTTGACAGGCACTGCACGCTCGACGAACGTCGAGCGTCGTCATTGAAGGTCGATCGCCCACCGACGGTCAACGCGCAATCTTTCAGACAGCCGGCCGAGCGCCGGCGATCAGTCGTCGCTACGCGCGAGACGGTCCAGATACTCCTGCCACTCGAGAGGCAACAGCGATTTCTTTCGCGTGTTGCATTCCTTGCAGGACGGCGCGACGTTGCCGCGCACCGACGTTCCGCCGCGGCCGAGCGGGACGATATGGTCCATGGTGAGCGACTTCGCTCCCACGCGACGTCGACAGTAGTAACAGACGCCGTCCGCCACGCGTCGCTTCCACCACTGACTGGCGCGTAGCTCGCGTGCCTTCATCCGCTCGCGCTTGAGCACCTGCGGGTCGATCGGCGCGTAGAATTCCATCACCGTCACTCGTGCGCCGCGAGCTCCGTCGAGATCTCCTCCCACTCGCGCATCAGCCACGCCAGCTGCTCTTCCGCAGCCTTCTGCTGATGGACCACCGTACGCGCCCGCTCGCCGTCCGCATACAGCGCCGGATCGGCCAGCGCCGCTGCGATCTCCGCCAGCTTCGCCTCCATCTCGTGCACCCGCGTCTCCACCGCCTCGAGCCGCCGCCGCAGCTCCCGCACCACCGCACTCACGCGCTTGCTCGGTCCGTCGGCTTTGCGGCGCCGCTCACCGCGGGCGGCGGGAGCGAGCGCAGGGCCAGGGTCCGCCGACCCGTTTCCCTCGCGCCGGCCTGCGCGTCGCGCGTCGATGGTATCGCTCCAGCCGGTATCTCGAAGTCTGGCCTCGTGGTCGCCGGACCCAGGCCCTGCGCTCGCTCCCGCCGCCCGCGCCTCCTGCGCCGAGAGAAAATCGTCGTACGTGCCGAGATAGCGCGTGAGCACGCCGTGGTGGACGTGCAGCACGGACGTCGCGATGCGGTTGATGAAGTAGCGGTCGTGCGAGATGAAGACGATCGTGCCGGGAAAGCGGGCGAGCGCGTCTTCCAAAACCTCGCGTGACGCCAGATCCAGATGGTTCGTCGGCTCGTCGAGGCAGAGGAGCGCCGCCGGCCGGACGAGCATCTTGGCGAGCGCCAGGCGCGCCTTCTCGCCGCCCGACAGCACACTGACCTTCTTCTCCACGGTGTCGCCGGAGAACAGAAACGCGCCGAGGATCGTCCGCAGGCGCGTGTGCGGCAGATCGGGCGCCGCCTGGATGATCTCCTCGAGCACCGAGTTCGTCGGCGTGAGCGCGTCGAGCTGGTGCTGCGCATAATAATGGACGGCCACGTGCGCCCCGAGCGTCCGCTCGCCTCGCTCGAAGGCGAGCGCGCCCGCCAGGATCTTCAGCAGCGTCGACTTGCCGGCGCCGTTCTCGCCGACGAGCGCGACGCGGTCACCGCGCTCCACCTCGAAATCGACGCCGCGGTACACGACGGTGTCGGCGTATGCCTTGTGCACGGCGCTCAGCGTGGCCACCCGGCGGCCCGTGCGCGGTGGCTCCGGAAACTTGAAATGGATGCGTCGCGCCGCGCCCGGCACCTCGATGCGCTCGACCTTCGCCAGCATCTTCACGCGGCTCTGCACCTGCCGCGCCTTCGACGACTTGTAGCGGAATCGCTCGATGAAACGCTCGATCTCTTCGATGCGCTTGGCTTGGTTGCGCGCCTGCGCCTCCAGCAGCTCGTGTCGCGCCTCCCGTTCGACGAGATAGGCGTCGTAGTCGCCGGGATAGACGGTCATCCCGGCCGGCCCGAGGTCGGCAATCGACGTGACCATGCGATTGAGGAAGTAGCGGTCGTGGGAGACGACGACCACGGTGCCGTCGTAGCCGGCGAGAAAGTTCTCGAGCCACGCGAGCGCCTCGAGGTCCAGATGGTTCGTGGGCTCGTCGAGCAACAGCAGCGACGGCGCGAGGAGCAGCAGGCGGGCGAGGGCCGCGCGCATCCGCCAGCCGCCGGAGAACTCACCGAGCGGTCGCGTGACCTCGTCGGGCCGGAATCCCAGCCCGCTCAGGATCGCCTTCGCGTCGTTCTCCAGCCGATAACCGCCGAGCGCCTCGAAGCGATGCTGGACGTCGCCATAGCGCCGCGTGAGCGCGTCGCTCGGCGCCGCCTCCAGCGCGCGCGCGATGTCTTCCATCTCGCGCTCGAGCGCCCAGACTTCTTCGAAGCCCGCCAGCGCCTCGGCGAGCACGGAGCCGGCGGCGCCGCCGGCGACCTCTTGGGGCAGATAGCCGACGGTCACCGCGCGACCGCGACTCACCCGACCGCCGTCTGGATCGTCGACGCCGGCCAGGATGCGGCAGATGGTCGTCTTGCCGGCGCCGTTGGGACCCACGAGACCGATGCGCTCGCGCTCCGCGATCCGCCACGAGAGATCGCGGAAGAGCACCTGCCCGCCGTATGACTTCGAGATGCTCTCGACGCTGATCACGCGGCGCTGATTACCCCATCCCCTGGACGGACTCGGGTTTGATCTTGACCATCACGCGCACCTCGCCCGGCGCGCGATTCGAGTACCGATCTTGCCCCATGTACTTCTTCGCCAGCGCATCGATGTGGGCATCGGCGCCCTGCTCGGTCATCTCCGTCACCCGCCCGCGAATCTGTACGTAGCGGTACGGGTTGTCGGGATCCTGAGCGGAGAGAGCCACCTGCGGATTCGCCTTGAGGTTGCGATCCTTCACCCGACCGCGCGCGGTGTTGATGCGGATGTAGGTGCCGTCGTAGTCGACCCAGACCGGCGTCACCTGCGGCCGGCCGTCCCGCCCGACGGTGGCCAGGTGCACGAAGGCCTTCTTGCCGAAGATGTCGCGATACTTGTCGAGGCTTCCGGCCATCACTCAGCTCCTTCCTGCCTTCAGTTGCTCGAGGACGGAAAACGCGTGCCGCACCGACTTGGCCGCCAGCGTGCCGCCCATCAAGAGTCCGATGTCGAGTGTCTCCGCGATCTCCGCCTCTGTCGCACCCTGGTCGAGGACCTCCTCGACGCGGTGATCGACTCAGTCGAAGCAGTTCTGCGAGACGGCCACCGCGAGCGCGGTCAGCTCCTTGTGCTTCTTGCTGAGCGCGCCGTCCGCGAAGACCGCCTTGCCGAGATCGCCGAACGCGCGGAAGACGCGCATCGGCGACTTCAGCATCATGCCATTGAGCCGCTTCTTCTCCGTATTCCGCTCGTGCACGTGCATGGAGGTTGCCTCCTAGGGCTGTGTCAGCTCTTCCGCGCGCGACTCGGCCATGGCGCGCAGCGCGAACAGCATGCGTACGACGCACTGCTGGACGAGCAGCGCGTCCTGCGTGAAAGGATCGGCCAGCCACTCGCGAGCCCACTCGCGATTCTCGGACGCGAAGCCGAGCGTCGGCGACAGCTTCTGCAGCCGGAGCAGCAGATCGTCCTGCGGCAGCCCGGCCGCGCGTAGACGCTCGACCACGGCCGCCCGCACGGCGGCATTCCAGATGCCCGTCAGCCCCTCGATGAGGGCCGCATAGCACGTCAGTCCTTCCTTCTGAACGAGGTTCTGCAACACGACCGGGACGAGCGGATTCACGACCGTCTCGCCGTCGTCATCGGCACTGAACAACGGCCCGATCACAGGGTCCGTGTTCGGCTCGTCGAGGCGCTCGAGCAGCGCCGCCGCTTCGGTGGCGGCCACCGGCGCCATCTGAGCCAGGCGCTCGAGGAACGGGGCGTCACCAGCCATCGCTTCTCCTATCCCTGCGCACGAGTCGGCTCGCCGTGGACCTCGGCGGCGGCGAGCTCCTTCGCGCGTCCGGCCGGAACCAGGAACGCCGACGCCAGCGCGAGCACACTGATGCCGAGACCGACGCTGAAGACCGCATGCAGGGCCGCGGCCATGGGCGCCCCTGCCGCGAGTCGGCGGATCATCATGGCGCCCATCACCGAGAGTCCAACGGCGCCGCCGATCGTCCGGCAAAACTGCGTCATCGAGGTGGCCGATCCGAGGTCGGTGCGCGGCACCGCGCTTTGCACGGCGATCAGCATCGGGACGAAGGTCAACCCCATGCCGATGCCGCCCACCAGCGCATCGCGCATCGCCGCCGCCTGCGTGAGACCAGGCGACCAGCGGGCGAGCATCAGGAACGCCACCGCGAGGCATGTCATGCCGGACACGACGAGAATGCGGTAACCGAGGCGAAGCACGAGGCGCGCGCTGATGATGGACATGGCGACCCAGCCGAGCACGAATGGCGTGAGGACGAAGCCGGCCGCCGTCGCCGACATGCCGCTCACGTGCTGGAGGAACAGCGGCACGAACGAGATGGCGCCGAACATCGCCATCCCGGACAAAAGTCCGTTCACCGAGGCCGCCGTCACCATGCGGTATCGGAACAGGCGGAACGGCACGATCGGCTCGCTCGCCCGGCGCTCGACGACGATGAACGCGGCGAGGGCGACGACGGCGATACCGAGCGGCAGGAGCACGTCGGCACCCGTCCATCGGCCGACGCGGCCGGCCTCCATGATCCCGAAGAGTAGTGCAGAGACACCGGCCGAGAACAGCGCGACACCCGCGTAGTCGAGCCGGTGGGGTCGCCGCTGACCTTCGGGCAGCGCGCCGCGAAGCAGCAACATGGCGAGGGCTCCGAACGGCAGGTTGATGTAGAACACCCACCGCCACGACGCGTGATCGGTCAGCAGCCCGCCGAGCAACGGTCCCAGCAGCGACGCCACGCCCCAGACGCCCGAGACGTAGCCCTGCATCTTTGCGCGCTGCTCGAGCCCGAACAGCTCGCCGACGATCGTCATGCCGAGCGTCATGAGGGAGCCCGCGCCGAGTCCTTGCAGCATGCGGAAGCCGATCAGCTCGCCCATGTTCTGCGCGGCGCCGGACGACGCGGAGCCCACGAGAAAGATCGTGAGACCGGTCAGGAAGATGGGGCGCCGACCGAAGAGGTCCGAGAGGCGTCCCCAGAGCGGCATCGTGACCGTCGATGTCAGGAGAAACCCGGAGAAGACCCACGAGTAGATCTGGACGCCGCCGAGGCTCTCCACCACCCGCGGCATGGCGGTGGCGACCACCGTCGATTCCATCGCGGCCAGGAACACCGACAGCATCACGCCGTACAGGGCGCGGCGCTTGAGGCGATCGTCCACTAATGCCCGCCCGTGCAGCCCGCGCAGCGACAGAGCGTGCGCAGCTCGGGATAGGGATAGAGGCTCGCGTGCGAATCGGACCACCGCACGGCGAGACCTCCCTCGCTCCGCTTGATCTCAGCGGGCCAGATCATCGTCGGCTCCACCGCGCTCAGCGCCGCACAGCCGCCACAGCCGCAGCCGCGCCGCAGATGCTCGAAGGGATAGATCGATCCATGCTCGTCGCCCCACGTCACGCCGAGCGCGTACCGACCGACGAGATGGACGTCCTTCGGCACGTCGGGATTCGGCTGCCCGAGGATCGGCAGGCGCCCTTTCACGCCTCGCCTCCGCGGGCAGCGGCGGTGAGCCGCATGCCGGCGAGCAGATAATGGACCGCGAGATTCTGGTGCTCGCCCCACGCTCGCGCGCGGCGGCGAATGGCCTCCTCGCTCAGCGTCCGACCACGCCCATAGTGATGCTCGAACGCCTTGCGGACGGCGAGGTCCCCGGCCGGACACACGTCGCCGCGGCCGCAGCCGCGCGCGAGAAACCAGTCGGCCGTCCAGCGGCCGAGGCCACGCAGCGCCGTGAGCGTGGTGATGATCTCCGGGCTCGGCGCGCACGCGAGACGGTCGAGGTCGAGCGTGCCGGCCACGACCGCGCGCGCCAGATCACGGATGTACTCGGCCTTCCGCGTCGAATACTTCAGCGCTCGAAGCTCGCGCACCCGGGCGCGCGCCAGCGCGGCGGCATCGGGAAACGCGTAGAGCTCTCCACCGGCGACGCGGACGCAGGTGCCCCAGCGACGGACGAGGCGCGCGCGACACGCGAACGCGAACGAGAGATTGACCTGCTGGGCGGTGATGGATCCCACGAGCATCTCGAGCGGCGTGGGCGACAGCGTAGGCCGCAAGCCGTAGAGCCTCTCGACCAGCGGCGCCAGCGCCGTATCGCCCTTCGCCATGCGATAGAAGCCGGGCAGGTCGAAGTCGAGGCCGAACACCCGGCGCACCTCCGCCGTGATCGCGGCGTCGACGGCGGCGCCGCTCGCGGACGGCACGGTGACCTCGAGGCGCGCGTCGTCGACGCCGCCGGACCATCGCACCGAGTACGGCACGAGACGGCCGTCGACGCGTGCGATGCGCCGGAAGACGTCGCCATCCAGGCGGCTGGCGGGATCCTCACCCCACAGGTGATAGCGGGCGAGCGTGGCGGCCGCGTCGAGCGGACCGTCGACGACGAGAGCGATTTTCATCGGCTGGTCACGCGGTGGTCGAGTGTACCAGACTCGCGCGTCGGCCCGGGCGGGTCAGTGGCGCAAATGGTGAGGGACGTCGGTGATGACCACGTTCTTCCGGAACAGGAAGGTGCCTTTGATCAGGAGCGCCGTCTGGTTGTGAAGAATTTGCTGCCACCAGCGCGCGGGGAGGAACTCCGGCAGCACGAGAGTGACGATGTGATTCGGACCGAGTCGCTGGAGCGTGTCGACATACTCGGTCAGTGGCCCCAGCAGCGAGCGATACGGTGACGACAGCACGATCAGCGGCACACCCATCCCCCACTTGCCCCACTTCTCCTCGAGCTTCCGCGTGCGCTCGGGGTCGGTCTCCACGAACACGGCCTTCGGCGATGGCGACAGCGTCTGCGCGTACTGCAGCGCGGTGATCACGCCGCGATGGAGATCGCCGACGAGGACGAGCACGGTGTTGGTCATGGGCGGAGGCCACGTGAAGTCTTCCAGAGACAGCTGCCGCGCGACGTCCTCGTAGTGGCGGTGCATCGCCACGAAGAGCGACACGAGCACCGGGATGAGGATCAGCACGATCCAGGCGCCGTGGACGAACTTCGTGGCCGCGATGGTGACCATGACGAGCCCTGTGACGACGGCTCCGACGCCGTTGAGCGTGGCGCGCCACCGCCAGCCCGCCTCCCGAAGCCGCAGCCATCTCCGGACCATGCCGGCCTGCGAGAACGTGAAGGAGAGGAAGACACCGACGGCGTAGAGCGGGATGAGGGCGTGGGTATCGGCGGCGAACACCACCAGCAGCACGGCGGCGAGGCCGGCCAGGATGAGGATGCCGTTCGAAAAGACGAGGCGGTCACCTTGCGTTCCGAACTGCCGCGGGATGAAGCGGTCACGCGCCAGGAAGAACGCCAGTCGCGGAAAGTCCGCAAACGCGGTGTTGGCGGCGAGCAGCAAGATCAACATCGTCACCGCCTGGATCTCGTAGTAGATCACGCCGGTGCCGAAAACGTGACGCGCAAGCTGGGAGGCGACCGTTTCCCCGACCCGCGGCACGATACCGAAGTCGTAGGCGAGGTACGTCATCCCGAGGAAGAGCGTGACGAGAATCACCCCGAGCCACGTCAGCACGATGCGAGCATTGGCCGCCTCGGGTGGCTTCAGAGCCGGAACGCCGTCGGAGACCGCTTCGACGCCGGTGAGTGCGGTGCACCCGGCCGCGAAGGCGCGCAGGAACAGGAAGAGGCCGACGCCTTCGAGACCCGGCGGGTGTGGCGCCTTTCCAGCACATTGGGATCCTAAGCTTAGAATTCCACGTGGACAAGTTGTCGCG
>JADMIO010796563.1_pt1 | contig 31357 bp, 20 predicted proteins | sample 8958161 | NCBI WGS metagenome assembly JADMIO01 (sample SAMN16585339, study PRJNA669376) | soil metagenome | isolation source: Crop rotation soil | place: USA: Cullars Rotation, Alabama | collected 2011 | reverse complement strand
CTTTCCCCAGCCGTTCCAATCTACCCCTGGCTGGGGCACAAGCATCAGCGGTACTCCGTGGAGTTGATCGCCGGAGTAGGTGCAACCACCCCTCTTTCCTCAGAGGATGTTGTCAGCAAATTTGCAGTACCGCCCAAGAATTCGCCCCAATGTGCGGAGGTGACTGCCAAGTTCACGCCGCAAAATGGTTATCCCGCCAACCTGGTTCTGCCCGACTCGACCGGCACGAATTGTCTGGCAAATGGCATTACAGTGCTGGCTTTCAATAACCAGGAGCGCACGAGCTTCCTGAGAAAGTATGGCTTTGGGATACGGACGATCAACAGATTTCATCCGGAAGGTGATGATCAACAGTGCTGCGAAAACGGCATTGTTGATTTCGTAGTGGGCCAGGATGAAGCCATCACCGGAGGCAGGATGCGCGGCTGGGTGTTCCGAGTGGATGGAGTGCACCCTTTGCCAATCAAGGACAAAAACATCCTGTACATTTTCGGCACCGCTGCTATCCGGCTGAACCGGAATCAGGACCTGCGCACAATCATTTTGGACCCGGATACCAGCAACGCAACGCCTTCTTCCCCGAATGTAGCGCTGTTGCCGCTCAAGCAACCGAACAAGGACTTCTACCGATTTGGCGTGGGGCTGGATATCAAGCAACTCTTCACCAAGCTATTTAATGGAAGCTAAAACAGCTGGATTCGAGCGGACCCCAACGAAATTCTTAGATAGTAGACAAAGCGATCATAAGGGAAACGAGACTGACTGTACCGAAAAATGGACGACTGCGTGTCAGTCCTCGTCGAGGTGATACATGGAAACCATTTGTCGTTTTATGTTGTTGAGGCGCGGAATTGAGACCGACAATACTATCCGAGTTCATGTTGAACGCCCTTCACTATTGCAGAACAAGCGTAAGGGGCTGGCGGGACGACCAAGCGGCTCAATGTTTCTAATGTGCGTTCTCAATGCTACCGCGTTTGTGGCATTGGGGTTCGCGCAGGGTATTCCGCCCCATACTAGCCAGTCCCCCCTGGGTCAGTATATTGATCCGGCGGAACTGTTAATGGGAGTGAACGTCTGTGGCTTTACGGATTCAAAGCAGCAGTGCCAAAAGAAATTAGATGCTGAAACTCTTCAATATTTCAAATCAACTGGCGTTTATGATTCCATTCTCCCCGACGGAACAGGTCATCCATCTCCCGACCGTGGAAGTTTTTCGGCATGGAAGAAGACGCTCGGTTTTGCCGCTGATCCTTTAACTCCTGCACCCGACGAAATTCGATTATCGTATTTCAACAATGGAGACCTACAGTTTGGTCGGGACATGCATTGTCGTATACAGCGCACGGAACGCCAAACAGAGGTTATTGGATCTTATAAACAATTGGTCGCGGCAACTTACGCTTGCTATGTGTCAAACTTTTCTAATGACTCTCCTAATTCAGGGCCGGTTTTTGACAAGAATGTTGATCCGAAAACATCGGCTGGCTTGGCCATCCTCGGACATGATCCTATTGCTACCGTGGCGATGGAGGTGACTGAGGTGCCCGTGGGGACCGTAGTTAAACAAGGGCTCGCAGCCAAACCAGGCCTGACAGTCAAAGTAGGCATCACACCAAAGTTTGGGGAGGTTAAGTTCTTAGCTTATGACAAGGATGGCAATCCTTTTGGAAGCCCCGCTCTTGACAGTGAACATAGCAAAGCCATCCCCGGCCTTTGTATGTCGTGTCATGGCGGAGCTTATGTGCCGTCATTTCAGCCAGGTGGACCAGCTGTAAAGGGTGGAAACTTTCTGCCCTTTGACACCCTGAATCTTATACTTCCAGCGGAGAACTTGCCTGACGCATTACGCCCCGATGCTAGCGACGATGTATTTCGACGACTGAATCAATTTGTGAAATCCACGCCAATCCGCCAGACGATTTCGGACCTAATTGCTGGTTCGTACGCCTGGTGCGGTGGAATAGGCAACTCCAGATGCTATATCGATAACCTCAACCACCCGTTTATTCCGAGTGCGGACTGCAAGGTTGGAACCAGTGACGACCAGTCAACACAAACTTGCGGTTGGGCAACGGGCAGGCCTGTGACTTCGGCTACCAATCCTAAGACGAGTTTTCCTGTAGCGGTCTTTTATACAGAGGTGGTGGCAAAGTACTGCCGTACCTGCCACGTGGCCCTTTCCGACCATTTTAATGTCCAAAACTTCCATCAGTTCTCTACTGATCCCATTCACCGGTTACCTAACTCGGTATCGTTACAACATCATATGCCGTTTGCGGAGGTTCCCTATTCGCTTTATTGGCAAAACGCGCCTGGAGGGAGTGGGGAAGGGCCACGCGACTTTTTCGATGCCTTTTTCGCTACTGGCCCAACTCCACGGGACCAGTGTTTGGCAACGGTCATACCGTCATGTGTTACAGATTGCGCGAATGAGTTGTCAAGTTGCCTTACCCGAGGGATAGGAGCGGCGTGTTACTCCATTTATCATGCCTGCGCTGACCCCTGCGCTGCCAATGACCCGCGTTCACCAGGCATACAAAAGTACACGCAACGCTGTCCACGTTTTTAACGGTTTATCCACGACAGTAAAATATTTAACCCTGGGAGACACCAGTAATGTGCTCGTTGGAAATGCCGGTTGTCAAAACACTTTGAACTTGAGAGAACACGAGGAAACTAAATCTCTTCACTTAAGGAGCGTAATGACACGAAAGAGAGCCTGTGATGTTGCAGTATTGGTAATTCTATTGGGGATGGTCTTACCAGCGTTGGGCCAGCAACCGGATATACACGGAGACCGTCCATTTGAGACCAGAAAACCAGTCTGCGTTTCTTTGTTTCTGAAGCAGGATTTTCAGCTGAGTACCAAGCAGAAGTTTTGCAATTTTGCGCAGAACCGCGTTTTCACGCTATCGGGAACATTCGCGGCGGCGTTTTCGGCCGGCTATTCACAGATCACGGAAAGTTCGCAGGATAGGGGCAAGGGAACCACAGGCTACAGCACCAGATTTGGAGAGAATATGGCTCAATCCGCTTTCAAAAGTACCGGAACGCTCCTCGGTGGCTTCATTCTTCGTGAGGACCCTCGGCCTGACCCACCATATCTGGTGCTCAAGCATCCAGATGATCCTAAAGGCTTTTGGCAGCGTTCCGGTCATGCAGTGGCGCGAGTCTTGCTGTCCTATCGCTGCATAAAGGATTGCACCAGCGCACAGCATGTAAAGCGAACATTTGGCTTCTCGCATATAGCGGGGGCTTTTGCCAGCGGTTTTAGCAGCGAACTATGGGCTCCCGACCGACTCAACGATCCCTGGCGAGCTATTCGGCGCAGCGGTTCTGCTTATGCCACCACTGTGGGCGGCAGCCTTTTCTCAGAGTTCAATCCGGAACTAACAACCCTTGGGCACAAAGTGCTCGGAATTTTTGGGATACGATGAAGAAAATCTCACGGATCGTAGCTATTATCGCCCTTTGCGCTTTGAACGGCTGCGTGGCGAACAAAGCCTATCACGTCTCCTATGACAAGCATGGGCAGGCGGTCGTTGAACCGGTGCGCAGCGAAGAGATCCTAGGCAGGCAGTTCGATCCCCCCACTGACAGGCCTGAATTTCTTAGGAAGGCCTTCCCCTACCGGCTGGCGTTCATTGAGTTTGACGATCGCGGCGAGATGTTTGAGCGCAGGCAACTCGATCAGGTGGTGACCGCCATCCAGGATGCCAGAAATATTGCGGCGCAAAAATCGCAAGATGCGCGCAAGGAGGCCCAGAGCAAGGGCGACGCCTGCGCAGATGCGGACTATTCCCCGCTCCAGCCGGTGGTGGCTGTGTTCGTCCATGGCTGGAAAAATAATGCCTCTGAAAGCTCCGGCAATGTCTGGGGCTTTCGCCAGCTCCTCGGCGGCTTTGCCTTTCAGTTTTCACAGAACATTTGTCCCGGGCAATCTTCAACGCCAGCTCCTGTTCTGGGAATCTACATTGGCTGGCGCGGCGCCGTGCTCAGCCCGCCGGTGCTGAAGGAACTTACGTTTTACGATCGTCGTGACAAATCGCAGAATCTGCCGAACGCGCATATGGTCGAGGCCCTGGTCAAGATCATGCGCGCAGCCAAAGGAGATGACTTCCAGGGGAACACGATCTCGGTTCTGGTCGGACATTCTTTTGGCGGGGCAGTTCTGGAAACGGCCTTGACGCAGACACTCGAGAATCGCATTGTAGAAGGGTCACCTGAGAATAGGGTTCTTTGGCCGGCCGACCTGATTGTTCTGGTGAATGAGGCGCAGCAGGCGACCCAATCTTATCAACTCATTGAGTCGCTGATGGAGAACGTGGATCCGCGTCCGCCCTGCACCTGTCCTGGCAGTAAGGCATCATCGCCTCCCCCACAAATGCCTCGTATCGTCTCCATTACTTCGACAGGCGATGCCGCTACTGGCGTAGCATTCCCGCTGGCGCAGGGATTGAGCCGACCCTTCAACAGCCTGCGGACCTATCCAAGTCCCAATCGTCTCGGGCTGAAGCGCCAAACGCCAATGTACCTCAAGACGACCGCCCATATTACAGAATTCCAATCGCATGTTTTCGGAGAGAATAGCGACGGCGGCGTGCATGGCGCACTGAACTTATGCAACCCCGCGTTTGAGATCAAGATGCAATCCATCCTGGGCCCGAAAAAGCATTATTTCATTGTTGAACGCCCGGGCGCTCCCAATCGGACGCCGTATTGGGTCATGCAGATGCCCCCCTCAATCGTTCCGGACCACAGCACGATTTTCACTCCGGTGTTTCGCAATGTCCTTATATCGTTGCTAGAGGGGAGAGCCCTGGGAAGCGATGCCCTGCGGAGGGCAAAACACTGACCACAAGCCAAAATCTTAGAAAGTTAAGGAGGATTGGTTATGCCTAAAAGGAATCGCAGCCGCAAAGCAAAGAACCAAAGTATTCGCAGTACAAGGAAACACGCAGCAGCCAAGAAAAAAGCCATGCCCTTCCATGAGCTGCCCGTGAGCCACCAGAAACGTGTCTTTAGCGCGGTCAATGCAGTGTTGAAGGACCATGGCGTAGCGCCCCTCTCGGGATTCCACATGGACGCCGAGGATGATGATTGTGACAACTGTGCTCCGGGTACCGCCTGCAAAATGGTTTGCCGTCGGGAAAACGGGACGATCGTGTGCAGACAGGTGTGTGTGCCATTCTGAAAATGGAGTACTTTACCGATGATCTCTCGTAGAGCATTCCTTGGCTCGGCGCTGATGGCCTTGCCAGCACTGCGCAATGTTGCCGAAATTCGTGCGTCAGATTGCCGGACGTTCATGCAACAACATGGGTTTGCCGAACTGATCCACGCCTACAACAATGTTGAGCACAAGATTTACCGCACGGGAAATGGCCCGACGGTGGTATTGCTGCATGAATTGCCTGGACTGAGCTGTGACGATATTGGGCTTGCATGCCGGATTGCTGCTCGGGGATTCACAGTGTATGCGCCGCTCTTCTTCGGCCAGCCGGGCGACAATAAGACCGTGCATAATTACCTTCATCAGTGCATTGCAGCCAGCGAACTTTCCCGTAAGGCGTGGGAAACCAGTCCCGCCGTGCTCTGGGTTCGTGATTGGATGACTACCAGAATGCAATACTCGGGGAAAGGGGTAGGAGTCATTGGAATGTGTTTGACTGGCGCTCTGCCCTTGGTATTGCTACCGCTTCCCTTTGTGAGAGCAGCCGTCATTTGTCAGCCAACTCTTCCCATCAACAGCGGCGCGCTGGATTTCAGTCATGACGCCCTGAATGAGGCAGTCATTGCGGCACAAGAAAGACAAATACCCGTACTGGGCCTGCGGTTTGACCAGGACCATTTTGCTTCGCCCAAAAAGTTCGACACACTCAAAACTGCACTCCGAGGACACCTTGTTCAGTTAACGTTAATGGGATCAGCTAACGGGAAGAAACATCCGCATTCCACGTTAGCCGGCGATTACGATAATGCGCCCGGAACGCCCCAGCGGGAAGCCTTTAATCGTGTCATACGCTATCTGGACCATCGTCTTTCTGACGCCCCAAAAGGAGATGATTTCCCAGAAAAAAACGATTGTGATCAAAAAACACTGAGGTGTGAAGTGATCTGATATGAACCTTATTATGGGGAAAGCGAACCGTAGGTAAAAATGTGACAGACAGAGCCTCAAAGAGCCAAAGAGTTCAACAGCTTTCCACGAACGGACGGCAACAGCTTCAATAACAGCCACTTGCGGACAACAAATTTCTACCAATTCCAATAGACTCTGGAATCTGGTTCGGGACCAGGGGGTCGGAGGTTCAAATCCTCTCTCCCCGACCAAATTTTCAACGAGTTAGGCTGATGCTGCTTTTTCGTCAAAGGGATGTAGATAGTTTTGAGGATGGCAAACTCCGCACTGAAAAATAAAAGCCGAAATAAATAAAAACAAAGATGCGGATTAGGCGCGCCTTTGCTGAGAAAGATTACCCCAAATCCTTTTAAGAAGTTGCGGTTTAAAATGTTTGGATTAATGGAATCGTTTCGGAAAGCAAATCGAACGAGACCGAAGAAGGTACATCTCGAAAGAACTCCCACCCGATCTTCTCACTCGCGGCGCTCTTGTCGCCTTGACGTGCCCCAGGCAGCAAATTGTTCAACACGAAGTCTTTGTCTTTGCGAGAATACGATATGAAAACCTGCGCCACGATGTTCCACCCTCAGAGTGTCGTGCGCTCCCGGACGGCTGGAAGATGAAATATGGATCATCTTGTACCGTATCTTAGTAGCTTACTCTCAGACAACGATGATCGGAACTATATTCAGTAAATAACATGGCTGGAATATGCCGGGCAGATAATTCGCTTCATGACGTCTCACCAATTCGAGAGACTTGATAGCGACTGCCAGGATTTCGTATCGCAAGCGCGGAATATCTATCTCGAGCCAGAAGCCGGCCTGGAGGAGATTGGAATCTGTTAATGTTCTTCCGCGAAGCTCCTTCGCAAGAGGCGCTGGCAGCAGCTCGAATGTGCCGATGCGCAGAATCGGAAGAATTGGAATGCAGCTCCCGGCCGCGAGTTCCCATTCGTTTGCATGTAGACCGGCTGGTAGCGTGAAGAGCAGATTTGGCTACGGAGCAAGAGTCATTTCTGTGACTACACCTTTATCAATAGAAACTTGGCAATCAGCTCGCCATGCAAGATGTTAGAAGCCAACGGCGAAATCTGTGCTGGTTGTAGCTCTCCCTTAACGCGTCCGGACCACTTTTCCATTGCCTTTAGTGCTGTGGGTTTAGTAGAGTGTTTTAGAATTTATTGCCTGACAGGTACTACGATTGACCTCCTGCGCTGAGCATCTGCTAAGCCGTATTGGATAGTTCGGTTGCACCTCTCAACGAAAGGCTGATCTTACCTTCTATGCCCGGGAACAGCCCTTTTCAATACGACCTGTTCATTTCTTACAGCAGTGCCGATCGTAACTGGGCGCGCAAGCTTTACGAGGACCTGCTCAAGCGGGACAAGCGGCTTCGATGCTTTTGGGACCGTCCTGATCTGCAAAAGGGCCTGCCTTGGCCGGAGCAATTGCGCGACGCGCTCAAAACGTCCCGGCACTTGGTTGTGCTCTGGAGCAACAAAGCTTTCGATTCCGCCTGGGTGCGCCAGGAAAAGGAGGCCTTTCGAGAATACGCAGGGCTCGGGCGACAGGGACTCACTCTGGGCGACCGGCGCCTGATCTTGGTGCTGCTGGAAGGAGAGGACGTAACCGAGAGCGACATACACCAGTTCGCCGAACTTAGAGAGGTCAGCGCCTATGCGGAATCGCCGGCGGCGGCATTCTCCGCCAAGGTGCAGCAGGAGTGGGACGGAGTAATCGGCAGTCTCGTAACGATCGGGCAAGCGAAGAACTGCATTCTGGAATTGCCCGTTTTGGTGGTGGCAACCAACCAGGCGCGGTTCGCGACCATCGATCCGGATGAAGCTCCGCCCGCCGGTCCGACCCTCAGGGAGTTCGCTAAGAACGTCGGGCGCACCCTCGACGACATCAAGGCCGATTATGGGGCCACAGCCGCCGATTGGCGGCCATTCGGCTTGAAGAACACAATCGCGACCCTGGTCAATCAACTTGAGGCAGACTTGAACGGGTCGTTGAAGTCTCTCAGCGTAAAACTTGTCATCAGCGACCTCCTGGACCACGACACGATCGTTGCCCAGAACCTCACCAAAATGCAGGTCGGACTATGTCTGGTGATTGTCGATCCGGTTTCCCTTTACAATTTGTTTATTGCGGTGCGGTTCCGCTGGCTGCACAAAGTTTTCGAAAATGAGTTGGCGATCGTCTCCGTTGCCTCGCCGCGCGTGTTTGACCCGCTGCAATATGTGCGCGACCAGTTGCAGGCAATTGCCAAGCCTATTTTCGACATGTATTACCAGCCTCCGGTGCCGAGCGCCCTCCGTTATGCAAACTGTGCATTGAACGTCTGTGATTCAAAGGACATTGAGCGCCTGTTGCTGATGGGATTGGGGCGGGTGGTGCCGCCGCCCGCCGCCGAAGTCCAGCAACCCGCTTTCACCAATTTTTCCGCGCGAACATGATCTTCACTTTTTATTCTTATAAGGGCGGCGTGGGCCGCTCGATGGCTCTGGCGAACGTGGCAGAATACTTTTACCTGCATGGACTGCGGGTAGCCATGGTGGACTGGGATCTTGAAGCACCCGGCCTTGAGAACTACTTCTATGGCCCCAGCCAAGAAGATGGGAACATCCAGAGCCTGATTCTGGGAGCCAGTCCTGACAAGGTTACCACCAGCAGCGTGATACAAGCGCAGTCCCAGCTCGGGCTCATCGATATGCTTCTGGACTACCAGCGGGCCTACCCGAAGCTGGCGGCGCGGCGAACTGAAGTCACTGTTCCCGTGGAAGAAACGCCTACCAGTTTCGAGCAGCTCTTCAAAATGTCAGAGAAGCCCGCATTCTCCATAAGTAGCCAGCCGTTCGGCAAACTGCTGGAGGAAAACCTGCCACCGCTGAGCCAATATCTTCACGCCATCCATCCCCCGGCCCAGGAAAAGCCTGGGGAGTTGTGGCTGCTGCCCGCCGGATGGCGCGCAGGCGAACGCTTTCCCGTGTATGCCAAGGCGGTGCAAGACTTCGACTGGGAGGACCTCTATATTTCCTTCGAAGGTAAAGAGTACTTCGACTGGATGCGGGCGCAGCTCAGTAAAATCGCGGATGTCGTGCTGATCGATAGCCGCACCGGCGTGACCGAGATGGGCGGTGTTTGCGCTTGCCAGATGGCAGACGTGGTGGTTTCCTTCTGCGCCCCGAACTCGCAAAACCTGGAAGGCGTCCGGCGCATGATTAGCACCTTCACGCGCGACGACGTGATCGAAGCTCGCGGCCACCGGCCGCTGGGTAGCGTAGTAGTCCCATCGCGCGTGGAAACCAAGAGCGAAGAGCGGCTCCTGAATGAATTCCGGCTCTTGTTCCGCAGCCGTCTGGAGACGCGCGGGAAAACGCCCCAGCCATTCCAGAACGTGAACAGCTCGCAATGGGAGCTGCAGATTCCGTACGTGCCCAAGTATTCATTCGGAGAAAAGCTGGTCATAGGCAGTTCGACGGAATTGGATCCTGAGCAGCTCAGCCAATTGGATGAGAAGGAGCGCGAGGAGAGGCTGAAGAAGGAATTGGAGCGGGCGCTGGAACTCGAGAAAGCGTACTCAAACCTAGCGCTGCACTTGGCATTGCTCGCGCCGGAGGGACACTCGCTGCGGCGCAGCATGGGAGAGGAGCTACGTAAACGATTCCCGGCGCTCTATCCGCAGATATGCCTGTCGCACGCTGGGGATCCGGCGGCGGCTTCATGCGCACGCGAACTGCGTGGCTTTCTGGAGAGCCGCGGCCTGTCGCTGTGGCCGGATCTGGATCACAGCTCGGCCGCGGGCAATGCCGAAAGCGCCTTCGCGGTCATCGCGCAGGCGATGTCGCTGGTGCTGGTGATCTCGCAGGAATCGGCCGCATCGGAAGTGTTGCGGCACGAACTGCGCTACGCGCGCCAGCAGGGGAAGTGTACCTGGCTTGTGCTTGCCGACGCGAGCAAGCAAAGCGACATACCCCCATGGTTGCAGGGAATTCCGGTTTGCCTGCGGCAGGGTTGGGAAGGCCTGTTGCTGGATTTGCAGCGTCCATGCGGCGCCATGCGCGCGCCGATGATGGCCCCGCCGCTGCCGGAAAAATACGTGGACCGGCCTGAAGAATCCCAGAAGGTTAAAGAGATGTTGATGGCAGCCGCGGCCGCGCCGGGAATCACCCATTGCGTCATATGGGGACAAGGCGGGTCCGGTAAGACCGTGCTGCTGACGCAGGCCTGCCAGGACGGCGATGTGATAGACGCCTTCCCAGGCGGGATATTGTGGGTAATGCTCGGCCGCACTCCGGACGTCTCGGGCAGCCTGAACGCATTGTGTTCGGCCCTGACCGGACAGAGCGAGAGCCCGGTGAGCCAAGCGGAGGCGATAAGCCGCTTGCATATGCGCCTGTCAAACCGCAACTTCCTCCTGGTATTGGATGACGTGTGGGACGATGCCGACTTGGAACCATTCCGCAGCATTGGTGAAAGGTGCACGCTCGTTATTACCACCCGCGACTTGGAGATCGCCACAAAAAGCCGGGCGCGCACCATTACGATCGGTGAGCTGACCCACCAGCAGTCAGTTGAGTTGCTTACGGCGGACGTGCCGCTGGGCAAGGGAGCAAATCCTTTGGTTGACCGCTTGATCGCAGGACTGCAGTCGATCCCCCTGATGGTGTCGCTGGCGCGAGTCGCGCTCGATCAATCGCTTGCGCAAGGACAATCTCCGGATGCCGCTCTGGAGGGCCTGCAGCGAAGGCTGGATTTGCATGGAGTGGCAGCTTTCGATCAAGCCGAAGCTACCGACCGTAGCCAATCCGTCACCAAGAGCTTGGCCGGGAGTCTGGTAAGGCTGCGGCCATGGGAGCGCCTGCGGTTGCTCCAACTCGCTTCCACTTATCGGAACGCATGGACGCCTGTAACCGAGGTGTATAGCCTGTGGCAGCGGGAGCCTGGCGAGACTGACGAGCCGCGTGAGCGCGGCGAGACCAAGTTGACAGCACGCCAAGCCGACCTTCTGCTGCAGCGGCTGTGCGCGCTGTGGCTGATGGTGCGTGAGGACCAGACGCAAAATGCCCGCGTAGATCTGCTGGTATACCGTTTTCTCGAATCTCAATCGCTGGTCGCTGGGATGGTGACGGTTGCCGCTGCCCAGCCGAGTGTCAGCAGCTCCCAGGATCGGGCGACGAACCAGGATGTAAAGCGGGCGAGGGAGATCCTGGGGGGAGATACTGCCAGCTTTGATGAAAGGATCAAACTGGCGCGAACTTTGGCCCAGTCGCGCTATTTTGGCTACGCGCGTCGGATCCAGGGAAGCGCGCGACGGCTCTATACGGCGCAGCAGCGTGACGAGGCAGAGAGACGCAGTCTGGCACAGAAGCACGCGATGTACACCTACAAAGATACGGATTTGCCTGCCGAACAGCGCTTCCAGGTTGCCTTCGACATTCTGGGAGAAGTGGACGAGCTGCTCACCACGAAGAACCAGGAGACGCTCGGGTTGGCCGGGGCCATCTGCAAATATCAATGGGGTTATGACGCGCAGGTGCAAAATCTTGAGCGATCGCTGGGTTATTATCGCCGCGGCTACTTTCCCGGCATCCGTAAGGACCTTGGTTACACCGCAATCAACGCGGCCTTCGTGCTTGATCTGCTGGCCAGCCGTGAGGAGGCCGCCGCGGCCGAGTCCGGCGCCACTTCCCAAGCGGCATTAGAGCGGCGCGAAGAAGCCGCCCGAATACGCCAGGAAATCATCCAGACGCTAACTCCGCTCCCGCAGCAAAAGGATACCGCGAATCTGGCGAACGACTACTGGTTCCTGGCAACAATAGGAGAGGCGTATTTCGGACTACGCCGTTATGACGACGCCGCCTATTGGCTGCGGGAAGCCGCCGCGCAAAAAGTGGAGGATTGGCAGGCGGAAACCACAGCGCGCCAACTGGCTACGCTGGCCTGCACGCACAACAAGACGGATGAGCTGGAGGCGCCGCCTGCATGGAAAGCTTTGCGGGTGTTCCTGCTGAATGACAGCCATGCGCTCCAAAGCATCGCCATCGGAAAAGTGGGGCTGGCGCTCTCAGGAGGCGGATTTCGCGCTTCGCTGTTCCACGTCGGGGTGCTGGCGCGGCTGGCGGAACTTGACGTCCTCCGGCACGTGGAGGTGCTTTCATGTGTTTCAGGCGGATCGATAGTCGGGGCGTACTACTATCTTGAGGTCCGCCACCTGCTCGAAACCAAGAGAGACAATGAGGTCACAAGGCAGGACTACATTGACATTGTGCAGCGCATCGAGCGCCAGTTCCTGGCAGGCGTACAGCGCAACCTGCGCACCCGAATACTGGCCGAGTGGATCACGAATGTGAAGACAATTTTTCTGCCGCGCTACTCCCGTACCGAGCGGCTGGCCGAGTTGTACGAAGAAGAGCTGTATGCGCGCGTGCCTGACAGCGACGCCGGCAAGGCGGGCCGCCTGCTAAACAAGTTGCAGATTAAGGCGAAAGACGAAAAGCCGAATTTCCTGCCCAAGCAGGATAACTGGAGGCGCGCAGCCAAGGTGCCGCAACTAGTGATCAACAGCAGTACCCTAAACACCGGGCATAATTGGCAGTTCACGGCGTCATTCATGGGCGAACCCCCGGGCGCGAGCGCTGAAATCGATGGCAACGAACGGTTGCGGCGCATGTATTACTGGGAAGCGCCTGCGCAATATCAAAAGTTCCCCCTGGGGCGCGCGGTCGCTGCCTCTGCTTGCCTGCCGGGCCTGTTTGAACCGGTGGAGATGGACGGACTTTTTCCGGAACGCACTCTGCAGTTGGTGGACGGCGGGGTTCATGATAACCAGGGAGTGGGGAGTCTGCTGGAGCAGGAGTGCAGTGTGCTGCTGGTCAGCGACGCCAGCGGACAGATGGTAACGGAGAAAGACCCCAGCCAGGAAGTCCTGAAAGTACCAATGCGGGCCAATGCCATTTTGATGGCCCGGGTGCGCGAGGCAGAGTATCGTGAACTCCAGGCGCGGCAGAAGTCCCAATTACTGCGCGGCCTGATGTTCGTGCATTTGAAGAAAGGCCTGGATGTAAATCCGGTGGACTGGGTGGACTGCAAAGACCCCCAAGAGCCACTGGATGATGCCCGCCCTGCAGAACGTCGCGGGTTGCGCACTGCCTACGATGTCCCTAAAGACCTGCAGGAAAAACTGGCGGGGGTTCGTACCGACCTAGATTCATTTTCTGACCGGGAGGCCTACGGGCTGATGTGGAGCGGTTACAAAATGACCGACGCCGAGTTCAGCAAATCGCTTTCCAACGTCCCCACAAATAAGAGCAAAGTGGCTGGCTGGCAATTCCAACAGATAGAACGGGTGGCGAACCGGCCCCAGGGGCTGGATGAACAGTACGCGGGACTGCTGCGCGCGCTCGATGTAGGCAAACAGCGCGGCTTGAAGATTTGGCGGTTGTCTAAGTCGCTGAGGGTGGCCGCCGTACTTGTATTGCTGGCGTGCGTCATCATAATTTGGATGTTCCGCGGCGAGCTTCCGGCCGGCACGGCTTCGTTTGCCAAGCGAGTGCTGCTATGGGCGGGTGGGGCCGGGCTGGTGGGCTTTGTGATGATGATGGTGGTTTACACGACTTATCGGCTGGTCGGCGTGCGTAAGCCCTTCAGCCAAGTGCTTACAGGAGCGGTCATTGTAGGCGGCGGGTTTCTCCTTGCGCGTTTGCATTTGTGGTTTTTCGATCCCGCGTTTCTGAATGAGGGGAGAATTGGGTCGCCCCGCATACGGGTATGGCGGCGTGTGTTGGTGCTGGTACTGGTGCTGACCACGCTGGGTACCGCGGTCCATCTATCGTCGAATCCGGCAGCCGAATCTGCATCAACGCTCGCCGCAGCGGCCTATCAGAAGCGCCAGCAAAATAATCCCAAGGGCGCTATCGCAGATCTGACACAGAGCCTTAATCTGCGGCCCGATTCCAAACTAGCAGCACAAATTTATAGTGATCGCGCGTTGTGCTATAAGCTCACTGGTGATTGGGACAAGTCAATTGCAGACATTACCGCAGCGCTATCTGCCAAGCTGGCGGACGATGATAGGGTCCGCCTGCTAAATGATCGTGCCTACGCTTACCTCCAGGTGCGCCAACCCGAAGCCGCGCTAGCCGACTACACCGCTGCCCACAATCTCGATCCCAAGAACAGTATCGCGACATCCAATCTTCCGTTGCTTACGGCCTTATTCACGTCGAAGGAACGTGGAATGCCTGATTTCTTCGTGTTTATGCGGCCGGAGAGTATTCGCAACGGCGTTCCTCCTGCCATTAACAGGCTCTGGCCGGAGACCATCTCTTACCTCAACCTTAAAGGTTGGGAAAACCCTATTCCAGAAAATGAGGTTCGCTACAGCCACTTGCAAGATAAGCCGCTGGCACAACATATCGTCGATGAGCTAACACGCGGAGGGCTGGTGGTAAAAGGCCCTGTGCTCATGTCCACGCCGCCATCAGATACGCCTGTTATTGAACTTTGGCTTGCGGCCAAATCTCAGTAGCCAATGTAGGCGCAAGCCGTTTCTCATATCCAGCAGTTGATTTTGATCATTGTGCTTTCACCTAAATGCCCAAAAGATTCTCCGGGATGTCATATGCATCCGCGTATCTTCCCACGGGAGGTTACACGTGAGATCCTCTGGCGAGAGTTATAATAAGCCGTTATGAGCTCTTCATTTCAAGGTCTTCCCAACGAATGGTTGAAGTATGCTCCGCCGCCGCGTCCTCTCAGCCCGAATGATAAGTGGAATGTATTTCTCTCCTATCGTTCTGTGAATAGATCGTGGGCTTTAAACTTATACGATATTCTGCGTCAGCAGGGCCAGACGGTATTCATTGACCAATGCGTGCTCACGGCAGGTGATCCTTTGATCAAAAGATTACAGGATGCGCTGAAAACGAGCCAGTCGGGCGTGCTGATCTGGTCAAAGGCGACGGCTGACTCTGATTGGGTGGAACGGGAATATGAAACTCTCGAGACACTCGCAACGACTAAGCCAGGGTTTCACTTTATTCCTATCGCATTGGACGGTTCCAAGTTGCCGCTATTCGCCTCTAATCGGATATATCTTGACTTCAGCTCATATCCGGATGGTCCGAATGGTGGGGAGTTGTTGCGTCTTCTTTTTGCTTTGGTTGGACAACCCTTGACCCGGGAAGCGGCACAGTTCGCTCTGGAGCAGGATGAAGCGGCTCAGATTGCTGCGGTCAAGATCGGCTCTGCTGTTCGCAACGGCCGTCCTGACAGATTACTCGAAATTGCGCAGCAGGGCGGGCTCCCCTGGGATACGTCTCCAGCTCTGGGATGTAAAGCAGCGGAAGGCCTGACCAGGCTTGGGCGGAACGATGACGCAATCGAGCTCCTCAAGACGGTGCGGAAGCGTTTTCCTCGAGCTATACGTCCCAAACAGCTATACGCGCTTGCTTTAGCGAGGCGCGGGAAAGATCATGATTTGGATGACGCCCAAGACATCTTGGGCGAACTCTACGAGCAGGGTGAGCGTGATCCGGAGACGCTCGGGATTTACGGAAGAACATGGATGGATCGCTATGCTAAATCGGGCGATATTTCCAATCTAAGACAGTCCCGTGATCTTTACGCTGATGCCTTTGATCGCGCTCCGGATGACTACTATACCGGCATCAACGCTGCGGCCAAGAGTGTTTTGCTCGGCTCCCCTGATGACTTGAGGAAGGCAGAGGAATACGCCGCGAAAGTTCAGGAAATCGTGAAGACAGAGGCGCGCGCTGGGGATTACTGGATGACAGCCACGGTTGCTGAAGTATTCCTTATCCGGAAAAATTACGCGGACGCTGGCAGTATTTACGAGGCGGCCGTAAGAATGGCTCCTAAAGAGATTGCCAACCACGAAGCCACTTGGAAGCAAGCCTGCCGGCTTATGCAGAAACTACAGCCAAGTGCGGCGGAGCGCGATTCCGTTCGGAAAGCATTCACTCATTTGCCGGACAGTCCTTAGGTCAATTTATAAGGAGTCAAAGCAGCCAGTTCAGGAACCGGCTGCTTGCAAACCTGCTCTGATGGTGAGGACCTTCGGCGCGATTGCTCGATCTTCTAGCTTTATTACCACTATGGGTCCACCTGCACTGCTATAGCCCGGATTGCTTACATAGGTCTGACCGGTAAAAGGTGTAGAGACACGTTCTCCGCCTAACGCGGCGAGTGAAAGAAAGATGTTCAGCAAAGCATTCACGGTTCGAGAGGTCCCGTGAAACACATGATGTGTTTTGGAATCAGGCGCTTGCCGATTTTATATTTGTGCCTTGGGCGCAGGGGGTCGGAGGCTCAAATCCTCTCGCCCCGACCATTCAAAATCCAGCAAAATCAAAGATTTTTGTCGTTTGCCACAACTGTGGGCGAACGCCCGTGTGGGCGGGATTGAGGGAGGAGTGTTTTTAGCCCGGCTCGATCCTGACTTCAACTTCTACAAAGAAATATTCGAAAAAGACCCCAAGACCCTGGTTCTCGGACAAGCATTTTTTATTGGAATGCCTATGTCGCCGTGACGCAGATGCACGGCAGCGGAACGTTTATCGATCCACGACTGGCATCACATGTGGTTTCTGTCACTCCACTGTTGACGATGCCATTCAACCGGGAATAGGTAGACGACTAGACGGCTGGCCGAATCGCGATCTGAATGTTGGCCAAATCGTTTTGCTGGCTCCCAATCCCCAACCTTTAGCAGACCAGCTTGGTGTAGACATGGCACAGTAAAAAAAGTTCTTCAGAGCTGGGGCCAGGGAAATACGATGCGGAGCTGAACTTCGACGGCAAAGCCATGCAACCGGATAATAAATCGGCCGCTGTTTTGATTCCTCCTGCGTTTGGGCTTGCTGGTGTCGGGAATCACACGTGGTGTTTTGAGATATTGCGGATGCTTCTTGACGCTCTTCTTAAGGTTTCACCAAGTTTGCCTGCGCGGAAACAGAAGCTGGAGCTGACTGCTGTCGGTGTCGAACTGTTTCTCCTTTATTCGGCATTGGTAGATGTATCGTTGATCGGTCAGAAAATATTAAAGGAACTCAATAATGCCGTGCAGTGGATGGCACGGAAGATCGAGGCAGGGGAACAGGACCGCGCATATGGCACGCATATTAATGAGCTAATCATGCTTCAGCGTTACAATCTGCAATTGGACGGCTTCCGTAAAATCAACGACACGCATTTCGTATCGAACCACCGGCTTCAACAGGATCTGGGGAGACCGTGGAAATCCATCATCTGTTTTACAACGTGTATTCGGGATAGCGGCGATGCGGATCAAGTGAGAGCTATTTGTTTATGTGCCCAATCCTCAACTGAGAGGAAATCGCAGCTTCAAGATCCGAAGGAGATGATGATCGATCATGAAGTAGGGTATAGCGAGCAGGCGATCTATATCGTCACGAACCGTTGAAATGGCCAGAGCGGCGGAAGCTTTTAACGACCTAATAACCGCAGATTGCATGGCGAATCGGCGATTCACGAATACATCAGGGTCTATCAGGTTGTCGCGGAGCAATGTAGGGCCGCTGACCTCATTGACAACTGAGGCAACCCCCGAGGTACGCGCTGCGTAATAGTCCGGGGCAGCACTTGTGGCAAGTGCAGCCACTCTATCGGCCAATGTTCTAAGCACAACTGTGAATTCATGCCATGGTGTACCAAGAATTGTCGATCGCCTCAGACGAGTGACGGCCCATGCGAGCCGGTTTTCGACTTCAGCACAACGATTCGGAAAATCGACATCCTGTTGAGCGGAAAGCCGTGCTATTTGACCCCTGAACTCGCTAAGGTGTTGATCAGCAATGTCGACGAACTCGCCATATCGCGCCTCATTAACGCTCCTAGCTGCCGGACTTCCTGAAACGCATGCTAACCTCATCACGTCAACGAATACAGCTGTCGCTCCATCGGCGATGCTTTTTCGGGCAAAGTCATCTACGGCCAATGAGCCACTCTTCCTCGGATGGGCAATGAGATATCGTCCGACAGAAGTAGCGACCCTTGTTGCCAAAACTTCGGGTGTTGTAAATACATCTCTCACTACCAGCGAATTAATTTTTGTTTTGAAGGTCTTGAGTTTTGTTTGGCCAGGTTCACATTCTTTCAGCGATTCATCCCACGGATACTCTTCGTCAACGACGAAACAGAATGTCGGTCGATGCAGCTTCGTGGCATAGTCAAACTCGGCTTCCGTAATTGAGATCGAATCGGTGGCTGGTACGAATCCGTATCGATGGGCGTAGATTCCAACAAAAATGTCAGCTCTATCAATCTCATCTAGACATGCGTGGAATGGCTCATCCGGTCGCGCGCCAAACGTCTCCATCCGTGACAGTTTGATCCCAAGACGCTCGATTGCGTCTGCAACTGCGGCTCGATGCCGCTTGAGATCCACAAACGTTGAGCTGATGAACGCTTTTATCTCTGCCTACCAAGAGATTCTAGACGCTAGATCGTCGGATGCGCGAGCTTGATTCCAGGTCGGGGCGTGACGATTCAGCAGCATCGCATCTGTATTATCGGCAATTCGGAAGTTATGGTGCTTAGATGAAAGCTTTGGCTCTTTGAGGATCACGCAGCCACAAATTTCTACACAAGAAAGCGGAAACGGCAAGATGGAGCATCGAAAATGCGCAATCCAAAAGGGTTAGGCCAAACAAACAAACTCGACCCACTGGGCCCAAGCCAGAGGGTCGGGCCAGTCCAATCTCGAGCACAGGTCGCGCGCAGCCCCAGCAATCAGGTTGACGCTGTTGGTCAGATCACTAAATCAGTAATCTCTTAAACAGATTCAAAGGTGTACCATCCCACGCGACTGCAGGCAAGACATTAGCCGCTGTTTTACGAATAGTGTCGACTGCGATGATGCATCTCCGAGCTCACGAGCGTTGCCCAGCCTGACTCCCACCAGCCGAAAATGTTGCTGCGATCCTAGATCGACTCGCCCCCGCAGCCCTACATTCTTGCAGGCCTGGATCCAGCGGAGCTCGTGGGAGCCCAGTGGAATGTGCAGGGCAATGTCGGCAAGGTAAAGAAAGCCCATATCGCTGGTTACAAGGGTACAGCTATAATTACGTCCCGTGATTCACTCTAGCTCGAAGCTTTTGTGCGCGAGCAATAAGAGATCCATAAAAAATCTTTGGCGATCGATGAAATGAAAGCTCGAATATATAGAGGTCCGTCAGGTCTTAGCTGAAACTTAAAGCGATTGTACCCCCTGTCTGGCGGACCTCGGCATTTGAGCCTCGGGTCTGTAGCAAAGATTGAAGAGGGGACTGAATGTCAGAATACTGTGTATGGTTGAATTTTCTGTACCGCTCCCTGCATATTTTCGCAAACAGTCCAGACACCGCCGCGGTGGAAAATTATTCTCAACCTTGAGAGTCTGCGGTTCATAGCATGGAGGATAAAATGTCACGCTTACGCATCATCCTACTCGTTCTTAGCTTACCCCTAGTTGCCGTCCAGGGTTTTGCAGTTGGATCGCCGGCAATTGGCTGGGTCACGGTGGTGGGTTCTCAGGCTTCCGACTCTGGTTACGTAATCGTGATGGCTTATGGCTATCGGGTAGAATACGATTATTCTGAGGTCGACACCATCGACTCCGTTACGGCGGGCCTTGCGGCGTCGCTCAACAATCCTTCATCGCCCGTGATGGCTTCCGTGGCCGGCAATGTCCTAATCTTGACAAGTAAAGCCACCGGATCGGCAGCTAATTCCTCGTCAGCCCTTGTCGCCATATATGGAGGATCGTCGTTCTCTACGGGCGCCGTGGGCATGATCGGCGGTCGGGACGGAGCGCGCAATTTCCAGATGAGCAATTTTTCCGATGGTACCGACGCCGATATCGCCTTTAAGTTTGTTCCTTTTGGAGCCACGGACTCAATACAGCCCGCAGGCCACTCTGTATTCAACATGATTGTCGATAACTGGTGGCCCGATGGCTTTGCTCAACGATGGTCCAATGCTGTCATTGCGCCGAACCATATTGACCTCACGCGGGTCGATGCTGTCTATGCTGACGAACCGTACGCAGAGCTGATAAGCTATCTGGCCAAGAATGGCATCCTGCCAAGCAACGCCGATTTGAGCGGCAACCCGTGCAATCCCAACGACTATCGATATCCCTACATTTTGCAAGGCTATGCCAAATTGCAGACGGCAGCAGCAGCCATCAAGCAAGCCTCTCCCCGCACCCGCTTTTGGCTTAACTTCAGCAAACCAGAAACGGACTGGATGCGCTTTGGATCCTGTGCTTTCTTGAATGGCCCCTATGTTGACGTAGTCTCTTTCGACCAGTACCTTGTGGACTTCAACAATACCGTCAAGCCGGTCTATGACTATTTTTTGGCTCACCCCGGATACCCAGGGCAGCAGCTGGCTCTGATTCCAGGTACGTTTGTTTATGATTATTCGCAGACTGGACAATTCGTCGATGCGGTGGCGCAGGCCCATCTTCTCGAAGAGTTCTTTGACTACGCCAACAACGTAAACAATTCTTGCACGCTTCCCCTGGGCAACAACGGTGTTACGCAAAGCTTTGACGGCTGCCCGGTTTGGATGATCACCGGCTGGCTGTATGGAACGTGTTGTGAAGGTTTCATCGGGTTAAACGATCCGGCGGCGGGGCCAATTCAGGCCGCTTGGGAGGCGGAGCTTTCCACTCCGTTGGTCGATCACAGACGTCCTGCCGTTCAAACCTTCGCCCGCACCAACAATGGGAACAGCTTTTACTACACCGACGAGACTGGCAGCGTTTATCAATCCTGGTCCAGTACCAGCAGTTCCAATGCCGGTACCTGGCATTCACCCAGCATCACGGCCATCGCCGGCGCGCCTGCGGCGACGGCGGGAAGCGCCCTCATGGCCTACACCGACCCAGTTTCGAACAATCAGGACGTCTATTATGTCGGCGCCGACCAGCACGTGCATTTACTATGGTGGAATGGCGATCCTTGGAAGACTCTGGATCTAACGGCGATCAATGGCGCGCCCGGCGCCCAGCCGGGCTTTCAATTTGTCCGTACAAACAATGGAAACAGCTTCTATTATCTGGGTACGGATGGGAACATCTGGCAGTTCTGGAACAACTCCAGCAGTTCGACCACGAGCTGGCACACGGCCAACATCAACGCCATCGCCGGTACTCCTACCGCGGCCGGCGGCAGCGCTCCCCTCGGCTACACCGACCCAATCTCAAATAATCAGGATATCTACTATGTAGGTACGGACGAGCACCTGCACCTGCTGTGGTGGAATGGCGATCCCTGGAAGACCATCGACATCACCGCCGTCACCGCTGGCCCCAATGTGCAGGCTGGAACACAGTTTGTTCGCACCAACAACGGAAATAGTTTCTATTATCTGGGCACGGACGCGAATGTGTATCAATCGTGGAATAGTGGCAGCAGTTCGAGCGTCGGCACCTGGCACAGTCCTTGCATCACGTGCATTGCTGGTGCGCCGGTCGTAGCTGCGGGAAGCTCGCTCCTTGCCTATACTGATTCGGTTGCCAACAACCAGGTCGTCTACTACATCGGTGCGGACCAGCACGTGCATCTGCTGTGGTGGAATGGCGATCCCTGGAAGACCATCGATCTGACGTCGACTGTGGGCGGCGCGACCGCGTCGGCTCTGGCCCCCATGGTGGTCACGTACAGCAACGGCTTCTTTTACCTGGGCACGGACGGCAACATCTGGCAACTTTGGACGACGGGAAGCACGTCTGACCCCAGCGCCTGGCGCGCATCGAACATCAGTGCCATTGCCGGCGCGCCGGCTGCGATCCCCGGGAGCATGATGCTGGGCTATATCGATCCGACAAACAACGGCCAGGCGGTGTACTACATCGGCACAGAGCAGCATATTCATCTGTTGTGGTGGATGGCCGACCCGTGGCGCACGATTGACATCACTGCGGTGACATCGGGGCCGAACGTTCAATGAGCCCGCGACCTTGAGATAGCCGGTCACGCTGGCGCCCGACTCTGGAAGCTGGGCGCCGCGACCAAGGAATTATTGGCCGTTCGCCCGTGTTGCCCAGCCGCTCATTCCAGCTTGCCTACGATCTGTGAGTAGTTCAGTCCTTTGTCATCCAGCTTCTGGATGTGCTCAATGATCTCTTGTTCACTTCGACGATCCCTATCATTCGCTCGTTTGTTAAGGGAGTTAAAACTGGTTATCCATCAAAATCGTAAGCCTTCTCCAAGGCATTGGTTCAGACAGTGGTTTCCGGAATCGCGGATTCGAGTTGATACTTCTAAAGAGCGCCGCGGTCAGTGAAAAAGAGCTTGCCAAGCATCAGCGCGAATTTCCCAGATCGGTCTGCGGAGCAATGAATGTGCATAGAAGAGTTAGAGCACTAGTTTACAAAACCGTTAAAAGGCGAAAGGCGCTTTAGAGCCTTACCAAGGTAAAAGCGCCCAACGCACTTTGAGGTCTTGTACCAACGACCTACCTGGGTATTGTTTCCCACAATTCGGAATCTGGCAAGCGATTCTCTGCTGACCCAAGGCTTTCCGCGAAATCGATCTAGGCCATCGGTCGTACCTTGCTCCAAATCGATGACCACGAATTGTCAGTACATTGGTAATCGGCTTTGCGGCGGCAAAAGTGCTGTTCTCATAGCTTTAACAGTCCTTAGGCATGCCCGTCAGAACATTCGGCTGCGGTAAATGGGAAAACTTTTGCATGCGACCAAAATCGCCAAAGCCAGCAAAAATCTAAAAAAAAACACATTTAGTTTGCCACAAAAGCGCTTGCTTTGAGGTATTATTTGCTTTCCCAACGATACAAAGCAAATCAGCTCATCCCCCAGACGGCTTTTTCTTGGGAAACGTACGCGAATGAGCCCGTTCGCCTGCGCTTGTTCAGATGTAACGTTTGCTGGTTTTGTGCACTACAACATCTGATGAATGCATTTATCCAAGGCGGTTCAGCAGTGGGCGCGTTCATCTATTGCGGCTTCAATATTTCAAAAAGGAGTGGTTCACTATGCGAAAGACTGATGTAATCAGAGTATTGGCGGTCATTCTGTTCGGTGCGGGAATGATGAGTGCTCAGGCGAGCCGAACCTGGGTTTCGGGCGTCGGTGACGATGCCAATCCATGCAGCCGTACTGCGCCATGCAAGACCTTTGCAGGCGCGATTTCAAAGACGGCAGCAGGCGGCGAAATCGATGCTCTTGATCCAGCCGGCTACGGAGCGGTAACCATCACCAAGGCAATCACCATTGATGGCGGCGGCGGGCAGGTAGCATCGGTTCTTGTCAGCGGAACTAACGGCATCGTAGTCCAAGCAGGCCCTTCCGACGTCATTATCCTCCGCAACTTGAGAATCAATGGAATCGGAACCGGAATCAATGGCATCAGGTTCCTTGCCGGGAAAGATCTCAACGTTGAAAATTGCGATATTTTTGGCTTTACCACCAATGGCGTTGATATCGCGCTCAACCAAGGTACTGCCGTTTCAGCTCACATCCTGAACTCGATCATCAAGAACGTCGGCGGAGTCGGGGTCCGCGCCACCAATGCTGTGGCCCCGAATGTGCTAGTTGATATCGATCACACTCAGATCATCCTCGACAACAAAGGCGTAGAAGCAAACGCAAACAGCCGTGTCGTGGTAACCAATTCGGTGGTCGAAAATGCTGCTTCAGACGGCATCACGGCTGATTCTCCCACCGCACAAGTGGCCGTTTATGCCACCGATTCCAGCTACAACGTGAACGGGATTACGGCAACTCTGGGCGGCAATGCGTTTGTGGCCTCCAGCAATCTCGCTTTCAATTCGGCTTGTGGATTTAACAACCTCGGCGGAGCCAGTTTCGCCAGCTATGGCGACAATGACCTGACTGGTACCACCACCTGCGGCACCATCACTCCAAGAGCCAAGCAGTAACCTATAAAAGTCCAAGCGAGCTGGCGTAACTGCCGGCTCGCTTTTTCATTTCTGCTGGTTATAGAAATTGTCCTTTTCACCAACTTCAGCCGCTCATTTTCTGACACGCCGGGTATGCGAAAGGTAGTCCAAATCGCAGCCACAATTCTCTGAGGCATGACCGTGCCACAGAGCGGGGCTGGATTGTGTGCACCAGGGGGTATGAGGACCGCCTTGGCCTCACGAATCAGATTGACCAGGATTCGTTCCAACCAGATGGTTGCTTCCCGCGCTTACAGTCACCGGTCGCTCCGTATTGTCACGATAGATCAGGCATGGCATGGCGGTTATGGTCACAGGACGCTCCTTGTTGCCGCGATACGTCAGAGAAGGCACTTCCAGATAGGTCGTTTCCTCCTGCATTCCTCCTGAATCTGTGATGACGATTTCCGCCTTGTCCATACGGCTGAGGAATTCTATCTAAAGCAACAGGAGCATTGTCCATATGCCACTGTAATGGATTAACAGTAAATTGTGTTGCAATTTCCGCTGAGGCGAGCGAGAATCGCGTTCCCATAAGCATTTAGGCCAGCACCATGGATTCTTGGGGTACTTTATTTGTCTTTTCGCGGGTAACAAAAATCACATAGGAGAAGGCACCATGAAAAAGTTATTAGCGATTGCAGCGCTTGCGTTCCTGCCGATCGACTTGACTGCGCAGACCACCCACTTGAAATTAACGAATGATGGCGCGTTTGCTTCAGTTTCCGGCTCGGATTCGCTTTCCAGCTTCAACTTGCAGGTGTCGCGCGGCTCCGCAAATAGCAGCACGACAACCAATCTGGTATTTGCTTCCTTCGCCTTTGCTGCCGATTTTTCCAGCGCAAGCTTCGTGGAGATCGTCGGACCGATTCCCAACAGTGCATTTTCAGGCGACAACACGAAGAGTCTCAGCCTGAACCTTGATCCGAGCACCCTGGATCCTACCGTCACGGTTGTTGAAAGCTGTTCTATCGATCTTACGCAGGCGAACCCGAGCTTTGTTTGCGGGCCTCTCCCGGCAGGAACGATCAGCGTTTCTTTCCAGGAGAACGACATCCAGCGTGACCGCCTACTGGCCGACGAGAGATTTTCCACGGTCGGGCCGGTTACCCTTCACAGCCACCAGCGCGCTGACACCGGCTCGGCGAGTGCCCAGGGAACGATATTGGGCACCTCCCTTTCCAGCGCGAATGCAACTGTGGGAGTGAACCATATGTCCACAATCGAGTACACCAAGAACTGATTCGATTGGCACTCCGCCTTTGCTGTTGCTTTGCCGAGGTAAGGGCGGAGTCGCTTTCAATGCGCCGAAATGACCAGTGTCTGGTCCAGACCTTCCGCTGGTTCGGCGTTGAGCCGTTCTTGGATTCGATTATCTTGAATAGCAACGAAGCTTGTGACGTAATTGGCGTAGCCGCCGACCGACCGATTGGGGGAATCAAAGATATTCATCAGGAACCCTGCCTTGTCTGGCGGTACTGGCTGGGGAAATGGCTGATTATAACTGTGCTCGACGCTTGCCGTTCCAAGAGCAGCAACCGCATGGTTATCAAGCGCCAATTTCACCATCCTCGGAAACAGCGCCTAAAGTTTAGTCAATAGTTGAGACAGCGATACCTTGAGTGCCTTTGCAATCAGATCCAGGTTGAGAATCGAAATGTTGCGCTTTCCTCTCTCGACGTCGGCGAGAAAACTGCGATCAATGCCAATCTTCTCCGCCAGCTGGACCTGAGTCCACCCGGCAAGTTTTCGTCGTCGGCGAATCCGACTACCCAGTATTGCAAGCAGATCTGTTGGCATCTATAGAATGATGCCCTGTCGCATTTACAATACAAACCGTGTTTAGATAACATTGGTAGAGGGGGGGCGTGAAGCAGGATGACGATTCAGAAGGCGAAACTCCCAGCCCCTGTCATCTCTCCATATTCGGACGAGCGCCAACATCTCCATCCTCAGTCTTGAGCTCATTGCGAAAAGCCTCAAAGTGCCTTTGTCGAATCTCTTGAGGCAATTCTAGGAACAGCTGATGTTGCGGGACAAAACAGTAGCCCTCAGCATCTTGCGTCGTCCCGACCAGCCTGGTACTTTACGCAATTCCTCTTGATGGCGCGGAAGCTTTAATCCCAGCAGCCTCTTTTCGTGTCTTTCCCGGAGAGTCTCGGTCTCTTCGCGCATCTTCGGCTGATCTTGCGTTGTAAGCTACATTCTCCGGCATATCCATCGCATGTTTTGCGAGTTCTTCGCCGAAATGAAATTTTAGATGAGCGAATTGCCAAAGCTCGGACATCTCTGAATTAGTCCTCATTTTTATGTTCCTTCACTGCGGCGTTTGCAAGATTCGCACCAGTACAGCGTATCGTTTACAGCCTAAACGTGGTGGGCCAGACTTCGATCCTGGTCACGATCTGGGGATGTATTGACGATACACTGTTCTAGCGCATAGGCCAGGGAACGCCGAAATTCGCCTTGCAACAAACTTGAGTCTGCCAAAAGCCGATTACTTGAATTGTGCACAAGGTAAACGCGCCCAATCCTGCGCTGACGCAATGTTGCCAGATCCATCGTGAGAACGAGTTTGTCTTCTTCCGGATTCCCGGACCAGGATCTCTCCAGCACGCTGGTGGGCTCGTCATAGACCGTCAGCCAGAATCCTGGAGCCAGTCTGATTCTGAAGCCTTCAAATTCCGAACGCAGGCATTGTTCCAGCGCCGCGACAATCTCCGGGGCGCCATCAGCATCTGCCAGGCGATTTGTAGCTTTGTACACAGCTATGTTGGCAGCCGCAACTTGCTTTTGCTGGCGAAGTCGCAGCGCGAACCGCTCCAGTTCGCCAAACTCGTGATACTGCAGGTGGCGAATGCCAAAAAACACAAATAAAAACATAATTGCCAACACCAGCACGGCGACCAGTCGGGAGGGAAACAGAAGGGTCAAGCTCATGACTGCGCATAAAGCAGAGACGCCGTACAAAATCGCAACCGCCTGTCGTTGGCTCAGGCCCATTTCCAGGAGCTTGTGATGTATGTGTTCCCGGTCTGCTCCGAAGAGAGAATGGCCTGAAAGATAGCGGCGCGCGATCGTTAGCAGCAGGTCTGTCAACGGCAAGGCCAGGGAAATGACAGGTACGACAATCGAATGGAGAGGATTGGATTGTTGCCCAGCCTCCGACATTACTAAACCACTCAACATAAACCCGATGAACAGGCTGCCTGAGTCACCGAGGAAGATGGATGCTGGATTGAAATTAAATACGAGAAAACCCAAGTTTGCGCCGGCGAGGATTGTGACCGCTAGCGCAGACCCATGGCGTCCATTAACTAACGCAAAAGTAAATATGGTGACCATGGAAAAAAGCGCGGCTCCCGCGGCAAGCCCGTCCAGACCGTCGATTAGATTGATAGCATTGCAAATCAACACAACGCAGCCTACGGTCAGAGCAAAGCACAGAGTCGCGCCCAGGATGTGATTACCCAAAAAATTGTGTATACATGCTAGCCGGACTCCACGGAAATAAAGAAAAATGCCGCCAAGAATTTGAGCTGCCAGTTTTACCCTGGCACCCAGCCCGCGCAAATCATCGATCAGTCCTACGGTAAACAGAGCACTTGCCGGAATGAAAACATCAAGGAGGGCAAAAGTATGAGCTTTATGGATGTAGCCAAACCGGACAAGACACCAGTAGAGTAAAGAAATAGTTAGGAACGTTAAGAAAATAGCAATGCCGCCGAGCCTTGGGATCGGAGTGGTGTGCACATGGCGGTCAGAATCTGGAGCAAACGCCAATCCCGAGTTGTTCGCATAGTCCCGAACAACTTTCGTAAGAAGCGCTGACATTACGACCGAAACGATAAGCAATATTACATAGATCAACATTAAAGCCTTCTCGCCTGCTTTTTGCAGCACAGTTATCTTTCGGGGTGTGCACGTTATAGTACACAATTACCAGCAACTTTGAAAATAGGTTTTTCCCTTCATCTTTTTGGTGTGATGGTTAAGCTTGGCATACGTTCAGCCAGCGACACTCATCTTCGTCCTAAGTTGTCCGAATTTGCCAACGCTGCTGGGCCGTTTGTGATGGTCTCTTGCAGGAGGGACGACTCGTGGCAAATTTAGGGGTTTTAGTTGAACGTACTGGAGATTGTTAAGGTTTGACGAATTCGTCCAAGTAAATTAAGGGAATGCACCAGCGAGCGAGTCTAGCGAGCAGGGAGAATTTTGTTGTTTACGCCCATAAGAAACTTTTAATAAATGGGGCGTCCGGGTGCTGAGTTCTGGTAAAATCGCCACCAGAATCGAGTACATTTCTTAGGCAACAAAAAAAGACCTGCCTTAGTGTGTGGACCGACCGAATGGTGTTTTTATTGAGATCACGCTTGGGGCACCAACGGCGTTGATATCGCCCTCAACCAAGGTACTGCTGCGTCAGTCCACATCCTGAACTCGGTGTTCTAGAACGTTGGCGCGGTCTGAGTTCGCGCCACCAATGCAGCAGCACCAAACTTGCAGGTGGAAATTGATCACACTGCGATAATCGACACCAAAGGCGTTGAGGCAAACGCAAACAGCCGTGTGGTAGTCACCAATTCTGTGGTCGAACACGTTGCAACACACGGCATCACGGCCGATTTTCCTACCGCCCAGGTACATGTTTCCACAACTGATTTCAGCTTTAACACGAACGGAATTACTGCAACGCTCGGTGGCAACGCACTTGTAGCTTCGAGCAGTCTCGATTCCAATTCGAGCTGTTCGTTTAATAACAACGGAGGATCTGGTTTCTTCACCTACGGCGATAACGAACTGACAGGTACTGGCACGTGCGGTACCATCACTCCCACGGCCAAGCAGTAACCCACACGAACTTGAAGCGAGCTGGCGCAAGGCCAGCTCGCTTTTTCATCACGGGTTCTTGGAACGTGTTTCAAATAGAACTGGATGGATGACCCGTGTTCTGGAAAGATATTCTCGGATCACCGCTACAATCCTTTGCGCCGCACAACCATCCCAGAGTGGAGGCGCCTGTATTTGGTTAGCTAGCCGCGGTTCGCGCAATATTTTTTTGGCCTCCTGGACCAGATTGCAAGGATCAGTCCCAATAAGGCGGTTGCTTCCGCTCGTGATGGTGACAGGACGTTCCGTATTATCGCGGTACGTCAGGCACGGCACGCGAAGGTAGGTGGTCTCTTCCTGTATCCCGCCTGAATCGGTGATCACGATGGTTGCGCGATCCAGCAGGGATAGAAACTCGATATAGGAGATTGGCGCAGTGGTCCAAATGCCGCTTTCCGGGATTGGCGAAGCCTGGTCCCAAGCCTGCATGTTGGCGATTTTGAGCTCCTGTGCCCGAGCGGCGGTGCGTGGGTGAACCGGGAAAATGACAGGAATTTCTTCGGCGATTTCAGCGAGAGCCTGGAGAGTCTCGGCAAACTTCTTGGGATCGTCGACGTTGGAAGGACGATGAAGTGTCAGGACCCCATATTTCCTTGATCGCACCCCCAGTTGGTCGAGAACCGGTGAGCGCCGCGCGCTTTCCAAAGCCCGCGTCAGGCTGTCAATCATCACGTTGCCAGCAAAGAAAATTCTTTCAGCAGGAATTCCTTCGCGCTTGAGATTTTCATTGGCGGATTCCTCGGTGGTGAAAAGCAGGTCAGCCAGGCTGTCGGTAACAATACGATTAACTTCCTCCGGCATGCGGCGATCGAAGCTTCGCAGCCCTGACTCGATATGGGCTACGGGAATCATTTCTTTTGCCCCAACCAGCGCACACGCCATCGTTGAATTCACGTCTCCGGCCACCACGATCAGGTCTGGACGGCCTTCGCCCACCAATTCGCCGAACCTCTTCACGATCTCTGCGGTTTGCGCATGATGGCTTCCTGAGCCGGCTTGCAGCTTGTGGTCTGGCTCTCCCATTTCAAGTTGTTGAAGAAAAACATCCGACATTTTGTAATCGTAATGTTGGCCCGTATGCACCAGGATCGGCTTAAGGTCCGGATGCCGGCGCATTTCCGCTACGATTGGGGCCATTTTCATCATATTGGGACGGGCGCCTACGACGTTGAATATCTTGAAGGACCGTGGCGGCATCAATTGTTGCTCCCGCCCGCGTTCGTCTTTAACTTAACAACTTCCGCAGCGGCACCGGCGCTTCTCTTTATCAAGTGTTCCAGTAGGGAAATATAGTCGCGTGCCGTGACTTCCCGGGCAGCGGAGCTGACAATAAATTTCCTGCCGTTTTCCGCGAACTGCTGGCGCTGCATTGCATTACCCGCAAGAGCGAAAATGGTCTGGGCGACTGCTGCGGAATCTCCTGGAGGAACGCAGATTCCCGCACCTGCTTTTTCAACTAGGCGCGCCGCTTCGCCGGCCACCGCTGCAATCACCGCACGGCCACAAGACATGAACTCCAGCATTTTGGTCGGAATGACGGTCTTAAACAGCTCGGCATCCTTGAGCAGTACCAGGCAAAGATCAGATGCGGCAATGATCGCGGGCATGCGGTGGCGTGGCTGGCCGGGAAACATCCTAACATTGGCGAGATTATTCCGCTCGATCATCTCGCGCAGGTTTTCCTTGTCAGCTCCTTCGCCGACCACAAAAAAAACAATCCGCGGATCGACGGCGGCGGCGATTTTTGCCGCGTGAACCAGCGTTTCTATGCCATGGGCATTTCCAATTGTTCCAAAGTACCCGACAACAAATTTTCCTTCCAGGCCGAATTCGCGCAGGATTTGCGGGTCTGTCGTCTGAGGAAAGAAAGTGCGGTGGTCAACTCCATTGACGATAATTGATATTTTTTCCTGCCGAATACCCCAATGCTCTTGTAGATGATCTTTAAAAGGAGCGGTAACAACTACGATGTGGGCAGCATTGCTATAAAGCAATCCTGCCACCCTCTTCAGGATCTTTATCAAAACCGAATTGCTGCTGCTGGCTCCAACGGCCTCCAGGGATTCGGGCCAGAGGTCGCGTACCTCGAGCACGAACGGAACTCTTTTCCATTTGGCAACGATGCAGCCAGCAAGTCCGACGAGCAACTGCGGCGAGGTAGCAATGACAACCTCCGGTTTGGGTAGAAAAATTCCGCGTATAGCCGCCGAAACGAAAAACGATCCATAGTTAAGCATCCGCTGCCACGATTTGTTGTTCGGCAAAGGCATGAGCCAGGTGCGGCGGACACGCACGCCCTGGCTGTCATCACTCATAAAGAGCCGCCACAACTTTGCCCGATATTGTGAATGTACTTTCCCGATCGGATGATTAGGAAAAC
>JADMIO011460653.1_pt1 | contig 31362 bp, 23 predicted proteins | sample 8958161 | NCBI WGS metagenome assembly JADMIO01 (sample SAMN16585339, study PRJNA669376) | soil metagenome | isolation source: Crop rotation soil | place: USA: Cullars Rotation, Alabama | collected 2011 | reverse complement strand
CGCGACAACTTGTCCACGTGGAATTCTAAGCTTAGGATCCCAATGTGCTGGAAAGGGCGATGGATGAAATTTTATTGATAGAGGCGGTTGAAAGATACATCAACGGGCAAATGACACCTGAAGAAAGAGCTTTCTTTGAAGGGCTGCGTAAAAGCAACCCTGAAGTGGACCAGGCGGTGGTTGAGCATACCTTCTTTTTACATGGACTTGAGAAACATGGCGAAATGAAAGCTTTCAAACACTTGCTGGTGGAAGCTGAGGCCAATATGATGAACGAAGGCGTAATAAAAGAACCGGCAGTTACCGGCAAAGCAAAAGTGGTGCAATTGTGGAATAAGTATAAGAGAAGTATGGCCGCAGCAGCTTCAATTGCCCTGTTTATTTCAGTGCTCACGGCAGGGTTAAATACAGCTTATAATAATAAATCAAAGCAAAACGACCTGCTCAACCTGAAAAGAGAGATCAAGGGTGAAATAACGAAAGAACTGGATACCCGGATCAAAACTAAAGAGACTGCTGAAGCTGAAAAGAAAAAGATCATAGAGCATCCAAGCTATGATGGCGGTACTGGTTTCCTTATTGATGGTAAAGGTTATCTTGTTACTAATGCCCACGTCATTAGTAAAATGCAGAATATTTTTGTTAAGAATTACAAGGGCGAATATTTTAGCGCTACAGCTGTTTATACAGATAATAGCTCAGATCTTGCTATCATTAAAATAACAGATACGGCTTATAAAGCTATTGTCAACCTTCCTTATTCTGTAAAAAGATCCAATTCAGATTTAGGCGAGCAGTTCTTTACTTTAGGTTTTCCGAGAAATGAAATTGTATACGGCGAAGGCTATGTAAGCGCCAAAAGCGGTAACAATGGCGATTCACTTGCTTACCAGTTAACTGTATCAGCTAATCCGGGCAATAGCGGTGGACCGGTGGTAAATAAAAACGGCGAAATAATTGGCATAATCACGGCAAAAGACTCCAAAGCTGACGGTGTGGTATATGCTACCAAATCAAGGAATATCTTTAAAATGGTAGACCAACTGAAGAAAACTGATACTACGATCAATGTAAAAACTCCTGCAGGAACCACATTAAAAGGAGTTGAAAGAACCCAGCAGGTTAAAAAGATGGAAGAATTTGTGTTTATGGTAGTAGGCAACTAATACATTTAACACCCAGCATATTTTAATAAAAAAACCGGGACAATAGTCCCGTTTTTTTTTTATTACTACTTTCTTTTTGATCAGTATCAACCCCAAAGAGATGAAGGGTATTCTCCATCTGCCACTAATTTATCAATACTTGCCTGTACACCCGGCGCATCTTCTTTGTAGGTAACACCAAACCATTGTGCTGAGGTTGGTATCACGCTTACATTTACCTCACCATTCTTTACTACTTTATCAACTACCAAAGGAATAAAGAACTCTCCTTTCGGGTCATTGATGCTTTTATCTAAAAATTCACTGAAATACTTTTCGCAGTAGTTGATAAAAGACGGATGAAATCCAAAGAAGTTCATACTCACGCTGGCATTTTCACTTACTTCATGCAAACCGCCTTCATCTTCATAAGTAATAATGCCTTTATCGTTGCGGTATATCTTTGTTCGTTCATTGATATCAACCAGGTTGCCGCTTGTATCCACATTACAAACGCCACGGCTTACACTTCCATTCTCACTCAATGTCTTTTTCAGTTCATAGCCAATGATCGCATATTTGTTTGCAGCAGCATTTTGGGTTAAAAAATTATACGCTTTTACAAAACCATCACGCCCATAAAAATCATCCGCATTGATCACAGCAAAAGGTTCGTTCACAATGCCCTTACAGCAAAGTACTGCATGCGCTGTGCCCCATGGTTTCTTTCTTTCATCAGGTATCTTTCTGTCACCAACATATTTTTCAAGTTCCTGGAAAGCATATCCCACTTTTATCTTCCCTTCCAGCTTATTCCCAAAATTCTCACGGAACATCTGTTCATGTTCACCCCTTATCAAAAACACCACTTTACCAAAACCGGCACGGATGGCATCATAAATAGAATACTCCATGATGGTTTCTCCTGCAGGCCCAAAACCCTGTGTTTGTTTCATACTTCCATAACGGCTGGCCATACCGGCGGCCAATATTACAAGCGTTGGTTGCATCTTATTATTTTAATTTGATAATAAAATTCGAAATTGCCCGGCGAAAATAAAAGCTAAACGTTCAATACACAAATAAAATTGCTGACAAAACCAACCTCTATACGTATGCAAACGCTTGACTGCAAAATGCTGCAGGAAAAGAACATACGATTGCATGTACTGAGACTTGATGAGATACATCCAATTATCTCCGGCAATAAGCTCTTTAAACTGCATTATTTCCTGGAAGATATCACCGGTCAGAAAGTGATCACTTTTGGTGGGGCTTATTCCAATCATTTGGTCGCCACAGCTTATGCCTGTAAAGAAAAAAATATTGAATGTATAGGTATAGTAAGAGGAGAAAGACCAGGTATTATATCGCACACCTTACAACATTGTATGGAGTATGGTATGCAGTTGCAGTTCATCAGCAGGGATGAATACGATAAAAAAGACAGCCCTGGTTTTATCAAAGCCTTGAAACTTTACTATGGCAATTGCATCATAATTCCAGAAGGAGGTTATGATATATTGGGAACAAAGGGCGCTGCAGGTATCATGGATCATATCCCGGCCGATGTTACATATATCTGTTGTGCAGTGGGCACTGCCACCACCATTGCGGGCTTATCGCTTTATACAAAGATCCACCAGAAGATCATAGCTTTTCCTGCATTAAAGGGAATGAGAGACATTGAGCAAAGGCTGCATTATTTGACCAATGGCAAATTCGATCCGTTGGAGATACATATTGAAGACAGGTATCACTTTGGCGGCTATGCAAAAAAAACAGGCGAACTTATTTCCTTTATGAATCAGTTATACAAAGAACACCAGCTTCCAACAGATTTTGTTTATACCGGAAAGATGATGTACGGGGTAATGGATATGATCAGCAGGGATCTTTTTAAACCCGGCAGCAATATATGCTGTATACATACCGGGGGGCTGCAGGGAAATTTATCTTTACCAAAAAACACTTTAACTTTTTAACTAAAAAACATTGCCTTTATATTTGCAAGGTTGGTCACTAAATCGTCCTGTGTAAAAATAATGTTGAAACCACTGTTCATCACCTGTCTCTTTATCCTTGGTATAAGTTTGCATAACTATGCACAGGACACTTTACCCCGTATCACAGTAAAAAGCATTGGCGGTAAAGTGTTGGTAAGCTGGCGCACTACTTATGGTGCAAGGATCACCACTATCAATATCCAGCGTTCTTATGACAGCATTAAAAATTTCACCACCATCGGTTCGGTACTGGAACCCAATAACAGGGAAAACGGTTTTGTTGATGCCAAAGCCCCCAAACCTGATATGTTCTATCGTGTTTTTGTTTCCTTTGCAGGTGGCAGTTATGTATTCAGTAAATCCTATCGCCCTTTTATCGATACAGGCAGCACCAGTGTGATAATACCACAGTTACCCCAATACGAGCCGGAGGAACCAGGCGGCTTTATCGCCAGCAAATACATCTATACCGGCAAAGACAATAATGTTATCATCGACCTCCCGGATGCGAATGTTTTAAAATACTCTATCAAATTCTTTGATGAAAATGACAAACCCGTTTTTGAGATCAATAAAATAACCGAACCTTATCTCATCATCGAAAAAGTAAACTTTATGCATTCCGGCTGGTTTTACTTTAAACTGTATGAAAGTGGTGTGATAAAAGAGAAAAACCAGTTTTATATTCCCAAAGAAGGCAAATACGGCATTCCTCCCGAAGAGATAAAGAGAAGATTCAGGTAAGTTTTACAGAGAAGACCTTTTCAAAATTTCTTTTTATTTTTTCTTTTACCTCTTCCATATCTACTGCATGCTGCAGTTCTTTTTCAATGGAAGTCACCTGCTTGTTTACAATACCGCAGGGAATAATATTATCAAAATAAGAAAGGTCTGTATTTACATTTAAGGCAAACCCATGCATGGTTATCCAGCGGCTGCATCGAACGCCCATCGCACATATCTTTCTTTCTTTGCCCTTAATACCGGCATCGATCCAAACGCCTGTTTCACCTTTACTGCGTTCCCCGGCAATATTGTACTCTGCCAGAGTAAGGATGATCACTTCTTCCAGTTCTCTTAAATATCTTCCTATATCCGTATATAATTTTTCAAGATCAAGCACGGGGTAACCAACCACCTGCTGCGGTCCATGAAAAGTAATATCTCCTCCCCTGTTCGTTTTATAAAATTCGATCCCCTTTTGCTGCATATCTTCTTCGCTTATCAATACATTTTCCATATGCCCGCTTTTACCCAAAGTATAAACAGGCGGATGCTCACACAATAAAAAATAACTGGTGGTATCTGCCGGAATATCTTCTTCCGTGATCACTTCATCCGTGGTTACCAATGCTTTTTGCCTGCTCATCCAATAACTTTTCACCTTTACATTCTGCTGCAACAGGTCTTCCTGGTAATCCCAGGCATTTTTATATCCTATGCGGCCTAAATCTTTATAAATAACATTCAGCTTATCCAATGCAATTCATTTATTTTGCAAAGATACGAATGGTTAATAGTTAATAGTTGATGGGAACGCACTTCCGGTCATTGACCATCGACCATCAACCATCAACTATGAGCCATGAACCAAAACACATTACAATGACCGAAGAGGAAATAAACGAAAGTGAGACCAATGAAGGCGAGGGCCTTTTTGAGAAACTGGTCATTGAAATAACAAGGGGCCAGGAACCCCTGCGTATTGATAAATTCCTGATGGCAAGGATCGAAGGTGCCACGAGAAATAAGATACAGCAGGGTATTGATACAGGGCTTGTTTTAGTAAATGATTGTCCTGTAAAACCCAACTATAAAGTAAAGCCGCTTGATAAGATCACCGTATATGACATAAAAGATCCGGGAAGCACTGAGATCGTGCCGGAAAAAATGCCACTGAACATTGTGTATGAAGATGATGACATTATCATTATCAATAAGCCTGCCGGTATGGTGGTGCACCCCGGAAGCGGCAATCCCAATGGCACTTTACTGAATGGGATGGCATGGTACTTACTGCAGCAAAACCCCGATATACAGGAAAGCGAACTGCCCCGTTTTGGAATGGTGCATCGTATTGATAAGAACACGAGTGGTTTATTGGTGCTTGCCAAAAGCCGCAAAGCAATGAACGATCTTGCCAAACAATTCTTCAATCACACCGTACACCGCAGGTATCTTGCGCTGGTATGGGGCGATTTTGAAAAAGAAGAAGGAACCATTACCGGTCATGTGGGCAGACACCAGCGTTTCAGGAAATTATTTACTACTTACCCTGATGGGGAACATGGTAAAGATGCCATCACTCATTACAAGGTACTCGAACATTTTAATTACGTTTCGCTGATCGAATGCAGGCTCGAAACAGGCCGTACGCACCAGATACGTGTGCATATGCAATATATCGGGCACCCGCTGTTCAATGATGATTTTTATGGTGGCGATAAAATTGTAAAAGGCACCGTGTTTACCAAGTACAAACAGTTCGTTGATAATTGCTTTGCCATCTGCCCACGACAGGCATTGCATGCAAAAGAGCTCGGCTTTATACACCCGTCTACAAGACAGCCAATGCATTTTGAATGTGATCTTCCGCAGGATATGCAGCAGGTAATTGATAAGTGGAGGAATTACAGCAAGAACAGGAACGACATTTCATAACCGCATACTTAGTAATATTCTCTTAACATTGGTTTGCCAACTTAGCAGTACTAACCAAAGTTGCTATGTTTACTGCCGCCGAATTTGGTAATGATTTTTTATGGGGTGTTGCCATGTCTGCCCTCCAAAACGAAGGCGCTCCTGATACAGATGGGCGTGGGCCATCTATCTGGGACAGTTTCAGCAAACTGCGTGGCAAAATAAAAGACAACAGTAAACCCTGGCCCGCATGCGATTTTTATTACCGCTACAAGGATGACCTCATGCTGGCAAAGGGTCTTGGATTTACCATATTCCGTTTCTCTATTTCATGGAGCCGTATATTACCTGAAGGCACAGGGCGGGTGAATAAAGAAGGGATTGCATTCTATCATAAATTAATCGATGAATGTTTACTCCTTGGGCTAACCCCTTACGTTACTTTGTATCACTGGGACCTACCGCAGGCATTAGAGAAAGAAGGAGGCTGGGCAAGCTATCACATATTAAAATGGTTTGGGCGGTTTGTTACGATCTGTACAGAAGAATATGGAGATAAAGTAAAGGACTGGATAGTACTGAATGAACCAATGGGATTTACCAGTCTTGGTTATATGCTGGGCAAACACGCCCCGGGCAAAAAAAACCTGAACCTTTTTTTATCAGCAATACATAATGCGGCGCTTGCACAGGCAGAAGGCGGAAGAATTGTAAGAAGCATTGTAAGCAAAGCGCATATTGGCACTACCTTCTCCTGCAGCGAAGTAATGCCATATACCAATAAACCTGCAGATGTTGCTGCGGCCAGGAGAGTCGATATTTTACTCAACCGTATGTTTATTGAGCCAGCTCTTGGCAGGGGTTATCCACAGGAAGAAGGATTTATATTGCTGGATAAACTGCATATGCAAAACAAAGCATGGAAATATACCGACAGGTTGAAATTTGATTTTGATTTTATCGGCATCCAAAATTATTTCGCCATAACGGTCAGGCATAGTCCCATTATACCTTATGTGCATGCAAGCGAAATAAAAGCAATAACCCGTAAAGTGCCACATACAGCATTAGGCTGGGAAGTAAATGCTGAAAGCCTGTATCGTATGCTGAAAAAGTTCTGGCTGTATGGAGGCGTGAAAGAAATTATCATTAGCGAAGGAGGTGCATACTTTAAAGACAAGCTGGTAAATGGTGTCATTAATGATATTGAACGTATACAATATTTTAATGATTACCTGCAAGCTGCGTTAAAGGCAAAAAAGAAAGGCATCAATGTAAAAGGTTATTTTGCCTGGACACTTACGGATAATTTTGAATGGAACGAAGGTTATAAAGCAAGATTTGGTCTTGTACATGTTGATTTTAAAACACAACTGCGTACGATAAAAAATTCAGGTTATTGGTGGAGAAACTTCCTGATACATAAATAGAACTTATTATTTGCAACTCATTTTCCTTTTACCGTAAACCGTTTTCCCGATAGCGGTTTTCTTTTTTGTGTTACACAAATACTTTTGCCGCACATTCGGAATGTATATGTGACGCTGTCAGCGTCATGATTGTTTGCCTGTATAATTTAATAAAAGGTGTTCATTGTTTCCTCCTTTCATTGATGGGATGATATACTAATGCCATGCCTTTATTCTGACGAATCAAACCAAAACCAAAAGAGAAAATGAAAAAGATCATTACATGTATCGTACTCACTGCACTGGCATATACCGGGATGGCCCAGCAAATAGCCGGCAGCATTAAAGGAAAAATTACCACTGCAGACAAAAAAGATGCAGAAGGCGTTACCATATTATTAAAGAGCACTGTGAAAAGCGCTGTTGCAGACAATAGCGGCCAGTTTGAGATAAGCAATGTGCCTGCCGGAACCTATACACTTATCGTAAGCCTCGTAGGTCACAAGGATATTGAAAAGCAGGTAACAGTAGAAAGCAAACAGGCAACTGCAATAAATATTGAGCTTTCCTTATCAGACAAAGACCTGAACGAAGTGGTGGTAGTAGCCAATAAAAACAGTTTTAAAACAAACCGCTTATCATCGTCGTTGCGCCTGCAGAGCCCTATCATGGAAATACCACAGAACATACAGGTGGTAACATCAAAACAAATTTACAACCAGCAGATATTTGATATGCTGGAAGGTGTAACCCGTAACGTTAGTGGTGCTACAAGGATCGAGCATTGGGATAATTATGCAAGGATCACGATGAGGGGAAGCCAGGTAGGTGCTTTCAGGAATGGTATGAATGTAAGCACAGACTGGGGTCCCCTGACAGAAGATATGAGCATGGTTGAAAGAATAGAATTTGTAAAGGGGCCTGCCGGGTTTATGCTTGCAAACGGGGATCCAAGTGGTTTTTATAATGTGGTGACAAAAAAACCAAGCGGCCGTAACAAAGGCGAAGCTGCTGTTTCTTTGGGTAGCTTTGGTTTCTACCGAGCCAGTGCAGACTTCGATGGTTTATTAACCAAGGATGGCAAACTGCAATACCGCCTGAATGTGATGGGACAGCTAAAAGGCTCTCACAGGCAGTTTGATTACAATAACCGTTATACCATTGTACCTGTATTAAAATATGCATTTACCGACAAAACCTCAGTAACGCTTGAGTATACCCGCCAATTCTCACAGGTAAATGTTATCGGGTCAAATTATGTGTTCTCCAAAAGAGGATATGCTGATCTGCCAAGGGATTTTACTACCGCAGAAAAAAATATACCTCCAACAAAGATGAACGACAATAATGTATTGCTCATTTTCAACCATGCATTCAACAGCAACTGGAAAGTGACAGCACAGGGTGCCTGGTTTAAATACCAGCAGGAAGGTTCCAGCCTGTGGCCTGTAAGCTTTAACCCGGATAATGACAGCCTGATGCAAAGAGGTATGAGCATCTGGGATGTATTGGGAACTACAAAAGTTGGACAGGCATTTGTAAACGGAGAATTTAAAACAGGCATCATAACACACAAAATACTGGCGGGTGTTGATGTAAGCACAAAAGACTATTACCACGACTGGAACCAGGGTGGCAATTTAGGAAGTGCAGATTTTAACATCTATGCTCCAACCTACGGCACTACTATCATTCCAACATACGACAGGAGCAAGGACATCAAAGAACGTGGGGTTCGTTATTATAATGAATACAATGGTTATTACGCCCAGGATGAGCTTGGCTTTTTTGAAAACAAATTAAGGGTAACCCTTGCCGGCAGGTATACTACTTTAAAAACAGGTGACGTATACAATGGTGATTACAGCAGGAGCAAATTCACACCCCGTGTTGGCGTAAGTTTTTCCATTGATAAGAATACAGCAGCATACTTTGTGAACGACCAGTCATTCATTGAAAATTATGGCACTGACTGGGAGAATAAGCCATTTGACCCTATCTCCGGTAATAATCTTGAGTTTGGTATCAAAAGAGATTGGCTGAACGGGAAGTGGAACTCTGCTGTATCTGTTTACCGGATCACAAGGAACAATGTTTTAACTGCCGACCTCGATCACCCACACCCGAATGGTGGATACTATAACCGTGAAAGCGGCCAGCAGCAAACAAAAGGCGTTGAAGTGGATATAAGAGGACAGATCGTAAAGAATCTTGACGTGATCATTAATTACGCATTTACGGAAGCCAAAGTAACTAAAGACACCTATAAAGAAAATGTAGGCGTGCAGGTACCCGGCTCAAGCCGTCATGTGCACAATGCATGGCTTAACTATAAATTAGACAAAGGAACATTAACCGGTTTAGGCTTCTCACTTGGTTACCAGTTCCAGGCAAAACGTTCACCATGGTATGTATTTGATGGATCCGAAAACAGTCTGCCTGACTATTTTCGTTTAGATGGCGGTGTGAGTTACCAGTACAATACTAAATTGGGCTTTAATGTTTTGGTCAATAATATCCTCAATAAATACCTGTATTCAGGTTCTCCATATACCTGGGGCGGTTATTTCTACTGGCAAACAGAGCCTGGTACCAATTTAAGATTCAGTGTTAACTACAAGTTTTAATTAAATAGATGACATTAAAAAAAGTTATCGGGAAAATACACCTATGGCTCGGCTTAACCGCCGGGCTTGTGGTTTTATTCCTCGGCATCACCGGTTGTATATTGGCATTTGAAGTAGAGATAAGAAACGTTGTTGAATCTTACAGCCATGTAGAGCCGCAAAAAAAAACTTACCTCCCTCCTTCTGTCTTAAAGAAAACTGCAGATGCAAATCTTGTTTCAAAAAATGCGTTAGGCATTGAGTATCCCGGCAATGACAGAGCAGCAGTTGCTTATTATTATGATTCTGCCAGCTATGAAAAGGTTTTTATCGACCCTTACACAGGGGCGTTTTTGAAGCACAAGAACATGAATAAAGACTTCTTCCGTGTTGTTGTAGATGGTCATTTTTATTTATGGTTACCGCCAACGATCGGCCGTCCGATCGTTGCATCAGCTACGTTGATATTTTTGGTAATGATGATCACCGGCCTTATTCTCTGGTGGCCAAAAAACAAAGCGGCAGCCAAACAACGCTTTAGTATCAAATGGAGTGCAAGATGGAGAAGAAAGAATTATGACCTGCATAACGTGTTGGGCTTTTATATGACATGGGTGGCGATATTTATTGCGCTCACCGGGTTAGTTTGGGGATTTGACTGGTTTGCCAAAACAACTTACTGGGTTAGCAGCGGCGGTCAAGCAATGGAAGAGCATAAGCATCCGGTTTCTGATACAACTGCCGTTGCCGCCTACCCGAATATGGCAGATCATTTGTGGCAGCAACATTTACCTGTCATAAAACCGAACGAAAGTCTTGGGATTTATTTTGCCTCCCTTAATACCGACCCTGTTGAAGTAGTAGTGAATCACAAACCCGGCACTTATTACAATTGCGATTATTATCACTATGATCAGAATACAGGAAAAGAATTACATGCCTCTGGTGCATGGGCGGGTGAATTTAAAAAAGCAAAAGTGGCTGATAAGATCGTACGTATGAATTATGACATGCATACAGGCGCTGTACTGGGATTACCCGGGAAGATACTGGCATTCTTTGCAAGCCTGGTTGCAGCCAGCCTTCCAGTTACCGGTTTCATGATCTGGCTGGGAAGAAGAAAGAAAAAGAAAGATACTGCTGCAGAAGAAATCGTTTAAACTTCTTTCTCAAAACAAACACTGTTTTCAATGCCGATATATTGCCCGTAGTTGGGAATGATCTTATAACCGCTTTTTTTATACAAGGCAATTGCTTCGGGTTGTTTTTTACCCGTTTCCAAAACACATTTTGGGTAGCCCAGTTCGGCTGCCCATTTTTCTAATGCCGATAATACAACCGATGTCAATCCTTTTTCTCTATATCCAGGAATGGTATACATGCGCTTTACTTCCATACTGCCGGGTATACTTTCTTTAATGGCGCCGCAACTTACAGCAATGCCATCTTCATATAAAACAACTGCATGTTTTATCATATCAATTTTATTGAACTGGTGATAAAAAGCATGTTCATCACCATCACGCTTTGCAAGGTCTGCATCGAGCTGTTTTACTAATTCGACAAAGTCTTTGTCGGTGGAATCGGTGCGTATGATTGTTGCTGACATAGTGTGAAGATAAAAATTCTGATAGAATTGAATTTAGAAAATCGCTATAGATATTCTTTTATAGATGACATTTGCACTATGACCGACAACTTCCACTACAAATTCATCCCGCCTCCCCCATCACTAGCAGATTTTGTAGAAAGCATTGGCATGTTTCATAACCAATCAGATGAAGCAAGAGAAGTTGTTGTAATACCCGATGGAAGGGTTGACCTCTTCTTTTTGTCGTCAGCGCAGGCGCCCTTTCACAGTATACTTACCGGGTTAGAAACTGCCCCGAAACAAAGAAGCATTTTACCCCAAACTCTTTTCTTTGATATTAATTTTAAACCACTCGGTGTTGAATATATTTTGAATATGTCGATTGCTGGTCTTTTAAACAGCGCCAAACATCTTCCGGAAGATTTTTGGGATTTTGATACTGGTTCACTGGAGAATTTTAACACGTTTCATAAAAAAGCAATACAAACGATAACTGCATTACTTCCTGCATCAACAGATGAAAGAAAACGAAAACTCTTTGAATTGATCTACTCCTCAAACGGCGAAATGAGCGTAAAAGAATTGTCTGAAAAAGTATTCTGGAGCAGCAGGCAGATCAACCGTTATTTCAACCAGCAATTCGGGCTTTCATTAAAAGCCTATTGTAATATTTTACGTTTCCGGGCTTCACTGGAACATATTGCCCAGGGAAAATTATTTCCAGAACTCAACTTCTCAGACCAGAATCATTTCATTAAGGAAATAAAAAAATTCTCCGGCGTGGTACCAAAAGAATTATCAAAAAACAAGAACGACCGATTTCTACTATTATCCGTGTTAAAGCAGCAATAGCTTTGTATTGTAAATACAAAATCTAAATTTCAACAAATGCTGATAGATAATAGATCAATTGCCATCATCGGCGGCGGTCCCGGCGGGTTAACACTGGCAAGACTTTTACAACTGAAAGGTGCCAATGTAAAAGTGTACGAAAGAGATCATAATAAAGATGCCCGCTTGATCGGCTCACCGCTTGATATGCATGAAGAATCGGGAATGGCAGCCATTATCAAGGCAAATTTGCTGGATGAATTCAAAAAGAATTTTCGTCCTGGTGCCGATCGAATGCTTATTGTAAATGAACAGGCAGAAATATTTTTTAGTGATCATGAAACAAAGCCACAGGATGATTTTGGCAATGAATATTTTCGTCCCGAAATAGACCGTGGACCATTAAGAAAAATGCTGATGGAGTCCTTGCAGGCCGGCACTGTTACCTGGGATAGTCATTTTATCTCCATGGAAAAACAAAACGAAGGATGGCTGTTGCATTTCAAAAACGGCTCCTCTGCTTATGCAGATATAGTGATCGCTGCGGATGGCGCTAACTCAAAAATACGTTCTTATATTACCAGCATCAAGCCATTTTACTCAGGTGTAACCATGCTTGAAGGCAATGTGCACAATGCAAAAGAAGCAGTACCAAATGTGTATGAACTCACCAATGGTGGGAAAATAATGGCCTTCGGAAATACAAAGGATCTGTTACTCGGTCAAAAAGGCAATGGTGATCTTGGTTTTTATGCAAGCTTCAAAACCGAAGAAAACTGGGCTATCACTAACGGCCTCGATTATAGTGACAACGCACAAATACTGACATGGTTCAAAAGCACCTACACCGGGTGGGGCAGTATTTGGCATGAGCTATTTGAAAAAGCAGCGGCACCATTTATTCCACGTCCTATCTATTGTATGCCTTTAGATCAAACATGGGAAGCATTGCCCAACTTAACAATGATCGGCGATGCTGCCCATGTGATGCCACCGTTTGCAGGAGAAGGCGCTAATATGGCCATGCTGGATGCTTTAGAGCTGAGTGAATGTTTAACATCCGGTCAGTACAGCAGCTTACAGGAAGCTATTGCTGACTACGAAACAAATATGCGCAAAAGAGCAACCATTGCAGCAAAAGAATCACTTGAAAATGGAGAACGCATGCATAGCGAAAATGCATTAACAACCATGCTGGAGTTCTTTAACGGGCATGACCAGGTTCAGTTGCACTAAGACTTTCATCGTATCAATACGCAAACTCTTCTATCGCATGGATTGTTTGTTCCAAATGCTGCTCGCCTATCCCGGGTATTGCTACACCATCTGTTTTGAATACAGTTATATCTGTCATACCCAATAAACCCAGCAAAGAACGCATATACGGCTCTGTATTATCCAGACCTTTCATTGGTCCTTCATCATACATACCGCCCACGGCAATTGCAAGGAAAACCTTTTTATCTTTTACAAGCCCCTCGGGTTTTCCGCCGGCATAAGAAAAAGTTTTACCCGGCACAGTTATATGATCAAGCCATGATTTTAAAGTTGACGGGATGTGAAAATTATAAAAGGGAACACCGATCACAATAATATCCGCCCACAGCAGTTCTTCCACCACTTCATTTACGGTAATAATTATTTCGGTCTGCATTTCTGAGTTTTCCTCCTGCGGCATTCGTGTTGCCAGCAGGTGCGCCGTTTCAAAATGTGGCAATGGTGCCGTATTGAGATCCCTTTCTATTAATGTGCTCCCAGGGTACGTTGATTGCAGGTGATCAAGAATGGAATTGGATAATTTTCTGCTAACAGACCGTTCGCCTGTAATACTCGATTGAATGCTTAAAATGTTTGCCATAGAACTTTGTTTAAATGATGATGCAAAGCTCCCATGCAGTTGCACTACAAAATACAGCAGTTACCTTTTGGTAAGCGCTGATATTGCTAACCTGCAGGTAACCGTACCTTTGTAGCATGATAAATAAACTGGAACATACAGAATGCCAATCAGCATTACTCCCAATAAGAGATGCCCTCGATGTGATACATGGCAAATGGAAATTACTTGTCTATATTTCCATACGTGAGGGCAACAGCCGTTTCAGGGAGATCGAAAGAAGCATACCTGATATCTCTTCTAAAGTACTGGCAAAAGAATTAAAGGAACTGGAGCAGCATCAATTAATAAAAAGAACCGTATATGCTGAAACGCCGGCATTGGTTGAATACACCGTTACTGAATACAGCAAAGGTCTTGGCGAATTATTACAGGCATTAAGGAATTGGGGATTGAATCACAGAAAAAAGATAATGGGTAAAAAGCCTGTGCCTGCAGTGAATTAGCAAAAAATAATTTACTACTCACCAAACTCCGCCACAGCACATTTACCATATTGAAAATGTGAATCCGTTTTTATACCTATTCCGCCAAAGGAACTATTCAAACAATTTTTCCGGTGGCCAACGCCCACAATACCACTATCGATCAGCCACTCCAATGCGATTGTTCTCCCGTTTTGCGTACCAAAATATACATTCTCTGAATATTTTGCTTTTTCACAATCCCGGCGTTCATGCGGCTTCCGTTTGTTTTTAGAGATCTCTGTAGCATAACATTCTGCATCATCATACATATTTTCATCAAACTCAAGTGCATCGCATGGTTCACGGCTATTCAATTCTTTAATAAGACTTGCTTTATATTTAGCAAGCCCCTGGTATTTTATGCCTTTGATACCGGCATAAGGTTTCACTTCATTGACCGCAAACTGTTTTGGATATAACCTGCACAGGTTGATATACTGTACTATTGCTTTTTCTTCAGTTGTCAGATATTCATAATCCTTCGCTGTATTGGCCGAATCCAGCTGATCAACCGTCCATGCTTGTGAAAAGCCCGGGATGCTAAGGATAGATAACAGCAAAACAAAAAAAGTTCTCTTCATTGGCACAATTTACATTCTGTTTACAAACCCACTGTTAACGATTACACAAAGTAAAAATTGCGTCAAACAAATGTCATAATAGCATGTTATGATCATTAAATCGTATTCATCGTACCCTGCTTTTCATAGGCTTCTCCTCTTATCAATTTTATAATAACGCTGCACAATATGGCATGGATATTTATTTACAGATAGTATCAAAATATCACTTACAATGAAAAACATAATAATAGCTTTTGTAACGATGCTCACGCTGGCAAGCGGTTACGAAGCAAAATCTCAAAATGCCGGCATCAGCTTTAATACGTTTTATACCGAGCTGAGTCCCTATGGACAGTGGGTAAATTATCCTGACTATGGCCAGGTATGGATCAGTAACGAATCGGGTTTTGAGCCTTATAGTACGAATGGCCACTGGGAATTCACTAATTATGGCTGGATGTGGGTAAGCGATTATAGTTGGGGATGGGCCCCGTTTCACTACGGCCGTTGGGCTTACCTGAATAATTATGGTTGGGCATGGGTGCCAGGCTATGAGTGGGCACCTGCATGGGTAGGCTGGTGTAATTACGACGGATATTATGGCTGGGCTCCGCTTAGCCCGGGACTTGGGTTCAATTTCAGCTTTGGCAGTATCCCGGTCAACTACTGGCGCTTTGTACGACCACAATATATCAATGATCCATATATATACAGGCATTACCAGCGCCCGGTAAGAAATGTGAATCAGTATAACAATGTAACGGTTATCAATAACACCACGGTCAATAACAATGTAACTTATGTGGCTGGTCCCAAGCAACAGGATGTGGAACGATTGGCAAATAAAAAAATCGAAGTAAAACAGGTTGCGTTTAATGATAACAGCGATAAAAAGACAATAGTATCAAATGATAAAAAAGAGGTCACTGTTTTCAGGCCCGGCGCCAATAATGCTACAACTACTACAACACCACCAAAGCAGCAGGCGATAAAGAAGCCATCTGCTGAAAACGATGATAAAACCCAGGCAATACCACAAAAACAGCCCGTAAAAAGTGAACCGGGTGTAAATCAAACAACGCAGCCACCCGCAAAAAGAGACCAGATGCCTGCAATAAAAAAACAACCTGTACAACAGGGTGAAATACCTGTACAACAGAATGAGCAGGCAATAAAGAAACAGGAGATGATAAAGAAACAGCAGGAGCAGTCGGCAGCTACAAAGCAGCAGGAGATAAACAGGCAGCAACAACAGGAAAATACAAGACAGCAGGAAGTTATAAGAAAACAACAACAGCAACAGGAAGATGTAAAGCAGCAGGAAATTATCAGGAGGCAGCAACAGCAACAGGAGAATGTGAGACAACAGGAAGCAATAAGAAGGCAACAACAAAATGAAGCCAGGCAGCAGGAAATAATAAGAAGACAGCAGCAGAACGAAATAAGACAACAAAGAACGCCACAGCCCCAAATAAAACAACAGGAATGGAACCAGAACAGTTTCCCAAGATCAAACGGCGGGCAACAGCGTTCATACAGGCCGGGTAAAAGAGGGTAATTATAAATTCATATAGATGGGAAATCATTTCCCCATAAACAAAAAAGCCGCAATAAAATGCGGCTTTTTCATTCTATGTAAGACCAGTCACTAAATATCTTGTTAACAGTTTTATTTATTCCATAAATATAATTACTTTTAATACGTATTAATTATCCTTTTCTGAAACCAACATACCTGTCCTCAATGATCCTTATTGAATCCAAGTTTTAATTTACATTTGATGCTCTGAAAAATATTGTCGCCACAGTTTATGAGAAAATTTTTTACGCCTTTATTGGTCTGTTTTTGTTTTAATTCATATGCCCAAAATGTTGGTATAGGAACGGACGTACCCACCCATCCCCTGCATATAGTTGCTGCTACAAACCCATTAAGGCTGGAAGGCCTGCAACCCGGCGATCCATCAGACAGTGTAATTACCGTAGATGCGAACGGCGTGGTAAGAAAAAGAAGCAACGCATTCACGCTTACTTTAACGGGCTGGTCTACCACCGGTAACAGTGGAACGATCCCGGGAATAAATTTTTTAGGTACTATTGACGCAAAAGCTCTAATGCTGAAAACCAATAATCAGCCTTCTGGCTTTATTGACCCGGTTTCAACAACAAGGAATAACGGTATCGGTTACCACAGTCTTGCTATCATCACAGCAGGTGCAGGTAATAATGCATTCGGTTACCAATCGCTAAGCAACCTTACTGTTGGTAATAACAATACATCCCTTGGAGACTCTTCTGCCTACGCTATTACAAGCGGGAGTGATAATATTGCTCTTGGAAGTAAAACATTAATGGCTGCCGCTGTTGCTACCGGCAATATTGCTATAGGTAGCAATGCCTTAAAAAATAATCTTTCTTCTGAAAATATTGCGATCGGTAAAGATGCAGGATCTGCCAATACTGCGGGAGCCAATATACTTGCAATTGGTGTGGCAGCTTTACAAAAGAATACTATTACAAATACACAATTGGCTATCGGCAGTAACGCATTGCAACAATTAAATGGTGGACAGGAAAATATAGCTATCGGTTATAATGCCGGTGTAAATATCACGTCTTCCAATTACAATGTTTTATTGGGGCATTATACATTAAGCAGTACAACAGGAAGCAGTCGTAATACAGTCATCGGACATAATGCTGCAGTAGGATATACGGCAACAGGCAATGGAGATAACGTATTCATTGGTTATCAAAACGCTTTAAGTCAAACTGGAGGTAACGGCGATACATATATTGGAGCAGCTGTGGATGTAGTGGGTAACTTCTCACCGAATAATGCAAGCGCTTTAGGACAAAATGTTGTAATAACAGCCAATAACCAGGTGCGTATCGGCAATACAAATGTAAACAGTATCGGTGGTCAGGTTGGATGGTCAACTTTCAGTGATGCCCGTATCAAAAAAAACATACAGGATAATGTACCCGGTCTTGCGTTCATTGAAAAATTACGCCCGGTTACTTATAATTACGATCTGAAAAACCTGCAGAAGATACAGGGAGGAAAAGGATCACTGGATAACAGTGGTTTTGAAAATATCCGTTTCACAGGTTTATTAGCACAGGAAGTAGAAGCCGCAGCCAAAAGCATCGGCTATGATTTCAGCGGCGTAGACAAACCATCAAACGAACAAACACCGTATGGTATCCGGTATGCTGAACTGGTGGTACCCATGATAAAAGCCATGCAGGAAATGAAGATCCTGATCGATAAACAGCAGAAGGAGATCGAAGAATTAAAAGCGTCTTTAAGGAAGTGATTGGTGATAAGGGATCAGTGAACTGTTACTACTGATCAACCAATCACTGATAACTGATCACGATAACAAAAAGATAATGGAAAGAAAAGAATTTATTAGTTCATTGTTCAAACCTGCAGCAGGTAAAAAAGCTGTTTCAAAAAACACTTCTGTTGCAAGTCCGTCCATGATGCCGGTACAGACAATTGGAGGTACGCTTGCAGAATACACCGGTTCATGGGGCGACAATGAAATAATGCACCTGCTGAAACGAACGATGTATGGCGCTACTATAGAAGACATCAGTTATTTCAGGGAAATGAGCCTGGTCAATGCAGTGGATGAATTAGTAAATACCATCAATACAAATCCCGGGGAACCCATAAAAGTTTATACTACCGATACTGCTGCCCCGTCAACCGATCCTGATTGGTCGGTACCCTTAGGCAGGTCATGGACTAGCGTGGGTACACAGTCAAATCTTGTGAACAGGGAAAGAAGGGACAGTCTGCGTTGCTGGTGGCTCAATAATATGATCAACCAGCCGAGAAGTATTGAAGAAAAAATGATACTGTTCTGGAGCAACCATGTTACTATCGAATTCTCAACGGTAACGGTTGGGCTTATGTGCTATAAATATATCAGGACAGTACGTCAGCATGCACTTGGTAATTTTAAAACGCTTATCAAAGACATCACCATTGACCCGGCAATGCTTGCCTATCTTAATGGACTGGCGAATACAAAAAACTCACCGGATGAAAATTATGCCCGTGAGCTGCAGGAATTGTTTACGCTTGGAAAGGGCCCGGACAGTCACTATACAGAAGATGATGTAAAAGCAGCAGCCCGTGTACTTACAGGTTACCAGGTGAATTTCCAGGATGCTTTATATGGTTTTACACAATCAAGGCATGATACAAATCCCAAACAATTCTCTTCGTTCTTTAATAATACCATTATCAACAGGCCGGCCAACGAGGGCCAGCTGGAAACAGATGACCTGGTTGAAATGATATTTACAAAGGATGAAGTATCAAAGAATATCTGCCGCAGGCTTTACCGTTATTTTGTATACCACGAAATAACTGAGGAAACAGAGACCAATATAATAACGCCTCTTGCAGGAACACTCCGTGATAACAATTACGAGATAAAACCGTTGCTGTTGCAGCTTTTAAAAAGCGAACATTTTTTTAATTCATTACAATTTGGTGATACGATCAAGAGTCCGCTTGACTATACTGTTGGCATGATAAGAGAATGTGGTATGAAACTTCCACCAAAAAGCAACCCGCAATTGCAATACAAACACCTTAGCTATATAGCATCCACTTTTATGGCCTCAATAGATCAAACTATTGGAGACCCTAATAATGTATCCGGTTATTTACCTTATTACCAGGTTCCATTCTATGACAAGCTTTGGGTGAACACAGACACATTTGTAAAAAGACAGGGCTTTGTTGATACCATGCTCAATAGCGGTTACAGCGCAGGCGGTTTTAAAACATTCATCGATCCTGTTGCCATAGCATTCCGTATGAGTGATCCCCAGGACCCCAATACATTGGTGGAAGACCTGAATAAATATTTCCTCAGGAGAGAACTAAGCCAGGATCTCCGTGATGCTATCAAAACCGAAGTTCTGTTAACAGGAGTTACTGATGACAGTTACTGGGCGTCAGCCTGGAATGCATATGTGACCAATCCTGCAGACCTTAACAATTATAGTGTTGTCAATACAAGATTAAGATCACTCGTGGGATATTTCCTTGGAAAACTTGAAGAATATCACCTGATGTAAAATATTTTGAACATGCAAAGAAGAAAATTCATACGCAACTCAGCAATAGCATCGGTAGGTGTTCCCGGCCTGTTGAATGGTTTAAACCTGAAGGCACATTCGCAGGATAACATGCTGGGCAGGCTTATGTCTGGCACAGAGAATGACCACGTGCTGGTGATGGTGCAGATGAGTGGTGGTAATGATGGCTTAAACACAGTAATACCACTTGATCAATACAGCAATTACTATAATGCCCGTACCAATATTGCCATTCCGCAGGGAAATGTACTGGCACTAACGGGCACCAATGCCACAGGATTGCACCCGGCACTTTCGGGCTTGAGGGACATGTATAACAACGGCAATCTTAGTATCATCCAGTCCGTGGGATATCCTAATCCCAGCTTTTCGCATTTCCGTGCTACTGATATATGGAACACAGCATCGGCCAGTGACGAATTTTTAAATGATGGCTGGATAGGCCGGTATCTCAATACAGAATATCCAAATTTTCCTGTTGGCTACCCTACTGCTGAAATGACTGATCCCTTAGCGATTCAGTTTGGTGGCAGTGCTGCGCTTGCCATGCTGGGACCTTCTGCGCCGATGGCGTATACCATCAGCGATCCAAATGCATTTATGAATAATGCTGATGGCGGGGAAGATGAAGTAGATACCGAAACACCAATGGGTGCAAAACTGGCTCATATAAGAGATGTGTCCAGGCAGGCACAGGTATACAGTGGCATCATAAGAGATGCATACAACAGGACAGGCAATACTAACTTCGCCACCTACCCCAGTACAGGACTTGCATCGCAATTAAAGATCATTGCAAGGCTTATCAATGGCGGACTTAAGACAAAAGTGTATGTAGTAAACCTGAAAGGTTTTGATACGCATACCAATCAAACAGATATCAGCAATACAACTACAGGCGCACATGCAAACCTGCTTTCAATAGTAAGTGATGGTATTAAAGCATTCTATAGCGACCTGAAGCTGATGAACAAAGACCAGCGTGTGCTGGGCATGACATTCAGTGAATTTGGAAGAAGGATAAAAAGCAATGGCGGTATCGGTACCGATCATGGTTATGCGGCACCAATGTTTCTATTTGGATCGCAGGTAACCAGCGGTATCATTGGAAGCAATCCTGTTTTACCAGAAGTTGCTACCGTGAATGACAACATTGATATGCAATACGACTTCAGGCAGATCTATTACAGCGTACTCAAACGCTGGCTTTGCCAGGATAGCACGAGCCTGCAGCAGATCATTGTTCAACCATATACTGATCTCAATATTTGCAACAATGCTGATTGTGCACCATTGGGAAGAACACTGGCAGTGAATGAAAGCAATTTTGTAAATACGGCTCCCAATCCATCTTCAGGCATTACAAATGTTACCTTTTATACCAAAGGAGGACATATCTTATTACAATTGGTTAGTAAAGAAGGATTGCCTTTACAAAACATAACAGAAGCCATTTATAACGGTCCTCAAACTATCAATAAACAGATCAATATCAGTGCTTATCCTACAGGCATGTATTATATCCGTTATCAGAATGGGCAGAACGTGCAGATGAAACCTATCGTAAAAGTGCGCTAATATCTTTTTTAACAGGCAAAGAGAATACTTTCAAAAATAAAAATCTTTCTTTTCACAAGAAAAGAAGGATTTTTTCGTTAGCAACATAACTAAATCCGTTTTCTGTGAAAAAAGTATCCCTCTTTTCAGCGCTACTCTATTGCTCACAACTGAGCACAGCACAGACATCTTTTGCGAAGGCCCAGTTAAATGAAGGTGAAAAGTTTGTTGAGCAAAAAGAAAATGTAATCACAGAGAAGTCCATTATTAAAATCGAAAATCTCGGAACACCCATCAATACTGAATACCCTGAATTGAGGCCTACCATATCTGCCGACGGCAGTTTATTATTTTTTATCCGTGAAGGAGATCCGCAAAATACCAAGATCGGCGAAGTACCCAATGCGCAGGATATATGGTTCAGCTACCGGGACAGTGTAAGTGGCAAATGGAGCAAAGCGGTGCATCTTGGTTATCCATTAAATACTTATTACTATAATGCTGTATTCTGGATATCACCTGATAACAATCAAATACTCATCCGCAATGCTTTTATTAATGGCGATTATTATGGCCGTGGTATCAGCATGTGTTATTTAAAGGAAGATGGATACTGGAGCAAACCTGAAATGCTCCGCATAAGAAACTTCGCCAAATACGACCAGGGAAGACAGAACGGCGCCACGATGGCCAATAATGGAAGAGCGTTACTTTATTACATGACGCCGGAGGAAAATGGATATAACAATGACCTGTATGTTAGTTTCCCTTTGGAAGATGGCACCTGGACAGAACCAAAAAATCTTGGCAAGATCATCAACGGGAAAAACACCAATGAAACCACTCCTTATTTAGCACCTGATGGAGTCACCTTGTATTTCAGCAGCAGCCGGGATGGTGGTTTTGGTTATAATGATATCTGGATGAGCAAAAGACTTGACGACAGCTGGCAAAAATGGAGTACACCAATAAACCTTGGTGAACCGATCAATACTCCTGAAATAGAATCATTCTTTACCATGGATGCCGGTGGTGAATATGCGTACATGAGTACTGCACAGGACGGCTATGGCGAAAGTGATATCGTAAGAATAAAACTGCTGGAGAAAGAAAAGCCTGACCCGGTTATATTAGTTGACGGTAACGTGTACAACAAAAAAACGGGCGAACCGATCACAGCTTCGTTGGTATATGAAACATTACCTGATGGCGCTCTTGCAGGCAATGGCATTTCAAGCCCGGTGGATGGATCCTTTAAAGTTGTATTGCCATACAATAAGAATTACAGCATTCGTGCCAATGCAGATCATTTCTTTGCCATCAGTGAAAACCTGAATCTGGATTCATTTGTAAAGGCAGGTTATAAAGTGATACACAAAGATCTGTACCTGGTACCAATAGAGATCGGCAGCGTGGTGAGGTTGAACAATGTGTTCTTTGATTTTGATAAATGGGACCTGCGCCCTGAAAGTTATGTAGAGCTTGACCGTGTGGTAAAACTATTGAATGAAAATCCTGCTATAGAAATTGAAATGAGTGCTCACACCGACAGTTGGGGCAAGGATGAATACAATATGAAGCTCAGTGATAACAGGGCACGTTCTGTAATGAATTATATTCTTTCAAAAGGCATAGATCCTAAACGCATCATCTCACATGGCTATGGCGAAACAAAACCAGTGGCGCCAAATACATCTGATGAGAACAGGCAGCTTAACAGGAGGTGTGAATTTACGATCCTGAAGAATTAATCATAGATGTTAACCCGGAAGTATACTGTAAAACTTTTAGCACTTTCAAGTAGATTTGTTTTATAAACAACATCTATGCTGAAACTTACTGTATGCCTTGCATCACTGTTTATTCTTTTTTCCTGTAATACATCAGAAAAAGATCCGGTGAAAGACAATCAGCTTACCACGAAAGCCTATGAAGCAGAAATAACGTCTTTAGACCAATCTATTTCAAAGTACGCCGACATTTCACAAACAGGAGCACATTACCTGCAGCTGAACAACTGGGTCGACAGTATGATCGACGGATTTAAGAACCAGGTTATAAAAGGTGATAGAATATCTCCTGAAGATAGGTCTGCATTTTTTGAACACCTGGAAAAAGATCGCCAAAAAGATGACCCCGGCAATATGGATGTACTCAAGATCCTGCCCATGAATACTATTTCAGACCTGAACACTTTAAAGCTCTATATCAAGAACGATTTTGTCTGCACGTTACTCATCAACAGGATTGTTCCATATAACAGTTGGAGCACTATGGCCTCTACAAAAAATTGGGAGATCAAAAATGGGGAGGAATTCGAGGTCTTTCTCTCCAATACAATGTGGAACAGTGCATCTCCAGGTGAATGGTTCTTATTAAAAGATGGTGGTGAGCCATTGACAAAGGACAATATACTGGATACATTGCACCAGGATGAATCCGGCATTGTAACATATAAAACAAAACACTACGAAAAAGGCGAGAATGTTTTGGTTTTTGCTTCAAAGCAACCGGACAGGAAAGAAGGTCATAATACCCTGTACCGTTCTGTTATATTTACAGTCAGGTAGTTTTCCTTAGTTTATTTAGATTGCAGCTTTCAAAAAGTGCAATCTTTAAGAAAGTCAACCGCAAGCATTGAATACTTCAACCATTTATTTTAAGAACCTTGACGCTTTGCGTTTTTTTTCTTTCCTGAGTGTTTTTATTTCCCATACTTTAATAATTCCAGCCACAGGCAATAGTATCAGTGAATTTGTGCTGAATGTTTTACTGATGAATTATCTTGGCGTACCGCTGTTCTTTTCTCTTTCAAGTTTTTTGATCACCTACAGGCTGCTTACTGAAAAGCGAAGTACAGGCAAAGTGAGATTGTGGAATTTTTACAGAAATCGTATTCTGCGGATATGGCCTGCTTATTACATTATCGTAATACTTTGTTTTATCGTTTTACCATTGGCAGCAAATATTCTTCATTCCAAACCTCCTACCCTGCCCACGGTTTGGCCATTTTTATTGTTCTATGTAAACTTTTACATCGTTGAACACGGAGACCTTTTTACATTCGCACTTGTCATACTCTGGTCGATCTCTATTGAAGAGCAGTTCTACTTTGTGTGGGGAATAGCAATGAAATGGATCACGGGAAAAATGATCGGGATACTGATCCTGGCGCTTTTTATTTTCAGCATTGTTTTTAGTTATAATTATCTCCAGTCAAATCCATCAAACAAACTGGCCATACACAGCATATTTATTCTGCAGAATTTTTGTACTGGCGCCTGTGCTGCATTTTTATCTCTTAATACTATCTCCTTTTTAAGTTCGAAAAAAACAAGGAAAATAGTATTCACAGCTCCCTATTTTATTTTACCAGCCTGCTATCTCTTTACGAATGACTTTGTTTTGCTAAACATCATTAAGAGCATTTGTTACGGCATGATCATTTACGACCAAAGCCTAAATGAAAAGCCATTTTTTAATGCAGGAAGATCGGCCATCATCAATTACCTGGGAAAGATCTCTTACGGACTTTATTTGTATCACGCTATTGTAATTGTAATACTGCAAACTCAATTTCATTTTTTTGGATCTGCTACTAACCAGGGTGTTTGGCAAAACATATTGCAATCCCTGGCTGCATTGACTATTACAATTACTATATCGCATTTCAGTTACAAATACATCGAAGCAAAGTTTCTTGCTATGAAATCGCACTAATAAAAACGGGATGCTTGCGCATCCCGTCAAATCTTTTCAGATCTTTATCTTATCGCATCAAATACATTTTTCCATAACCTCCTTTGAAGTATTTATCGGTATTATCACCGTCGGCCCTGTACTTATCAAGCGATTTCCCATTCAGGTTAGTGATCACCCTGTAGAGGTAAACGCCATTCGCCAATTTAGAACCATACATATCTGTTCCATCCCATTTGAATTCGGTGATGTTATTACCAATATGCAGATCACCCAGTTCAACTTTCGTGATCTCCCTTACTATCTTACCTGTAATCGTCATGATCTGTATCCTGATATTCTGCGGCACTTCGCTACCTGTAATGGTGAATACAAATGCAGTTGAAGTAGTGAACGGATTGGGATAATTAAGCAGGTTGCTTATCATCGGTTTGTTGTTAACCGTAAATGTTACTTTATAACTAAAGTTACCGGCTTTATTACCTACTTCATCATGCCCGTCACTTACTACCAGTTCATACTCTCCATCAATCGGGAAGTTAGGAAGGAAATCTATTGTAGCTGTATTATTACCGCCATCAAGATTAGCCGGTGTAAAGTGCAGCGAATCGCCAAAGTAAAACCTTTTCAGTTCCTGCGAAGGATTACCATCTGCATCGGGGAAACGTACATATACTTTCAGCAGTGATGTATCTTTTAAGGCGATAAACCTGTTCTCATCTTTCAGCTTAATGAGGATATGAGGTTTTGCCGAAACAATATCCCTGTTCAGGATATGCACACCGTCAAAAGTAACATCCAGCAGCGGGCTTGTAAGATCAGGTTTTACATAAAAATCTTTATATACAAAGTTGTTGTAGAAATACTGCTCTGCCTGGTCATTATCAGGATTCACCATCACAAACAGTGTGTTTTTACCAGGATACTCACGGGTATCAATATCATATTTAATGGTGATCGTATCATTTGACACCAATGGCTTTGATCTTGGGAAATCAATAACGTGCGGTACATTATTCCTGTCTGTTATTACAAACTTTATTTTAAGACTGTCAAAAGCAATAGGGCTGATATTCTTAAATGCGAGTGCGAAATTGATATGCTCACCCTGCTCAACAGAATCTTTCATGCTAAACAGGATATTCGGAGCAACAGCGCCTTCAGGCATATAATCCGCATTGATCCTCCAGTAGTTCAACTGGTATGGCGTGGCAAACTTGCTGTCGTCATTATCCATCCTCAGTTTCACATAAGGATAAGTAGCAGCATCGATAAATGCCAAAGTGGTATCCGTGGCCGGGCGAACTTTTGCCATTAAGGCCTGTGTACCATCATTCTTTACCCCATATACTTCGATAACAGTAGTATCACCAATCGCAGCATCCAATGTTTTTCCTCTCCAGTGCAAATCATACCAGTTTTTCGCAGGCCCGAAAGCAGGAGATTCTATTACCCCGGTTTTGAATTTTGATGTAACAGGAATATTTGCCTCCACATTCTCCGATTCTACAGCTGCCATATATTGGCGAGGTGCATAGCTAGGTGTATTTTTCCTGAAGAAGAATACGAAAGGAAGATTCTTTGTAAAACTGTCAATTTTTGTAAACCCGATGTTCTTCAGTTTATGATATAAAGAATTACCGGAACCCAGTGTTGCTGTATCTGCTTTCCACTGGCTGATGAAGGTTGTATTGAAAGGCACCCATCCAAGATTAGTGATAGACACGTACATACCATCAGGGATACTGTCAATAAAATCCATTGCTTTTTTCCTGTAGTTAGGATCGTTATACGGGAATTCAAAGAATTTTCTTGGAACACCATCACACTCAGGAGGCCAGCTACCAAAGCGGCCACTCGTTGGCGTTACATTATAGTTTGTCCATGGCGTATAGGTAGTGCTGTCATAAACATAGAACTGTAATGAACCATACTTACAACCATATAATTCCATTTGTTCAAAGTCAAGTGTTACGGTGATCCTGTCAGAAAGCACATACGGGTACAGACCCGTTTTGATCTGCAGGTTCCTGCTAACTTCTGTATACCTGAACACACGGTCAGCATCAAGCCCGATCGTATTGCTATAAGTGCTATGCTTATGCTGGAAATAATGGGACTGATTAAACCCAGTGCTGCTGTTAGGCATATAAATAAATGAGAAAATATTCCAAACAGGTTCGCCGCCATTCAAAGGCACCATGGCTGTGCGCCAGTAATAAACAGTAGTGTCGGCATACGTAATATTATTTGGTGTAAACTGGATAACACCACCAATACCGCTGGTGGTATATTCCTTCATAAACGGCGAATTGAATTCTTCTGTAGTATCCACCTGCATACGGTATTGTCTTGTACCCATCAGCGGGTTAGCAGTGGAAGCTGTATACACAATGCCCGGCTGGTTCACAATTGAATAATTGTATGGCGATACCGGTCTTACCTCATCTTCCAGGATGTAAAATTCCCTTGTAATACTGTTATTCGTCTCACACAATTCATCTATCACATTATCGGCATCAACAACGATGGCGATCTTGTTAAGTCCTTTATCAGTAATCGGGTTAATAGGAATTGTGAACTGTAAAGAATCTGAATACTCAGGTGATTCTATTTTCTGGTCAAATATCACCTGTACTGAATCATTTGCAAGATGCCTGTTAACTACTACCCTGATTGAATCACCGGTTACTTTACCAAGATTATTGATCCTTATTTTAAGCTTAAAACTATTGTCTGCAACCGTAATAATAGAAGGATCCAGTTTTACCGATGGCTCTTCGATCGCAAAATCAGGTTTGCTGAAATGATTTAGTTTAATTGCCGGATCACCATGCAGGTTTATTTCTTCGAGGTGTATCCTTGTATAAAAATCAAGATTTACTGAGGGCACACTTCCCAATACCTGCAACACCCGCTGTACCTGTCTGCCGATAGAGCTGCCATACATTGTTTTTGAAATAGCAGTATACAATTGCAAATTATATGAATTAAGGAAAGGCGGGATACCCAAATGGGTAGAGCCAAGAAATCCAATGCTTCCTGTTCTGTCGGCCAGTACATATTTTTCGGAGATAGACAATCCTCCTGAGGTCCTTAATGGATCAAAGGTGAAAAAGTTACCGGCACTGCACCCACTTATATTAAAGAATGGATATTTACCACGGTTGTTAAATATTTCAGGACTTGTTAAGTTAAATGCCAGTGTATTGGCTGATGAGTGCCCGAAATAGCCGATCAAACCCACACCCTGCTGTATCATTTGCTGCAGCCGTTCTCCATTTGCCTGCTCTACCGCAGCAGATGAAGTTTTATTGAATCGCTCAACGTATGCCCCGTAGAGTGTATCCTGTATTATAGATGCATAGCTGTTAAGATAAGCTGTAAAATCCCTGTCCTCATCTGGTGTAGCACCGGCAACAACATGAATAACTCTTTTCATCCATTCCCTGTCCTGTATGCTGCAGCTTTGTGATGCCTGTACTCCTTCATACTCTATTACCTTATCCAGGTAATGTTTTATCTCGGTTCCATTGATAGCAGATATCCTGCCAATTGGGAAAAGCGGCACATTGGTTCCCGGCTCACAAGCCAATAATACATCAGATGCAGGCCAGCCGAATGTGGGTACCATTTCGATCTTCTTCATATCGGGGTTGGTCTCATTCTGCTTATATTCAATCGAAGTAACACCCCTGCCTATCAGCAGCGCATACTGCGGTGGTACAGAGAACTGCCTGTATGCAAACCGTAAAAAATCACGGATAGCTCCTGGATGCTGGGTGATACCAAAAGCAAACTGGTCATAGAGCTCATCTATATCAACCACTTTGGCAGTATATCCCCCCCCTGCTTCAGTAGACCTGTACTGGCGGTATTGATCAACATAATTATTTCCTGCACCATCATTATACAACACAGGATTGCTGATAATTAAATAATCACCCTGGTTACCTGTTTCATTAAAATTGACAAAGTTTCTCGGCGTAGCGCTTGTAATGGTAGTAATGTTGGCAGTTTCTTCACTTACAAGAATAAACTTTCTTACAGGATCAAGCGAAGCAGGTAATACAAATCTTACCTTGCCGGCCACGTTCAGGTCGCCTGCATAACGCTTACCATCATTGAGGCTGTACAATACTGGAACAGATGCTCCATTACTAAAATTATCGATCACCAGGTAATTCCCTGTTGTAGTTGGTTTTAATTCAAAATAAAAATTCTTCTGCGCATTAAAATTAAAAATAGCAGGATAAGTAACTGCAAGATTTGCCACCACGATCCTGTCAAAAGGATTGTTTGAATTATCAGCTACCGAAACCTGGAGATAATCTGTGCTTTGCAAAAGGTTTAATGGAAGATTGTTGAAAGTCCTCTTTAAGGTGTCAAAATAATTCACCGATATCGAATCAACAATATTATTAAAGAATTTGATCTTGATCTTTCTTGTATTTAATGCATTACCACCAGCAGCTATAGAAAGCGAAACACTATTGGCAGGGCCGGCAGTATATACATTCATTCCTGTAAAAGTCTGGTACAGGGCAAATGGGTCGCCGGCACCCACATCATAACTCGTCCACCCTTCACTGATATCATAAGAAGCAGAATATACCAACTCCCCTACCTGTACAGCATAACCACGATTGTATTGCTGTTTAAATGGTTTTGCCACCGTACGCATAAAATAATTCTCCTGCGGCAGGGTATTAAAAGCAACATCATTTGGTGAATTGGTATAACGCAGGTTACCTGCAAAAGGGTTTACTGTAAGAAAATAAGAAGCTGTATCTGTATGCAGGCTGAAGCTGTCACATAACTGGTAACCCGGTTTTAAATATAATTGTTTATCCGCTACACCGTCATTCGCCTTTCCCCAGAACTCAATATAATCACTTGCACTAAAAGGACCTGTTGCAACAGAAGTATATAATCTTACCTGCTCGCCATTGCGCCACAGCTGAAAATATTCTGCAGGCGTGTTGGTCAACCCAAGCGATGCAAGTAATGATTGATTGATACGGTACAAACCATTCTTCGCTACTTTAAACTTATAGTAAGTTTTGTTATAGTCGATCCAGCTGTTGTTAAGCTGTGCTTTGGCGGCTACAGTTACAAGGGTAAAAGCGATGATCAATAATTTTCTCATTGTAGATATTGTTGCCCCGTTATCCGCTAACGGGAGTGGTTAATGGTATTAGTCTTGTTTTTTTGCCAGGTTTATACTTAAAGAAAACACATGTGAGTACAGTGGATTGTCCTGGTTTGCCAGGTTGGAATAAGAATAATCAAGTCTTACATTCCCCAGCTTAAACCCTGCCCCAAGACTTGGTTGGTATATCCATACTTTCTTTTGGTTCAAAGTATCACCATCACTCAATGCTCTCTGAAAATTAGTAACACCACCTCTTACATAAAATACATTGCTGATATCAGCTTCCAGGCCTATGCTGGGGTCAGCACTTACAGCACTGCTGCTTAATACTGTGTTTCTTTTGCCATCAAAGGTTAAATTAAGATTGGCCTCTGCCAGTAATTTAATTTTTTCGCTGATAGTAAAATTGTATCCCCCACCCAACACCAGCCGGGGCGCTGTTAATTCAGATGATTTTACAGGGATCTCGTTATTGGTAAGATATAATACCTCTTTTTCCTTATCAGTAAAATGGAATGACCATGCATTGAACGTAGTGGTAATATCCTTTGCAACCGCACCAAATTGCCAGTTACCGCTTTTCATCTGAAAACCGGCATCGATACCAAAGCCCCCTTTCCAGCACAGTGGGATCCGAAGCTTGGAATTCACGTGACTTGAAGTCGCGGC
>JADMIO010854453.1_pt1 | contig 31363 bp, 26 predicted proteins | sample 8958161 | NCBI WGS metagenome assembly JADMIO01 (sample SAMN16585339, study PRJNA669376) | soil metagenome | isolation source: Crop rotation soil | place: USA: Cullars Rotation, Alabama | collected 2011 | reverse complement strand
GCGGTACAGTTTGAGGCCAAGAACATCTTTTCCTTCGAGACCGAGCACGCGATGGTCCGCCACATCACCGCCGGCGAGGTGCGGCAGGGGAATGAAACCAAGATGGAAGTAATCGCCCTGGCCGTGCAACAGAGTGATGTCGATGGATTTGTCGAGCAATTGCACCGTGCCGGCTGCGAGATCGATTCCCTGGATTTTGAGCCGTGTGCGCTCTATCGCACCGTCGAGCGCTACATTCGACGGCGCGAGGACGAATACGATGTCACCGTGCTGGTGGATGTGGGTGTGCGCGAATCGCGCGTCGTCATCGGCCGCGGACGCGACATCAGCTTTTTCAAGCCGGTTGAAATCGGATCGCAGCATTTCCGCGAGCAGGTGGCGCGCAAGCTTGGCATCCGCCAGGATGAGGCGCGACTCCTGCGTCGCCGCCAGATCGATGCGGCTTTGAACACCGCTCAGCCAGCGCAAATCGATCCAGTACGTCAAGCCGTTCAGGATGCGACGCGCAGTCTGATGGAAGACTTGGCCAAGGAAGTTTCGCTTTGCCTGCGCTATTACTCAGTCACCTTCCGCGGACAGCGGCCGAGCAAAGTGAGGCTGCTTGGCGGCGAAGCGGGCGATCCGCAGCTCCTGTCGATTATCTCCAGTACGCTGCCGATTCCCGTCGAGGTCGGCAAGCCGTTGTTCAGCGTCAATACCAGTCGCCTGCGGCAATCGGATCAACGTGGCCATCTCAATGAATGGGCGGTTGCATTCGGGCTGGGCCTGAAGAAGACGAATCACTATTTCGGCGCCAAGGATGGCAAGCACCGCGAGGCGCTGTTCCAGCAGTCCGCCGCTGCGGCGGGAAATGTCGAAGTCGTCGATCTTTCCAACGCGGTGAACGCACGAATGGAGGCGTCCAATGCGTGAGCTGGAATTCGTTCCCGCATGGTACGTGCAGACGCAAAAGCGCCGCCGCGCCGTTGTTTTTCAGGCATGGCTGCTCTTGTTCGTCATTGCTGGCCTGGCCGGCTGGACGGGTCTGGCTACGCGTAACGTACATGGCCGGCAACTCGAGCTGACAACGCTTCAGGATGAGCTGGATGCAACCCATGCCAAGCAAAAGATATTGACCGAGCAATCGAATAAGCGCCAGGAATTGCAGGACAGGGCACAGCTCGTCTCCTCGCTGGGATATCCCGTCGAAATGACCCGGCTATTCCAGACATTGGACACGCTGATGCCAAGACAGATCAGCCTCAAGGAGCTCGATTGCACAACAGAAGAGAAACAGGTGCAAAGCAGCAGCATCGCGGCAGTTCGCAGCGGCGAAAAACCGACGATTTCGCGAAAGCTGAAGATTCGCATTCAGGGCGTGGCGCCCAGCGACGTGGACGTGGCGAATTTCCTCAGCGGGCTCAACGGCATGCCCATTTTCGAGCAAGCCGCCATTACGCAGTCGCGCGACATTATCGATAACGGGCATATTCTTCGTTCGTTCGAAGTTGTCTTCTGGATGAACCTGGATCAGTAAGGTCAAACGTGGAAAAGGGACATGCGAAGCCTCAAAGGACAATCTGATTTTCTCCATCGCATGCAATGGACCATCGCGGCGGTGATGGTTCTGCTGGTGGGGGCATTCTACGTGCTGATCTATCGCCCGCAAACGCTGAAGCTGACCACGCTCCAGGGGCAGATCAAGCAGACACGCACCGAGCTGATCGATGCGCAGGCACAAACGACCATGCTCCCGTTGGTGGAAGCAGACGTCGAGCAGCTCAAGCTTCGTCTGGCCAAGTTCAAGACCCTGCCCAAGCGCGACGAGCTGGAAGTCTTTGTGAAGGACATTGCCCAGATCACGCAGCAGACGGCCTTGAAGAACCCGGTCATGACCAAGGGCGCCACCCGGACGATCGACAAGATCAATGAGATTCCAATCAACCTGAAATTTGAGGGTGATTTCGGCAACGCATTTACGTTTTTGCGCAATGCCGAGCGGATGCAGCGCCTGACGCGCGTGCCCAAGCTCAACATCCGGTCCAGCGATAATGCAGGTCAGATCAAAGCAGAACTGACGATGAACGTTTACTACATGGCGGATTAACCATGGCACAAGGCAATCTCGCACACGATCTGACCAAATCGCTCAAGGCCGATCCCAAGAAGACCGGCTCGCTGGCGGTGCTGATGCTTTTGCTGGCGGTCCTGGTGGGCCGACAGTTCATGGGCAAGAAGGGTGATCCATCCTCCGCCGGCGCCGCGACGGTCGGTAATAAGCTGGAAACTGCTGTTTCGTCAAAGGGTACTGCGAACGGGAAAACCGTCAGTCTGAATGTCGACGCCTTGAGCAAATGGTCCGAAACGGCGCTTGCACCGATAAGCCGTAATCTCTTTGCCGTCCGTATGGAGTATTTCCCCCTGGATAATTCTCGGACCTCGCAAAATGGGGCAAATGACGAGGCCTTCTGGTTCAGGTTGGAGAAGTCGATGTCTCTTCGAACCGATGAGAGACAACGGCGTGACAATCTGGTGGCCAGCTTCAAGGCAGACGCCGAGAAACTGAGTCTTCAGAGCACCATGCCGGGCGCCACTCCCCGGGCCATGATTAACGGGGAACTGGTGGGAGAAGGCGGCGTCGTTGCGAACTTCCGCGTGACCAAAATTGAGGCGCGGAGAGTCATCATCGAGCGAGAGGGCATCATGCTCGAGATTCAGATGAAGTGAAGAGGCACAGGGCGCTAACCAATCGCGCCCGGCTTCGGCGACGATGCCCAGGCAGGGTTTTAAGCAATGAAAAAGTGGATGAAAACAGCCGGGCTTCTTTTTATGGCCACGGCGTCCGTTTATAGCGATCGGGCGATTGCCGCAAAGCCGGGCAGCGCGGCAAATTCCTCGGATAAATCAGCCGGGACGCAAGTGAAACTGCTCGACGAAGTCGATCCGTTCGCTTCTCCTGGTCCTACAACTGAACCCGCCAACACCAACGAACCCAAAGTCCCCGTCGCGCCGGTTCAAATGAACCCGGACGGCACCTTCAGCCTGAACATCACCGCCGACGCCGACGTGGTTGAACAGCTCCGCGTGATCGGCTTCCAGGCGCAGGAAAGCATCATTCCCAGCAAGGAAGTCCACGGCAAGCTGCCGGCGATGGACCTGTACAACGTCACCGTGCACGAAGCGCTCGATGCGCTGCTGCATGCCAACGGCTACGCGTGGCGCGAGAAAGGCAAGTTCATCTACGTCTACAGCGCCAAGGAGATCGAGCAGCTTGAGAAAGAGGCTCGACAGACTCAGACCGCGGTCTTCCGTCTCTCGTACACGACCGCGGCCGACGCGAAAGTGATGATTACGCCGGTCCTGAGCAAGGACGGCGGCGAAATTGCCATTACCCCTGCGGCCAAGAGCGGCATTTCCACCGGCGTCGGCGACGTGGGTGGCGATAACCATGCCAACGAAGACATGCTGGTTGTCACCGACTATCCAGAAAACCTGGAACGCGTCCGCCAGATCCTCAAGGAAATCGATCGCCGCCCGCAGCAGATTTTGATCGAAGCGACGATTCTCAGCGCGCAGTTGAGTGAAGACAATGCCCTGGGTGTAGACTTCAACGTCGTCGGCGGAGTTGACTTCGCCAACGTCACCCAGAGCATCGCTGGCATCGCGCCGGCGTTTGGCGTGGGTTCGACCACCGTTGACGGCAATGCTCACAGCGTTGGCACCGGCAACAGCTTCAGCAGCCCGATCAAGGACGGCCTGAAGGTTGGCGTGGTCACCAATAACGTCTCGGTATTCCTCTCAGCCCTTGAAGGCGTGACGGATACGACCGTGCTGGCCAATCCGAAGATTCTCTCGCTCAACAAGCAGAAGGGCGAAGTGATCGTCGGTAAGGAAACTGGCTATAAGACAACGACTCAGACTGAAACCACCACGACCGAAACGATCGAATTCCTCAAGACCGGTACGCGGCTGATTTTCCGCCCCTACATCGGCGATGACGGATACATCCGCATGGAAGTACACCCCGAAGACTCCAGCGGTGGCTTGCAGACGGCCGACAACCTGCCATTTAAGTTCACGACCGAAGTCACCACCAACGTCATGGTGAAGGACGGCCGCACGATCGTGATTGGTGGTCTGTTCCGCGAGGAAACGACCAGCACCAAGTCGCAGATCCCCGTTGCGGGCAATCTGCCGATCGTTGGGCCTCTGTTCCGCAACCAGGCCGACCATACGGGTCGCGAAGAAGTGATCATTCTGCTTACGCCACACATCGTGAAGGATGAAGTGGAATATGCAGAGATCTCCGAGCAGGCGATGAAGGATGCGAACAAGATTCGCGCCGGCCTGCGCAAGGGCCTGATGTTCTGGGGCCGCGAGCGCCTGTCGGAAATGAACTACGAGATCGCCACCTCGGAAATGAGCAAGAGCCATCCCGATCGCAAACGCGCGATCTGGCACCTGGATGCGGCGATCAATCTGAATCCAAAGTTCCTGGAAGCGATCAAGCTGAAACAGGACCTGACCGGCGAGGAGATCTCCTCGGTCACCAACGGGCCGATGCATGACTTTATGGGCAATGCGATCCTGAAAGATCGCGCGCCGGCGACCCGTCCATCCGTTGAGGCGACTCCTGCTCCCGCAACGCAGCCGACGGTTGCCGCCGCGGCGCCTGCGAGCCAGCCCGCCGTTGTGGCTGCGGTACCGGAGCAGGCTCCGACGAGCCAGCCCGCGATCGTTGAGGTCGCGATGGCTCCGACGACTGCGCCTTCAACGCAGCCCGTCGCTGAGGCTGATGCTCAGCCCCAGGACTGGAACCAGGAAGAAGCCTGGGACCAGGACGCGGACTATGTTGCGGCCGCCGATGACCACAAGGATGCGGCAACCAGCGATGTCACCGTGACGGTCACCGAGCTTCCCAGCGAGGAAGTGGTCGGTGCCGATGCTCCGACCGGTTTGAATAAGTGATCTTTGCAGTAGGAAGTGGGAGCGTCGAAAGGGATGCGTATGAAACTCAAAGCCCTTGTCATTACTCTGGCGATCGCTGCACTGGCCGGATGTGCATCAAACGGCAAAAAGCCGCTGACACAGAAGGAAGCAGCTGTACAGCAGTGGAACCAGGCCCGCGCCGCGGTCCTGGCTTCACTGGCCAAGAGTCAATTTGAGGCCGGTCACCTCGATAAGAGTGCCCAGACGACCGGCGAGGCGCTTCGGCTGGAGCCGAACAATGCCTCGCTGCACGTGATGAACGCGCGGATTCTGGTTGAGCAGGGACAGCTCGAGCAGGCCGACGCGGAATTGACTCTGGCGCGTCAGTTCGACCCCAAGAACGCCGAAGCAGATTACTACAGCGGCATCGTGTATCAGCGCTGGCAGAAGCCGCAGCAGGCATTTGAGGCGTACAGCCGCGCCTCTGAGAAACAACCCAACGAACTCCAATACATCCTGGCCAAGGCTGAAACGCTCGTCGCCATGGGTAAGGCCGTCGATGCCCTGGCTCTGCTGAAATCGCAGGATCAGCGTTTCGAGCACAATCCGGTTTTACATCACATGATCGGTCAATTGCAGGTCGATCAGGGCCAGTATGCCGAAGCGGTCGAATCGCTGCGTCAGGCCAGCGTGCTGGCGCCCGATGATCTTGGCGTTCGCGAGCATCTGGCGATGGCCTATCTGTACAACAAGCAGCCGCGCGAGGCGACCGATATCTTCGCGCGACTCTTGAAAGAGGATTCGCAAGCCAGGCGTCCAGAGCTGTGGATTGCTCTGGGGCAGTGCCAGCTGCAAACCAATCGCGTTTCTGACGCACGCAACAGTTTTGACAAAGCCACGCAGCTCGATGCGTCGTCCGCCGTTGCCTGGCGAAATCTGGCCAAGGCAACGCTGGAGCTGGGCGATACCCGCCGGGCCGAGATCGTGCTGCGCAAGGCGATGGCGATTCAGTCCGAGAATGCCGAATGCCATCTGATGCTCGGTTATATCCGTCTCCGCCAGGAACGGCTGAGCGATGCACTGGTGGAATTCCAGAGCGCTTCACTGCTCGATCGCAACGATACGCTGAGCCTGTGCATGATCGGGCATGTGTTGGAAAAACAAGGCAAGCAGAGTGAGGCGATGAAGTATTACGCGCGGGCGCTGAAGATCGAGCCGAACGACAAACTGGCGACGAAGCTCATGGCGTCGGTCGGAACAGACGAACAATAGAGAGTGGGTCGAGGAGTCTTCCGGTGGGTGAGAAAAATGCTGTCAGGAGCAGGAGCGTCATTTGCGTCGTGGGACATTTTTATCAATTCTCTCGGTTCTGCTGTTGGCAGGAGGAATAGCTTGCTTTGTCCAGAAGGCACGCATCACTGGCGGGCCTGCTGATTCCGATACCTCCATTTATTGCGGCGCTACATTCCTGCTTCTGGCGGCGGCCAGCGCGACGTTTGCCCTGGCCATCATCCGCAACGGTTGCCGGCGGCTCGAGGCACAGCTTCAGCAGCTGAATCAACGCGGCAAATTCAACAATGTCGAAGCGCCGGATCGCCAGTTGCACAAGCTGGTTCGGGCATTGAATGACCTACTCGACAATGCCCAGCATTCCGTCACCGATGCGGCCATGAGCGTAAAGGAGATGGAAATCCAGCTGAAAGTCGCCACGGCTCAGCGTCAACACGCCCAGGCGATCATCTTCAGCATTTCTGATGCGGTGCTGGTGACCGATTCCTTCGACGATCTTGTGCTGGCCAACGACGCGGCCGCTCGGACCTTCGGCTTCCAGCTTGATAACAATGTTCGCAAGCCGATTGATTCGATCATTACCGATGAAACGATGGCTCAGGTGATTCGTGAAATGCGCGCCAGCGGCAGCACACACGGCCGGCGAATCGTCGAGCACCAGATCAAGGGCGCCGGCCAGCCCAAGACCTACAAAGTCACGCTTTCCTGCGTCTCCGATCGTGCTGATGAGCCCGCAGGCGTAGTTACTGTTCTCCACGACATGACCAAGGAGAAGGAAGTCGCGGAGATGAAGAATGACTTCGTCTCCAACGTCAGCCACGAGCTGCGCACGCCGCTGGCGAGCATTAAAGCGTATGTCGAAATGCTCATCGATGGCGAGGCGGACGACGAAAAGACCAAGAGCGAGTTCTACGAAGTCATCCAGGGCGAAGCCAATCGCCTGGGCCGATTGATCGACAACATTCTCAACATCAGCCGCATCGAATCAGGATTGGTGAAAGTCAACAAGCAGCCGCAAAGCCTGATGGTGATCCTTAAGGAAGCACTCGAAGTCATCACCCCACAGGCGAAGATGAAACAGATCAATCTGGTGGAGCAGCTGACCCCCGCGTTTTATCAGACGCAGGCCGATCGAGACATGCTGTATCAAGCTGTGCTGAATTTGCTGAGCAATGCCGTGAAGTACACGCCCGAGGGCGGTTCGATAACCGTGCAGACGGTCGTCGATGAGGCCAAGAAAAAGGTTATCACACGAATTAGTGATACTGGCGTGGGGATTCCGCCCAAGGACCTGCCTTTTGTGTTCGATAAGTTCTATAGAGTCGAACAGAACAACCGCATGGCCAAGGGAACAGGCCTGGGGCTGTCGCTGGTGAAGCACATTATTGAAACGGTTCACCAGGGCCGGTTGTTTCTCGAAAGCCAGGTCGGCAAGGGCAGCACATTCGGCTTTGAATTGGATTTGACCGAATAGGAGATTTTGGATTTTGGATTGAAATTAAATCCAAAATCAAAAATCCAAAATGGGAAGAAAATGAGTAGTGCAAACAAGACAATCCTTGTAGCAGATGATGAATCGCACATCCTGCATGTCGTTTCGCTGAAGCTGAGAAATGCGGGCTTCACGGTTGTTACCGCGCGCGACGGGCAGGAAGCATTGGATCTGGCGCAGCAGCAGAAGCCGGATCTATTGATCACCGACTATCACATGCCGCAGCTTTCGGGCATTGAGCTTTGCCAGAAGCTCAAGCAGGACCCCAGCACCAGTTCGATCCCCGCGATCATGCTTACGGCACGCGGGTATCACCTGGAACCGGCGGACACCGAGAAGAGCGGCATACTCCGGATGCTAAGCAAACCGTTCAGCCCGCGCTTGTTGCTGGCTACGGTGAATGAAGTGCTTGCCGACGCGGCGTAGTGCGTACGCCGGTCTGATAAGCACGGTGGGAACTTTGGGGGAGAGGTCATGAATACGGCGAAGAGCCAAAATCAGGCTCCCGGCGACGCCGCACCCGCGGTGATGCCGGTGGCATTGGACCGCCTGGCGGCGCGTTTCCGCCCCAGCGGACTGTTTCTCCTCGCGCTCAATTCCGACGGGACGATCGCCCATCACGATTCACAGGCCGAGGATTTTTTCCAGCGCTATGTTCTGCCCATGCTCCAGTGGCGCGAAAAGGACAATGCCGATTCCGATCTGAATCTGTCGACCATTACTGAGACATCAAATATCGCGGTGTGGGATTTTGTCCCCGGCGTGACGATGGCGGCGTTCGCCGAATCACCGAAGAATTCCGGCGGGGCGATCATAGTTCTCGCCGGTAAGTCACCAGCGTTTTCGCTCACTGAAACGATCTCCGCTGCCTGCTCGCGTTTGGGCATCGATGGCAATTGGCTCAACACCAAGGCCGAAGCACTGCCAGCCTATGACCAGCAGGCGATTCAGCGCCAGGCCAAGCTTCTGCTGGGTATGGTGCGCGACCAGATGCGCGTCGCCAGTCTGGAACAGGAAGTGGAATCGCTTTCCGGTCAGCTTACCAACACCTACGAAGAATTGAGCCTGATCTACCAGCTTAGCAGCGGCATGCGGGTCAATCGCAAGCCGAGGGAATTCTTCAAGCAGGCCTGCCTTGATCTGATGAACCTGATCGATGTGCGGGGCATGGGCATCACGCTGCGTATCGACAATGGACCGCCCGAACCGCCGGTGCTGTATGGCTCACTGAGCCTGCCGCCGGGCATGGTCAATCGGCTGGCTAATGAATTGATCGAGCTGTTCCACGAGCGGCAAAGCCCACTGTTGATCAATCACGTCAGCCGGGACAAGGATTTCAAGTGGCTGGGACAATACGCCCATCAGTTGCTGGCTGTACCGCTGGTTCGTCATGAGCAGGTGCTGGGCTGCCTGTTTGGCCTGGACAAGATCGGCAACGAATTTGATTCGGTGGACAGCAAGCTGCTGAATTCGATCGCCAACGAGTCGGCGATCTATCTCGAAAACTCGATGTTGTACGAGGATGCGAGGGGACTGCTGATGGGATTGTTGCACAGTCTGGTGAGCGCGGTTGACGCCAAGGATGAATACACCTGCGGCCATAGCGAGCGTGTCGCGCTGATGAGCCGGCTGCTGGCGCAGCAGGCCAAGCTCGGCGAGCATTTCGTCGATCGCGTTTACATGGCGGGCCTACTTCACGACGTGGGCAAGATCGGGGTGCCCGAAGCCGTCCTGCAAAAGACTGGCCGGCTGACGGCTGAGGAATTTGCTCAGATCAAGAAACACCCGGAAATTGGCGCGCGAATTTTGCGTGACATCAAGCAGATCGAGGACATCGTTCCCGGCGTACTGCATCACCATGAGCGTTATGACGGCAAGGGATATCCCGCGGGTCTGGCGGGCGAAAATATTCCGCTAATGGGGCGATTGATTTGCGTGGCAGACTGCTTCGACGCGATGACGTCCAGCCGCACCTATCGCAAGGCGCTTCCGCTGGAAGCCGCCATGGCGGAGATGCGGCGCTGCTCGGGTACGCAATTTGACCCGGTGCTGACCGATGCGTTCCTCTCGATTGGGGCAGAGCGCATTCGGGAAGTCATCACCGATCACAAGCATCAGATTCGTCAGTTGATCGAAATGCAGCAGGCGTTGCGGGCGGCGTAGGAGCGGAAACATGGCTCTTAAATGCGATGACTATGGTCAGGTTTGCGTGCTGGGCATCGACGGCGATTTCGCCGCCGCCGAGGTTCCCGCCGCCAAAAAGGCATTCGAAGAGCGCATGGATCAGAAGAATATTGTCGATTTCGTCATCGATTTCGAAAAGACGGGTTTCATCGATTCCGAAGGTCTGGAACTGCTCCTGGCCATGAAGAAGAAATGCGAAGAGATGTTTGGCCAGTTCAAGCTGGCGGCGCTGGATGACAATCTGAAGAAAATTCTGGAGATCACTCGGCTTGAAGCGCGCTTTGAGTGCCATGCCGACATCACCCTGGCGCTGAAAACGATGAGATAGGAATGATCGCAACGGCGACGAAAAAACCTCTGGGGCAGATGCTCATTGACAAGGGCTTGCTTAAGCCTGAGCAGTTGCAGCGCGCCCTGGACGAGCAGAAACGCAGCAACAATCAAAAGCTCCTCGGTGAAGTCATTGTCGAATTGCGCTTCTGTACCGAGGATCAGGTCACCGAATGCCTGGCGCAATCCTACGGTGTACCGTACGCGCGCATCAGCCCGCGCGTGTGCGATCCCAAGGTAATCGGCATCGTCCCCAAGGAATTCCTGGAAAAGCATTTTGTGCTTCCGCTGTTCCTGGTGGAAGGCGTTCTCACTGTCGCGGTTTCCGAGCCAACGAATGTCTTCCTGGCCGAAGAAATCGAGCGCGTCAGCGGCTATCAGGCGCAGCTTGTTGCCGCCACCGAACGCGACATCAAAGCGACACTCCAGACGTATTTGCCGAATGACAAGGTCTTTGTCATCGATGAGATCATTGAAGATGTTCAGCCCGAGGAATTCGCACTGATCGAGGCTGCCAAAGTTGAGGATATCGCGAATCTTGAGGTGATGGCGGGCGATTCGCCGGTCATCAAGCTGGTCAATTACTGCATTTTCAACGCGGTCAAAGAGGGCGCCAGCGATATTCACATCGAGCCGGGCGACAATATTCTGCGCGTTCGCTACCGCATCGACGGCCGCCTGACCGAGCGCCTGCGTCCGCCATTCCAGATGCATGCCGCGGTCGCGTCGCGCATCAAGATCATGGCTGGGCTGGATATTTCCGAGCGACGGCTGCCGCAGGACGGCGGCATCCACGTGATGATGGATAAGCGACCCGTCGATCTGCGCGTCAGTACCATGCCGGGCAAGCACGGCGAAAAAGTCGTGATTCGCGTGATCGACAACGACAAGGCATCGGTCAATCTCGAAAAGGTCGGTTTCGGATACGAAGCCCTCAAACAGTGGCGGCGGCTGATCAGTCTGCCCAACGGAATCGTGCTGGTGACTGGTCCAACCGGCAGCGGTAAAAGCACGACACTCTATGCCAGCCTCCAGGAATTGAATCGGGACGATGTGAACATCTGCACGATCGAAGATCCCGTCGAGTACAATGTTTCGGGCATCAATCAGTTCCAGGTGAATGAAAAAGCGGGTTTCACGTTTGCGACAGCGTTGCGATCGCTGCTGCGACAGGATCCGGACATCCTGATGGTCGGCGAAATTCGCGATGGCGAGACGGCGCGGCTCGCGACGCAGGCGGCGCTGACGGGCCACCTGGTTTTGAGCACGCTGCACACCAACGACTCACCCTCATCAATTACGCGACTTTATAACCTGGGCATCGAGCCGTATCTGGTCGGCGCCACGGTCGCCGGCGTTCTGGCGCAACGCCTGGTGCGCAAACTCTGCCAAAGCTGTAAGGAATCATACGAGCCATCGATCAATGAGAAACGGCTGCTGGAGAAGATGTCCACCACGCCGGTGGAGTCGATCTTCCGCGCTAAGGGGTGCTCGCGCTGCCGTAATCTCGGGTACACCGGCCGAATTGGTATTTATGAATTGTTTGTGCCCGATGATCAGTGCGTTGAGCTCATCAATAACGGCGCGACGCTCAATGGCCTGCGCACCATGGCCACAAAAATTGGAATGGCCACGCTGCGCGAGGACGGCATCGACAAGGTAAAGGCGGGCATTACCACGCTGGAAGAGATCTATCGCGTCACAGCTTAGATGAATCATGCAGACATTTGCCTATACAGCTCGGGAAGAGAACGGCGCTCCGGTCAACGGCTCAATGCAGGCCGATTCGATTGCAGAAGTGACGCAGCAGCTCCGCGCCCAGGGAAAATATCCCATTTCCGTCAAGCCGATGGATGAGCGCGCCGTCGCGGCCACGGAAATCGGCCGGCATGGAATCAAGATTCCTCGGAAGGATGTCGTGCAGTTCACACACCAGCTTGCGATCATGGTGGAAACCGGTGTGACTCTCAGCGAAGCCCTGGACTGCATTGCCGAGCAGACGGTCAAGCCGCAGATGAAAGCGCTGCTCGAAGACCTGGGCAAGCATGTACAGAGCGGCACGGACTTCAGCAGCGCACTGGCGCGGCATCCGCGCAGTTTTCCCCGCATTTTCGTCGCACTAATCAAAGCCGCGGAAAAAAGCGGCATGCTTTCCAAGCTTCTGCATCGCGCCGCACATTACCTGCGCGACGAACAGGAAACCGTTCGCAGGGTGCGCGGGGCGTTGACTTATCCGGCGATCATGTTCAGTTTTGCATTGCTCACGACCGTGTTTCTGCTGGTTTTCGTGCTGCCTCGCTTCACGAATATTTACGCGAGCAAAGGCGCGGCCTTGCCGGTGCCGACGCGCGTTCTGATGACCCTCAGCTCGTTTCTCGTCGGGAACTGGATGATGATCCTGCTCAGCCTGGGTGTGGCGCTGTGTGCGGGATATTTCTATCTCAGCACCACCAGCGGTACGCGGTTATGGCATTGGATTCAGCTTCGCACTCCATTGCTTGGGTCGCTTTTCCGCAAGCTGCACCTCTCGCGCGGCCTGCGCATGATCGGGACCATGGCGGGGTCGGGTGTGAATCTGGTCGATTGCGTCGCGACCGCCCACGACCTTTGCCCCAACACCTATTTCCGGGAACTGTGGGACAATGTCAGTCGGCAGATTCAAACCGGTAAACAAATGTCCGAGCCGCTGGCTAACAGCAATCTCGTTCCGCGCTCGTTTGCCCAGATGATTCACAGCGGAGAAAAGGGCGGCAAGCTCGCGCACGTCACCGAGCAGGTCGCCACGTTTGCTGAAGAAGAGCTAAAGGAAACCATTACCGAGCTGACGCGCTACATTGAGCCCGCAATGATTGTCGTCATGGGTGTGATCATCGGCGGTGTGTCGCTGGCTTTGCTGCTGCCGATCTTCACCATCAGCAAGGTGATGACCCACTGACCGGGCTTCCCCGCCTTATTAAATGGCCTTGGCGCGATAATACGTGACATCCCGCAAATCCCTGTAAAACCGCCTTTTATCGGAATATTCCCCTCTACAATTCGGTTGTCCAATCGGCTGGAATGGTCGTATTATTCCTCTGCGCGGACGCAGGAGAGGAGTTGTAAATGCTGGCCAGGAGAAAGTGCGCCACCTGGGTGCTGGCGGCAGCCGCATCTGTGGGAGGGGTAAGTTCCGCGCACGCGCAAGCGACCAAGCCGGAAGGTCTCTCCCTCCCAACCAGCACGACCAATGGCGCCATCCTGCCGGGGGTCGAGTTATTGCCGCAGCCAGTCACGATCAATTCCCATCTTCAACTTCTGGCGCGGGCAACCGATCCAAACGTGCTCAAAGCTTTCACGGCGACATTCAACGTCAACGCCGCCGACACGACCAACGCGGATGTAATCCAGGCGCCGCCATATAACCTGGATGGCTCAGGCTTGCGCATCGGCGTATTCGATCCAGGCGGATACGTGCTGGATACCCATCAGGAACTGACAGGTCGAGTGGAATTTGGCGATTTTGACGGCTCATTCTACAGCAGCCACGCGACTCATGTCGCCGGCACGATCGCTGCGACGGGTGTATACGCCCCGGCCAAGGGAATGGCGCCGCAAGTGCAGATTCGCACCTATACCTCGGAGCTTGACACCATCAAAATGGCGCAGGATGCCAACGATCTGGTGGAGACCAACCACTCTTACGGATTTCTCCGCGGCTGGACCGTGCTGAACTGGACCATCGACGAATTCAAGCCGGAGCGCACGTGGGTCGCTGACCGCAGCCAGTATGTCACCGAAGACCCGTGGTTCGGCAAATATGATAATTTTGCCCGTGAACTGGATACCGTGCTGCACGACAATCCGCGGCTGCTGAGCGTCTGGTCGGCGGGAAATGATCGGAGTGACAGCGGCGAAGCCTTTTCACAATACACTCCATATGGTTCAGATACCTATGTGTCGTATCTCTCCTTCGGACCCGATGGGCCGGGATGGTATCGCATTTCGACGGATGCCTTGAGCCTGCCTGCTCCCGATGGCAATGCCGGCACCGGATATGATTCGCTGCCGCAACAGCAGGTTTCCAAGAACAATCTGGTCGTGGGGGCGATTAATCAGATCAACGATGAAGGCCCGACACGGACCGGCACGATGACGCCATTTTCCGCCTGGGGACCGACCGATGATGGGCGACTTAAGCCCGACGTGGTGGCTGACGGTGTGAATGTCACCTCGTCCATCGCGATTGCAAACGATGCCTATGCGACCGCCAGCGGGACGTCGATGGCGGCGCCGAATGTAACCGGCACGATGGCTTTGGTTATTCAACACCTGATGCAGGTGCGCCATACCAGCCAGTATCCACTGTCGGCGACCAGTAAAGCGATAGCGATTCATACCGCACATGATGTTCTGAACCCCGGGCCGGATTATCAATCCGGGTATGGCGTACTGGACGGTGAGGCCGCGGTGAAGTTCATCGATGGCACGACCGTCGGCAGCAACACATCCGACCACATCATCGAGAGTACATATGCAGGCACAGCCTTCACCCAGCAATTCAGCGCCATTGGCGGGGAGGTCAAAGCCACACTGGTTTGGAACGACGTTCCACACGCCGATTCCGAGCAAGACCTTGATAATCCATCACTTATGCTCGTGAACGATCTGGACATCTGGATCACCGATGAACTGAATCACGTATTTCATCCATGGACGCTCGATCCGGCAAACCCCGACGGGTTTGCGATTCGAACGGAGCGTAATTTCCGTGACAATGTCGAGCAGATCCTGATCGACAATTTCCCCACTGGAAGCATCTTTACCGTCCATATCGACCTTAACGGCGAGCTAACGGGGCTATCACAGGATTGGAGCCTTTTGCTCAGTGGCGGGGTGCTTATTCCTGAGCCGAATTTCCTTGCGTTGGCGGCAGGGGCAGTTATAGTAATGTCTCACAGGCGCAGGGCGAAACGAAAATATGTGAGTCTCGAGCTCTCGGAGGGGTGAATCCGCCGCAGCCAGAAACAGGCGCGAGGCTTCGCCCCCTTTTTTATGCGCTTTTGAAAGCCCCTTCCTTTACGTACTACGTCTTTTCCGTTTGCGGGTTCTTGGAATGAATTCATCGACAAGCTGCTCGGCAAGCTTGCGCGCGATCCGCGCGGCATCGTTGCGGTGATGAACCTGTCGCACGATTAGCGTCCCTTCAATCAACAGGGCAAAGGCGTCGGCAAATTGGTCGGGCGCCTTCGCGCCGGCGGAACGCGCCAATTCGCAATATTGATCGCGCGCCTGGACCTTGTGCGCCGCAGCGGCCTGATGGGCGGGGTCATGGGGGTTGGGAAATTCCGCCGCGGCGTTGATGAACATGCATCCGCCGAACGATGGATCGTTAAACCAGACGTCCAGGACGTCCAGAAACGCCAGCAGCTGCGCCCGCGGATCATCGCCGGCCATTTTTTGCACGGCCCGGCTCCACGCTCCATTTTCCCACTCATCGCGCTGCTTGAGCGCCGCGACCACCAGCTCATCCTTGCTTTCGAAATGTTTGTAGAACGCGGTCTTGGTGACGCCGGCTTCGCTGAGCACACGATCGAGCCCGATCGCGTTGAATCCATGCTGGTAAAACAGATCGATGGCCTTTGCCACCAGGCGCTCCCGTCCGCGCCGCGCCGGCGCCGGAAGGCCAAACAATTCCGCGGCGCTTTTGAATTGCGTCATCTGCATAGGTCAATCCAAAGGTGTACCACGAGTCAACCCAGGGTGCACTTTGAGTCAACTGTTTCATGAACATCCACGTCATATGGTTGCTCATGCATGGCCAGGCAACAGTGAAATCGCACGGAGCGATTTCCAAATAGAGTCGTCTTACTGGGAAAGGAAATTACCATGATTGCCACACAAAAGAACCTGAACGGAATCGATACTCAACTTATTCACGATCTGGCGAGCCAGGTGTCGTCAGACTCCCGCAAGGGCATCGCCAAGTTTGCGGTAACGACCGCCTGGAAGGGCGGCACGCGGACCGAAACCATCGTCGATGGCTGGTCGCTGGGCTCAAAACAGTTTGCCAAGTCGATGCGCATCGCTACGGATGAGCCGACCGAACTGGGAGGCGCGAATACTGCCGCCAACCCGCAGGAATGCCTTATGGCAGCGTTTAACGCCTGCATGATGGTGGGATACGTCGCCAATGCCTCGTTGAAGGGAATCGAGCTCGAATCGGTTGAGATCGAAACCAAAGGCCAGCTTGATCTGCGCGGGTTCCTGGGCCTGGATAACACCGTCAAGCCCGGCTACGACACGCTGCATTACACGGTCCGCATCAAGGGCGCCGGCACGACTGAGCAATTCCAGGAGATTCACGAGATCGTTTCCAAGACTTCGCCGAATCGATGGAACATCGCCAACTCGATCCGCCTGACATCCGACCTGGTGGTGGAATAGCCCCGGCTCCATGAAACAAAGAGGCGGCGTGGTCGCATCCAAACGGCCACGCCGCTCTTTGTGGAAGACGCCTCTTTCAATTTACTTGCGGTCCGGGCTTTCCATCGGCGTCAGGCTCAGTTCAAGCAGCTCCGTTCGCCGAACGACTTTGAGCTTGCACGCAATGCCGACGCGCTGTTCGGTCAGATGCCGCTGGAGATCGTCGATGGTTTCAATCATGTGCTCGTCGAGCCCGATGATTAGATCGCCTTCGACTAATCCGGCCTTCTGCGCCGGTCCATCCGGCTCGACGTTCAGCACCAGCACGGCATTTTCGCTGGACAGCTTGTAATAGCGCACGATCTTGCGAAGGATCGGCACATTCTGTCCGCCCATGCCGATGTAGCTGCGCTTGATTCGACCATCGCGAATGAGCCGGGCCGCAACCCACTTGGCCGTGTTGATCGGAATGGCAAAGCAGATTCCCTGAGCCACGGCGATAATTGCGGTGTTCACGCCGATCACCTCGCCGGCGCTATTCACCAATGGTCCACCAGAGTTCCCAGGATTCAGCGCCGCGTCGGTCTGAATGACGTTGTCGATCAATCGACCGGACTGGGCTCGGAACGAGCGGGCCGTCGCGCTGATCACGCCGGCGGTCACGGTCGTCTGAAAGCCCAATGGATTGCCGATCGCGATTGCGACCTGCCCAACCACCAGGGCCGATGAATCCCCCAGCAATGCGGGCTGGAAATCGTTCCCGTCATCAACACGGATGACGGCCAGATCGGTCTCCGGATCATCGCCGATCAATCGCGCCCGGTAACGCGAACCGTCGGCCAGCATGACTTCAATATGATCCGCATCATGTACAACGTGGCTGTTGGTGAGGATGAATCCATCGGGCGTAAAGACAAACCCCGACCCGCCGCCGCGGGCTTCGTGCTTGCCCCGAGGGGTCTGCATTTCCTTGCGGATTTCGATATTGACCACCGAGGGGCTGACCAGCCTCACGACGCGCGAGACCGTACGGGAATAGGCGTCCAAAAGCTGCTCGTCACCATGCGATGCAACCGGCGTCGCGGCGGCGATGGGCGATTCTGCTTCATCAATGATTTGTTGTATTCGATTCATGGCAACCTTCACATCCTTCGCTTAATTGTAGGCTCCTTGGTCAACACCACCGCTGTGGGCCGGTATTGCCGTGCAGGAGAACCATTTCTATGAGAATTACGACGCTTTGCACCGCCATGTTTCTTTTGGGTTTTTCGACCCTGTCCCGGGCTCAGCCCACGACCCGTCCAACCACGCTTCCTTCGAAGGTGTTCAACTTCAACGACCTTGTGAAAGAAACCACGCAGGTCGGCGAACGACGCCAGGTCACACGCATTGGCACGGCCACTCTGGACGAACTGGAGATGCACATCACGACGGTCAACCCCGGCAATTGGGCCCACCCGCCGCATCGTCATCCGCACGAGGAAATCATCCTGATCAGGGAAGGCACGATGGAAGCGATGATCAACGACAAGACCTACCCCATGCCGACTGGCTCGATCCTGTTCATTGCGCCCAATGACTTGCACGGAGTGCACAATATCGGCACTGTTCCCGCGACGTATTTCGTGATCACGTACAAGACGCCTAAGACGGGCAAAGAGTGATCCTTTGTCACAACGGCCTGGATTTCATAGACTATTCAAGCCGGTCGCACTCATCTAAGAAGCAAGGAGAATCGCATGCGTCGCTCCATCACCCTGATATCGCTTGCCGCGGTTGGATTACTGACGGCGCTGGTTGTTGCTGCGGATACCGCCAAATCGGAGGATAAATCTGTGCCCGATGTATTGAAGTTCAACATGAAATCGCTGGCGGGGGAGGACGTAGATCTGGCCAAGTATCAGGGGAAGGTCATTCTCATGATCAACGTCGCCAGTCATTGTGGATTCACGCCGCAGTATGAAGATCTGGAGGCCATCTATAAGAAGTACCAGGACAAGGGATTTGTGATCCTCGGTTTCCCCGCCAACAATTTCGGCGAACAGGAGCTGGGTACCGATGCGGAGATCGCGCAGTTCTGCAAAGCCAACTATGGCGTAACCTTCCCGATGTTCTCCAAGATTTCTGTACTCGATCCGGATAAAGCGCCGCTCTACAAGTATCTGACTGCCCAATCACAAACGACCACCAAGGAAACCGGCGAAGTGAAATGGAACTTTGAGAAATTCCTGATCGGCAAGGACGGCAAAATCGTCGGACGATATCGCTCAGCTACTAAGCCAACCGATCCGAAGTTCATTACTGCCCTTGAAACTGAACTGGCGAAGTAAAACCAATTACAATCGGTCGCGGAGGCAACAGAGTATGAACAAGACCTTCGCAGTGTCCCTGGCGGTGTGCATTGCGTTACAGTGGGTGGATTTAGCCCCGGCTCAGAATACCGGGGTGATCACCGCTACGCGGGGGACCTTTCCCAATCTTGTGGGCAAAACCCAACAGGCGATGCGGTACAGGCCCGATGAGGGGGATTTTGTCATTGAGAACGGCGCGGAGTATTTCAATCGGCCGCTCTACGGGCGAAATACGGCGTTCCGCGTCGATGGGGGCGATAAGCCCGAGTTCACTCTTTACCTGCCCGGCCGCGGCGGCAATTTGCGCTTCGGCGTTCGCTCGCCGGCCGGGACCAAATGGCTGGCGGATGCGGCACACATCATCACGCGCTATCGGCCCGGTGCGATGCTCTATGAAATCCACGATCCACTGCTTGGATCGCAGGGCGTGCTGAAACTCACAGTACTGGCTCTTAATGCGACCGATGGACTGGTGGCGCAGATTGAGCCACAGGCGATCGCGCCGAATCTCGAGCTGGTCTGGGCCTATGGCGGGGTCAACGGTCAGCGCGGCGCGCGTGACGGAGATATCGGTACAGAGCGAGTGCCGATCAGTGAATACTTTCAACTCAAGCCCGAATTCTGTCAGGGCAGCACATTTACACTGGGCACGCGAACCTTCACGTTGCGCAGCCAGCCGGCGACGATCATTGGAATCATGCCCGAGGGCGCCAAGCTCGCGGTTGCCGACTCGGCGGGATGGGGATCGTTTGATGCGCTGCTCGCTTCGGTCAATGCAAACGCTCCAGCCCGTCCGGTCGTCATCGGGCAGGTTGCGATGTCCGCCAATGCACCGCTGATGATTGCATTGCAGCGAGTGGCCGACGGTGCAGTTGCGGTGGAGGAGCTTGGCACCTATCGCGAGGTAACGGCGGGCCCATCGACCGTGCCGACCGAGGTGAGTTTCCTTAAACCGTATCAACCCGCCGAGATCCCACGCGTCTTTGCCGAGGCAGATGCGTATTACCGGGCACTTCGCCAGCGCGTTTCAATCGAAACGCCCGATCCATACATCAATGCCGCGGTGGGCGCGCTCAATCTTGCCGCCGATGCGGTCTGGGATGATCCGCAATCGGTGGTGATGCACGGTGCCATCGCCTGGCGGTCGCGCCTGCTCGGATGGCGCGGACCCTATGTGATGGATGAACTGGGCTGGCATGAACGCGCCCGCAAGCATTTTTCCTATTGGGCAACACGGCAAAATACCAATCCGATTCCGGACAAACTTCCCCCGGCCGATGAAAACGCCAATCTTTCCCGCAACGAAGCCGCGTTGCACAGCAACGGCGATTTGTCGAACTCACATTACGACATGAACCTGGTCTATATCGATGCGCTGTTTCGGCATCTGCTATGGACTGGTGATATCGAATTTGCCCGCCAGGTCTGGCCGGTGATTGAGCGACATCTGGCGTGGGAACGGCGGCTTTTCCGCCGGGAGTTTGGTCCCGAAAAACTGCCGCTCTACGAAGCCTACGCCGCCATCTGGGCCAGCGATGATCTGCAATACAGCGGCGGGGGAGTCAGCCACACATCCGCATTCAATTACTATCACAACACAATGGCGGCGCGCGTGGCGAAACTGATCGGCAAGGACGCAGCGCCATATGAGAAGGAAGCAGAACTGATCGCCAAAGCCATGCGCACGTATCTGTGGCTGCCCGAACTGGGAGAGTTTGCCGAGAACAAGGATTTGCTGGGAAACCAGCTCGTGCATCCCAGCGCCGGGTTGTGGAGTTTCTATCACACGATCGATTCCGGCGTACCAACTCCGCAGGAAGCCTGGCAAATGGCAGCGGCGGTGGACCGAATGAACCCGCATCTGCCAGTGCACGGGCCCGGAGTGCCGGCCGACGTGGATTATCACGTTTTGGCCAGCACCGATTGGATGCCCTATTCATGGTCCATCAACAATGTGGTGATGGGCGAAAACATTCACACCGCCCTGGGCTTCTGGCAGGCGGGACGCTTCGAAGATGCATTCCGTCTGACCAAGAGTGCGCTGATGGCCAGCATGTTCATGGGAATCTGCCCGGGGAATATCGGCTCGATGAATTATCTCGACGTCTATCGCCGCGAGTCGCAGCGTGATTTCGGCGATGGTTCGGGTGTGCTGTCCCGCGCGATTGTCGAAGGATTGTTCGGTGTGAAGCCCGACGCATTGGCGGGGGAACTGCAAGTCACTCCCGGATTTCCCGCACAATGGAATCATGCCAGGCTCACGCATCCGGATCTGCGCGTGGAGTTTACCCGCGATCAAAATACGGATCGCTGGGTGATCGGACAGGAAGCAAATCGCTTCCGCACCATCCATCTGCGGTTGCCGGCGGTTCGTGAGCGTGTTGCATCGGTCAATGTCAACGGGACCGATGTGACAACATGGAAAGTGGATGCTGCTGTTGCGGGACATCCCATGCTTGAAGTTACATTTCCCACAGGCCGGGCATCGACAGTGATCATTCGCTGGGAAGGCGCGCTGCGTCCCGTTCCCGAACCGATGAAGGGGCCTGCGGCCAATCCTGTCGTCGCAGAGACATTCGATTGGCGCACGCCCCAAAGTTCCGCAAAATACGAAGTTGTCAATCTGGAATCGGCGTTCAACGATCGCGTGACGGAGATTTTCAAGCCCGGAAAATACCGTTCCCCGCGATCGCCGGGCGCCTCGCTGGCTCTGCCCGCGCAAGGCATTGGCGCATGGGCCGGACACAGTACCGCGACCGCTGAGATCGACGATACAGGACTGCGCCGCGTGGCATCCGAGAAGAATGGCCAACTGGTGATGCCCAACGGCCTGCCATTTGCGACGCCGGGGCCCGGCGATTCGCGGAACATCATTTTCACATCGCAATGGGACAATTATCCCCACGAGGTAACTGTTCCGCTTTCCGGACGGGCCGCACACGTTTGTTTGTTGATGGCCGGCTCGACCTACTTCATGCAAAGCCGCATCGACAATGGCGAGATCGTCGTGACCTACACCGACGGGACCAGCGCGCGGCTCGCATTGCAAAACCCGACAACGTGGTGGCCGATCGAGCAGGATTATTTCATCGACGATTATCAATTCCGCCGGCCAGGCCCGATTCCGCCTCGGATCGATCTTAAGACCGGTGAAATTCGTCTGCTCGACGAGCAGGAATTCAAGGGCCGCGGCGGCACGGTACGCGGCGGCGCTGCTACAGCACTGGAACTTTCACTTGATCCGGCCAGACAGCTCAGGTCGCTTACCGTGCGCACTATTGCCAATGATGTTGTCATTGGCTTGATGGGTGCTACGCTGGTGCGGTGACATGAATTCACCCCGTATTTCCGCAATCGACGACGCGCTGCAACAGTTCATTAATCAGAATGAAATGGCCGGCGCGGTCAGTCTTGTCGCTGATGCCAACCGCATTCTGCATTTCTCCGCCATTGGTCTGGCGAATGTCGAGCACAACGAACCGATGCGCACCGACAAGATGTTCTGGATTGCATCGATGACCAAGCCGATTACGGCCGCGGCGCTAATGATGCTGGTCGATGAGGGACGGGTTTCAATCGATGAACCGGTAGAGAAGTACATTCCGGAATTTGCCAAACTTAAATCCTCATCCGGTCAACCGGCGAATATCACGTTACGTCTTTGCCTGACGCATACCAGCGGTTTGCAGGAAGTTCCAAAACCCAAACGTCACGCCGCGAAGACACTTTCAGACCTTGTGCCCGCATTTCTCGATCGGCCGACGCTGTTTAAGCCAGGAACTAAGTGGCAGTATGGTCAATCCGGCATCATGACGGCAGGGCGAATCATTGAAATCGTTTCAGGCATGTCCTTCGCGGACTTTTTACAGAAGCGGTTGTTCGATCCGCTGGGGATGAATGAGACGATGTTCTATCCGACCATGGAGCAGGCCAAACGGATTGCAACTCCATATAAGCGCGTCCAGGGCACTTTGAAGCCCGATACGTACGATGCCTTCATGGGCAAGGCGATCACCGATCGGGATCGCTATGCTCCGCCACATATGGGTTTGTTTTCCACGACCGCAGATTATTTGAAGTTTGATCGAATGATCCTTCGTGGCGGAGATGGGCTTCTCAAAGCCGATACGATTCGGGAAATGAGCAGCATTCAGACCGGTGGGCTGGAAGTCGGTTTTACGCCGGGCAATGGCTGGGGTCTTGGATTTTGTGTCGTCCGTGAACCACAGGGCGTGACCGCGCAACTTTCGCCGGGTACGTTCGGCCATGGCGGGGCATATAGCACGCATGCATGGATCGATCCGATTCGTGAGCGAATCTATCTATTAATGATGCAGCGATCCGATCTTCCCAACCCGGATGATTCCGAGTTTCGGCGGGTCTTTTATGAGGCAGCGGCACATACCTAATCCGTGTGTTTGGTGTGAAGCTGTGTAACATTTACCGAATGCGCCTTGAAACCCTGTATTAATTCGGTTAGAGTTGTGTTTCCACAGCTGCCAAGGCTGGGCCGCGCGCGGTGGTGAATCGTTCACAACTCGTGCTGCACGCGGATCTTGTAGTTTTACATCCTCGCAGACAACAAGCCCCAGGGCGATTCGCGGTGACTTGGCCGCTAGCGTTTTTGCACGGGCTGATCGGTCGATTTTGACCGACTTTATGGAGTTTTTTGCATGGCTTCGTCGCAGGCAGATTTAGTCAAAGGTCTCGTGGACGCAGGCGTCCATTTCGGCCACCGCGTTAGCCGCTGGAATCCCAAGATGGAACCCTACATCCACGGCAAGCGCAACATGATCCACATCATCAACGTGAAGGAGACCGTCAAGGGGCTGCTTCGCGCCAAGAGACTCGTCAACCAGACCATCGCGTCCGGCAAGGACCTGCTCTTGGTTGGCACCAAGCGACAGGCGCGCCATGCCGTCGAAGAAGAGGCCAAGCGCTGTGGCATGCACTATGTCTCAGAGCGCTGGCTCGGCGGCACGCTCACCAATTTCCGCACAATCCGCGCGCGCCTCAACCGCCTGGATGAACTGGACAAGCTCTGGGACACCGGCCAGATCGAGACCTATTCCAAGAAGATGAAATCTACGCTGGCGCGCGAACGCACCAAGATCAAGGCCAACCTCGAAGGCATCCGCAAGATGGAGCGCATTCCCGGCGTCATGTTCATCATTGATACGCGCCGCGAGCATATCGCGGTCAAGGAAGCGCGCAAGCTGGGCGTTACCACGATTGCGCTGATTGACACCGATTCCGATCCGGATCTGATCGACCTGCCGATTCCCGGCAACGATGACGCGATGCGCGCCATCGAGATCATCGTGAAGGAACTGGCTGATGCGGTGATCGAGGCCAAGCAGGGCCGGGTGGATAAGGGCGGCGATGAACAGCAGCAGGCGCCGCGAAAGCGCAGCAGCCGCAGCCAGTTCCGCGCCGAGGGAACTCCCGCTGAAGGGTCCTCCGAGCAGGCGCCCCAGGAGCCGATGGCGGCGCAGTCGGCCTGACCGCTTCTGGAACGATTTTCACATTCTGATTTTGGCATCTGATTCTGGCGAGATACCGCAATGGCAACTATTTCCGCATCTTTAGTCAACGAGCTTCGACAGAAGACCGGCCAGGGCATGATGGAGTGCAAGAAGGCGCTCCAGGAAACCGAAGGCGATGTTGAGAAGGCGATCGAATATTTCCGCAAGAAGGGCGTGAAAACGTCAATCACCGAGCGTCAGGCCGGTGAAGGGCGAATTTCGGTCGGCGTTACGCCCGACCAGAAGACCGCGGTTGCCGTCGAGGTGAACTGCAATACCGACTTCACCGCCAAAAGCGATGTCGTGCAGGAAGCGCTCAAGAATGCGGTGGCCAAACTTCTGGCCAACCCGACTGCGGATGTGAAGAACGATCCGCAGATCAAGGAGACGCTCACCGCCGCCGCACAGCGCACCGGCGAAAATATCCAGATCGGTCGAACGCTGATGCTCACGGCACCCAATGGCTGGGTGGGCACATATCTCTATGCCAACACAGGCAAGATTGCGGTGTTGATGTCATTCACCGGCAAGCCCGATGCCGAGCTGGTTACACAGGTAGGCGGCCATATCGCCTTCGCGCGGCCACTGGGTTTGAATCGTAGCGATGTCCCCGCCGAGATCGTTGCCAAGGAGCGCGAGATTGCCATCGAACAGGCCAAGGCCACAGGCAAGCCCCAGCAGATTGCCGAGAAGATCGCCGAAGGAAAGCTCAACAGTTTCTACGCCGAGCGCGTCCTGCTGGATCAGGAATTCTTCAATGCTTCAGCGTTCAAGGGAACGATCGCAGCGTTGGTGAAAAGCAAGGGCGCGACGCTGGAGAAATTCATCCGCATCGAAGTCGGTCAGGCTTAATGACGAATCCCGAAGCCAGAAATCCGAATGAATGAACAAATCCGAATGACGAATCTGTAATTTGGTCATTCGGGATTGATTCGTCATTCGGATTTGGTCATTCGTCATTTGTCGCCCAAATGGCGCGCAAAAAACCTCGCCTCATCGTGCGAGGCTCTACCAATTCATTGATCCGATCGTGCGTCAAGCCGGAAATGCAGACATCGCTGTCTCAGGATCGACTACGTCGATTTCGATGGCTTCCTGGATGCAGCTATGGTCAAGGCCCAAACGGGCCTCATCGCGCTGCGTCTGGAGCATCAGATTCAGCGAGTCCTTCAAATTCCGCCGGCATTCATCGAGTGATTTGCCATGAGTGATCGTGCCGGGGATTTCCTCGACCCAACCCACGAACCAGCCCTGCTGGGGCTTGATTATCGTGTGGTATCGCTGCTTCATACTCTCCATCTTGCGCATCCTGTCCGGAGATAGTCAAGTGAAATTATTCACAGTGTTGAAACATTTTCCCCGCCTCGTTCTGATGACGGCAGGCCGGATAGATTAACGCATTCATCTGCATTGATCTGTTAGCGAATGGATGGGCGATCCGATCCTATAATCGGATACACATGCGGGGAATTCTTACACGAAAGGCTTGAGGGTTTTTAGATGAGTACAACCGTTACGGAGGACCACCAGTCGGCTGCACCACGAAAACGCATTACAACCTTGCCTTCGGTGACCGTTCGCTTCTGTGGTGACAGCGGCGACGGGATGCAGCTTGCCGGTACGCAGTTTACAGATACATCCGCAATCGTAGGCAACGACATCAGCACGCTACCGGATTTCCCCGCGGAAATCCGTGCCCCGGCCGGGACACCTGCGGGCGTCAGCGGCTTCCAGATTCATTTCTCCAGCACCGACATCTTCACCCCGGGTGATGAAGTCGATGCGCTGGTGGCGATGAATCCTGCGGCGCTGAAGTCGAACATCAAATCGGTTAAGGACGGCGGAATCGTCATTGTTAATGAAGACGCCTTCGCCGCCGGCGATTTGAAGAAGGCCGGCTATGAAAAGACGCCGCTGGATGACGGCTCGCTGTCGCGCTATCGCGTCATCAAGGTACCGATCAACAAGCTGACCACCGAAGCCGCCAAGGGCACGGGCCTGGGCGCTAAGGATATCGACCGCTGCAAGAACATGTTCGCCCTCGGTCTGTGCTACTGGCTTTACAGCCGGCCCATGGATTCGACAGTTAACTTCATCAATTCCAAATTTGCCAAGAAAAACAAGGCGGTCGCCGACGCCAACATCCTGGCGCTCAAGGCCGGGTTCAACTTCGGTGAGACCGCCGAGTTGTTCAACGAGCAATATCAGGTTCCCAAGGCCAAGCTTGCGCCCGGCCGCTATCGCAAGATCACGGGTAACGAAGCCGTCGCCATCGGCATGGTGACGGCATCGAAGCTGGCTAAGAAGGAACTGGTTTACTGTAGCTATCCGATCACGCCGGCCAGCGACATTCTGCATGAGCTGGCGGCGCTGAAGAGCTATGGCGCCGTGACATTCCAGGCGGAAGATGAAATCGCCGCCATCGGCGCCGCTATCGGCGCCAGTTTCGGCGGAGCGCTGGGCGCGACGGGAACAAGCGGTCCCGGATTGGCCCTTAAGGCTGAAGCAATTGGCTTGGCGGTCATGACCGAAATGCCTGTTGTAATCGTCGATGTTCAACGCGGCGGACCCAGCACAGGTTTGCCCACCAAGACGGAACAGGCCGACCTCTTACAGGCGATGTACGGTCGCAACGGCGAATGCCCCGTGCCGGTCATCGCCGCCTGCTCACCCGCCGATTGCTTCAATGCGACCGTCGAAGCCTTCACGACCGCCGTCAATTACATGACGCCGGTGATCCTGCTGACCGATGGATATCTGGCAAATGGATCAGAACCGTGGAACCTGCCCGATTTCGACAAGCTGCCGCGGATTGAAATCAATCATCCAACACAGGCCAATAGCCCCAAGGGCTTCATGCCGTATCTCCGCAACGCGGAAAAAGTGCGGCCCTGGGCGATCCCCGGCACGGTCGGCTTGGAGCATCGCATCGGTGGTCTTGAAAAGCAGGATGTCACTGGCAACGTCAGCTACGACCCAGCCAATCATGAGCATATGGTCAAGATTCGCGCCGAAAAAGTCGCGAGCATCAAACCCGCCGGCCAGGATCTGATCATTACCGGCCAGGAAAGCGGCGATGTGCTGGTCATTGGTTGGGGAAGCACGTATGGCGCGATCAAAGCCGCGGCCCTGGAATTACAAGATCAGGGTGTCTCGGTTTCGGCTTGCCATGTGCGTTATCTCAATCCCTTGCCCAAACGCCTGGGCGAGTTGAGCAAGAAGTTCAAGCACGTTCTGGTGCCGGAAATGAACCGTGGACAGCTTCTGATGCTGCTGCGATCAACGCACCTGATCGATGCTAAGCCCCTGACAAAAGTGCGCGGCCAGCCGTTTACCATCAACGATATCAAGCGCGGCATCAAGCAGATCGCCGCGGGCGAAACTCCGGCGCTGCTGGCAGCCGTTACCGATACCGGCACCGTCGCAGGCGGATGAATATTTACAACCCAACAACACACAACCAACAAATTCCATGAGTACAGCAACTTCACAAACCCTGAACGTTTTAAAACCCGCGGACTATGCTTCGGACCAGGACATCCGCTGGTGCCCCGGCTGCGGCGATTACGCCATCCTCATGCAGGTGAAGAAAGTCTTCGCCAAGCTGGGGATCGATCGTAGCAAGACCGTGTTCGTCAGCGGCATCGGATGCTCCAGCCGCTTCCCGTATTACATGAACACGTACGGCATCCACAGCATCCATGGTCGGGCACCGACATTCGCTACCGGTTTGAAGCTGGCGCGGCCCGAGCTGAACATCTGGATGGTCACCGGCGATGGTGACGCTCTGTCGATCGGCGGGAATCACTTCCTGCACATCATTCGCCGAAACGTCGATGTGAAGATCCTGCTGTTCAACAACCGCATTTATGGCCTGACCAAGGGTCAATACAGCCCCACCAGCGAGCAGGGTAAGAAGACCAAAAGCACGCCGATGGGTGCGCCGGACAATCCCGTCCGGCCGGTCAGTTTGGCGATCGCCGCCGAGGCGAGTTTCGCCGCCCGCACGATCGACATTGACGTGAAGCATCAGGAATACGTTCTCGAACGCGCCGCCAAGCACGTCGGCACCGCGTTTGTCGAGATCTATCAGAACTGCAATATCTTCAACGATGGTGCCTTCGAATACGCCACCGATAAAGCCACCAAGAGCGACACGACGCTGTATCTGGAGCACGGCAAGCCGCTGATATTTGGCAAGAACGCCGACAAAGGTATCCGTCTGCACGCGATGCGGCCCGAGGTCGTGAGCCTCAGCAACGTCCCCAAGGACGATCTGCTGGTCCACGATGAGAAGGGTCCGTCGAGCCTGGCATTTTTGCTCAGCCGGATGCGCCAGCCCGATTTCCCCGAACCTCTGGGTATCTTCCGCGACGTGGAGCAGGAACGCTATGTCAATCTTGTCCGTAAGCAGATCGACGAAGCCAAGGCCGCCAGGGGCGAAGGCGATATCCAGAAGCTGATCGATGGGCCGGAAACGTGGACGGTTTCGTAATAAGAAAAATTGATTGAAAACCATTTAGCCCGGCGTGGATGCACGCCGGGCTTTTTCGTGATTCAACCAACTCAGGTTTCAGGACTATATGGCAGCAGGAGCGAACCGCATGTCTGGACGAAATCTGCTCATTGTCCTTCTCTTTGTGTTTTCATCTTTGGCCCGCGCTGGTGAAGTTCTGCCGGCGCTCAAGGGGAATCTCGTTAATCACTACACCTTCGACAATCCCGAAGGAAACGATCCCAAATCGTCTGTCGAGCTCGATCTGGGTGCGGACAAGGTCAATATCAACCTGCTCAACGGCGCGCCGCGCGTCATGGATGGGGCATGGTCCGGCAGCAAGTATTCGCTGGAGTGCGGTCAGAAAAGCGGCAAGCCCAACGATGATTGGAAGGCCGGCATCATGTACAAGAGCTCGGCCGAGTCGAAGCTGCACGGTTTGCAGAATGTCAGTGGGGCGACGGTAATGGGATGGTTCAAGACGCTCACCGGACCGGATGAAAGCCCCAGTCTCAACACCAATACGGAGAACCCGACCGACCGGTATAACGCGATCGGACTTGCGGGAATTCTTCGCGGCGATCAGAGCATGCCAGGATTGCATGGTCACCAGGTTCGCGCGCTGCTGGAGATCATCGACGGCAAGGTGACTGGCATGGGTCGGCCGCTCGACAGCGTCAATGCATCCGGGAGGCTCGGGTCGGCAGATCCGTGGTATGTTGTCATGCCGGTTGGGCAGTGGGTGCACCTGGCAGCGACATTCGATTTTCCCGCTGGAAAGATTGCCCTCTACAAGAACGGCAAACCGCTGGCCAGCGGCGAGCCCAATGTCACCGCCTGGCAGAGCAAGCCCGACATCCGCACCAGCGACACTGCCGCCGGGGGCATTAAGATCGGCGGGTCATACCCGGATAATTCGCAGGAGTTCAATCCTTTCAACGGGCGAATCGATGAATTGATGTTCTTCAACAAGGCGCTGACCGCCGAGGAAGTGGCCGCCCAGTTCAAGCTGATCAGCGATCCCGCACCGGCGACACAACCTTCCCGCGGAATTGTGCAGTGAGACAGCACTACCCGTTCAGCCAATGTGAACCGTGAAGTTAGTGCCCGCTACCACGTTGCTCCAGAGAACCTGCTCAATGTTGCCGGTGGTATCGCTGGTGTTTTTCACAGGGTTATTGGGATCCAGTGTCCAGGGATAATAGGTGCCGGAAAGATCGTCGGTGATCCAGAACGGTGTCATTGCCATCGCCGGCGTCGATCGGTGTCTTGATTTTAATCCCACTGGCATCGATCAGATCATCGCCACCCTGAGATTTAATGGAGATCTTTTTCACATCTGTCGCGGCAAAGTCAGTAATTTGCCCATTGACCGAGGCATGCAACGTTCCTGCATCAATAGAAAATGAGATGACATCCGGCGCATCGTTGGTCGTGATGCTGAGCTTGCCGTCCGACAAGACTCTGGCACCAGGCGACGCGGCTCGATGGATTCGAATAGCTCATTGATTAACCCTGATCTGCCAATTACGTTCCGCTGAAAAGCATATCCTGGCCGACCGTTCCCACATCGTATTTTAGAGTACCATTGTATACGACCATTCTTGTATCAATGGTCAATCCGCCGGAGGTGTCCGGCACGACCCCGCCGAGGTTGATCAGATTAACGCCATCGCCCTCAATCAATTTGGGGGGCACGACAGCGTTATTGTTCCCATTGCCAGTAAGATCCAGCACGCCATCTCCGTTTTTGACTAACCCTCCGCCGCCCCAGGTCGAGACTGATCCGACGATAGGTCCGCTGACATACTGAATATGATCGCCCTCGCCGGTTTTATAGTCCTTGCGTTCTGCCTGCGTTCCCAGTGAGCCAAATTCATCGGCGCCGGGCCCTCCGTAGATATGGTCTTCGCCATCCCCGCCGCCGGGGGAATCGTCGCCCGCTTCGCCCCACACCCAGTCATTGTCGGACGAGCCTTTTAGCTCATCATTGCCCGCGCCGCCGCGAATCGAGTCATCCCCGTTACCGCCATCGGCACTGTCATTGCCATCGCCGCAGCGGATGGTGTCGTTACCATCGTCGCCGGCAATATTGTCATTCCCCTTATTCCCTGTGACCGAGTCGTCTCCCGAGCCGCAGATAATGCGGTCGTTTCCCTTGCCGTCAAATACCGTGTCATCGCCGGCGCCGGCATTGACGCGTGCCTTGATCTTCAGTCCATGCACATCGATCGAGTCATCGCCATCTGATGTGTTGATTGAAATCCGCTTGACGTTTGCCTTTGGAATATCGGTGACCTGGCCATTAACCGAAACGTGTAATGTTCCTGAATCAAGGGAGATGGAGACAACATCGGCGTCGCCGGCGGTGCTGATCCGCAGCGTG
>JADMIO011246899.1_pt1 | contig 31371 bp, 23 predicted proteins | sample 8958161 | NCBI WGS metagenome assembly JADMIO01 (sample SAMN16585339, study PRJNA669376) | soil metagenome | isolation source: Crop rotation soil | place: USA: Cullars Rotation, Alabama | collected 2011 | reverse complement strand
CGAGATAGTGATGTGAACCGGATCGACGAAAGCATTGCCAGCTTGCATCTGGATCAGCACAACTCTCAATTCCTTCTTTCCAAGCCAGAACCACTTCAACTCATACTGCGGATAGCCAGTGTCATAAACCCAACGCGCAAAAAACGCGCGCAGGTCTTTGCCCGACGCCTTCTCTAGCGCCGCGCGCAAGTCCTCGGTGCTCGCAACAGAACTCTTGTGCGCTTCGTAGTACGCGCGAATGCCGCGGAAGAACACAGCATCGCCGAGGTTCGCGCGCAGCATGTGCAAAACCCACGCGCCCTTCTCGTAATTGTTCGGATTCAAGAGCTGCATCAGGTTCTCGGTCTCGCGATCGAAGATCGGCGTGCGATGCTCTTTCTCGTACTCAAAAACTTTCCGACTCGCATCTTTCATGTACTGCTGAAACGCTTCTTCGCTTTCATAACGCTGCACAAACAAACCCGCGAAGTACGTCGCGAAGCCCTCACTCAACCACAAGTCAGACCACGTTGACTCAGTCACCGAATCACCAAACCACTGATGTGCGATCTCATGCGCGATCACGTTAACGTTGCCTGCCGGAATGCCATACGTCTTGCTCATACCGGCGCGCGCCGGACGGCTGAAGAGAGTGCTGGTGAATACGATCGCACTCGAGTTTTCCATGCCGCCGTAACGAGTTGCACCGACGATCAACGCGAGCTTCTCGTAAGGATAACGAGCGACGGTTTGGGTGAAGAACTCCAACACCGGACCGGCCGGAGAGAATCCTTTCTGCGCTAACTCGCGCTCCGACAGCGGCACGTAATACGAAAGCGGTGTTATCGCGCCCCGTGCCGGCTCAACCTTCGCGAACTGGCCCACACCGATCACCATGCAGTATGGTGGAATCGGCACGCCTTCCGAGTAGGTCCACGTGCGTTGACCGCTCGCGATTGTTTCGACGTGGTCCAACCGGCCATTCGCAACCACTTCCTGGCTAGCGGGTGCGGTGATGTTGAAGGTAACCGTTGCCTTCGCAGACGGGTGGTCCAACACCGGGATCCAGTGATGAACGCGATTGGGCCAGTTGTCGCCGACGGCTTCAGGCTTGCCGTCCTTGTCGTTCGCGAGAACCAGGCCGTCTTTGGGTTTGCCGTGATAGTAGACCTCCAGAATATAAGGATCGCCCGGACTCGCAGCTTGAGGAAGGGCAATCAGGAGCTTGTCGTTCTTGCGAACGAATGTGTACGAGCCTCCATTTAGAGTGACGCGATCGACGGTCAGATCTCCAAAGTCAACATCGATTTCGCGCGTCGGTTTGACGATCGTCAAATAGATGCGAGCGCTCGCCGATGTGATTTCAGAGAGCTGATCGTTGAGCGTGATGTTGACGAGGTAATGTGTTGGGCGCCACGTGTCGATCAAACGCTCGACACGAATTGCGAATGCCGGCGACGACAAAAAAGCTAAGAGAATTAGAACGCGGATTAACAGAGATTTTCTCATCGGATTCCGAGCATAAGGAGTGCGGAGCGATCGGAGACGGCCCGCTCGCTGTTGAGCCATTCGTTGTAAGCAATTAACTCGTTCTCAGTTACCGGGCGGTTGCCGAGTCGTGCGACTGGCGTGCGTTCGAAGGCGCGATTCGTTAACGCCATGTGTGCTTTGCGCACGGGCAAAGTCTTGCTTTCAGCCAACACACGTTCCGCGGATTCAACGTCAGGAAAGAACTCGTCGTAAGCCAGTAGATGCCAGACTGTGTCCGCGCCGTCACCTTCAACGGCCAAGAGGCGCAGGAGTCCGAACGCGCTTTCGAGTTGAAAGATCAGATCATCGCCGGGATTGAAGAGGTAGGACATATCACACTCTCGTACGCTTCGAGCACTTTATCAGCCATGTGCGCGGCTGTGTAGTGCTCACGCACGCCACGGAACCCATTCGCACTCAACTCCGCCGCGAGCTGCTGGTCGCGCGCGATCTTCAGAATGCCGTCAGCGACACTCTGCGGATCGTCGGGTTGGACCAGCAGTCCGCCACCCGTTCTTTCCACGATCTCGGTGAATGAGCCACGACGAGGTTGGACCAACGGAACTCCACACGCCATCGCTTCGAGTAAAGAAACACCTTTCGGCTCGTCGTAGGTTGCCGGCATCGACATCACATCGAGACCGCGTAGAAACGCGATCTTGTCAGCGCGTTCCAAAACACCGCGATAGTGAAACTCACCGCCAAAACCAGCATCCTGCAAACGCTTCTGAATAGCTTCGAGATACGGCTTGCAATCCGCAGCCATGTAGCCGGCAGCTTCGAGTCGTGCTTCAGACAGTTCTCCGGATTCGCGCGCGATGCGATATGCCTCTGCGAGCACATGAAGTCCTTTTTCCGGCGCGATGCGTCCGAAGAACCCGACAGTGAATGGACCACTGCGATCCGCATCGCGTCGTTCGAATCCGTCCGGATTAATGCCGATGGGAACCACGCGGATCTTCTCACGAGGAATGCCGAGATAGCATGGCATGAACTCGGCGTAATACTCAGACACGGATAGAAACTGATCTACGTGAGGCAGATGATCGCGGATCAGATTTAGTGATTCAGTGTGGTAAGGCTCCTGAAGGTTGTCGAGAAAGAGATCCTCACCTTGCAATGTGCAAAAGATTGGCGCCTTCAACGTCTTTTTGATTGGTCCAGCGAGGCCAAGCAAAAGGGTATATGGAATGTTGACGACGTCGGGCGGCGCTTCGTCCTTAACCCAGTCGATAAACTTGTCGATCTCCTTCCGCTGAAATCCACCTTCACCTTTCAACACAGAGACAGTCATCTCGCCCAACGTCTTCGGATTCGTCGAGATCGATCGCCTCGTCGCGAGGTTCAATGCGGTCTTTGAGTCCCACAAGCGATCGAGCCACCGCGGTGTCTTGCGAAACACCGGAACATATTGTTCGAGGTAAGCACTGATGCCACCTAAGACGACATGATCGTTACTGACGTTTGGTTCGTCGGTGAGCGTGGGAGTGTAGACGGGTAGCAGCAGCACGTCGTGACCACGCGTCATCAGCTCGGTGGCCATCGCGTTGTCGCGCAGGCAACTGCCGCAGTACATCCGGCCCGCTCCGCCTGTGAGATAAAGAATTCTCAATTCAATCCTCAGACGGCGATAGCGTGCTGGAATGCGCGGCGCGCGTAAAGATGTTCGAAGAGATTGCCTTCGTGCGGCTGATCCCAGCTAACCTGGTTCGTTGGCAGCGCACCGATGTTGAGACGATCGATGCGCGGAGACGACACGAGCGTCTGAATCAGTTTCGGATCTTTGGTGATGGCTGTTACGACGAGCGTTGGACCAAGATGCGCGGGGATCTGATTCTGATCAACCTGGACCACACTCGCGAAGGGAAATAGAAACTCTTTCATCGCGAGTGGATGGTCCGGCTCGCTTAGCACCACTGTCGGCAGCAGGTACGAACAGTTGTTCCAGAGGGCAAGTCGTTCGCCATCGCGATACGCAGCGGTTACATCGCGCGCGCCTGGTTCACTCAATCCCTGATCGATGATGGCATTGATTCGTTTAGCGACTTGCGGATCGACGAATGGTGCGAGCTGCGCGTGTTCATCGTCGGCAGCACGCGGCATGACCTGCGCAAGTCTCTTCGCGAGCGCTTCGCTGATCTCCTCTGCATATGCAGGCGTCCAGACTGCTGAAGCGTTAACGCACGAGCGCCCGCCGTTGTCGGCGATCGAAGCAACCATCACGTCGAGATACTGTTCCCAATCGTCAACACAGTCGGCGCCGATGATGATCTTGCTGTAGCCAGGACCATGAATCTCAACGCGCGGATCGTTGGCCCACGCGCCCGTCGTCGATGAATCACCAAACAGCAAAGAGCGCCCGCAGTTTCGCAGGATCTCTCCGGCGCCGGCGTGATCGGCAGGGTAAAAACTAAACGCTTCGCGTGGAGCGCCGGCCTTTATCAACGACTGAATGATGCGATAAGGCGTCCATGGCTCGGCGCTGCCGGGTTTGAGAGCAAGCGCGATGCGCAAAGGGAACGCGGGGATCCAAAGCGAATGTACGCCGGGTGAATTGTTAGGCAGCACGGCTCCGAGAGATTGTGTGCGCGGAAAGAAGCTGAGCGCGTGACCTTCGAATTCACCGAAGCCACGATCGAGAATTTCCCAATCGAGATTGCGCGTTAGACCGTTGAGAACACTCTCCATGTTCGCGAGCATGCTCTTGATCTTGAGCATGTTGCGTCGGGCGAGCACGTAGGGAAGACCCGTCGTCGCGGAGACTTGTTGCACGTAGTCTTCGGGAGTTTGGGTTGAATCGCCGAGAGGTAGTGAATCATTTGTGAAATGCTCGGCCGCGCGCGTGCAGATGTCGACTAGTTCGCGTGTCGAGAAGCGATTGAGACTTTTGGCGCCGATGTCCTGTTGGCCCAGGTCGCGGCGGATTAGTCCGGCGTTGGCTTGGCTTACCTCGACAAACGTCTCGCGTGTTTGATGATGCGGAACGCGCGCTATATCGAGACTCTTGTACTGATTGCCGCGTCGAAGGATGGGAATGTGCAACATAAGTTTATTTAGCCACAAAAAGGCACAAAAAACACAAACTGATTTTTTGAAGAAAATTCTCTTTTTTGTGCCTTATGTGCCTTTTGTGGCGATTAATACACTCCTTCGACGACGCTGGTCTGGAAGCGAGAGAACGGTCGAACGTTGCGCACGCCGTCCCACGGATATAAATCGCACGGCGGTTCGCGCTCGGCTTCGTCGCGTTCAAGAAAACGTGGCATGAAGAATTCTTTCGTCAGCGTTGTCAGACGCACGCGGCCGGTCTCGCCGTATTCAACCACTCTGTCCGGCTGATCGGGATCGACAACTTCAACCATCGCGCGCGGCATCGGCGGATAGTAGATGATGGCGTAGTTGTCTTCGGGCTGGCGCGGTTTGTGAACTGCCAGACCCATCAACGTGTTGCCATAAGTCGGCGCGAAATACGCGCCTTCGAGCAACTCTTCAACTGCGAAACGATGAAACTGCGGCGTCATCTCAGTGCCGCCACAAAACACGCCCGTGATCCCCATCTTCTTCAACGAAACTTTTTCACACAGCGCTTCGAGAAGTTTTGGTGTAGTGAAGAGACAACGAATGTTGTCGTGTGCCTTCAAAAGCGTCAGCCCCTGCTCGACAACGTGTTGCTTGTACTGCTCGGCCATCTTCGGTTGGCCCATCTTGAGCAGCTTGATCACCCAGCGCGGATCGAGATCGACCATAAAACAGATGCCGCCACGATGTTGAGCCAGGTGCTCGACGGCGAGTCGCAGACGACGTGGACCAGTTGGTCCAAGCGACAACCAGTCAGCGCCTTTCGGAAAAAACTCTTCTGGCAGCGTGTCGCTAAACGCTTCGTAGTCGAGCCGGAAGTCTTCGATATTGATGCGCGACTTCGGCACGCCCGTGCTGCCGCCGGTTTCAAACGTGTAAACCGGTCGGTCGGCGAAACCCTTCGGCACCCAGCGACGGACCGGACCGCCACGTAACCACTCGTCCTGGAAAAAACCGAAGCGCGCAAGATCGTCGTAAGTTTGAATCTCTTTGCGCGGATCCCAGGAAAGGTTTTTGGCGAAGTCGAGCCAGAACGGGCACCCCGTTTCCGGATCGAAGTGCCAGGCGACAACTTCACGCACCCATGCGTCCAGTTCGGCGGGTTTTTTAGCCACGGATAACACGGATTTATTAGTCACGATTAAGGTATGGTCTTCTCAGTCTCTCTCATCAAATCGGCAAAGCGTGGATCGGTGCGAAGCTTCGCGAGGTGCGGGTCGACGCGCACGAAAGTGAAGCCGACCGCGTGTTCGCGTTCGGCCTGCGCGAGCCAGCGGAACGCGTTGTCGAAGTCGCCTAGCCACGTGTAGATGATCGCGATCTCATAAGCCGTCACCCAATTCTGATTACGCTTGGCAATGATCTCGTTCAGAATCGACTGCGCTTCTTCGCGTTTGCCGATCGCCGCAAGCACGTGCGCGCGCTTGGCGTGCGTGGTCGGCGTATCGCCCGCGAAACTGCGTTCCTGTTCAAACGCCGCCAGCGCTTCGTTGTGCATGCCCTTTAACTCGTAAGCCCAACGAAGGATCGTGTGCGCTGCAACCGCCCCCGCATCCAGCTCGAGCGCCTTGCGCGCCTGGTTCACTGCCTCGTCAAACTTGCCTGCCAGAAACAGTACGTTCGCGACCGCCGTTGCGATCACTGCCGATTGCGGCGTGATCTGACGCGCGCGCTCGATCTCCGCATATGCTTCATCGTGCCGTCCCATCGCCGACAAACTGTACGCGTACCAACGATGGGCCACCTGGTTGCTGGGCTTGAGTTGAATCGCCTTGCGCAACTCACGCTCAGCACTCATCCAGTCGCGATCGTAGTGCAGTTTCACAAATCCGAGCGACGCATGCGCCTCAGGTAAATTCGGATCGACTTCAACCGCGCGCATCGCGCACTCTTTCGCGCGTTCCCACGCTCCCGCAGGCGGCGGTTCGATGTACCAGTTCATCAACGCATAACAATCGGCGAGCTCTGCGTGCGCAATCGCAAACTCCGGATCGAGCTCAACTGCACGTTCGAAGCGTTCGATGGCCTGGCGCAAACCTTCCGCCGTGCGCCTCGTCGAGTAGTAACGTCCCGCAGTGTAAAGCTGGCGCGCTTCTTCATTCTCTCCGGACTGCGTGTCGACCGCAGGCATCAAAATCTGCGTCGTGACGGGGGCGATACGATCTTGTCGCTTTCGCTTTTTCGGCGCGGCTGCTTTCTTCGCGAGCTTGCGATACAGCGCGGGATGTCGCATGTCGCGCAGAATTCCCTCAAACGCCGGCTCACCGCGCAACGGATCAAACTGCGGCTCAACTCCCAGCCACACTACCCATGCGTCCCTGACCGCGTGTGCCTCGATAAGCAATTCCAGCGCGCGTTCACGTTCGCCGAGGTGAAGGTGAATCAACGAAAGGTGATAAGGCGAGACGTAACCGTGCACCGCTAGTTGGGCCAAGCGGTCCAACACGGCGCGCGCGTCCGACTCTCTTCCTGCGGCAGCATACGCGGCACCTAACACGGCAATATAGAACGTGCCGCCGCCCGAAAGGTCCAACGCTTTTTCCGCCGTCTTGACTGCTTCGTCAACTTCGCCCGTGTGTCTGAGTGCCCACGAGAGTGTGACGAGACCGTAAGGAAACTCCGGCACTGACTCGAGCATGCTTTTGAAAGTCGCAATCGACTCTTCAAACCGTCGCGCGTGGTAGTAACACCAGCCGAGCGCCTGCAACACACTCGGCGAAAGCGGATCGAGTTCGCGGCATCGCAACATCTGCTCGATGGCTTCGTCAAAGCGTCCTTCCATCGCGAGATGAAACGCGTACCAGTTGTGCGCGGTCGCGTAGTTCGGATTGATCTCGAGCGCGCGACGGTGTTGCCCTTCGGCGACGGCCCAATCGAAGTCATGACAAACAGTCGCGAAGCCCAGCGCGCTGTAAGCCTCGGCGGAAGTCGCATCGAGTTCGACAGCTTTGGCCGCGTTCTGTTTCGCGGCCGCTGAAGTTTCGACGAATGGACGAATGCCGAAGACGCCGAGCCAGTTGTAGTAATCGGCAATGCCGGTATAGGCGAGTGCGTAATCGGGATCGAGTTGGATCGCTTTCTTGAAACACTCGAGCGCTTTCGCGAGACCAACTTCCGTGTAAGAGCTCCAGTAATAACGACCGCGCAAATAAGCCTCGAACGCTTCGGAGCTGTCGGTGCCGCGTTTTGATAACTGTCGCTTCTCATCGCCGGTGAGTTGCGGCAACAGCGCTGTTGCGACTTTCTCGGAAATCGAGTCCTCGATCTGAAGCACGTCAGTCGAGTCTTCGTCGTACTGTTCGGCCCAACGCGTTACACCTTCACTGACACTCAGCAACTGCGCCGTCACACGAAGGCGATTGCCGACACGCCTGAGACTGCCGTCAATAACGTAATCGATGCCGAGATCCCGTCCGGCGAGGAGTGGATCGATCGAAGCGCCGTGATATCGCAACACGCTGCTGGTTGGTCGCACCACGAGACGCTGAACGTTACTGAGTCGCGTGATGAGCGCATCAGTTAGTCCAATGCCGAGATACTCGTCGCCAGTGTTTTCTCCCTGCGGGCCCAGAATTCTGAAAGGCAGTACTGCAATCGACTCCTGATCTTCGCGCAACTGCCCGGCAATCGTGGGCAGTGCAGCAAGTCGATGGTCCAACTTGCGCAGCAGATCGTTGAAACGCGGATGACCGTGCAGCGGCTCGAGTTCAGGATCGACGCCCATCCAGAGCACTTTCGCGTCGCACGATTCGTAAGCTCTCTCGAGCAGGTCGAGTGACTCATCGACACGCTTGAGCGCAGCGTTTACGAGCGCGAGATGATATGGCGCAACGTAGCGTCGCTCTGCGAGTTCGTGCATTTCGTCTAATGTAGACTGTGCGGCATCGAGTTTTCCCCCGGCCGCGTAAGCACACGCAAGCCGCGCGAGTGCATGAGACGATTTGCCCATCAACTCAACGAAACGCTCTGCAGCAACAATCGCTTCCTGATGACGACCGAGCGCACTCAACACAAAGCTCGAAGCGTAAAGCATCATCAGGTTGCGCGGTTCGTTCTCGAGCGTGGCGCTCGCCATGCGATTCGCTTCATCAAATCTACGCGCGTGATACGAACACCAGACGACACTAAAGCGCGAAATGATTGCTAACGGATCGAGGTCTCTACCTGTGTGTGCTTCACGCAATGACTCGGTAAACCGGCCTTCCATCGCGAGCTGTAGTGAGTACAGGACGCGTGCCGGCGCAAAATTCGGGTCGAGCTCGATCGCACGGATCAAGTGGCGCTCAGCGCTGGCCCACGCAAAGTCACGACAGAGTATTGCCTGGCCTAACGCACTGTGTGCTTCGGCGAGATTCGGATCGAGTTCGACTGCGGTTTCAGCAGCTTCGTACGCGGCCGCTGAACATTCGGCAAACGGCATCACGCTGAACACACCGAGCCAGTTGTGATAGTTCGCGACTCCCGCGTACGCGAGTGCGTACCTCGGATCGAGCGCGATCGCCTGTTGATAGCAAACAATAGCGCGCGCGAAACCTTCTTCGGTAAACGTGTTCCAATAAAAACGTCCGCGCAGGTACGCTTCGTGTGCTTGCGGATTGTCCGTGCCGCGCTTGGCTAACCGTATGCGTTCGTCAACGGTTAAATGCGGCACGATCGCTTCCGCGACGTGATTCGAGATCGTGTCTTCGAGTCGCAGAACGTCCGTAAACTGTTCGTCAAACTGTCCGGCCCACGCAGTTGTTTCGTCGCGAACGTCGAGCAACTGGATCGTGACGCGAATGCGTTCGCCCGCGCGTCTTATACGTCCATCAAGGACAAACGCAACGCCGAGTTCGCGTCCGGCGCGTAATGGATCGGCGTCGGCGCCGTAGCGCAACACGCTGCTTGTGGGTCTGACTGCGAAACTGCGAATCGCGCTGAGACGAGTGATCAGAGCATCAGCCAAACCGGTCCCGAGATAATCAGGACTACTCTCCGGCTGATTGAGATCCATGATCTTCATCGGCAACACGGCCAATGAATTCTCGTTTGAAGCGACGGGTCGCATTACGAAACTCGAATTCGGCGGGTCAGGCAGATCGGAGATCGGGCGGCCTTCGAGATAACGCGTGATGTCGTCGCGCAGCTCAGCGGCGGTTTGATAGCGCCACTCCGGCTCTTTGCGCAGCGCTTGCAGGACGATGTTGTCGAGATCTCCGGCCAGCGCGCGTCGCAGCGACTCGAGCGTTCCACCACGCGTCGTGTAAAGCTGTTTGAGCGTCGTCGTTTCGTCGCCGGTGTAAAGACTCGGCAACAGATCCTCAGCACGCGTGATGATGATGCTCGGCGGCGCCGGTGACTCTTCACAGATCACACGCGCGATTTCGTGCGGGGCTCGATTGACAAGACGATAAGGCCTGTGACCGGTCAACAACTCGTAAAGCAAAACGCCGAGTGAATAGACGTCGGTGGTCGGTGTTGTCGGAGCGCCTTGTACTTGTTCCGGCGACGCGTATTCCGGAGTCATCAAGCGCATCGCCGTTGCGGTTGGATCGTGCGTGATGTCGCCTGCGATCTGCGGATTGAGCAGCTTCGCGATACCGAAATCTAGCAGTTTTGGTACGCCTTCGGAAGTTACGAGCACGTTTGATGGTTTGATGTCGCGATGGACCACCTGCTTCTGGTGCGCGTAGTGGACCGCGTCGCAGATCGAACGAAAGAGTTTGAGACGCTCGGTGACGTTTAGTTGATGACTGTCGCAATAACTGTAGAGCGGCTGGCCCTCGATAAACTCCATCACGAAGTAGGGCAGTCCGTCTTCAGTCGTACCGCCGTCGAGCAAGCCGGCGATGTGTGGATGATCGAGCGCTGCGAGTATCTGTCGTTCTTTGCGGAAGCGACGGAGAATGAAATCGGTGTCCATGCCGCGCTTCACCAGTTTGATAGCGGCACGTTTGTTGAACTCATTGTCGGCGCGCGAGGCTTCGTAAACCGCGCCCATGCCGCCGCGTCCGATTTCTCGTTCAATTCGATAGGAGCCGAGCCGGCGCCCGATCATCGGATCCTTGTCTTCAACAAACGACTCGAGTGCACTCAATTCCGTATTCCCGTAGACGGGCGAGTCCAGTAGTTCACCGGCGCTGTCGTACTGCGAAAGCAGCGACTCAACGTCCCGCCTGAGTTCCGTATCCTGCGCACACACTTCTGACACGTAGCGCTTTCGATCTTCCGCTGAAAGATCGAGCGCCTCCTGGAAGATTTCTTCAACTTGTCGCCAGCGTTCCGGGGTCATTACGCGTTTGTTTGCGGAGCTTTTCGCAACATTGCCAACTGCCGATTGGCGATTGCCAACTGGAAATCAAATCGGCAATTGGCAGTCGGCAATTGGCAATGAGATGACTAAATCTTAGATTGGATTTACTGCCTCAGTTATTTCTTTGCATTTCTCCATGAAGCCAGGCTTTCGCCAGGCGCCAGTGACGTTTGATGGTTGTGGGAGTGACGCCCAAAACGTCTGCTGTTTCTTCAATGGAGAGGCCGCCGAAATAGCGTAACTCAACCATGCGTGCTTTTTGTAAATCGAATGTCGCCAGTGTCTTCAGTGCGTCGTCGAGCGCGATCAATTCGGCACTTCGCTCCACTGCTCGATCGATATTTTCGTCGAGGGAGAGTTTTTGAAAATCCTGGCCACGTTTTTCTGCGTTGTGCTTGCGCGCATGGTCTACCAACAGGCGACGCATTATCTGGGCAGCGACTCCGAAAAAGTGGGCCCGGTTTTGCCAGTTTACCCGCGACTGATCGATGAGTCTCAGGTACGCCTCGTGCACCAGCGCGGTTGGTTGCAGAGTGTGGTCGACCCGTTCGCGCCGCAAATAATTTGCCGCAAGCTTTCGCAGTTCATCGTAGATGACGGGTAATAAAAGATCAACCGCAGCCCGATCGCCGTTGGAGAGCTCGATCAGCAGGCGAGTTATGTTGTCAGCAGGGTGCTCACTCAATCGTTAACTCTCCGTGGTTTAAGACTTAAGGCCCATTAGTATAAGACGAACATAACCGTGCGCGGTAGGGCTAGATGACCCGATTGCTGATTTGTTTGCGCGTTACTGATTGAAGCGAATTTCGGGAGACTTCAAGAGGTAATTATCATGCAGGCGTTGACGGGAAAAATCAGCAGTTTGGTAACACGGGTATTTGGTTGTTGGCACGGGGAGCTCAGCCGGCCTTTCTCGCGCGGGGGGCGCGCTTATCGAAAGTGCTTGAGCTGCGGTGCACAACGACGATTCCATTTGGGCACATGGGAGATGGAAGGTAAGTTTTTTTACAGTAACTAATGGTAAGAGTTATTTCACACAAAGGCACAAAGGACAGACACAAAGGCACTAAGAAACCAGCTCTTTCTTGGCGTCTTTGTGTCTGTCCTTTGTGCCTTTGTGTGAAATGATTTTCTAGTTCAGCCGCGTGACCTGCGTGAACTTCTTGCCCTTGTCAGAATAGATATAACTATCACGGGCCTTCACCACCAGATCAGATTCAGTAACTTTCACTTTTATCTGTCGTCGTTCTCCATCTTTGCCGGGTGCGGTCGGGTAATAGCCGAGACTGTACTGGCGTCCTAACTCTTCAGCGATCCACTTAAACGCCTGCGCGATTCCAAACATCGAGTCGCCACTGTAAAAGCGACCGCCTGTACCGTCGGCGAGTTCGTGCAGGTAAGCGACTGCTCTTTTGTACTCTCGTTCAGTCGAACCGCGGGTATTACCGGGAACGCCGCGACCCGGTATTAGTATCGGCACGCGACCGATAACCGTGCCACGCCCGCCAGGTATCGGTAGTCCAACGTTGTTCGCGCCTGATGTGTCGTAGTCGACTGAATAGATCGGCGCGTCTGATTCTTGCGCTGCACGCACCGTGCTCTCGTACGAAGCGCGGTGGCTGGTTGTATCGACGCCATCAGTAAAGAGTACCACTGCCTTGCGACCCGGAATCGTGGCGAGTTGTTTCTTCAGGATGTCGTCGACGGCGTCGTAGAGACGCGTGCCGCCACCGGTGCGTGTGCGTCGAATTGCCTTGCTGATTTCCTCACGATCTGTGGTGGCTTTGCACTGCACTTCGATGCGATCGTCAAACGACATCACCATCACGCTGTCTGTAGCTTTCAGCTTGTCGACGAACTCGATCGCCGCTTTCTGAATATCGTCAAGGCGAAGTTGTGTCGAGCCGCTGGTATCTATTAATAGGACGACGCTGAAGGGCGCATCGGTCGTGGCGAAGTACGCGATCTTTTGTTCGACACCGTTTTCGGTGATGCGAAATTGCTCGCGGCGGAGCAGGGGAACGTACCGGCCGTAGCGATCCATAACACTCACGGGGACGGTAACTAAAGCGGTATCGAAGCGAATGGTATCGCCTTCGACGGTCTCACCGCCGGGATTGACCTTCGACTCGTTCACACCATTGTCTTCGGAGTTGGCGGGCTCGGTTTTCGTCTGTTTCGGATCGGCCGTTTTCCGTCCTGACTGGGCATAGACACTGAACGGCAGTAAAGAGACACTCAAAAGCACCAAGAGCGGCAGGTTGATTCTGTTCATACAAGTTCCTGGACTGGAAGTGTGCTGCTTTCGGGAGAGTGTGCTGGGATAGATGTTTTGAGGACCCAAAGGGTTTTCTCTGCGACCTCTGCGGCCCTCCGCGATCTCTGCGTTGAAAGAGCAATTTTAAACGCAGAGATCACGGAGGGCCGCAGAGGTCGCAGAGAATACTTTGCGTCGTTGCGCCTTTGCGGGATATATTTCGGCCCAAAAATATGAACACACAAGTCGATCGCTCCGGATTTGCCGGACACCCGAAAGGCCTCGGCCCTCTCTTCTTCATCGAACTCTGGGAGCGTTTCAGTTATTACGGCATGCGCTCCATTCTCATCCTCTACCTGTCCTCCGCCGCTGCTTTGGGCGGACTCGGCTATACGAAACCAGACGCCGCGGGGATTTACGGCTGGTACACGAGTGCCGTTTACCTGACGGCTCTGCCGGGCGGCTGGATTGCAGACCATTTATTAGGCGCCCGGTCGGCCGTATTTATCGGCGGGATCATCATCGCTTGCGGCCATTTCTCGATGGTGTTCCATTCCACGAGTTTTGTTTTTCTCGGAATGGCTTTGATTGCGATCGGCACAGGACTGCTGAAACCTAACATCAGCGTCATGGTCGGCAATCTCTATCCCGAGAACGATGCGCGTCGCGACAGTGGTTTTTCGATCTTCTACATGGGCATAAACATTGGCGCGCTACTGGCGCCGTTAGTCGTCGGCTTTCTGGCGAAGACACAAACGTTCCGGAACATTCTGAGCTCCTATGGTCTAGATCCGAACAAGTGCTGGCACTGGGGATTTGCGGCAGCCGGCATCGGCATGGTGATTGGACTTTTTGTCTACGTTAAGAACCGCGACCGATTGGCGCATGTTGGAAACAGAATTCCTCGCGCGGTGAAGGTCAAGAGTGACGTTGCACCAGCCCCGCCTCTGACCAGGGGCGATTGGTTACGTATTGTCGCCATCGTCATCCTCTTCATTTTCACGATCCTTTTCTGGGCAGCGTACGAGCAAAAGGGATCGAGTTTGAACTTGTTCGCGAATGAGCTGACGCGCAACGAAATCTTTGGGATCGGGTTTTCTCCCGTTTACCTGCAATCACTCACGCCGGCGTTCGTGATCATATTGACGCCGCTTTTTGCTAGCCTTTGGGTACGAATGGGTGATCGCCAGCCATCGCCTCCGGGGAAGTTCACCCTCGGACTGCTGTTCATCGGTCTGGCTTATTCATTACTCATCCCCGCGACGATGCTATTGGTGCAGGGACAGATAACTTTCTGGTGGCTCGTTGGTCTTTACTTTCTCGAAGTTTGCGGCGAGATGTGTTTGAGTCCGGTGGGTTTGAGTACGGTAACCAAACTCGCACCGGCAAAACTGGTGGGATTGATGATGGGCGCGTGGTTCCTGGCCACCGCCGCGGGCAACAAACTCGCCGGATACCTCGCCGGATACTTCGTCTCCAATAATCCGGGGCAGTTGACTAAACTCTACGGCGGCATCGCACTCGGCTTACTGGCGTCAGCCGTGATCCTTTTGCTTCTCACGCCCACCATCAAACGTTTGATGGGCAGAGGCGCTGAACAGGTATAATCGCGACACGAAAACGGAGGGGAACATGGCCGAAGAACAATTCGATAAGGCAGAGGCGGTGAAACTCCTGAACCAGATCATGGAAGCTGAACTGGCTGGGGTTGTTCGCTACACCCACTATTCACTAATGATCTTTGGCCACAACCGTATTCCGATCGTGAGCTGGCTGCGCAACGAAGCAAACACGTGTCTTTCACATGCGAACGAAGCCGGTGAGCTCGTTACGCATTTTGGTGAACATCCGTCACTGAAGATCGGCGCCCTGCTCGAAACACACAAGCACGGAATTAACGACATTCTAATCGAGTCTCTCGAAGCCGAAAGAACAGGACTCGCACTCTACAAACAATTATTCGAACTCGTACGCGACCGCTCGGTGTTGCTGGAAGACTACGCCCGGCGCATGATCGCAGAGGAAGAGCTTCACGTGGGCGAAGTAAACAAGATGCTTAGAAAGCCGGGTGAGATCACCCAGTTTCAAGCATGACGTGAGAATTGACGACGCGACCCCCGCAACATGAAATCACTCAACTGCTCGCTGAATGGCGCGAAGGGAACCAGTCCGCGCTCGACGAGTTGTATCCCCTGGTCTACAACGAACTACATCGCCTCGCTCGCCGTTACATGAGTCGTGAACGCAAGGGGCACACTCTGCAAACCACTGCATTAATCAACGAAGCTTACGTTCGGCTCGTAGATCAAAAGAACGTCCACTGGGCGAATCGTTCTCATTTCTTCGCCATCTCCGCGCAGATAATGCGTCGCATTCTGATCGATCACGCGCGGCGTCATGCTTATGCGAAGCGTGGCGGCGGCGCGCAACAAGTGTCGCTCGAAGAAGTCGCAGCGATTACTCCCAACCCGAGTCGCGAACTCGTGCGTTTGGACGAAGCACTCAAGAGTCTTGCTGAAATGGATCCGCGACGCAGCCAGGTAGTGGAACTGCGTTATTTCGGCGGTCTGAACAACGAAGAGATCGCCGGTGTGTTGAATATCTCCGCGAACACCGTCACGCGCGACTGGAACATGGCGCGCGCGTGGCTCTATCAACAACTTTCCGAGACTGCGGCCAATTGAATCCGGAACGCTGGCAACAGATCAGTCGCATTTTTAAGTCGGCCATATCGCTCGATCCGGAAGCGCGCAACGCTTACGTGGTGGGGCAGTGTGGCAGTGACGACTCACTGCGCGCGGAAGTCGAGAAGTTGATCGCGTCGCACCAGCAGGCGAGCGACGAAAATTTCATTGGCGGTATGGCCGCTGAAGCTGCGGCGCCTCTGCTTATAGTCGAAAACGACGATGAACCGCCGCACAGGACTCTTAACAACGGACAGCAGTTTGGCTCGTACGTGATTCTCGAAGCGCTCGGCGCGGGTGGAATGGGCGAAGTTTATCTCGCCCGCGATACACGACTTGATCGCACTGTTGCACTAAAGATCCTCCCGCCGGACATTTCGACCGACAAACGACGCATGCAGCGCTTTCGTCAGGAAGCGAAAGTCGCATCGTCATTAAACCAGCCAAACATTCTTACGGTTTACGAGTTTGGTGAAGTCGGTGGCTTGACGTTTCTGGCCACGGAATTCGTCGACGGCGAAACACTGCGAGAGCACCTGCGCGGGAAGAAGAAGCTCAAACTCGCCGACATACTCGACATCAACATTCAGGTACTCGCCGCACTCGACGCCGCGCACGAAGCAAACATCGTCCATCGCGATATCAAACCCGAGAACGTGATGATTCGCCGGCGCGATCACGTCGTGAAGGTGCTCGATTTTGGTCTTGCAAAAGTGACGGAGAAAAGACCGTCAGTGTTGAAGAGCGAGTATTCCGAAGCGGACACTGCGTTCAAGACCGCGCCCGGGATCATCATGGGCACGATCAACTACATGTCACCGGAACAGGCGCAGGCCCGCGCGACCGATCAACGGACGGACATTTGGAGCACCGGCGTCATGCTTTACGAGATGGTGGCGGGCAAGATGCCGTTCAGCGGTGCGACGACCAGCCACACGATCGTGCAGATCCTCGAAAACGATCCGTTGCCGTTATCAAAGGACGTCCCCGCCGAGCTGGATCGCATCGTGCTGAAGGCGATGGCAAAGGATCCTGACGAGCGTTATCAAACAGCAAAAGACATGCTGATTGACCTGCGTCGTTTGAAGAAGAAGCTCGAAGTGCAGGCTGAGATTGACCGGACCTCATCGCCGTCGACTGAGCGTCCGGCAATTATGGGCGATCAGCCTGTCAGTGTGCCGAGAAATAAACGAGGAATCGTGATCGCACTCGTGATTGGGATGTTGTTGGTGACGGCTGGGATCTTTGGCGTAAACATGTGGCGCTCCGCGCGTGAACGCGCACGCGCAAACGGAGTGATACCATCTCCTCCGGTTCCGGCCACGAAGCCCGAACGCACGCTTACTTACTGGATCATGGTGCAGAAGTTTAGAGACAACAAGCCATATCAGGATCCCTTCCCGACGGCAGGGGAAGTTATTTACGAAGCGGACTACCAGATCCGCGTTAACGTTCGCAGTCCGCAGCCGGGATACCTCTATGTACTCAACGAGGGGCCGGGGTCGACGCAACCGGAATTTGTCGTGCTCTTTCCTTCGACAACGGCAAACGAAGGTTCGTCTCTCTTATCGGCGGGACAGGTAGTTCAAATTCCGGAAAAATCGTGGTTCCAATTCGACCAGCAGCAGGGAACTGAAAAACTGTGGCTCGTGTTTTCCGCAGATCCGGTGCCGGAACTGGAGAGTGTCAAGCAGTACGCAAACCGGCAAGCGAAGGGTCTCATACCTAGTGCGGCTGAGAACAAGAGTGTTCAAAATTTTCTGACGACGCATTCGACCAGCAAATCGGAATCTGAAAGAGGTGAAAACCTCACAACGCTGAAAACACCGAGTAATTTGCTAGTCTACGCCCTCAGGCTCGAACACCATTGAGTTGCAATTATTAGTCTGGACGGCCGTCCTCAAATCGGCTTATGATGCCGCCATTCTGTTTTACCCTCTCTGAATTGCTTTCCCGCTTTTGCGTTAAACCTTGAAATGGTGATTTGTCTGAAGAGTTCTCGCGTTAAGAGACAGAACACTTGAATCAATGGGCGGCTTTAACCGCCGCATGCCCAGCGCACAATTCGCCCAGACGAATTGTGACAAACCACTTGACTCTTTAAGGAGGATTAACACATGCCAACTACCTGGACCATCAACGCCGCCGGAACTAACGCGAACGGAACGGATCTTATCGGTTGTCATATCACCACAAGCGGCAACTGCTACCAGTTCCTGGCGCCCGATAACACTCTTATGTCATCAGCATGCGGAACGTCGAGTCTTCCGACGCTTCCAGTTCAATTCCCGATGTTCAACAATAAACTGGCCGGTACCACCGCAGTGAACTGGTACATCACGCTTGATTCAACGACTGATGGACCGAGTAACAATAAGGCCAAGGGAAAGTGGGGTAACAGCGGTTATCTGTCCATCACTGACGTCGATGCGGACGGGTGGACGACCGCAGGCGGCGTAGGTGTCGACCCGGAGGAAGAAAAAGCTGCGTCCGCAGCGCCGAATCTGTAAGAACAGATTGGTTCTCACAGGCGAAGCGGGAGCGCCCCCACTCCCGCTTCTTCGGTTATCAATGGTGATTTGCAAAACCAGTTCTCGCGTTAACTGGCAGGAAAGTTTCGCTGAGGACATATATAAGGAGGATAAAGACATGAGCAGAATTAACGATGCCGAAAGAATATGGCGGATATCACCAACCGGAGTACATGGAGGTCCTAACAAGACACAGCTCATCGATTGTTGCCTTGTTCGGAACAATCTCACCGGTGACTACATGTTTAAAGGACCGTTTGCGGAGGGTCAGCCTCTGACGTCAGTGAAAAGTCCTGTTGCCTTTCCGTTCTGGTTTCCAACGTTCATTGCTCCACTAAATGGAAAGACTTATCGCGATTGGTACATAAGAGTCGATTACGTCAACGGCGGTCCAGATTTCAACCAGGCGCATGGACGTTGGAGCAATTCCCCACCTCCGCCACACGATGCTGATGACCAACTCACCGACACTGATACGTGGACGGCAGCGTCTGGTGTGGGCGCCGAACCAGAGGGCCATAGGAAGGATAGAAATAACAAGGCGGCCGCTTCCGCGTCAGCGAAACAGTAGGAAATGGAATTACTAACCGGAAGGGCGGGACGAGCCGTGTAGGCTCTCCCGCAACTTCTGCATTTCATACATGCGAGAGTCAACGTCAAATTTAATGTTCTCATGGAGTAAAGCGTTCCGCGCCGTACTCCTGTTCACTGTCTTAACCGGGCAGGCTGGTGCGCTCAACGCGCAGGTTCGCGCGTTGGCGGCTGGAAGCTACGCGATAAAGGGTGGCGAATCGCACTTATATTCAATCACTCTTACGGCCGGCCAGTATTTTTATGCGTTAGTTGATCAGCAGGGAATCGATCTCGCCGTAACACTGTTAAAGCCGAACGGTTCTTCGATCGCAGTCACGGACAGTCCGAATGGTAGTTGGGGACCGGAACCAATCTTACTGCTGGCCGATCAGTCAGGTGAGTATCGCGTCGAAATACGCGCGTCAAATCCGAAAGCGAACGCAGCGCATTACCAGGTCAAGATCCTCGCCCAGCGAGAAGCCACCGTTACTGATAAAGGGCATGTAACCGCGCAGAGAAGTTTCGAAGAGGCACAAAAGCTGCAGTCACAGCCGACCGCTGCTGACAAACGCGCAGCCATCGTCAAATACCAGGAAGCTGTTCCACTCTTTCAAGCCGCTGGGGACACTTATAGTCAGACGCTTACTGTTCAAGCCCTCGGCTTGCGTTACGCTCAAGTCAATGAGTTTCGTACGGCGTTGCAATTTACGGAAGAAGCTCTCTCGCTCGCGCAAAAAGTGGGTGACGAGAGATTGGAAACGCCCATCGAGACCCTGCTGGGAGGAATCGAAGACGTCCTCGGTGAAACCATCAAATCCCAACAGCACTACGAGCGCGCGCACGAGCTTGCAAAACGGTTGGGTGACACTATTAACGAAGGTTCAGCCTTAAATAATATCGGTACGCTTTACAACGACGCCGGTGACTTTCAAAAAGCGCTCGATTATTACCGCCAGGCATTGCCACTCTTCGCTGACCGGCCGGATCGACGCGCTCGGACTCTAAATAATTTCGGCGTTTCATATTCCGCCCTTAATGAACCGGAGAGAGCTCTGGACTACTTCCAGCAAGCGCTCGCGATCTTCAAGACTGGTCGCGATCGTGCTGTTGAGTCCCAAACTTTAGGCAACATCGGTTTTGTCTACCAACGTTTATCGAAATATCGAGAGGCGCTCGATTATTACGCTCAAGCACGAGCGATGCAGCAGCAGATTGGCAATCGGGCCCAGGAAGCGCAGACTCTCGAACTCCTTGGCAGTGCCTACTCCGAAATGGGACAGCCGGAAAAAGCCGTCGAATATCATCAACAATCACTCGACATTCAGCGTGCCGCGAAAAATAGTCGGAGAGAGGCACTTAGTCTGAAGAGCCTGGGACACGTTTATGGCTTGTTGGGCCAGCCTGAAAAAGCGCTCGACAATTTCGCTCAGGCTCTTTCGATCTTTCGCACCATCAACGATCTGAACAATACTGCGGTTGTTCTCGAGGATCGAGCTCGCGTCGAACAACAACTCGGCAAGCTCAATGAAGCGCGAAAAGACATTGAGGAGTCGTTGTCGTTGATCGAGACGGTCCGCGCGCGCACGGGCAGTCAGCAATATCGTGCCTCCTATCTCGCGTCGAGAGAAAAAGCATACGAACTCTACATCGATCTGCTCATGCAGCTTCACGCGAAAGAGCCCGCCGCGCGACACGATGCGGAAGCGCTACAGGTTAGCGAGCGAGGGCGCGCGCGCAGCCTGCTCGAGATGTTGAACGAGAGCCACGTCGATATCGAGCATGGTGTTAGCCCTGATTTAGTCAGGCGAGAGCGCGAGATCAGGCAGGCAATTAATGCGAAGGCGCAACGCCAGATTCAACTCCGCGCCCAGAATGGTAACCGTCAGGAAATTGAAACTTTCGACAAAGAGATCCGTGCACTTGAAGATGAGTACCAGCAAGTGCAAGTTGCGATTCGGAATGCGAGTCCGGCGTATGCGGAACTCACGCAGCCGCAGCCGCTCGATTTAAAGGGCATTCAGCAACAGTTGGATCCTGACACAGTGTTGCTGGAGTATTCGCTGGGTGATAAGCGCAGTTATTTGTGGGTCGTGACGCAGAACTCGCTGAAGACTTATGAGCTGCCGCCGGCCGATCAGATACAAAAACTCGCGCAACAGGTTTACGAGTCGCTTACCGCGCGCAGCGTTGTGAAGTCAGTCGAAACTGCCGCCGAGCGACAAGCACGCATCAGCGGCGCCGATGCACAGTTTCGCGAGTCTGCTGCCGAGCTTGGGGAAATGATACTGGCGCCAGCCGTTGCTCAGCTCGGAACAAACCGGTTAGTGGTGGTGGCGGATGGTCCACTTCAATATGTACCGTTTGCTGCATTATCGGCAGGAAAAGACTATCGACCTCTGATCGTCGATCATGAAATGACGAGTATTCCGTCGGCGTCGTCCCTCGCAGTTCAGCGTCAGAGCCTTGCGAACCGGCCAACGGCGCCGAAAGGACTTGCAGTTTTGGCTGATCCGGTCTTCTCGGCTAGTGATATGCGATTTAAGACCAATGCTCGCACGAAAGACGTAGCTTCCAATACGCCACCGGTGAATGACACGCGCATCATCGAACATCTTTCGGGTGGACCAGCCGGGCAGCTTGTGATTCGACGACTGCCATTCACGAGGCAGGAAGCGGATCAGATTATGGCCGTAGCGCCAACGGGCGCTAACTTCAAGGCGCTGGACTTTCGCGCGAGTCGAACGGTTGCAACGAGTGGAGAGTTGAGCCAGTACCGCTACGTTCACTTTGCGACGCACGGTTATCTCGATACCGCGCGCTCGGGTCTGTCCGCGATCGTGCTATCCATGGTCGACGAGCAGGGCAATCCGCAGGATGGTTTTCTTCGCACACACGACATTTACAATCTCAAGTTGCCCGCGGAGCTCGTGGTGCTGAGCGCGTGTGAAACCGGTTTGGGAAAAGACGTGAAAGGCGAGGGCATCGAGGGTTTGACTCGTGGGTTCATGTACGCCGGCGCGCGGCGCGTGGTGGTGAGTTTGTGGAACGTGAACGACAAGGCAACGGCTGCGTTGATGCAGCGGCTTTATGTGGGCATGTTGCGGGGTAACAAGACACCCGCGGCTGCATTACGCGCCGCGCAGATCGAGCTGCTACGCACGCGGCAGTGGCAGTCGCCTTATTACTGGGCGGCGTTTGTGATGCAGGGTGAGTGGAAATGAGGACCCAGACTAATTGTGACAAACCATTTGACTCTCTAAGGAGGATATACAAATGCCAGCAACTGAGTGGACCATAACCCATTCGAACGCCCCACAACTTATCGGTGTCAGGCTAAGGGAACGTGGAGTAACGTCGGCTTTCCGCCCGAGTCCGGTGAGATTGAACCTGACACCTGGACCGCTCAGGCTAATCAAGGTGCCGGTGATGATATGGAGGCAGCGAAGCAAAAGGAGGCATCCGCTGATGGTGGTATTTGAGATGAGTTATCGCGTTAGTAGATACAGGGATTTGTAATGCAAGGGAGTGGAATTGAGGGAGGAGTGATTATGAGAGTCATAACAGGTTTGATTCTGGTGGTAGTAATCGTTGTTTCGGGGTTGGCCCAAAAGCCCGAGGACGCGACGCGCAAACTCTGGGACACTGCTTTTATCACTCCTGCCAACAGCAAAAGAAATACGACGCGGCGGCGAGCATATCGCAATGCAACGCCTGATGTGCCGGTGAACAACGTCGCGCCGGAATCGGTGGTTGGCGTCACGCTTTGGCGGCTGCGTCCGGCGAATCGAGCCGATTCGGGCGAGCGTTTGATTGTTCACGACGACAACGCCACGACCGAGTTTTTGCCGGAGCGCATTTCCGCGACGACGAGACTAGTCCAGGGCGATAAGCTGCGAATCAGTGTCGAAACAGTCCGTGCGGGTTATCTGTATGTGATCGATCGCGAGCAGTATGCAGACGGCACGGTCGGCGATCCTTACTTGATCTTTCCGACGACGCGGACGTCAAGCGGGAATAACGAGGTGTCGGTTGGCAGGCTGCTCGAGATTCCGGCGCAGGACGACAGTCCACCGTTCTTCACGATGAAGAAGAGCAGGCCCGATCACGTGGCGGAAGTGTTGAGTGTGCTCGTCACGCCGTCACCGCTCGAGGAAGTGCAGATTACGGACAAAGCTCAGAAACTCACCGATGCTCAGGTAGCGAGTTGGGAAAAAGCCTGGGGCACGAGTGTCGGCCGCTTGGAGATGTCGACAACGGGCCAAACGTGGACGAAAGAAGAGAAAAACGCGACGACACGCGCGCTGACCGCGAGCGCCCCCGCGCCACAACTCCTGTTTTATCGCCCGAGCGTCAAATCAACCGAACCGATGTTCGTGAAATTACGCCTTCAATACCGCAAGTAAATTTAGCCACAGATGACACGGATAAAAATCCGGATTTAAAATCCGTATTATCTGTGGTCGTAAAAACGCCAATTGGTGACGAAGTCGCGCGTCAACTTCTGATTCGTGATCGCCGCGCGCAACATCTCGATCGGAATGCGATTCTCCTTTAATAACGCGTCGTTGTAAGCGCGATTCGTCATCTTTCCGGAATCAACCAGGTCTTTGTGCATCGCATACTGCTGTAACCCACCGATCAAATACGCAATCTGATAAAGCGGACCGTAACTCCCGTCAAACGAACGACGCACTTCGGCAGTCGCGTTGTCTCGTTCGTGACCCACGCGATTGACCAGCAGGTCGATACATTCCTGCGGCGTCATCTTCTCGAGATGAAAGCTGAGTGAGAAGATGATGCGCGCGCAGCGATGCATGCGCCAGAAGAGCATTCCGATACGCTGCTCCGGCGTCTTCGCAAAACCGAGATCCCACAACAACAGTTCCCAGTAAAGCGAGTTCCCCTCGCTCCAGAACGGCGTGCCGAATATGGCGCGATATGGTTTGTAACGCGCGGCCATGAATCCCTGAAGGTGATGTCCGGGGATGAGCTCGTGATGGACCGTGGCGCGCGAGAAATAGATGTTGTTGCCGCGCATGCTCATCATCTTCTGCTCGTGCGCCATCCCGTTGGTCGGAAACGAGACCAGAATCGTTTCGCCGCCGAGAAAGAACGGACTGACGAGTTGTCGTTCCGGCGTCATCATTTCCATCCGCCACGTTTCTTTCGCGAGTTCGGGCACGGTTACGAGATCGTGATCTTCGACAAACTTGATCGCTTCGAGAGCGAGGTCGCGAATCATTTGCGGCTGCTTGCCGGGTTCGACGTAAAGGTTTTTGACATGTTCGAGCGCCTTGTGCCAGTCATCGCCATAGCCGAGATCGCGCGACGCCTTCTTCATCTCGTTTTCGCACCACGCCATTTCTTTCTCGCCGATAGCTATGAGTTCTTCGGGCGTGTACGGGATCATCTCGGAGCGCAGTTCACTTAAGAGTGCTTCGCGACCGATCGGATCGCCGACGATGTCGCTCGAATCTCCGGGACGAGCAGTTGTGTTGGTGGGACGCTGACCCTGACCACGATTCTGAGTTGCGGGCGTCTGACTACTGCTTTCGGAACGAATGCCGACGATCTTTTCGGTAATGAACCCCGCGTAGTTCGTCATTGATTGATCGAGCGCTTTGTAAGGTTCTTCATTCCACCACGTGAACATCGGATCGTAGCCGTTGTAGAACGTGTACCAATTGCGGAGATTGTTACGCAGGTTGTTAATAGCGACGGCCGCTCGATTCGCGACAGTCTTCTTGATGTCCGTACTGCGTTCCACAGTGCGGCGTCGTTCGTCGACTTGTTTCCGCAGGTCGTTCAGCGTTGCGGCGGTTTTCGCGGAATTGATCGGCTCCATGCGTCGTCGCTCTTCTTCGAGGTCGATTATAGCCGTGGCAAATGGAACGAGCGGCTCGATCTCGCTGATCTGGCGTGCCTGGATGTCGAGTTGTCGTAACTCATATTCGAGATGATTTTTGAAGAGCAGGTAATCGATCTTGCCGTCCTGGCTCATCGAGTCGAAGTCAAGACTCTGCAACGACGCGAGCCACTCGGTATAGAACTTCTTGAACCGCTCGCGCCGCCACGGGGAGACGGCGACGGGATACGAGCGCGTGAGACTGCCACGATCGACGGTGTAACGTTCGATCGCGCTGCGCATCTCGCTGACACGCTCTTTCATTCCGTTGGCATGGCTCGAAGTTTGGGCGGGGATCTGAAGCGAAAAACAGCAGATTAAGACGATGACAATTACAGTGCGAGATCTGGAGCGCATACGTATGTCTCCTATTTAGGCGGGTTTTAATTGAGCCGGGAAATCCTATCGCATCCGTGTAATCCGTGGCTAAATTAATTTCGCGATGTAGTTCGCATGCGTTTGAGCGTGGCGTCGAGTAATGCGAGGCGTAACTGGGCGCGGTAGGAGACCATCGTGACACTAGCGAGGGCGTCTCTGACTACGAACTCGTCCATCTCGACGAGCGATGCGCCGAGCCATCTCAACCAGTCGTTAGCGTTGAGCGGCTGTTCGTCCTTGACTTTATTGAAGGATGCGATGGCGTCTTTAAGAAGCGCGTTTGCGTCGGCAGGCTGATACTTGATTGTCCGACGCAAGAGCATGAAGTACCAGTTGTACTTCTCCGAGTCCGGAATGTTTGAGCGTCGCAGTCCTTTTATCGCATCGTTGAGAATATCGATGAGCGGGGCCGTTTCGGAAATAGCCTGTTCCGGTAACCAAACAGCAAACGACGCTTTCGCGAGCGGCTGTAAATCTGAAGGGACCACGTCCAACATGAGGCTCATTTCACGAAACCGACCGTTTTTATAATGCTCAATCGCACCGTCAGCGGCCCATTGCCACCGGCACAAGTCCCATGACTCACCTCGCTGCTCTTTTGATATGTCCTCCAGGAGCTTTATTGCGCGTTCGTAATCCTTACGTTCCGCTGCCAAAGCTGCGGCGCGATATTGGTACTGCATGCGAATTTCCGAGTCCTTTGCATCCGCGCCGGCCTTCAAAAGAGACTCGACGGTATCGAGCGGCTGAGTACGCGTAACCTCATCAATCTGAAGTTGAGTTAGTCCTGAAGAGGTTGACTGACACTGGTTCATCGCCTGACGCAGAACCAGCCCCTGTTTTGGTAAGAGACGTTCAATCTCGGTAAAAAACTGCGCGACCCAGCTTACGGCGGCGCAGTTTTCACCTCCGGCCGCATTCGCGTTTAGCGAACCTACGAGGATCTGCAATAGCTCGGTCCGCAATGAGTCGGGAGGCGCGGGTACGTCGTCCCCTTGTCCTCGCAGCGCTGGAAATGCGACGTAAGTGAGCGAGTTCATGAACCCACTACCAGGGTCTTGCTTTACGAGCGCTAACGCTTGAACGAACAAGCTGTCAGCCACTTTCGGATCCCACCTGCGTATCGCGTAAAAGAGTTGATGCATGTCGTTGTTTGGCGTCCCGGTACGCAACGCGGTGGCAACCAACTCACTTGCACGTTTTGGATCCTTTTCAACGACAGCAATCGCGCTATCGATTAAAGCATTCGCAGCGGCGCTGCGCTCATCGTTCGTTGACTTATCGGACGCCAGGACGGTTAGCAGGCGTTTGGCGAGTTTCTCGTCTAGTGGCGTGACAATCGTCAGGAGTATTCGCGCCGTTTCCAATCGTTCATTACGTTCGTCACGATTTTCTTTATTGGGGACCTGCTCTACGACTTCGATAGCATCAGTAATCCAAGTCCTGGCTCGACTCGGATCTTCGCGCCACCAGCGTTGACCAAGTTTGACCCAGAGCACGGCGCGTTGCATCGAGCTGAGGTTGGCTGCGTCTTTCAACAAGTCGCTGGTCAGTGTTTGGGAACGGACGAGCCAAAGCTGATACTCTGGATCTCGTTTTTGTGCGTACTCGGTCGCAACGCCAAAGGCCGGCAGTAGGACCAGGAAAATGAGGCAAGCACAGGCGAATCGCATATTCTGGGCCGCATAGTACGCCTCTCACCCTCATTTCGCCATCAAACTGTAACTTGCCCTATTACAAAGGCTTTGCTAGAATCCGCCTTCGTTACTTGGGTAATTTCAAATTTTTGATAGGACGCTCCGGAAGACCTTCGCATGAATCGAACTACTACTCGATTCTTTACTTTGTAATTGCCGACCAGCACCAGCGGGCGCGCGGCGAAGGCGCTCCTATCGAATCCGATCGACTGAAGTAACAAAATTAAGCGAATCGTAGGACACGTCTTCGGCCTTGGGACTTAGGTCTCGTTGTAGTCCCCGCGTGCGCCAAGTGGGTTTTCGGCGCATTTGGGGGTGATGTAGAAATGAGTGAGATCAACGTACAACTGAAAAACGGTGAACCCGTTCCCATGCCTGACTCGGCAACGGTGGCCGAGGCTCTCAAGAAGCTCGACCGCGACCTGGCCAAACAGGCTTTGGCGGCGAAAGTCGACGGACGCGAGGTGGACCTTGCTGCTCCGCTTGAGACGGTCCGCGCAAACGGCGACTCGGTCCAGATTGAACCAATCGTGCCGCAGACGCGCGACGGGCTCGAAGTTTTGCGTCACTCGACCGCACACCTGCTCGCGGCGGCAGTGCTCGACCTGTTTCCCGGCACCAAGCTTGGTGTTGGACCAGCACTGTTGGACGATCCACGCTACGGATTTTTCTACGACGTGATCGCGCCGCAGCCGCTGACGGAAGCCGATCTGCCTGTCATTGAAAAACGAATGAAGCAGATCGCCAGCAAGAATCTCGGTTATCGTCGTGAAGAGATTTCGAAAGACGAGGCCTTGCGTGTTTTTGGCGAACGCGAGGAGCCGTTGAAGTGTGAACTGATTGACGAAAAAGCCGGCGAAAAGGTGAGCGTCTATTATATCGATGGCTCGCCGTTCATCGATTTTTGTCTTGGTCCACACGTTCCCAACACGAACAAGCTGCGCGCTTTCAAACTCCTTTCACTTGCCGGAGCTTACTGGAAAGGCGACGCTTCGCAACCGCAGATGCAACGCATCTACGGCACGGCTTTCTTCACGCAGGAAGAGCTCGACGCCTGGTTGAAGCAGCGCGAAGAGGCGGAGAAACGAGACCATCGGCATCTTGGTCGTGAACTGGATCTGTTCTCGATTCAGGAAGACTACGGCCAGGGACTCGTCTTCTGGCATCCGAAAGGCGGCGCCATCCGTAAAGAGATGGAAGACTACCTGCGCGAGGAGTTGTTGCTTCGCGGTTATGGACTCGTCTTCACGCCGCACATCGCGAAGCGCGAGCTATGGTTCACGAGCGGGCACGAGATCAACTACGTCGACTCGATGTTTTCGCCAATGGAGTTTGAGGAACAGGAGTTTCGCATCAAGCCGATGAACTGCCCGTTCCACATTGGTATTTACAAGTCGGCGCAGCATTCGTATCGGGATCTGCCGTTGCGTTACGCGGAGTTTGGCACGTGCTATCGCGCAGAGCTTTCCGGCGCGCTGCACGGGTTGATTCGCGCGCGCGGCTTTACGCAGGACGATGCACACATCTTCTGCACGCCTGAGACGGTGCGCGGCGAGATCGTTGCCTGCATCGACTTTGCCTTCAGCGTCTACAAGACGTTTGGTTTTAGAGACTACAAAGTCGAACTTTCCGTCAGAGGCGACGATCGCAGTCTGTATTTTGGTGAAGATGCGGATTGGGAAAGTGCTGAAGCGGCGCTCGTCGATGCTTTGAACAGTCGCGGGATTCCGTACGAGCGAATCGAAGGTGAAGCGGCGTTCTATGGTCCAAAGATCGACATACGCGTCGAAGATGCGATTGGTCGCGCTTGGCAATTGACGACGGTCCAGTTTGATTTCAATTTGCCGGAACGTTTTCAACTCGAATACATCGGTGAAGACAACAAGCCGCACCGGCCAATCATGATTCACCGGGCGTTGTTTGGATCAATAGAGCGTTTCTTCGGAGTGTTAATCGAACACTATGCCGGAGCGTTCCCGATGTGGCTGGCGCCGGTGCAGGTCGCAGTGCTGCCGATCACGGATCGAGTCAATGAATACGCGGAAGAGCTGGCGCGCCAACTGCGCGTCGCAGGGTTCCGAGTGGAGGCGAATCTGCGCAGCGAGAAGATCGGCGCGAAGATTCGAGATGCTCAGTTACAGAAAGTGCCGTTTATGCTCGTGCTCGGCGATCGCGAGATGGAACAGAAGACGGTGGCAGTCCGAGAACGTGCCCGGGGCGACATCGGGGTGATGTCCATCGCGGAGTTCAAGGAGATGGCGCGGCGGTTGGTTGCAACCCGCGCGTTAACAAACAACGAAGTCTAAGGAAATTTAAGTCCTATAGGTCATATAGGTCCTATTTCTGAGGGCTCAAACTTAGGAGGTGCAGAATAGCTACAGGCTTTCGAGGTCGCGGTCAGCGTCCTGACAACCGGCGCGTGCCGCCCGTTCGGATCAACGAGAGAATACGCGTGCCTGAGGTGCGCGTGATTGGTGAAGAAGGAGAACAGATGGGCGTGATGGACGTGCGCGACGCTGTGCGCGCCGCCCGCGAGAAAGGGCTGGACCTCGTCGAGGTCGCACCCAACGCCGATCCTCCTGTTTGCCGCATCATCGATTTCGGAAAATATCAGTACGAAGCGAAAAAGAAGGCAAACGAAGCGAAAAAGAAGCAGGTCACAATCACGGTCAAGGAAGTTAAGTTTCGACCGGGAACCGACGATCACGACTACGAATATCGCATGAAGCATGCGCGTGAGTGGCTACAGGAGGGCGACAAAGTGAAAGCCACGATCTGGTTCCGCGGGCGCGAGATGACGCACCGTGAATTGGGTGCGCGGATCCTGGAAAAACTCGAACAGGATCTCGTGGATGTTGGTGAGGTTGAAGCACGGCCGAGGATGGAAGGGAACCAGATGTTCATCATCTTTGGGCCGAAGAGACATAAGAGCGGTGGTGGCGGGCCAAAACCCGACGCGCCGCCGGCGAATCAGTAGAGAAGGGAATCAATTCATGCCAAAACTTAAGACACATAAAGGTGCCGCGAAACGAGTGCGCCTGACTGCCACCGGCAAGATCAAGCGTGGTCATTCGCACGCGCGGCACATATTGACGAAGAAGACCAACAAGCGAAAGCGTCATCTGGATATCGATGTGCTCGTCGCCAAGGCGGATCACGATCGCGTGATGTCGATGCTGCCGTACGGTCGCGATTAAATCTGTGTAATCCGTTGATTACGTATTAATAAGGGAGGAATCATATGCCCAGAGCAAAACGTGGCAATAAACGTCTTGAGAGACGTAAGAAAATATTAAAGCTGGCCAAAGGTTATCGTGGCACCAAGTCGAAGCTGTATCGATCCGCGAAGGAATCCGTCGAGCGTGGATTAAACTTTGCCTACACCGGACGCAAACTGAAGAAGCGTGATTTTCGCAGCCTCTGGATCGTTCGCATTGGAGCTGCCGCTCGTCTGAATGGTTTGAACTATTCGCAGCTCATGCACGGTCTGAAGCTCGCTGCAATCGAACTCGATCGCAAAGTGCTCGCTGATCTGGCTGTGCATCAACCGGAGTCGTTTGCTGAAGTTGCCGCTCAGGCCAAGAGCGCGCTTGAGAAGGAACAACAAAATAAAGCGGCGTAAGTTTTCTGAAAGGAATAAAGACAATGACCCAACGGCAATTTCGACTTGGATTGATAACGCTAACCTTCCTTCTCGGCAGCATCGTGGCATTTGCGCAAGGCACTCCCGATGTGACCGGCACATACGAAGGCACCGTGAAGATGCCAAACGGACAGGAAGGAAAAGTCTCTATTGAGTTGAAGAGCGACGCCGGAAAGATTACCGGACGCGCGACCCATGGTCCGAAGACCATGGAGATCACGGAAGCAAAGTTGGAGAACGGCACGCTGACACTGCGTTTTGACAAGGACCACGCGTTCGTCGGCAAACTTGACGGTGACAAGCTCGTGGGCGAAGTCGGTGATGGACCAAATAAGTTTCCGCTCGAACTTACGAAAGTGAAGCAGGTCACACTCACTGTGACTACACCCGTTCCGCCTACCACTGCGACCGCCGTCAATCTCAACGGTCAGTGGGACGCAGTTGCCGATGCCAATGGACAGCCGTTTCCGTTTTTGTTGACTCTGAAAGTCGAAGGCGACAAGGTTACGGGAAACAGCAGTTCGCAACTCGGTGAGTCAGTCGTGAAAGACGGCTCGTGGAAAGACGGCAAGCTCGTGTTTTCACTCGAAGGCCAGAACGGTGTCATCTCGATGAGCGCGACTGTCATCGAAGGAAAACTTTCGGGCGAGTTCGATTACGCCGGACAGTTGCAAGGCAAATGGGTAGCGGTAAAGAAAAATTAAATTGATTGATGTCGACTAGCGAACTATCACCTGAACATCAAGTAGAAGCAGCACGCAAAGCGTTCGAGCAAGAGTTCGAGCGCTTTGCCCGCTTTACCGCCGGCGATCTGGAAGCGGCGG
>JADMIO011435002.1_pt1 | contig 31372 bp, 27 predicted proteins | sample 8958161 | NCBI WGS metagenome assembly JADMIO01 (sample SAMN16585339, study PRJNA669376) | soil metagenome | isolation source: Crop rotation soil | place: USA: Cullars Rotation, Alabama | collected 2011 | reverse complement strand
GGTATTTATATGATCATTACCGGGCATACGCAGTCGGGGGTTTTTATACTGATATGGGGCGCTGTCATCCTGGGCACCGCCGATAACGTGATCCGGTTTTTGCTGGCGCGGCGGATGGCGGATACGCATCCCATTATCACCGTGCTGGGCGTGATTGCCGGGCTGAAATATTTCGGCCTGCCGGGCCTGATCTTCGGCCCCCTGCTGATATCCTATTTCGTTATCCTGCTAAAAATATATTATGCCGAATACCAAAGCGAGTCGGCTTTATCCGCACGAAAGAAGAAAAATATCCCGGTTCGCTTTAACTTGCCGTTTTTAGGCAATAAACCTATCAAAAAGCCGCAAAAGAATGATGCAACTGACAGAAGTAACGACCCCGGCGCTGGCACAGGCGTTCATACAGGCCAACGCGGACCTGAATAAAGACAATCCCAACTATATCCGCCCGCTCGATAAAGACGTAGCCTCGGTATTCGATCCCAAAAAGAATAAAACCTTCCGCCACGGCGAATGCATCCGTTGGATACTGAAAGACGACGAGGGCCGCACCATTGGCCGCATCGCCGCCTATGCCAACCGCAAATACAAAAACAAAGGCGACGAAGTGCCGGTAGGCGGCATCGGCTTTTTTGACTGTATCAATAGCCAGGAAGCCGCCGATATGCTGTTCGACGTGGCCAAACACTGGCTGCTGCAAAAAGGAATGAGCGCGATGGACGGCCCCATCAATTTCGGGGAGCGTGACCGCTGGTGGGGACTGGTAGTACAAGGTTTCCAGGAGCCCATGTATGGCATGAACTATAACCCGCCCTATTACCAGGCGTTGTTCGAAAACTACGGCTTCCGCCTGTATTTCCAGCAGGTATGTTTTGGCATGGACCCAAAGAAGCCCCTGAGCTCCAAAGTGGCCGAACGGCATGCGGTATATGCCAGCCAGCCGGCATTTAAAGCGATGCATGTAGATAAGAAACGGCTGGAAAAATTTGCGGTGGACCTGATGACGGTATATAATAAAGCATGGGCCGGGCATGGCGGCCTGCGCGAGCTGAAAAAAGACCAGGTTATCGGCATGTTCAAACAGATGAAGCCGGTGATGGATGAAAAAATCATCTGGTTTGCGTACCACAACGAGGAACCCATCGCCATGTTTGTCAACCTGCCCGACCTGAACCAATGGTTTAAGCACCTGGACGGGAAGTTTGGGCTCTTCCACAAGCTGAAATTTCTATGGATAAAGAAAACAAAGCCGAATAAAAAATTTACGGGCATCCTGTTTGGCATCACCCCCGAATTCCAGGGCAAGGGCATCGACGCCTTTATGATCATGGAAGCGGCGAAGGTGGTGCAGCAATTGTCGTATACCGAATATGAAATGCAATGGATAGGCGATTTCAACCCCAAGATGATCAATGTGGCGCAGGGCATCGGCGATGTGTCGCGCAGCCGGGTGCTTACTACCTACCGGTATAACTTCGACCCTACGAGGGAATTTAAACGGCACCCGATTGTTTCATAATATGCTTCCCCATACGACATAAAAAAACCCCGCCGGTCGGCGGGGTTTTGTATGCAGGTGGTTTCGGTTATTGCACGAGCATTTTAAAGCTCTGTTTTATATCGCCGCTGACAATGCGAACGATGTAAAGTCCTCTTGCCAGCCCTGCGGTGCGCAGGTAGCTGGTAGTAAGACCAGCCGACAGGCTGATACGCTGCGTGGATACCAGGTTGCCGTTGGCGTCCGCCACTTCGATGGTAGCGGGGGCGGCCACGGTGCTGTTGATATTAACGCGTACCAGTTGCCCGCCTGCTACAGGATTGGGGGCAATACCCGTTTTAACCGTCACGGTCGGTATATCGGTGGCGGTAGTGGTCCTGCCGGCATCGGCGCTCATCGTGGACGTCACCACCCGGGCTGCGGAAGCGGGCGGGAACAACTGCGACTGCGGAACGATCGCCTTGGCCGTGGACGGGCTTGACCAGGAGAGGCCTATGACGGCATCGTACTCGTTTTCGAAGTATTCTATTACAATGTTATACTTCACGCCTGCCTGCAAGGTAATGGAGCCGCTGTTTTCTGTGCTGGGATGCAGGGTCCAGTTGTCTATAATCTTTTGACCGTTCACCCACACACGAACACCATCATCGCTCAGCGTATAGAAAGTATAGGTTTCAGAATACTGCGCCAGCACCTGGCCGGTCCAGCGTATCGAGAAATAATCGCTGCCGATGCCTGTGCCGGGAGAACCGGACCAGAAAAAGTTAACGGTGGCATCGGTACGGCTGAAGGTGATAGGCCCGCTCAGGTCTATTGTATTATAATAATCGCCTTGCAGACCGGTGCCCGTACCGCCGGCGGGAGGCGTGGGAGTACCAGATCCCGCATTCACTATTACCGCGGTACTGGTGGTAGCCGTAAGACCGGCATTATCGGTTACGGTGAGGCGGAACCGGTAGGTACCCTGCACCAGGTTGCTTACCGTGATCTTCGATGCGGTAGTGCCCGAGAAAGTGGCCTGCGAGGGGCCGCTGTCCTGGCTCCATGCATACGCGGTAATCGTATTGCCACCGCGGCCATAGGAACCGCCGCCATCAATCGACACCGAGTTGGTGGGCAGGGTAATGGTTTGGTCGCCGGTGGGATTGGCAACCGGCGGCGTAGTCGATACCGGGGCTGTGACAGCCGGGTTCACGGTTACATTCACCGTGCTGGAAGCGGTAGCGCCGGCATTATCGGTTACGGTAAGCTGGAATTTATAAACACCCTGTACGAGGTTGCCGACGATGGTAGACACGGCGTTGGCAGCAGAATAATTGACCTGTGAAGGGCCGCTTACCTGGCTCCAGGCATAGCTGCTGATGGTGCCATCGGGATCGGAAGATGCGCTGCCATTCAGTACGGCTGTGCTAATAGGCAAAGTAATGGATTGATCCGTTCCTGCATTGGAAACGGGCGCCTTGTTGGCTGGTGTTGATGCGCCCGCATTCACTATCACAGCGGTAGTGGTGGTAGCCGTAAGACCGGCATTATCGGTTACGGTGAGGCGGAACCGGTAGGTGCCCTGCACCAGGTTGCTCACGGTGATCTTCGATGCGGTGGTGCTGGAGAAAGTGGCCTGCGAAGGTCCGCTGTCCTGGCTCCATGCATAGGCAGTAATCGTATTGCCGCCGCGTCCATAGGAACCGCCGCCATCAATCGACACCGAGTTGGTGGGCAGGGTGATTGTCTGGTCGCCGGTGGGGTTGGCAACGGGCGGCGTAGTAGAGGTGGGGGTTGAACCTCCGTTCACTATTACCGCGGTTGTAGTAGTAGCCGTAAGACCGGCATTATCGGTTACGGTGAGGCGGAAGCGGTAGGTGCCCGCTACCAGGTTGCTCACGGTGATCTTCGAGGCGGTAGTGCTCGAGAAAGTGGCCTTCGAAGGGCCGCTGTCCTCGCTCCATGCATAGGCAGTAATCGTATTGCCGCCGCGTCCATAGGAGCCGCCGCCATCAATCGAAACCGAGTTGGTGGGCAGGGTGATCGTCTGGTCGCCCGTGGGGTTGGCAACGGGCGGCGTACCCGACGCCGGGGCGGAGGGGGCCGCATTGACCGTAACGCCCATGGTGCTGGCAGCGGTAGCGCCGGCATTATCGGTTACCAGGAGCTGGAACCGGTAGGTACCCTGCACCAGGTTGGAAGCGGTTGCCTTTGCTGCATTGGCATTGGTAAAGCTGGCCTGCGATGGGCCGCTGACCTGGGTCCAGGCATAGGCGGTAATATTGCCGTCGGGGTCGGATGAATTGCTGCCATCGAGCGAAACCGAACTGGTGGGCAGCGTAATGGTTTGATCCCCTCCCGGGTTGGAGCTGGGCGTTTGGTTGACCACCCCGTTTACGGTAACCGTAACGATGCTGGTGGAGGTAGCGCCGGTATTGCTGGTAACGGTCAACTGGAATTTATAGACACCTGCCGTAGTCAGGTTCGACACAGCCGTAACGGCCTGTCCTGCCGACGCGATAGCGGGGATGGTAGGTCCCGAGATATTCGTCCACTGGTAGCTGCTGATGCTGCCGCCCGACACATAAGAGCCGCTGCCGTTGAGGGTAACCGTAGCTACCGGCAGGGTAACGCTTTGATCAGCGCCGGCCACCGCCACAGGTACCACCGGCACCGGTGTGGCAGAGCGGGTTTGCATCAGGAACCATTCATATATATTGGGGTTGGCGGTGAAATTGACGCTGGTGGAGGCGCCGGTTTTCACCAGGCTGCTGTCGACTGGCCGGGTGATATGGCCGGTATCGTAGGCATTGATCCAGGCGCCGCTATGACCGCCGCTCAGGTAATAGGTAAAGCGGGGGGCCGGCGTCATGGCGCCGCAATTCCAGCTGAGCGTAAGCTGCACGTGCTGGGTATTGGTATACGCCACCGTGCCATCGTCCTTACAATGAAAGGCCCATATGGGCAGGTTCGACGCGCCGGCGGAGGCGCAGGCATTGGCGTCCCAGCCATCGTCGGTACCGCATACCGGCGCAATGGCGGCCACCTGGGCCGAATTGGCATAGCTGGTAAAGGCGTAGGTCCATACGCCGCCGCCGCCGAGACTGAGACCTGTTACATAGATCCGGTTAGGATCTATCTGCAGGTTGGCCTTGGCGTACTTAATCATTTCCTCCACGTACCAGGAGGGCCAGGAACCGTAGGAGGCGCTCAATTGCGGCGACAACACCACAAAAGAAGAGGTTTGGCCACCCACGGTAAAACGCATGGAAGCGCCGCGGGCACAGAGATTGGCGATACCATTGGCAGTTACATTCTGTATCTGCGTGGTGCCATCTCCTCTTTCACCGATACCATGCAAAAAGATAATGAGGGGGTGTTTTTGAGATCCGTAATCAGAAGGCTTGAACTCGAGGAACCCGATGAATTGCCCATTGGTTCCTGTAATGCTTTTAGCTACTTGTTGAGGATACACGGATAATGAAATGCCGATCAGTCCTAACCAGAGTGAAAGTGTTTTCATGCTCAGACGAGTTGGATTTTTATAAAAATTGTGGTTGCCATATAGATTTCCCATGTACCGGCGTATACCGTTACTGCCGGAGTTCTTTATGGTCGCCACAGGGCTTGCCTATACCATCCTAACGAACGTTTCAACGCCGGTATATTTAATACAATAGCCGGCTATTGTAAGTGTCCGTCAGCAAGCAAATCCGTAATCGCCATTTGAACCGATATGTATTTGGGGAATTAAATAAACAGTTCTTTTCTTGGTCGGGAAAAATTTGCAATTATTATACCAAAAGAAAGCGTTGTGGAAAAATACGCATTGATGATAATCATCTTTAAAAGTAATCCACATTTTTTCATCATGTTGAAACATTGATCCTATGTGTTTTAGATGGTATGATCATCTTTATCGTCCTATCAACCGGAAATTTTTAAACGTCACCGGAATATTAAGTGTCAAACAAACACTCATAAAACCACAGCCGGATGCGGGTTTGCGGCTATTTAATCATATTCATCGATAAAATGAATGCGTTCACCGGAAGCCGGGGAAAATAATGCCCGGATTCATTAAGTATTGATCGTACAATTACGATATGAAGTATTATAAAGAGGGCTTTTCTTACTGATCGTTGCCCGTTGGTCGTTGTTCGTTGGCCGGCGTTTGCGACGATTCGGCCGAACAACCGACAACGAACAACGACCAACGATTGTTCGCTTTAATCGCCGAAACTGATGCCGCATTGTATCACCAGCATGTTTGCATTGACCGGTTTTACCTGGTAGGTGAGGTAATTGCCGGATACGGCGATGGTATTGCGGAGAACGGCTTTGTAATCGCCGTTGAAGTAGTACATGGCCCTCAGCATAAAGGAAGGTTCGTCGCGGTCTTTGCCATTGTATACAAAGCCGCAGCCGATGCCGGTGGTGAAATTATCCTGGTGGTATTTGCCGGCGAGGTACTGGTTGTCGTCTACCAGCGACTGGGCAAAGGTTTTATCGAGTTTTGTATTGGCCCAGTAGCGACCCCACCCGGCAAATCCGTCGGCGAAGGGCCTGAAGCGCCTGCCTTCGACGGGATCGATGCGCACCAGCAAACCATAATTGCCCGTCCAGAATTCTGTTTTGAGATAGGGATCGCCATTATATAGATACTTATCGCGCCCGAGGTAATTCCAGCCCAGGTCGATGCCCAGCCATACGGGGCTATAGGTTTTAACGCGGCCCAATGCCATGGGGTTCAGTACAAACCCGATATTGCCCGACAGGCCCAGTCCACCCATTTTATTATCGTATACGCGCTGGAACGATTTGCCGGGCAGGGCGGCGCCACCCAGCAGGAAACCGCTTACCGTACGTTGCTCCTGTGCAACGGCAGTAGTGGTAATAACCAGGACAAGGAAGTGAATAACTATGTTTTTCATTGAGAAAGCTTTGGCCTATTTTGGCTCAAGGTATTAAAAAATCTTTTGGCGTACCTTTGCTTTGGTATGGATAAATTTATCGTTTCAGCCCGGAAATACAGGCCACAGAACTTTTCGACCGTCGTAGGGCAGTCGCACATCACGACCACCCTGAAAAATGCCATCAAAAACAACCAGTTGGCGCATGCATTCCTGTTTTGCGGCCCCCGGGGGGTTGGCAAAACCACCTGTGCGCGCATATTGGCCAAAACGATCAACTGTACCAATCCCACCGCCGAAGGCGAGGCCTGCAACGAATGCCATTCGTGCGTATCGTTCAACGAAGGCACATCGATGAATATCCACGAGCTGGATGCCGCGAGCAACAACTCGGTGGATGATATCCGCTCGCTGGTAGACCAGGTGCGGTTTGCGCCACAGGCCGGCAAATACAAGGTATATATCATAGATGAGGTGCACATGCTGAGCTCGTCGGCCTTCAACGCCTTCCTGAAAACGCTGGAAGAACCGCCCTCCTACGCCATCTTTATCCTGGCTACCACCGAAAAGCATAAGATATTGCCCACCATCCTGAGCCGGTGCCAATTGTTTGATTTTAAACGGATCACGACCAATGATACGGTAGAGCACCTGCAGGAGATAGCCGATAAGGAGGATATCCATGCCGAAAAAGCGGCGCTGCAAATCATTGCCCAGAAAAGCGAGGGCTGTATGCGCGACGCGTTGAGCATACTCGATAAAATAGTCAGCTTTACCAACGGCGAGCTGAATTACAGCAATACCCTGGAGCACCTGAACATACTGGATGCCGACTATTATTTCAGGCTGGTGGATTGTATGCAGCAGCAGGACCTCTCGGGCGTGATGCTCCTGTACGACGATATCAACCGGAAGGGTTTTGAAGGCGACCTGGTGCTGGAAGGGTTTTCCGAATTCCTCCGTAACCTGCTCGTATGCAAGGACGAAAAGGTGGCGGGCCTGCTGGAAGTAGTGGAAAGCTTTAAAGAAAGGTATGTCAAGGCCGCCAGGCAACTGGGCGCCGGTTATATCGTAAGCGCCCTGAACATATTAAACGAAACTTCTATTCATTATAAATCGGCCCGCAACAAACGCCTGCATGTGGAGCTGGCGTTTATCAAGCTCACCTACCTGCAGCAGGCCATCGAGCTCAGCGCCGACGGCGCGGGTAAAAAAAAACTGATTGACACGGCAAAGCCGCTGGCGTTCAGAAGGCTTTCTTATGTGGAGGTGAAGGAGGAAGCTGCGAGCGGGGGAACGACAGGCGCCGGCCAACGGCCAACGGCCAACGAACAACGCCCGCAACCGGAGGCAAAGCTGGTGATTGAAGAACCGGCAGCCGCCACCCGCCCACAAGCTACGCCCCCTCCCAAACAAACGACTGCCGCCGCCAGCCAACCCGCTGTTTCCACGGGCAAGCTGGGCGCCCTGAGCAAGATACGCCAGCAGTATAGCGGCCCGGTCACTACCGGTCCCGCGGTGGACATCATACCGCTTACACCCGAAGCCCTGCAACAGGCATGGAGTGATTTCACCCAACTGCTGCGCGAAGGCAGGAACCCCGCCGTACAAAGCTTTGACCTGGCCGAACTGCGGGTAAAAGACGAGGGCCGTTTTGAAATAGCGACCGCCAACAACCTGCAATGCAAGTTTATCGAGGGGGAAAGGCTGAAGCTGAACGAATACCTGCAGGAGCGGTTTTGCAACCGCCTGCTCACTTATTCCATCATTATTGAGGAGCAGTTGGACCAGTCGGTGAAAGTAGAAGCCCCGCTCAGCCTGAAGGAACAGTTTGCCAGGATAGCGGAGCAATACCCTTTGGTAAAGGAACTAAAGGACCGGTTAAGGCTGGATCTTGATTTTAAGTAGCCGTATTTAGCAGGTTATACCGGATTTTAACGGTTTTTTACCAAACGGTTCACTGTAACCGGTTAATTCATCGTTAAGCGCTTCCGTATACCAGCAAATGGACACAACTTTGCCAACCGAGAATTGAACAACACCATTCATGAACGCTTCTACTACGCACCAGGTTTTTCAAACATCCTCTTCGTCCCGCTGGCAACGATTTAAATGGGGAAGCCGCATCCTCATTTTCCTGCTGGCCATTGGTGTGGCCGTGGTGATTCTCACCCTGTACCGGGGCAATACGCCTGCAATGCCCAGCCTGATAAGCGCCCGCGAAAAGCAGGTATTCATGGATACCACGGGCAGTTGGCTGTTTAGCAAAAGTAAAATCGCCAAACAGTTTGGCGGATTTCGGAAATACATCAACGAAAAAGAAATTTATAAACAGGGCGCCTACCCCATCCCCCGGCGCTTCCGCCAGAAAAACGGGGTATTGGTGCACGCCGATTCAAGCTTTTACTCGTTCAAACGGTTTTCGGCGGGTATCAGGGCAGGGTTTTATGTCAACTGGTCGCCGCAATCGTATTCCTCGCTCGAACAGAATATCTCCCACCTCAATATGGTGCTGCCCGAGTGGCTTTTTATCAATCCCAAAGGGGATACGGTCTATGCCGAGATAGACGACCGGGCGCGGGATATCATGAACCGCGCGGGTATAAAAGTGCTTCCCCTGCTCAGTAATAACTACGACGGCGTATTCAGGGGCGATGCCGTACACCGCATTCTCAACGACCCGAAAAAAAGGGCGCGCCTGATAAACGATATCCTGAACATCCTGCTCAAAAACAATTTCGCCGGCGTAAACACCGATTTTGAAGAGTTGCAGGAAAAGCAAAACGAGGTACTGGTCACCTTCCAGAAAGAGCTGTATCAAAAGCTGCATGCCCATGGCCTGATGGTAACGCAGGATGTGAGCCCCTTTAATGAAGATTATAACTTTGCCGAGCTTTCGCGCTACAACGACTATGTGTTCCTGATGGCGTACGACCAGTATTCGGAAACCACGGCCCCCGGTCCCATCTGCCACCAGAAATGGATAGAGGCGGCGGTGGACGATGCCGCCAAAAAAATACCGGCCAACAAGCTGGTGCTTTGCCTGGCGGGTTTTGGGTACGACTGGACGATGAACAAGGCCGGCAAACCCGTATCGGCCAAATCGGTAAGCTACCAGCAGGCGCTTACGCTGGCGCGTACCTATGAAGGTGAGATCGATTTCAACAACGATTCGTACAACCTCAATTTTACTTACAACGACGACAACGATAAGGATCACCAGGTCTATTTTACCGATGCGGCCACCACGTTCAACACGCTCCGGTTTGCCTCCGAGTACGGGCTGAGCGGCGTATCGCTCTGGTTCCTGGGATATGAAGACTCGCGCATGTGGGATTTTTATGATCGCGACATGAGCAAGGACAGCATCCGCAAGTTCGACTTTACGGCCTTCGGCACCGTACGCTACCTGGGCGGCGATGCGCCGGTGGATTATGAAGGCGACGGCGAAGTGCTGGACGTTATCGGCAGCCCCACCACCGGGCAGATAAAACCGGAAATCGATTCGAGCGAGTTGCTTATCAGTGAAGAATCGTACGATAGCCTGCCTTCCAAATGGGTGGTGAAACGCTATGGGATACACGACCAGAAAAAGCTGGTGCTGACATTCGACGACGGCCCCGACCCCGATTATACGCCCCGGATACTCGATATCCTGAGCCGGGAGCATGTGCCCGCCGCCTTCTTCATGGTAGGGCTGAACGCCGAAAACAATATTCCCATCGTCAAGCGAGTATACCGCGAAGGCCATGAGATAGGCAACCATACCTTTACCCATCCCAATATTGCCAAGGTAAGCCGCAAGCGGGCCGTGGTGGAGATGGAGTCCACCCGCCTGCTCATCGAGTGTATCACCGGTCATTCCACGGTGATGTTTCGCGCCCCCTTTAATGCCGACTTCGAGCCGCAGAAGCTCGAAGAGCTGATACCGGTGGCCATCGCCCACCAGAAAAACTACCTTGACATTGGTGAGTCGATCGACCCGCTCGACTGGGAACCCGGCACCCCCGCCGATTCCATCTACGACCGGGTCATCCGGGAAAAGGAGCGGATGACAAGGGAGGGCCTGAGCGGCAATATCATATTACTGCACGACGCGGGTGGCGAAAGCCGTGAGGCGACGGTGGAAGCGCTGCCGCGGATCATCAAATACTTTAAGGAGCGCGGGTATACGTTTACCACGGTAGCCGACTTACTCGGTAAAAAACGCGACGACCTGATGCCCGAAGTGCCCAAGGGCAGCGGGTATTATTTTATACAGCTCAGCAGCCTGATGGCGGAGTTCGGCTATTGGGCCGGCCATATCCTGTTTTCGCTGTTTGTCATATTCATCTTTTTGTCGCTGGGCCGTATCTTCCTGATGGCCATTCTATCCTTCATCCAGCATGCGCGCGAAAAGAAACAGGCAGGCGGCCTGGCCCCGCTGGCTGTACGTGGTGAGCTGCCGCTGGTGAGCATTGTAGTGCCGGCCTACAATGAAGAAGTGAATGCCGTCAACTCGCTCAACAACCTGCTGAAAACCGACTACCCCCATTTCGAGATCATATTTGTAGACGACGGCAGCAAGGATTCTACGTATGAAAAGGTGCGTCTTGCCTTCGAGGGCAATGACCGGATGCGTGTATTCACCAAACCCAATGGCGGCAAAGCTTCCGCGCTTAATTTTGGTATCGCCCGGTCGACCGCCGATTACGTCGTATGCATCGATGCCGATACCAAGCTGCTGCCCAATGCCGTCAGCATGCTGATGCAGCATTTCTCCGATGAAAACGTGGGCGCGGTAGCCGGCAATGTAAAAGTAGGCAACGAAGTAAACCTGATCACCCGCTGGCAGTCGATAGAATATATTACGAGCCAGAACTTCGATCGCAAAGCCTTTGCCGCCATCAACGCCATTACGGTAGTGCCCGGCGCCATCGGCGCTTTCCGCAAACAGGCGATTGAAGATGCGGGCGGATTTACCACCGATACGCTGGCGGAAGACTGCGATCTGACCGTTCGCATCCTGCGGTGCGGTTATATCGTACGCAATGAAAACAAGGCCATCGCCATGACGGAAGCGCCCGAAACGGTGCGGCAGTTCCTCAAACAACGTTTTCGCTGGAGCTTTGGCGTGATGCAAACCTTCTGGAAAAACCGGGATACGCTGTTCAACTGGAAATACAAGGGCCTGGGATGGCTGGCGCTGCCCAATATACTGGTGTTCCAGTTTATCATTCCCACCATTGCGCCGCTGGCGGATGTATTCATGGTAGTGGGCATACTGGCGGGCAATGCGGAGAAAATCATTAAATATTATATCATCTTCATGGTGGTCGACGCGCTTATCGCGGTACTGGCCTTTAGCTTTGAAAAAGAGCGGTATACCAAGCTGCTATGGCTGATACCGCAGCGGTTTATTTACCGGTGGCTGATGTATTTTGTGTTGTTTAAGACCTTCCGGCGCGCTATCAAGGGCGAGCTGCAAAATTGGGGGGTGCTGAAGAGAACGGGGAATGTAAAGGAGGTGGCGGCGTGACCTTATTTTTTCATGATATAAAATACCGTGTCAATAAAGAAAAGGAGGCCATCTTTGGCGATGACATTCTCGTCATGCATATCTTCTAAGAGCAGCCCCAATTCGCTATTATAATAATCCTGTCGCTTGATATTTTCAAAACCGTTGAATCTCAACAATTCCCTTATGTCTTCAAGGTCGGCCTGTTCGCCTTGTACATACCGCTGTTCAACAACAGCAAATAGTTGGGCACCTACGGAAGTAAAACCCAACAACACATATTCGGTGGTAGGAAATAATAAATTGTGAATAACAAGACTATTGAAATACTCCGTCCAGGTTGCGTAATACCCGGCGTCATTGCATTTAATCACATGCTTTTTATCTGGTGACAGATAAACCAGGGATTCACCTCCCCTTGTAAGATATTGACTACCTTCCGGAACGAGGCCAAGCCAGGTATCGGATTCTTCAGCATTTGCCTTTAAGAACCTGGCTTGCTTTTCTTTGAGGACTGATTTACTTTGGAATTCGCTTTTAACCGTTGGACTTGTGCCAAAGCTTCGACAAAGGAGGTTTCTGACTGCTGTGCAAGAATCATGGCGCCCCTCAAGGATAGCTCCGTCAACGATATTTTGAAGTTTCTTTCGGAGTTCATCGGGAATCATTTCAGTAAAAATACAAAAAAAGTGGGGATTGGAAAGAGGCGCCTGCGGCGCTGTTTTTTTACCACAGAGGAACACAAAGGTGGATTCACAGAGCGTTTGAGTCGTTTTGGGGGTTTGCTTTTGATACGCCTTCCTTTTGAGGGGCACAGAGGGCATTCCGCGACAATCCTTCGACAAGCTCAGGATGACATTGCTCGGGACAGGCTCTGCGGTGCGGCGCAGGCGCGGCAGGGGTATACAATTACTTCCAGCTTATATATAAATGTCGAGCAGCCCTTCGGGCAGTATTACGTGCACCTGTTTCTTTTTCTTATCGATGCGTTGGAGCGTTTCTTCGTGTATGGGGATAAGCGCTTCTTTGCTCTGGTAGTCGATGCGGAAAAGCATCTGGTGGGGGTGTTCTATCACTTCCAGCACTTCGCCGATGTCTTCGCCTTCGTTGATTAAGTGAAACCCGAGCAGGGTGGCGGGGGCCGATTTGGCGGCAAATTTCTGAAAGTGTTCTTCGGTTAGCCACACTTCCTTTTGCAACAGCTTCTGCGCGGTTTCTTTAGCGTCTACTCCTTCCAGCTTCAAGTAGATTTCGGAAGGGCTTTTGCTTTTGGCCGACTGGATGAAATAGGGCAGCATCTCGTCTTTGCGCACTTCGATAAAAAGCGCATCCAGTCCCTTGAGCGAAGTGGTTTTGCCCAGGTGGTGTTGTAATAACAGCTCGCCTTTTACGCCAAAGGTAGCTACGAGTTTTCCGATACTGTTGTAATGAGCCATTTATACTATTTCAATGAAAAATCCCGATGGGGGCCATCGGGATTTTTTTATTCGCGGGTAAATGAATATCAATTATTCCGCTCTCGGGCCTTCCGTTCTTCCGGCAGGACGGCCTTCGGGACGCCGGTAGCCACCGCCACCACCCTGGGGCCTTCTGCCACCACCACCACGGGGGTTTGAACGACGGTTTTCTTCCTGGCGCTTCTTGATTTGAGCCTCGTGCTCTTTGTGCCAAACTTCAAATTTAGTCATGGCGGTAACATCATCAAACAATCCCAGTTTAACACCACGCAGCAGGTGCTTCAGGTACAATACGCCTTTGAACGACAGGATACGACGCACGGTATCGGTGGGTTGAGCACCTTTGTGCAGCCAATCAAGCGCTCTCTGGCGATCGAGTTGAATTGTTGCAGGAACTGTTAAAGGATTGTACGTGCCGATTTTAGAAATGAATTTACCATCTCTGGGCGCACGGGCGTCGGCTACTACAATGAAGTAGAATGGTCTTTTCTTTGACCCGTGGCGTTGAAGCCTCATTTTTACTGACATCTTAAATAGACATTTAAATGTGTGTGTGTAAAGGGTTACGTTTTCAGGACTGCAAAAATAATGATCCTGAATAATTATCCAAATATAATAATTGATCCTATTGCGGCGGCATTTTGTTTTGCCAAACAGGCCTGTTTTTTTACAAATGACCTGTTAAAGCTACGCGTCCCTTTTTGGGCCGCTCCGGGGGATTTTACCCCTAAAAACGGTTCACCGGGCCCATGCAGAGCGGAATGTGCAGGAATATTGACAGTTACCTGTTTTTACATTAAAAAAATACTGAAATTTCTTAACGCCGCATGCCCGGCATCCTGCCCATGGGCATTTTGTTCATCATTTTCATCATCTGCTTCATCTGCTCGAACTGTTTCATAAAGGCGTTGACTTCGTCCATCTGTTTGCCGGCGCCTTTGGCAATACGGCGACGGCGCGACTGGTCGATGGTATCGGGATTGGCCCGCTCGAAAGGGGTCATGGAATTGATCATGGCCTCGATGCCCTTAAAGGCGTCATCGCTGATGTCTACGTCCTTAATAGCCTTTCCTACCCCGGGTATCATGCCCATCAGGTCTTTCAGGTTGCCCATTTTCTTTATCTGCTCGAGCTGTTGCTTGAAATCTTCGAAATCGAACTGGTTTTTACGGATTTTCTTTTCCAGCTTGCGGGCCTGCACCTCGTCGAACTGCGCCTGGGCCTTTTCCACCAGGGTGGTGATATCGCCCATTCCCAGGATACGCTGGGCCATACGCTCGGGGTAAAACACGTCGAGGGTGTCCATTTTCTCGCCGGCGCTGGTGAATTTGATGGGTTTGTTGACCACGTACCGGATGGAAAGGGCGGCCCCGCCACGGGTATCGCCGTCGAGCTTGGTCAGCACCACGCCGCTGAAATCGAGGCGCTCGTTAAAGGCTTTGGCGGTGTTTACAGCGTCCTGGCCGGTCATGGAGTCTACCACGAACAAAATCTCGTTGGGGTTCACAGCGGCCTTTATATTGGCCACCTCGGTCATCATAGCCTCGTCTACCGCCAGGCGGCCAGCGGTATCGATGATAACGACGTTTTTATTGCGGCTGCGGGCCTCTTTGATGGCGTTCCGGGCAATGGCCACGGCGTCTTTGCTTTCGGGCTCGCTGTATACGTCGATGTCTATCTGGCCGCCCAGCACTTTTAGCTGGTCGACGGCCGCGGGGCGGTAAATATCGGCCGCCACGAGCATGGGCGACAGCCCTTTGCGGGTTTTGAGGTAGTTGGCCAGCTTGCCGCTGAAGGTGGTTTTACCCGAACCCTGCAGACCTGCAATCAGCACCACGGCGGGGTTGCCCTTTACCTGGAACTCGCTTTCGGTGCCTCCCATCAGCTCCGCCAGCTCGTCTTTCACGATTTTGGTCATGAGCTGCCCCGGGCTGATGGCCGTAATGACCTTCTCGCCCACGGCCTTCTCCCTTACCTTATCGGTAAACTCCTTGGCTATCTTGTAGTTCACGTCGGCGTCTATCAGCGCCCGGCGGATTTCTTTTACCGTGGCTGCGATATTGAGCTCGGTAATCCGGCCTTCCCCTTTTAGCTGCTTAAACGCCGATTCCAGCTTCTCACTTAATGATGCAAACATACCCGTTGGTTTATGGAAATAAAAAAAGTGAATACAACCAAGTTATATTCACTTAACTGAAGTGCAAAATTAAATATGTTGGGTCAACCGGCGAAATTAGCTTTTAGCCTTTAGCACTTAGCTATTAGCACTTTTGCGTCGCCCGGTGGCTAACCGCTAAGAGCTAATGCCTAATAGCTTTCCTTAAAGACCTAAATAACTGCGTAAAATTTTTGAGCGGTTGGTCGTTTTTAATTTGGTAATGGCTTTGTCTTTGATTTGGCGTACCCGTTCGCGGGTCAGGCTGAAGCGTTCGCCGATGTCTTCCAGGCTCATGGGGTGATCAACCCCGATACCGAAGAAATAGCAAATCACTTCCTTCTGCCTTTCGGTGAGCGCTTTCAGGGAGCGTTCTATCTCCGTTTTGAGCGATTCGGTGTGCTCGATGTTTTTATCGGTCAGCTCCGCATTGGGGTTGGCCATCACATCGATCAGCGTATTGTCTTCACCGTCAGACAGGGGCGTATCCATGCTTACGTGACGGGCCGACATACCAAGGGTAGACGATACCTCTTCGATGTCCAGCTCAAGTATTTCGGCCAGCTCTTCGGCGGAAGGCTCGCGCTCATACTCCTGTTCGAGCAGGGAATAGGCTTTCTGGATACGATTGGTGAGCCCTACCTTGTTCAACGGAAGGCGAACGATACGGGCCTGTTCGGCAAGCGCTTGCAGGATGCTCTGGCGAATCCACCATACGGCGTAGGATATAAATTTAAAACCGCGTGTTTCGTCAAAGCGCTGGGCGGCTTTGATCAGGCCGAGATTTCCTTCGTTGATAAGATCCGGCAACGACAATCCCTGGTTCTGGTATTGCTTAGCCACGGACACAACGAAGCGAAGGTTGGCCTTGGTCAGCTTATCGAGCGCACGCTGGTCGCCCTGTTTGATAAGCCCTGCCAGCCTCACCTCTTCTTCCGGTGTAATAAGCTCTACTTTACCGATCTCCTGGAGATACTTTTCAAGACTTTGAGACTCACGATTGGTGATAGATTTCGTGATCTTCAATTGACGCATACTCATAGGTAGAGGAATTTAGGAATTGGGTGGTTTTGAATGGTTTATTTAAAAGGATATAATAGAAAAACGTTTATTTGGTCTTTTTCTTATATCCTGGTTAGCCAGATTGTTTGAATACGCTTTGGGCAATTTAACTTTTTTTTATACTTGTTCCAAATAATTCTTGGATAAAAGACTGTATTTCAGCCGTTTTTGCAAAACAGGGGTGAGAAGGGCCGTTGCGCTATTAACAAAAAAATTAATTAAAATTTTGTGCCCTGAAATTATTTTTTATTATTGCACCCATTGTGCAATACAACCGAACAATGATTGTGAGATGAGTAAAAAACAACTATTTACATTAGAATATCCGGTAAGATGCTCGCCCTCTATACTATATGAATTTCTAAGTACCCCTGCAGGACTGCAGGAATGGTTTGCCGATAAAGTGGATGAAAGAGACAGTGTGTTTAGTTTTTCCTGGAATGGCAACGTGGAAAGAGCCGAAGTGCTGGAAGGAGAAGAAGAGAAATTTGTACGTTTTCACTGGCTGGAAGCCCCCAAAGAAGAATACTTTGAATTTCGTATAGAGAAATCGGAAGTGACGAACCAGACCATCCTGGTGATAAATGATTTTGCTGATAAAAAAGAAATCAAAGACCAAAGCCAGCTCTGGGACTACCAGGTAAAGGATCTCTTCCACCGCATCGGCAGCTAACGGTCAGCAATACCGATAAAACATTCAAAGGCCGACAGCAGCTTTTCGGGCATCGTATCCCAGTCTTCGAGGGCATGGATGGCCGTGAGCTTTACAAAGGGCGCGTTTTGCAGCTCGCCCATCAAGGGCGGTCTTTCGCCGAACAACCGGTAATCTTCTGCTTTTACATCAAAATTAAATTCCTCTCCCCCGGCGCACCAGTAATACCCGTGGAGCTTTCCCGCGGCCGCCTCCTGTATGATATGGGGCGCGAGGTGTTGCTGGAAACGCCCTTTCAACTGAAGGGTGCTGCTGAAATAGTTTCCCCACCAGAAAAAATGGCGGATAGAGAATACATGTTCTTTGGAAAAGTACCGCGGGTAGTCGAGCACCACCCAGGGCAGGCGCTGGTATTGCTCTCCTTTTGATATTTTGGGCGCCTGGCGCATCACCGCTTCGGGCAAACGGTGCGGGCGCTGCAGGTGCGACTGCATCCGGTGCGCCGCTTCGCCGAATAAATGATATACCTTATCGATAATGGCGTGCTTTGTTAAAATCCACCCGCTGTTTTGCAGAAGCTGCCATTCCTCTGCCGAAAGATGTACTTTTGACCCGTTCATCGTGTAAAGTTATTCATCAAACGTACGACTGATTACCTGTGATAAAAAAATTGGACGCCCTTATATTAAAAGCATTTGTAGGCCCTTTTATCGCCACGTTTTTTATTACCCTGTTTGTGCTGGTGCTCCAGTTTTTCTGGCTGTACATCGATGACATCGTGGGCAAGGGGCTCGACCTGCTGACCATCGGCCGGCTGCTGCTGTACGTAGCCGCCACCGTGGTGCCGCTGGCATTGCCGCTGGCCGTGCTGCTGTCGAGCATCATGACCTTTGGCAACCTGGGCGAAAGCTTCGAGCTGGTAGCCATTAAATCGGCCGGCATTCCGCTGCTCCGTTTTATGCGCCCGCTTTTTATCACCAGCGTTTTATTGTGCGGCCTGGCCTTTCTCTTCAACAATTACATCATCCCGGTAGCCAACCTGAAGCTGAACACCCTTAAATACGATATCATCGTGGCCAAGCCGGCTTTTGATATCAGGGAAGGCGTTTTTTACGATAAGATAGACGGGTATATCATCAAAATCGGTAAAAAAGAAAAAGACGGCAGCCATATCAGCAATATCCTGATTTACGAAAAAACCTATGGGTTGCAGGACAATGTCACCATTGCCGACAGCGGCGAAATGAAGATATCGGCCGATAAACATTTCCTGGAATTTTACCTGCGCAACGGCTGGCGTTACCAGGAAAAAGGCGACCGCGCCTCCACCAACACCGAATATACCCGGATGGGGTTTAAGGATTACAAAAAAGTATTCGATCTCAGCTCGTTTAAGCTACAGAAAACCGACGACAGCGTATTCAGGGACAATTTCCGGATGCAAAGCCTGCGGCAACTGGGTATAACGGCCGACAGCCTTAAAAGGGGCCTGGCCGTATATTCCGGCAAAAACAAACGCGACCTGATTCCCTACCTGCAATTCAGCCGTTACTTCGACAGTAGCTGGCAGGGAAAGGAAAGAGGCAGCGCGCCCAAAGTGCGCTCGTTTAAAGACATCGTGCCCGACAGCGCACGGCGTGTGGCGGCCGAAAGAGCGACCAACCAAAGCAGTTCCGTGAAAGCCGTTCTTGATCAAACCCTGGTTGAATACACCAACAAAGAAAAAGACATCGATGTGCACCTGATAGAATGGCACCGCAAGCTCACCATGTCTATCGCCTGCCTGGTATTGTTTATGATAGGCGCGCCGCTGGGCTCCATCATCCGCAAGGGGGGTATCGGGATGCCCCTGATACTGGCGGTCGTTTTCTTCGTGGTTTTCTTTTTGCTGAACAATTTTGGCGAAAAATTCGCGAAGCAGGATGTGATGTCGGCCTTTACCGGTATGTGGCTGGCTACTTTTATACTGGTGCCGGTGGGCATTTTCCTGACAGTAAAGGCAATGCGCGATTCGCAGTTGTTCAACCAGGAAGTATATTCCCGTTTCTTCCGGCGGATAAACAAGTTTATCCGGCAAGTAAAAGGAAAGCGTACCCCACCCGCCACAGCTTAACAAACAATGCATTCATTAAAATAGTAACTTAGGGTTCATCAATTAAACTACTGAATATGGCATCGAAGCACTTATCCCGCCGTCGTTTTATAGCTGATTCCGCCAAAACCGGTCTTGTTCTGACCGCCGCCCAGATGGTCACCGGCGATTTGCTGGCCCATGCAGCTACGCCCTTTATGCCCAATACGTCGTTTGATCAAACCCCGCTTCCCTATGCATACAATGCGCTGGAGCCCGTTATCGACGCCCAGACCATGGAAATCCATTATAGCAAGCACGCCGCCACCTATTCTAAAAATGTAAAGGAAGCCGCCCAGGCCGAAGGCGTGGACACGGGCAAGCCGCTGGAAGACGTGCTGGCGAAAATTTCGAAGTATTCGGCCAAGATGCGCAACAATGCAGGCGGCCATTATAACCATGAGCTGTTCTGGAAAAGCATGAAAGCCGCCGGCGGCAGCGACAAACCCACCGGCAAGCTGGCAGCCGCCATCGATAGGGATTTCAACTCATTCGACGCCTTCAAGACCCAGTTCAGCGATGCCGGCAAAAACCGTTTCGGCAGCGGCTGGGCCTGGCTGATAATAACCCCCGACAAAAAACTAAAGGTCATTTCAACGCCCAACCAGGACAATCCCCTGATGGACATTGCCGAAACAAAGGGATTTCCGCTGCTGGGCCTCGACGTGTGGGAGCACGCCTACTACCTGCACTACCAGAACCGCCGTCCGGAATACATCGAAAACTGGTGGAAACTGGTGAACTGGGATTTTGTGCAGAAGCGCTTTGAGGGAATATAATCGTTGCTCGTTGGCCGTTGTTCGTTGGCCGGCTACTGCTTCGATGGCATTGATCGTTGACCAATATTTGCGTCGATCCCGGACAACGGACAACAAACAACGGACAACGTCCCATCAACTATCAACTAAATCTTGCCTACATTGAACACAGGCCGGGAAAATGTACGTATCCAGAAAATAGTGGTCATTGTAGCCGTGGCGCTTTTTATCGTCAAGGTGATTGCCTGGTGGCTGACGCAGTCGGTGGCCATTCTTACCGATGCGCTGGAAAGCACGGTAAACGTGATGGCGGGCTTTATCGGCCTGTACAGCCTGCGGGTAGCGGCCAAACCCAGGGACGAGGACCATCCTTACGGGCACGGTAAAGCGGAATTCGTTTCCGCCGCAGTGGAAGGCACCCTGATACTGGTGGCAGGGATCATCGTGATCTATGAATCGCTCAATAATTTCATTCATCCCCACAACATACAACAACTCGACAGCGGTCTTATACTGGTAGCCGCCACCGCCCTTATCAACTTCGCCATAGGATACTACACTATAAAAAAGGGAACGAAAAACAATTCCATGGCGCTGGTAGCCAGTGGCAAGCACCTGCAAAGCGACACCTATTCCACGCTGGGCATCATAGCAGGACTGGTACTGATACTGCTCACGGGCTACCGGTGGCTCGACAGCACCATCGCCATTGTTTTCGCCTTTATCATTATTTATACCGGCTACCGGATCGTACGCAGGTCGCTGGCAGGCATTATGGATGAGGCCGATAAAGAATTGCTGTCGGGCCTGATAGCCCTGCTCAACAATAACCGGCGCGACAACTGGATAGACCTGCACAACCTGCGCGTGATAAAATATGGCGGCCAGTTGCATGTAGATTGTCACCTGACCGTACCCTGGTACATCAATGTAAATGAAGCGCATGTTGAAATCGATGCGCTGATAGCCCTGATACAACATCATTTTGGCGATGCCATCGAATTTTTTGTACATACCGACGGCTGCCTGTACACCCAATGCACGCTGTGCAGCAAGCCGGATTGCCCGGTGCGGCAGCATCCTTTTAAACACCCTGTAGAATGGACGCTGGAAAATGTGCTGTCAAATAAGAAGCATGTGCTGGGGGAAGCTGTTAGCGGTTAGCTATTCCAAAACACCCCGATCGCCGTATTTAATTCTAAAAATCCTTACTTTTACAGAATTAAATACGGAAAAATGGTATACACACTGGACAATATTGACTTCCAGCTTCTTTCTTACCTGCAGGACGACGCCCGTATATCGAATGCCGAACTGGCCAAAAAAGTGGGGATGGCGCCCTCCGCCGTACTCGAGCGGGTGAAAAAACTGGAACAAAAAGCGGTGATAAAATCCTACTCCACGCGCATAGAGCCCGCCGCGCTCAACCTCAAATTGCTGGCTTTTATTTTTATCCGCAGCAGCGAAGGCCCCGGCGATACGCCCACCTCGAAGCTGATAGCCAAAATCCCCGAAGTGCTCGAAGTGCATCATATTGCCGGCGAGGACTGCTACCTTGTCAAGGTACGCACGGAAGACACGCTTTCGCTGGTACAGCTTATGCGGGAACGATTCAGCAAAATACCCAATATCGTGTCCACCAAAACCACCATCGTACTTGAAACCGTGAAAGAAGACAATCATCTGCCTGTTCCAAAAATATAACGTGTATGTCAACACTTACCGCATCTTATAAAGGCCCTTCCAAAGCGTTGGTGATAGCCGCGTTTGCGGCCGTGTATATCCTGTGGGGCTCTACCTACCTGGCTATCTTTATAGCGCTCGACGATATTCCTCCTTTTTTGCTGGTATCGGCCCGCTTCCTGGTGGCCGGCCTATTGCTGTACGGGTGGTGCCGCATAAAGGGCGAGCCCGCCCCCACGCTGAAAGCATTCGCCAATATATCGCTGGGCGGCATCATCCTGTTGTTTCTCGGCACCGGCAGCCTTATCTGGGCGGAACAATACCTTCCGCCGGGGCTGGCCGCCATTATCGTGGCCACCGTGCCGCTCTGGTTTGTGCTGCTCGATAAATACCAGTGGAAATTCCACTTCGCCAATAAATTCATCGTGCTGGGCCTGCTTATCGGTTTTGCCGGCGTAGTTACCCTGTTTATCGGCAAAAATTCCTCGGCCCGCGCTACCGCCGCCGACGGCAATATGCCCCTGGTGAGCATCATCGTACTGCTTTGCGGAAGCATCTGCTGGGCAGTAGGCTCCCTGTATTCCAAATACAGGAAAGTAGAAGCCTCGGCTTCTATGAAAGCCGCCATCCAGATGATAGCGGCCGGCCTGGTATCGTTTGTCCCGGCATTCGCCCTGGGCGAACAACATCGCTTTGCCTGGAGCCAGGTTCATTTCAGCGCCGTGGCATCGGTGCTGTACTTGATCATCTTCGGTTCGCTGGTGGGCTATATTGCCTATGTATGGCTGCTCAGCGTACGCCCTCCGTCGCTGGTAGGCACTTATGCGTATGTAAATCCCGTGGTGGCCTTATTGCTGAGCAGCGTGGTTTTCCACAAGGAGGAGATCACCCCGCATAAGCTATTGGCGCTGGGCATTATCCTGGCCGGCGTTATTATTGTAAATTTTTCAAAAGAGAAAATCGTCAAGCCGTAGTAGTTGACGGTTGACAGTTGACGGTTGACAGCAGGAAGGCGTATGGATGACAGTTGACGGCAGGAAGTTGTTTTTTTTCTGTCCACTGTCATCTGTCAACTGTCAACTTCTCTTACATTTGGCCTTTCAATCAAACAAAAAACAATAACGATATGCAAGGATGGAAAGATTACCAGGCAGCCAATAAAGACCGATTCCTGGACGAACTGCTGGAATTATTGCGCATACCCAGCGTAAGCGCCCGCAGCGAGCACAAGAACGATATGATCAAATGCGCGGAAGCAGTAAAACAACGACTGCTCGACGCCGGCGCCGGTTCTGCCACCATCTATCCTACCGAGGGCCATCCCGTAGTATATGCTGAAAAAATAACCGACCCTTCCAAACCCACGGTGCTGGTGTATGGCCATTATGATGTGCAACCGGCCGACCCCCTCGAACTGTGGCACAGCGGCCCCTTTGAGCCGGTAATAAAAGACGGGAAAATATTCGCCCGCGGCTCGGCCGACGATAAAGGACAGTTTTACATGCACGTAAAAGCCATGGAAACCATGGTAAAAACCAATACCCTCCCTACCAATATTAAGTTTTGCATAGAAGGAGAAGAAGAAGTGGGCTCACCCAACCTGGCCAAATTCGTGTCCTCGCATAAAGACCTGCTCAAAGCCGATGTGATCCTGATCAGCGACACGTCGATGCTCAGCATGGATACGCCTTCCATCGATATCGGCGTACGCGGCCTGAGCTATATACAACTGGAGGTGACCGGCGCCAACCGCGACCTGCACAGCGGCGTTTATGGCGGGGCGGTAGCAAACCCCATTACCATACTGGCGCAGATGATCGCCAGTTGCCATGACGAAAATAACCATATCACCATCCCTGGTTTTTACGATGATGTGGTGGAAGCCGGTGCGGAAGAAAGAAAATTAATGGCCAAAGCGCCCTTCGATGAGGCCGCTTACAAAAAAGATCTCGGTGTAAAGGAACTGGTGGGCGAGAAAGGTTATACCACCAACGAAAGAACCGGCATCCGCCCTACCCTTGAGCTGAACGGTATCTGGGGCGGCTATACCGGGGAAGGCGCCAAGACCGTACTGCCGTCGAAGGCATTCGCCAAGGTATCTGCCCGGTTGGTGCCCAACCAGTCGCACCACAAGATCACCGAGAAGCTGATAAAATATTTTACCAGCATCGCACCCGCGGGCGTAACCGTAAAAGCAGAAGAGCACCACGGCGGCGAACCCTATATGACGCCCATCGATTCAAAAGCCTATAAGGCGGCGGCACAGGCTATTAAAACCACTTTTGGAAAGGAGCCGATCCCGGTACGGGGCGGGGGCAGTATACCCATCTGCTCGCTGTTTGAAAAAGAGCTGGGAATAAAAATTGTCTTTATGGGATTTGGGCTGGACAGCGATAACCTGCATTCGCCCAATGAAAAATATGATTTGGTGAACTTTTATAAGGGGATTGAAACGATACCGTATTTCCACCAGTATTTTGCGGAGATGAAATAAGGAGGTTAGCCATGCCTGAAAAAGAAAAGCTGCGGCTCGACAAATACCTCTGGGCTATCCGTTTATTTAAAACAAGGAGCCAGGCGGCCGATGCATGCGATAAAGGGAAGGTGAAATACAACGGCGACAATGCAAAATCAGCCCGCAACGTATCCATCAACGACGAATACGAAGTAAAGACAGAATCGAAGCGCTGGCGTATTAAAGTAACCGGACTGCTCGAAAAACGCGTGCAATATTCGGAGGCCATAAAATACTATACCGATATTACGCCGGCCGAAGAAATAGAGCGTCTCCAGTTCCAGGCCGCCACCTTTCATACCGGCAAACGCCAGAGCAAGGTAGGGCGACCTACCAAAAAGCAGCGCCGTGACCTCGACGACTTTACAGAAGGCTCATAATGTGTTTATTATACGCTAATTCGGCTATTCATTACCGGGTATAAATTTCCACGAAGGCAGCTTGCCCCGGGCGTGGGTACCGCGGCATAATTACTGCTCTGTTATAGGTGTAACCCCCTCTATATGCATCATAAACGAGCCAGTATGAAACTCCATATCGACATCAGCAGCTATCTAAACGATATACAGGACAGTTTTCATCGCCTGTTTCCCGGATTCAAGCTTGTATTCCAGTTCAATGGTAATGAAAACCTGCACCTCCACGCCCGGCTTGGGCAATCGTTTCCACATATCCGCATCAATGAATTTTGCGGGTCACAAAAAGCCTTTCTCGACATCGAAGGCGGGATGACGGTGAGGGAGGTAGAGCATCTTTTCCGCCAGCAGTTCGGCCTGCCGGCGCAGGTGTTTATAAAAGAAGGCAATTACTGGCTGAAAAGCCCGGCATTCGATTCCCGCCAACTGATGAATTAATTGGTTTTTGGAAAGACAGGCGGGCGGGTGGACTAATGCTCCGGTTGTGGCAGGCTGGCGTCGCTGTAATAGGCGTTCTTTATTTGAAATAACAGTACTTTACGGCCATTCACCGTTTTAAACCGTTCCAGCTTGTCGACCATCCCGTCCAGCCGGTAATAAATTGCGTCCTCCCAAACCAGGTTTTTATCTTTTATCAGGCGACGGCCGATGAGCTGTCCGCCTGTATTATACACCGGGTCCAGTTGTGACTTGATTTTTTTCATTTCTCCCGGGGGCATGACGGTGATATCCCCCTTTGTCAACCTACCATTTTCATAATAAAACCGGTAGGTGTCAGCGCTGAAAGCATCTATCACCTTCTTTTTAGCAAAAACCTGTTCTTTCGGATCGTATTTATATTGCCAGCTTGCAAAGGGAGCATAAGGAGCAGCAGCATCTTCAAAAGGAAACAGCTCATTGTCAAAAAACTTATATATAAACGGGTCATTGAGGGAAAGGTTGTCGCCATAAAAATCGTATTTCATGGTAAAAACTTTAGGTTCCGTGTTATCATCCGTCCATATGCTCACCACCTGTTCCTTCAATATGGTATCCATATAATCGATCGTACGGCGATATCGTATACCTATACCCGCCAGCTCCTGGTAACTTGCCATTCCATTAGCGTTGGCATAGGTAACAACATTACCTGCCTGTCTGATCAGGTCGCCGATCAATATTCCGTCGAAGCCACCCGCCTGGGCCGCTTTTTTTATTTTCAGCAGCATGTCATCCATCGAAGTGCCGGGGTCGGCACGTTGTTCCAGCACCCCCACCTTATAAAAAGGCTCTTTAGGCTTTTCATCGTTGAAAAAAATATCCACTTCATGGCTATGGGCCTTTAATGGTATGTCGGTAATGGATTTTTTAGAACCGCCCGGGGCCTGAGCAAGGACAACAGAAGCCGTACACAGGAAAAAAAACGTAACAAGTGCGGGTATGGGCAAAGGGTATAGTTTGGTCATAAGAAGGTTTTACCGGCAAGCTATAGGACTGCCCGCAAACGACATAAAAACCACCGTTAATTGATCCATAAAAAGTACACCGGGTACCGCTTATCTTTGCCGGATGCGCATTGATATTCTTACCGTATTGCCGGAATTACTCGAAAGCCCGCTGGGGCATAGCATTATGAAAAGGGCCCAGGAAAAAGGGCTGCTGGAAGTCAGGGTACACTCCCTGCGCCAGTGGGCGGTGAATGAATACGGGCAGGTAGACGATTACCAGTATGGCGGCGGGGCGGGGATGGTGATGATGCCCGAACCATTGGCCAATGCGATAGAATCGCTGTCGAAGGAAACGACCTATGACGATATTATTTATATGACCCCGGACGGCCCCCGGCTGGAGCAACAGATGGCCAACCAGCTTTCGCTGCAAAAAAACCTGCTTATCATTTGCGGGCATTACAAGGGCATCGACGAGCGCATCCGCCAGCATTATATTACCCGTGAAATTTCTATCGGCGATTATGTACTGAGCGGCGGCGAGCTGGCGGCGGCGGTATTGGTGGATGCCATCGGGCGGCTGTTGCCGGGCGTGCTGAACGATGAAACCTCCGCGCTTTTCGACTCCTTCCAGGACCACCTGCTGGCCCCGCCGGTATACACCAGGCCGGCCGATTTCAGGGGCTGGAAAGTGCCCGATATACTCCTGAGCGGCGATCCTAAAAAAGTAGCTGAGTGGCGGCATGAGCAATCCGTTCAGCGTACGCAGGAACGCCGTCCCGATCTGGAGAAACCGGAAGCATGAGGTTGGAGGTCGGAAGTTTGACGTAGCTGTCGCTGTTGCTCAGCGGAACGAAGCCACGATCATCACCAGGGCAAAAAAAGCCAGCAACAGCAGCAGGTTTAATGCAATGGTTTTTTTCATAAGAAACGGATTTGTGTACTGTACAGTGCACGCGGCGTGCCAAACCGGGGTTATCCACATAGGAGATATACGGGGGAAAAACACCGCCGGCAGTCAATCACGTTGCCCGTTATTGGTTGTCCGTTGACCGGCGTTTGCTTCGATCCCGGACAACGGACAACCAACAACGAACAACGTCTCAAACGCCTGTCAACTGTCATCTGTCAACCGTCAACTTTTTCCTTTGCACAATCCACAACCCTATCAGTACCAGCGCCATGCCCGTCACCGTGTACAGGCCGATGTGTTCGTTCATAAACAACAGCGCTATTATATAGCCTGATATGGGGCAGAGAAACAGCCAGAAAGATGCTTTTACCGCATTGTCCCGCAGCAACAGCAACCACAACTGCACGGCTACAATAGACACCGGCAGGGCCAGCCAGAGAATGGATTCTACCAGCCGGAGATCCCATACATTTTTGGAAGGCTGGTAGGTAAAGAGTAAAAAAGGGACAAGGAAAATACCACCCAGCAGCGTTTGCCAGCCATTAATAGTAAGCATGTGCATGCCGCCCCAGTTACACCGCGAAAAATACAGCACGCCACCCGAATAGGCCAGCATACTGATGAGCAGGATAAGCAAACCGGTTGGCGTGGCTGAACTGTTTTGAAATAAGGGCCACGCGGCCAGCAATACCCCGGTGGTGCACAATAAAAGACCGGCGATATTGTTCAACCGCATGGGCTGCCGAAAAAAAAGCATCGCCAGCAGGTTGATAAACACAGGGTTGGTAGCTACGGCCAGGGTGCCCAGCCCGGGCGATACCTGCTGCATCGCTATTACATAGAGCCCGAGGTAAAGGGAAATGTTCAGCAGTCCGTATACTGCCAGTTGCCGCCATTCCTTTTTTTGCGGCAGGCGATTGCGCAGGATGATATGGGAGATGAACAGCATGACCGTGCCCGCGGTAAAAAAGCGTGCAACGCAGATAACAAAAGGTTGCCCCGATTGCAATCCAAATTTGGTGGCGGTGGAAGCAGAAGACCAGAGAATGGCGAAGAGCAGGCCGATACCCGCTTGAATTCTACTCAATTAATTAAATTTTTTGTTCCAGTTGCGATGATGGGTAAAAATAAATATTTTAGCAGGGCTGACCTATTAAAAAACATACATCCACTTCATGAAAAACAACCTGTTACCCACCTGCGCCTTTTTTGCCTGCATCATCTCCACCGCATTTATGTCCGTTTCGCTCCATGCGCAAAGCAAGCTAAGCATTACGATGGTTGGCAATGCCGCCATACGGATGGTGATAGATGACAAACATTATATGTGCCAGGACAATTCGCTGACGGTGGAAGATCTTGCCCCCGGCTACCATTCGGTAAAGCTGTTTATCGTAAGAAAAGACCGGTGGAACAATACCGGTTCCGGGCAGATGATATACAATGCCAACCTGTTGCTGAAACCTCAATATTATACGGATATCGTTGTAAACCGCTTTGGCAAAACACTGGTGGATGAGCAGCCTTTATCGAGAGGCGATTTTTATGATAACAGCAACGACTGGAACAACGATCGCGATCGCAACAGGGACCCGCGCTACCCCATCGATTCACGCGGTGGCAATGGCGGTTACGGCGGCAATCCCAACTACAATATACAACCCATGCCCATGGCCGACGATGCTTTCGCCATGGCCCGTGAAGCAGTGCGCAAAGAAAGTTTCGATAACAGTAAGCTGACGGTGGCGCAGCAGGTGGCCGATAAAAACTATTTCACCACGGCACAGGTAAAAGAGATAGCCCGCCTGTTTTCTTTCGACGACCGCAAGCTGGATTTTGTAAAATACGCCTATGGAAGGACGCTCGACAGGAACAACTATTTTATGCTAAACGACCTGTTCTCTTTTTCAAAAAGCAAGGAAGACCTGGCCAATTATATCAAGAACTACAGGTAAACCTGCAGAAATGGGGCCGGCGGCCGGAATTTCACCGGCTACATCAATATTTTTTGGGGACACGCTATTTGCATGCACTATCTATGGATCCCAGCCGCACCATCCATGCACCGCAGGCGCACTATCTATGCACCGGAGCCGGATCTGGCATGCACCGGGAGGGGTGGTGGGATAATTCTCCTACCTTTGTCTCCCTTCCTGAAAAAATCTTTTCCTTTTTCAATCCGGCCAATCCCCGCTGCTACTCCAAACCATTTATCGCTGCTTCAGCCAGGAATAAGACACGACTGCCTGTTTAATTGGGTATCATATTCAGCCCCGGTATTTACCAACACACGCATCCCCATGGAAATGGCCCGAATCTATTTTATCACCTTAAATTTTTTTTATGGAGACCTTAGTACGGTACGGCCAAACGGTAAACAACATGTATGAAGCATTCAACAGAGGCGACATCTCTTTTATTGTCGCCCAGTTACATCCCGATGCCATCTGGGAATCTATGGGGCAGCCGGACATCCCCTATGCCGGCATATATCATGGCAAAAACGATGTAAAACAATTTTTCCAAACGCTAACCGACCAGGTAGAATGGAAAGAATTCGTTGCCGAGCATATTCTTGAAAACGGGCACATTGTCATTTCCACCGGTTATGCAAAAGGCACTGCCCGCAAAACAAAAAAACTGCTCTCCAGCATCTGGTCGATGATCTTTGAATTTAATGACGATGGAAAAATAACGCACTTCCGCGACTGCTTCGACACGAATGCACTGGCAAAAGCATTTAACAAATAATGCCGCTGTTGCATTTGCCGCCCCTTCCCGTCAACCGGAAGGGGTTTTTATTTGCAAACAGCGTTCGCGCCATTAACAGGGACAGACAGGTATATTTGACGGACGAAACCGGCCATGAACCCATTTTCATTATTACGCACCGGTAAACCGGCGTTTACCACGAAGCATTCGTCGATCTTTTCGAACAGCGTATAAGTACGTAGTACCATTAAGTGTAAATGCATATGCGCAGTTTAAAATAATTGATTAATTTAGCCGTCCACGCAGCATAATCCATTCACCAGAAGTCAACTTAGGAGATTATTTGAACATACAGTTCATCCAAACTGTCTTATGCAACACCGCCTTTGTTGATTTAAAACAAGAGTATTAATACAATGTATCGGTCGTAAAGAGCTCTGATAGTTCTTATTTGCGCCTCTATCGCTGATACGGCTATAAACCAGATGCATGACTGCCTGTTTATGGACGGTGTTTATTGTTTTACTGCCGCTTGCCACCGCGCAAGAAACGAGCGCCTGCCTTTTCCCCAAAAGGCAATGCCGGCCGCGCGACGCCCCATCCTCCCTTACACCCTACACATTTTCACCCTTGTATTCCTTTATAACCAAAACTATGATATATGGATATCAAAACGCTTTACAAAGAGTCGTTTTCCAGACTATTTGTGATTGCTTTAAACCTTGTTAATGACCGCGCCACGGCAAATGATATTGTTCATGACGTTTTCTTTAAATTCTGTACCCTGAATAAAGAGCCGGATACAATAACAAATGTGATGCCCTACCTGTTTGTCATGACCAGGAATGCCTGCTTCGACCATATAAAAAAATCCCGCCGGGAAGAAGCATACGCAGAAGAGAATGCCAGGCTCACCGGTTTGAGCGAGGAGCATCCGTCGTTAGCCACTGCAAACATTTTTATCAAAACCCAGCTTAGCTACAGGCTGCATACCGCCATCAAAAGCCTTCCCGATCAATGCCGTAAGGTAATGACCCTGTCTTACCTGGAGGGAAAAACGGATGAGGAAATTGCGGAGTTATTATCGATAAGCGAAGAAAATGTAAGGCAACAAAAGTCGATTGGAATAAAAAAGCTGAGAACAATCCTGGCTGAATATGAAAATACCTACAGGGAAACCAGGTTCCTGATTTTCATTCTCTTATATGCACTAGCTATATACAGTGTAAACCTGCTTTTCGCTTTTTTGAAAAAATAATTGCTTTTTCTTTTCACAAAAAAGCAGGCATGGCAGTGTTATATAGTATATAGCGGGAAGCACCCGAAACAATACCATTAGCCACTAAAACCATCCTACAGTATGAACAATGCGCAGGACAACCTGGTAGCGCTGCTGTATAAGTACACAGCAGGCGCAAAAATGACCCGAAACGAGCGACGTGACCTGCGTAGCTGGTTAAGCAGGTATAAACACCTGCTTGACTTCAGCCTTCAGCCTGAATACCTCCGGGAGCTGTCAAGAGCAGAACAGCAGGCGGGTGAATCATGGGAGGCGTTTCAGAACAAATATGGCTCCCTGGTCAACCCGGACGCCATAGTAG
>JADMIO010604085.1_pt1 | contig 31373 bp, 21 predicted proteins | sample 8958161 | NCBI WGS metagenome assembly JADMIO01 (sample SAMN16585339, study PRJNA669376) | soil metagenome | isolation source: Crop rotation soil | place: USA: Cullars Rotation, Alabama | collected 2011 | reverse complement strand
GGTCTGGGTCCACGTTGCCCGCGTCAGTCTGAGGGTCTGGGTCCACGTTGCCCGCATCGGTCTGAGGGTCTGGGTCCACGTTGCCAGCGTCGTGGCCGGTGTCGGGCGGATTGTGGTCGCCATCGCCATCGCCGTCGCCGTCGCCATCGCCGTGAGGCTTCTGATCGTCGGGCTTGTGACCGGTCGGCTTGTTGTCGTCGGGCGTGTCGCCATCGCCATCCCCGGGCGTGGTGCTGTCGTTGCTGCCCGTGGACGTTTCGTCGCCGGTGGCCTCGCCACAGCCCGAAAGACCCGCCAATAACCACATGCAAACCAACGTCTTCTTCAACATCGCCGCTCCCCCCACCGTGTCGATTGCGGTCGTGCGTCCCCAGCCCGACCTAAACCTTACGCATCGCCGACTTGCTGCTCGGCGTCTTGCGGGGGCGTTGTAGGCACGAAAAGCGTTCGCTCCGGTGGTAGCTCCGCGCATGTGCGCAAAGAACACCACACCGTCGCAGACGGCTTACCGTGCCTCATACCTTGGACGCCCCCACTGGCTCTCACGCTTTCGCGGAGCCATCGTGTGAAGCGCTCAGAACACGCCTCACGTAGATCTCACGATACGGGAGGGCGGTCTGACGGTCCTCAGCGTCGCCTGATCTTTTTGCGAAGAAGCGGAGGCCAGCGACCCTGATTAGAAGCTCATCTGCAACTGGTACTCTCCCTTGGCGCCTTCACTTTGCCCACCGACGACCACAAAGCTCAGGCCGGGCTCGTAGAAGTAGGACGCGACGGTGAAACCGTTGGGGTCGCTGGCGCAGACGTCGTGGCTGAGGCTGCAGTCGTAGGTGGCCTCGTCGAGCGATGTATAGATGGCGCCCGCGGCAGGGAAGGCCGCAGTACCGCAGGTGGACATGGAGAAATCGCCTGCGCAATGGGCCAGGGCGTAGATGGCACGGGGACCCGTGATGGGCAGCGAGCTTTCCTCGCCGGTTTCGTCGTCCCAGCTGGTGCAGCTGGCCGCCTGTTCGCTGCTGCCGGTCGTGGTGTCGCCCTCGACCACACCTGCGGCCGTGACCAGGGTTCTGCCCGCCGCCGGTGTACGCACGATGTGCACGCGCACGGTGTGCTTGGTGTTGGCCACATGTGTGCGCGCCTCGATGATGTACTTGCCGGGCGTGAGTGTGCGCGCGAGTAGTCCGCTCTCGCGGCCGCAGGCCTTGTCGCTGCATTGCACGGGCGTGTCGCTACAGGTCTCGCCGTGCAAGATCACGCTCGTGCCCGCGCCGCTGTCGAGCGCGTCGACATACACGATTTCGTCGGCCGCCACGGTCAGGGCGTAAAAGGCCGAGGCGCCCTTACCACCGCACAACTCGCTCGTGCTGACCGCGTCGACAGCCGTGGAGAGCTTGAGATCAGCCCCGACCGCATGGGCGGTGCCGCAGCTGGTGTTGCCCGTGGTGGCCGTGTAGCCCGTGGGGTCGGGGTCCGGATCGGGGCCGGGGCCGCCGCAGTCTTCGTCGTCATCGTCAGACAGGTTGTCGCAATCCTGATCGATGGTGTCGCCGCACACTTCTTTGTCGGCGCATTCTGCTGCGGGCACTTCGACGTCGATGCGCACCACGTTGTCGTCCGTGTTCTCTTCCGAGATGATGTGGTCGGGATTGACCGCCACTTCGAGCTTGTACTTGCCCGCCTTGAGCCCGGTGACGTCGACCCACTGACAGGACTCGCTGTTGCCGTAGACGGTGCCCCAGTTGGCGGTGAGCTTGCCGCAATCGCCCGAGGGGGCATCGTGGGGGCCGCCCGGTCCCGGCTCGCCGGCCTGAACCCAGTCTTGCAGGCAGATGTTGCGCTCGTGGCCTTCGACCGCGACCTTGTTGTCCGCGTCGAGCAGGCGATAGCGCACGAGGTTCTTGATCAAGGCCTCGCCGTTGCAGCCCTCCACGACCAGCGGATTGTCCGTGGTGTCGCCGATGCTGAAGTCGCCGCCGCCCACGTTCTCGATGCGCGTCTCGAACGCCAGCAAGCGCCGGTCGCCAAGCGCGAGCGTGCAGCGGTCTTCCTGCGTGCACATGTCGCCGGCCACGTTGCGGCCGGTGAAATACAGCGAGTCTTTCAGCACGTCCTTGCGCACCACGAGGTTCGGCTTGGCGCACTTGCCATCGATGCACACCACGTCGGGCGGACAACACTCGCCGCCGCACAAGAAGCCATCGCAACCGGTGTGGCTGAAAGAGTAAGACGCCACGTTGTTGTCGTAGCGCTTCTCGGCCACCACGTGCTTCGGGTTGACCTCGAGCTCCACGCGATAGTCGCCCTTGCCGAAGCCCGTGATGTCGAGCTGGTTACACACGCCGCGCGGCAGGTCGAGCTTCTTGCCCACGGGCAGGTCGGACACCGCGCACACGTAATCGTCGCCCTCGGCGCTGCACAGCGTGGGCAGGTCGGTCTCGCGGACGATCTTACCTTTGGCGTCTTTGATGGTGGCGCGGATGAAGTCGCGCATCAGGTAGCTGCCCTGGCAGAACGACACGTCCATGTCGTCGCGCGTGGACACACCAGGCAGCTTGAACAGACTCTTGCCCGCGTTCTTCACGCGTACGCCCGTTTCGAGCAGCGTGTAGCGGCCGGGCTTTTCGACGCAGTGATCTTGTGCGAGGCAGCTGTCCTCGCCGACCACGGTGGGCGTGGGGTAGGGCCAGGTGCTCGGGTCCACTTCGACGGAGAGATCGGAGAGGACGCATTGCCCCTTCTCGCAGCTCGCGCCCCAGGGACAGCACAGGCTGCCGCAGGCCTGCGCTTCGGGGCACTCGGCGCTGCAGGTGCCGTTTTGGCCGCTGCTGTCGAGCGCACACAGCTCGCCCTTTTCGCAGACGCCCGGTGTCACCTTGGTGCAGGCCTCGTTCGCGCAGCACGTGGAGGGCTCCGGCGGGACGGCCGCATCGACCGCGGCATCGACCTCGGGAACGCCTGCGTCTTCGGGCAGCGGGTCCTTCGTGGAGTCGTCGCAGGCCGTGGCGTAAGGCAACGTGCAGAGCAGCGCACTGGCTGCGGAGGAGCGTAAGAACTTGGACCAACCAGCCATCAGGGAGCTCCGGCTTTCTTTCGGTCCAACAAAAGGGACCTGGTCAGTGAGGCAACACAGCGGCGTGTGTGACGCTTTCGGGTGGCAAAACACCTGCAATCCCGTGAAATCCGCTGTGGATTTCACGACGGAATCACGGTGTCTTCTGCTCGAGCCGCGGCCACGAATCGTAACTCGTCCCGGTCGCGTACTCGAGCACACAGGCGGCCTTGCCAGCCCGCTCGCGGGCCTCGAGCACAGCCATGCGTCCCGCGTGGGCTTCGGCCAGGAGCTGTGCCACCCGATCGGGACTCTCGTCGAGGCTCTGGAGGAACTTCTTGGCCAGGGCATCGGCCTTGTCGGCCTGCTCGAGGATGGCACGCTGCGCCGCCGCGTCGCCCTCGAAGCCCGCGAGCTCGGTGAGGGCGCGGAGGGCCACTTCGGTGAGCTCTGCAGAAAGACCCATGGCGCGGTAGGTCTCGCCCACGCTCAGGTGTGCATGACGCTCGGCGCGCCCGCGTGCGCCCGTGTCGAGCGGGATTTCCAGGGCCACGCGTCCGCCCAGGTTGGGCGCGCCGCTGCCACTCGCCATGTCGAGCTGCACGAAATCGAACCAGGGAATGCGCGAGCGCTTTTCGGAAATGGCCGCGTGGTCGTGCTCGCTGGCGCTGGCCAGGTGTGCGCGCACTTCGGGGTGCTCGGCGGCGATGCGCTCGTTGAGCCGGCCCGCGTCGGTGTCGAGCGCGAGGCCCTGGTCGGCAAGCTCCGGCAGCGGGCCAAGCTTGGGATGGGCACGCATGCCGGCGGCAGGCGAGCGGGCCTCGAGCAGGCGTCGTGAGAGCTGAAGCTCCGCGCGTGCGCCCGTGATGGGGTCGAGCGTGCCGGCGGCCGAGAACGCGCGCGTGCGGGCCAAAAGCTCGGTCAGCTGGCCGCGATAGCCGTCGAGGTAGACCTTACGCTGTTCGTGCGCGTGGGCCGTGACCGACTCGTCGCAGGTGCTGGCCTGGGCCCGATAGGCCTCGGCCTTGGCTTCGAGCATGGCGGCTTCGCCAGCGGCTTGCTTACTGCGCGAGAGCTCGTTCGTGCGAAACGGGCGGTCGAGCTGTAGCCGCACTGAACCCTGTGCGCCGTCGCCGTCATCGAACGCGCCATTGGTGGCCGCGCGCAGCTGGATGGCCTTGACCATGCCCTCGCTGTGCTGGCCCTCGGCCGCCGCAGCCTGCGCGTCGGCTTCGGCCGCACGCACGCGCAACGCATGCTCGTCAAAGGTCTCCTCGGGAGCGCGTGCCGGCCTGGTGTGGATGGGCTTCGGCGTGCTGGCACAGGCGCACAACCACGAAAGGGCAACCACCCCGAGCGAGCCCAGGGGCGCACTCCACAAACGCGAGCGCATCATGGCGTGGAGAGCCTCAGCTCGACCACCTGGCCGATCGGCAGCTTGCAGTTGGAGTCGAGCGCGATGCGCACCGGAAAGCCGTAAGCGCCAAAGCCCATGGGGCCCACCAGCTGCTCGGGCTTGCGCTCCACCGCGCCGCTGAAGCGCGCTGCACCCACGCCCGTGCACTCGCGGCCGTCGGCCAGCGCCACCACGTAGGGCGTCTCGCCCAGGAGCGCTGGCGGTGCCTGATCGGGAGGCATGTAGGCCACCACATCGCGCGCAAAGGGCGGCACCACGCGCACCACCGTCACGCCGGGCGTGGCCACGCTGCCCACGGGCAACACCTCACCCACGATGCCATCGTGGGGAGCACGAACATCGAGCGCTGCCAGCTGCACACTCAGGCCCTGACGCTCGCGCGTGAGCACGTCGAGCTCGGCCTTGTACAGCTCGGCCGTGGCCGCGAGCAGGCGCTCGAAATCGGCGGGCTTTTGCAGTTCTTTGCGCAGCATGGCCACGTGGTCGGCCTTGGCGCGCATCACCAGGCTCGCGGCCTTCTCCTGGGCCGACTGCACCTGAGCGGCCTCGGCGCGCGAGCGAACTTCGCCCTTTTGCAGCATGCCCTGTTGCGCCAGTTGCTCGGCCTCGGTGAGCGAGCTCGTGATGGTAAGAGCCACCTCGTGCTGACGTTCGTTTTCGGCGCGGGCGGTGAGTGCATCACGCTCGGCTTCGAACAGCTTGAGCACCTCGCTGCGCTGCCCGTCGGCCAGGCCCCGGAGGAGCTCCACCTGGGCCACCTCGGCGGCATGGGCCACCTGGCGAATGCGCGCGTCGAGTTCTTCGATTTTGGCCGACAGCTCGAGCGAGCTCATGCTCACGAGGCTCTGTCCGGCCTTCACCTGCTGACCCACTTCGACGTGCACCTTGGAGATGGTGGCGGTGGTGGTGGTGGAGAGCGCCACCGACGTTGCATCGGCCACGCCCGTGGCCACCACTTCGGACTTGCGCGCGACCGACAGGCCCACCACGAGACCGGTGCAAACCAGCACCATCAGCAAAGGTAAGAGGCGGATGCCGAAGCGATCGGCCTGGCGCCGAAGCGTGCGAAATGAGGGGGAGCTCGACATATCAGTACTCGAGATTCACTTCCTGCATCAGCAGGCGTACGTCGTGGACTTGGTTGTTCTGGCGAAGAGCCGCGAGCAGCGCGTGCTTTTCCTCGGGCTTCTGAAACTTGACCTGATAGCTGTGCTCGACGAAGTCGCCCTGACCGAGCTCGGCCGTGGCCAACAATGCCGAGCGCAGGGTGTGACGCTCGAGAATGGCTTCGAGGGCCAGCGCATCGTGCTCTTTCACCTTGGCGCGCAGGCGCAGCACGCCATCGAAGCGGCGGCGTGAGCCCATGGAATCACTGCTGAGCAGGAGCGCGAACACGGCGAACGCCGCGAAACCGAGCACACTCAGACCGATGGCGCCCACGCCGCAGCCGAGGCCGAAGGTGGCCGAGGCCATGATGAACACGAGGTCGTTCGGCGCCTTCACGTTCGCCCGGAAGCGCACGATGGAGATGACCGCCATCAAGCCGATGCCCGCCAGCAGCGACTGACGCGCCACCAGCACGAACGCGCTGCAGATGCAGGTGAGCAAGGTAAGGGTGTCGGCGAACTTTCGCGAATAGCTGAGGCCCTGATAGGTGGCCTCGTACACCCACGAGAGCAGCTGACCGAGCACGAAGGCCGCGGGCAACACAATCAGGGCGTCGAACAGGCTCGAGCGTGTGGCCGAGCCCATGAGCATGGTGACGAGCTCAGGCATACTGCGTTCTCCAGAGCAGCGGGTCGCGCACCCATACGGTGTCGAGGTGGGCCCGCATGCCCGTGTTGTATTTGGAATAGCCCACGCGATGGAGCTCGAAGGAGCGGATGAGCTCGCCCATCCAGAAGGGGATGAACTGCTCTGCCTTGATCTCGAGGATGACGCCGGCGCCGAGCTTTTCGGTGATGCCCGTCTCGAGCGGGATGCGCGCGGCGTGCGGGTCTTGAAGCTGCCACTCCTCGGTGGCGTAGACCTGCACGTGGCGGTCGAAGGTGACGCGCGCGTATTCGCCGGTGCGCGCCGCGTAGGCCTCGCGGTGATATTCGACCATCAGCTTGGGCTCGGCGGCGTACTGCGCCATCAGTGTGGCAAAGCGCTCGAGCGCCTCTTCCTGTCGCGGATTGGCCATGGGCACGGGGCAAAAGCCAGCGGCCGCGTCTTTCCAGTGCTCGCGGGGCACTGCCGCACGCTGCTTCCACACCACATCGCCACGCTTGCGCTTCACTTCGAGGTTCACGGCACCCGTCGGGCCGTAAGTACGTGCGCGCAGCTTGAACCGGTCGTGGTGGCCGTTTTCCTTGGCGCGGAAGAACGCCAAGTCGGGGCTGTCGAAGTAGAGGCTGAAGATGGGGTATCCCTGGCCGTCGTCCCCGTTGTAGGGGTCGGGGTCGCAATGCGCTTCCACGGCACGAGCAACCGCACGAGCTGTTGCTTCGTCGACCAAGTACTTGAGCTCGAGGCGCTCAAACTGAACCTGGAAAGCCATGGGGGGTGGGACCTCCTCCAATAGAGTTCGCGAGAGGTTAAATGTGACAATTACGTGAAAAGTGCGCTGCGGGATCGCAGGGTGAAACGAAAGAGTATCGTTTCGCGGACGATTCGTGCGCGACGGAGAGGCGGGGCGGGGGGATTCGTGACCTGTGCCCTGCGAAGCGGCCGGCGCGGGCGACTTGGTGACCGGCCTTACGATTGATTGAGCAGGCCGGACGCCTTGGCGAGCTCGCGCAGGCGGTCTTTGACTCTTTCGAAGCGTTTCCGCAGGGTTGCGGCGTCGCGCCGGAGCGTCTCGGCGGACTTGGGGGCGCCTTCGTCGGCCATGATCTCGGCGATTTCGTTCCATGCCAGCTTGCGGTCGAGACGCAGAATGAGAAGCGCGCGCTCGTCAGGCGCGAGTTGTTCTCTTAGTTGGTCGACTGCCGAGCGATTTTCCGTTCGCAAAAATTCGATGGTCTGCGTGCGGATACGCTCTTCGAGCTGGGTGAGGGCCTGGGCCTGGTCGAGCGGGCGGCGGCGGCGCTCGTAGCTGGTGCGCCGGTAACGCACCGCTGCGTGGCGTGCGACGGCGTACACCCAGGCGCGCAGGGCTCCCTCCCAGCGGAAGCGACCGAGGCCGTTCCACACGTCTTCGCAGAACTGGGAGAACACGTCTCCGCCGGCGTCGGCATCGCGCATGAACGCCACCAGGAAGCCCATGACTTCGGGCCCGTAGCCCTCGAGTGCGATGGTGACGGCACGGCGCTCGTCCTGTTGGTCGAGGGCTTCGCGCACGCGCTGGGCGATGGGGTCGGGGACGCGTTCGTTCATATCCGTGCTCTGGCCACCTGAGCGTCACATTGTACTTGGCTCGTCCTCCCTTCCGTAGATCGGAGCACGGCTTTGCAGCTTTTTTTCTTCGACCGCTCACGGAGCGCCATGCGCTCGAACCTCTCATGCACGCTTCTCGTGACCTCGCTTGCGCTCTCTGGCGCATGTGGCGAGTCGAAGAAGAAGGACACCAAAACCCCGCACGAGATGCCCGATGCAGCGACTCCCGATGCTGCCATGGCAGAGCCCGATGCGGGTGAGCCCGCCCACGATGCGTCGGTGCCGGACCCTGAAGATGCCGGCGGCGACCCCGAGAAGGACGCGAGCATTCCGCCCATCGACGTGGACTGCGAAAACATTCCGCCGGCACCGGCCAAGTACGAGATCGTGGAGGGCCCCCAGGCCGCCGAAGACTTCGCGATCGACTATCGCGGAAACCTCTGGTCGGTGGACTCGGCGGGCAACATCACCACGACGTCCTACAAAGAGAAGCCCAAGCTGCGCATTCCAGGCATCGCTTCTTCGTTCGTGTCGGGCACGCGCCTGCTCGCCAATGGCGATCTCATCGTCAACGACTCCGAAAAGAATCAGGTGCTGCGCGTGTCGCCTACGGGCGGCAAGACCATCCTCGCGAGTGGTCTCTCCTATCCCAACGGACTCGCCATCGGCATGGACGGCTGGGCCTACGTGGCCGAGCAAAATGCCAACCGTGTGGTGCGCATCAACCCCGACAACAAGAAGATCGAGGTGGTGGCCGTGGATATCGAGGCGGCCAACGGTCTCTCGTTCGCGCCCGATTACAAGACGCTGTACGTGGGCGGCTTCGGCACCGGCATCGTCAAGAAGGTCGACGTGCTGGGCGAGGGCAAGTGGGGCAAGGCCGAGGTCTACGCCGAGGGCCTCGGCTCGGGGCTGCTCGATGGCATGGGCGTGGACGCCTGTGGCAATGTCTACGTCAACGAGTACACGGCCGCCGTGCTCTGGCGCATCCGCACCGACGGCAGCAAAGAAAAGGTCGTCGACCTGCACGAGCACACGAGCTGGATCCCCAACATGAACTGGGGCGTCGGCGAGGGCTGGGAAAAAGACGTGCTGTACGTGTCCGATCGCAATGTCGATGAAGTCTTTGCCGTGAAGCTGGGCGTGCCCGGCAAGAGGGAGCCACACCTGCCATGACCCGCACTTTCTTTTGCGCATCCGTTGCGCTCTTGTCCCTTGCTCTGGCCTGCGGCGACGAAGGTGGCGGCAAGAAAGACGTCAAAGACCCGCCCGTGAAGGAGTGCGAGCACGAGGGCAAAACAGCCCCCGATTCGCTCGGTCGCATCGGCTGTGAGGGCGATTTTCTCGCGCTGGCCTCCGCGCCCATCGACGCCAGCATCCCGGGCGCACGCTCGGTGAAGACGGTGCTCGATCGCGCCGACAAGAACGCGCTCTACTTCCAGAACAGCGCCAAATATCCCATCCACTTCGATTTCGCCAGCGCGAAGCTGTCGGGACACGGCAAGCCCATCGTTCCCGACCTCACGTCGTTCAACGCCACGGAGTACTTTTCGCGCGAGCGCAGGTTCGTGCTGGGTGCGGTCACGCAGTACCACCTGGCGGGCAAGTTCACCTACGAGCTTGCGCCCTACGACAGTGCCACCGCCGACATGATCAAGCTCGCCTACGACGCCATTCGCGAGCAGTCTTACTTTGGCGACGAGCTGTATTTTCATCCGACGTCCGAGACCATCGCGGCCGAGGCCAAGAAGCTGCCCAAGGACGTGAAGGTCATCAGCACCGACGAGCTGTTCGAGGGCATCGACTATCAGCCGCTCAATCTGGCCACGTCTTACGGTTTCTTGCGCTTCGTCACGCCCGACGAGCTCGAGAATGGCGACGTGTCGTTCCGCGATATCGTGGTGCTCGAACAGGTGCCCAACGACATCTCGGTGGTGATGGGCATCGTCACTCAGGCCTTCCAGACGCCCCTTTCGCACGTGAACGTGCTGTCGAAGAACCGCGGCACGCCCAACATGGCCCTGCGCGGTGCACTGAGCGACGAGAAGCTGCGCGCACTCGAGGGCAAGTGGGTGCGCATGACGGTCAAGGCGTTCGACTACGAAATCGTCGAGGTCAAGAAGGCCGAGGCCGACAAGTGGTGGAACGACCACAAGCCGAAGCAAGTGCAGGTGCCCCGGCTGGACGAGACCGTGCGCGATTTTCGCGATGCGCCCATGATCACCGAAGGTAAGGACATCAAGAAGGGCGTGAAGGCCGCGGTGCCCGCCTTTGGCGGCAAGGCCAGCCACTACTCGATTCTCACCAAGATCAAGGGTCTGCCCGTGCAGCCCGCCTTCGCCATCCCGGTCTATTACTATCGCCAGTTCATGCGCGAGAACAAGTTCGACGAGAAGGTGAAGGCCCTGCTCGCCGACAAGGAGTTCCAGGACGACCCCACCGTGCGCAACGACGAGCTGAAGAAGCTGCGCAAGGACATCGAAGAGGGTGAGGTCAACGCCGAGTTCGTGACGCTGCTCGACCAAAAGTTGGCTGACGGCTTCGCCGGTGCGCGCATGCGCTTTCGCTCCAGCACCAACGCCGAAGACCTCGAGGGCTTCACCGGTGCGGGCCTCTATGAGTCGAAGAGCGGCGACCCCAACGACCCCAAGAAGCCCCTGCTCAACGCGGTGCGTGAGGTGTGGGCCAGCGTGTGGAACTTCCGGGCCTTCGAGGAGCGCAGCTATCGCAGCATCGACCACGATGCCGTGGGCATGGCGTTGCTCGTGCACCGCTCGTTCCCCGACGAAGATGCGAACGGTGTGGCCCTCACCAACAACCCCTTCGACCTGAGCAACATCGAGCCCGCGTTCTACGTGAACGTGCAGCGCGGCGAAGCTTCGGTGGTGCAGCCCGACCCGGGCACCCAGACCGACCAATATCTCCACTACTTCGACCAGAAGGGTCGGCCCGTGGTGTACATCGCGCACTCGAGTGTCGCGCCCGTGGGCAAGCCAGTGCTCACCAATGCTCAGATCAACACCCTGGGCGAGGCCCTCCTGCTGATTCGTACGTCGTTCTATCCGGCTTACGGTCAGGGCGTGGGCGGCACGGGCTTCTGGGCCATGGACGTGGAGTTCAAGTTCGACAAGGACGACAAGGGTAAGGACCGCCTCTACATCAAGCAGGCCCGCCCCTACGGCAACGTGGGGAAGCCGTGACGCGCGCAGCCATCATCGGCTTTCTGCTGTGCTCTTTCGCCTGCGGTTCGGAGCAAACCAAGCATCCCGAAAAGGACGACGACGCCGGCGTGGGCCCCGAGGCTGACGCGGGGCCTGGCCACGAGCCCAACGGCAAGCGCTGTGACGACGACGAAAAGCTCGGCGACTTTCGCATCGCACCGGCCAAGGGCTACGCCAACATCAGCGGACAGGTGTTCTCGTCGGTGCTGCGCTCGGTCGATCTTACGGTCGTGGGCAAAGAAGCCGGCTGCACCCTGGTGCAAAAGAAGAATCCTTTCTGCGACCCACCCTGTGCGGGCGGCAGCGTGTGCACCGTGAGTGGCAGCTGCGAGGAAGAACCCCGCTCGCTCGACCTCGGCACCGTGAGCATCATCGGTCTCGACCGGGCGGTGAGCATGGAGCCCAACGAAATCGGCCACAACTACTTCGACACCAACGTGCTCGAAGACGAAGTGCCCGTGGGCGGCTCGTTGCATCTCAGCAGCACGGGCGGTGATTTGCCGGCGCTCGACCTGTACGGAAAGGGGCCCGAACCGCTCGAGGTGACCACGCCGCTGGTGAAGGTCACACGCGGCAAAGACGTGGCCTTCGCCTGGAAAGCGGGGAAGACCCCCGGCAGCATCGTGCGCATCACGCTCAACGTGGACCAACACGGAAACTCGCCGGTGTCGCTCACCTGCGACGTGCCCGACAATGGCGCGCACGCGATTCCCAAGACGGTGGTCGACCGCCTGCTCGACTCGGGCGTGTCGGGCTTTCCCACGGCTTTCGTCTCGCGCGAGTCGGTGGACTCGGTGCGCGAAAAGACGGGCTGCGTGGAGTTCCTCGTGAAGTATCAGGTGCAGACCAAGGTCGAGGTCGCGGGTCACACGCCGTGCATGAGCCAGGCCGACTGCAAAGAGGGCACCTGCGACCTGCCCACGCAGACCTGCGTCAGCGAATGAGCGCGGCCACCGAGTTACGGGGGCTCCGACTGCTACGCAATCGCCCCGCTACTTGAACAGCATGATGGCCACGCCGACCACCACGGCGGCCACGGCTGCGGCCACGAAGCGCATGGTGTTGCTGGGGCCTTCGGAGGCGTCTTCTTCCTCCTCGTCCTCTTCCTTCACCAGCTGAAAGCCCAGCGTCTTGAGCATGTTCGCCAGGTCTTTCACCAGCGTGTCGTACTCTTCGGGCGTGGCCTCGAACTTGGTGCCGAAGCGCTTCTTCGATTGCTCGGCAATCTCTTCGTAAGGTCGCATCTCGCCGAGCTTCTGCGACACGTCGAGCCAGCCACACATCAGCGCGCCACCATCGCCCGAGACGGGCACCAGCGTGATCGACTGCCGTGCGCGCTTGCCGCCGCTGGTGCTCGGACCGTCAGGTTCGGACACTTCCACGCGCCGCGGGTTGACCTTACCGAATGTCTTCTTGCCGAGGCCCTGATTGAGCAGCTCGGCGGCATTGACGGCCTGGTGGGCCATCATGGTGTAGATGGCGCCACGCTTCTGGGCAGGCACGGCCGCCGGGCGAATGGAGTTCTCGGGCGCTGCGGCGTCTTTCGGCTCGCCGCTCGCGTCTTCCGTCTCCAGCTTGTCGCCTACTGCTTCGCCGTCGAACTCGACTGTGCTCACGTTGAGCCCTCCCCCAATGGGCCAAACCGCCCCGTCCTCTATTGGACCCGACAAGCTGGGGCCTTGGTAAGGGGGCAAAACGGGAAAGCACGGGCGTGAAGGTAAGGGCCGCGATTACAGCGGAGCGCTGGTGCGTCTGTGACCACAAACGACTGCGCGCGCCCCCCGAAGCCGGGAAGGCGCGCGTTCATTCGCAATTCATTGCGAACCTGAGTGCTCAGAGCTTCTGCAGGTATTCGTCGGTGTTCTTGCGTACACGTGCCTGACGGAGGGCAGGGTCTTCGACCACCACCTTCTCGTCGGGCGTGACCTTGAACAGCGGCTGACCCTTTTGCACGATGGTGCCGTTGCCCTGCACCAGCACCTCGTCGACCGTGCCGGAGAAGGGGGCGAGCACCTTGTTGAACATCTTCATCACTTCGACGATGTACAGTGGCTCACCCTTGTTGAAGTGCGAGCCCTTCTCGGCGAACACGGGCATGCCCGGCGCTTCTTGCAGGTAGAGCATGCCGCCCGAGGAGGCCGAGATTTCGTCCGACTTCATGGCCAGCGGCGGCACGAGCTCGCGCTTCATGGCCGCTTGCAGCTCGCTCTCGAGCAAGCGCTGGGGGATGTCGATGGTCATGTCCTCGCGCACCTTCAGGTCGTAGAAACCGACCTTCTTGGCCACGAGCGGCAAGAGCGAGAGAACTTCGAGCCCGAGCTGATAGCCCTGGTGAGCGGCGCGCACCTTGGTCCAGGCTTCGTCGTCGAAACCGTAAGATGCCTTGGGCGAGGCGAGCGCGGCACTCAGCTCCTGCCAGCTGATGCCGGCTGGTGCCCTCCCTTTCAGCTTCTTGTAGAAGCCGAGGGCGGTCTCGAGCTGGTCGCGATCGTGCGTCCAGATCACGTGGGCCGCGGGTGCGCCCGGTTGGTCGGACATGTGCAGCTGATGGTAAGTGTCGGCCAGCACTTCGACCGGATTGACCTGCCACATCACGCGCTCGCCTTCGAAGACGAACGCCTTACGGTGTTTGCTCAGCCAGGCCGAGAGATAGTGCGGCTCTTCGACCAGACGCTCGAAGGGGCGCTCGAGCAGCGTTTCTTTGAGCTCGAGCACCTTCTTGGTGGCATCGATTGCGGCCTTGCCGCCGGCCTGGGCCTTGGCGACTGCGCGCTTCTGAATCTCGCGGAAGGCGTGCTCGAGGTCGATGGCCATGGCCTCTTGCTTGAGCTGGCCCACCAGCGTGAGGTACGGCACCACGAACTTGGTGGTGGGCTTGGCCCACACGCCGTGCGAGAGGAACCAGCTCACGAGGCCATAGTGGAACTCGAGGTTGGTGGCGAGGTCGTGGCCGCGCAGCGTGGTGCAGCGCAAAATCTCCGCACACATCTCGTAGCTCTCCTGACGGTCTTTGCCGGTGGAGAGCAGGAGCGCGATGTTGGAGTCGTAGGCGCCGGCCAGGCGATAACGCATGAACAGGCCGGTGTCGGGGTTCTTGATGGAGATGCCCTGGTCGTCGCGCACCTCGCCCTTGATGGCGTCAGACCAGCTCATGATCACGCCGCCGGCGTGCGGGGACAGCGAGCGGTCGGTGGCGTTGAGGCGCGCTTCCACCGCGGCACCTTCGCGCAGAATGCGCGTGGGCTTGGGCAGGCGCGTCTTGTGCTTGGCGATCAGCGCCATGGCCTCGACCAGCGAGTGCACGTCGAAGTAGTCGCCGGAGTCCTTCGGGTTGGTGAAGCGTAAGGCGTAGCAAAGCTCCGACACGCGGTGCTCCACCTGGATGCGCGTGTTCACTTCCATGAAGAAGTGGCGCGGACCCTCCACGATGCACTCGAAGGTGCTGGCGCTGTCGAGGCGCACGGCGCGACCGAAACGCTCGGCCTCGGATTCCATGCGGCGCAGGGTGGCGAGGTCCATGTCGAGCGCCTTGGCCTCGTTTTCGCGGCCCTCTTCGCGCGCCTTCTTGATGGCACGCTCGAGGCCCTCGACCGTGGCCGACACCTCGAGCAGCTTCTGCTCGTGCATCTGCAGCGAGCAGTCGCGACCGCCGAGCGTCACGCACCACTCGCCGTTGCCGAGCATCTGAATCTCGTTGTGGCGGGTCTGCTCGATGTTGAGCTCGAGCAGGATGTTCTTGTTGTCGCCGACGCCGGTGGCCTTGACCTCTTGCAGAATCTCGCGCACGAGGCCCGGCACGGGACCGGGCTCGCTGAGGATGCGCTGGCCCTTGCCGCCACCGCCGCCGATGGCCTTGAGGCGTGCGCGGCTGCCCTTGTACTCGCCCAGCATCTTTTCGGCTTCGCGACGCAGCGTGGCGCCGAGCTCCTCGATGCTGAACAGGTCGATGCCTTTTTGGTAAGACGCGGCCAGCACGGCCTCGGCCAGCTCTTCGAGCGAGAGCTTACTGTCGTCGAGCTCGGGCACCACCAGGTGCTCGGTCTTCACGAGCTTCTCGAGCGCCGCGCGGTCTTTGTACTTGGCGAGCAGCGTGAGCGTGGTGCCATTGTTGACGCCGGGCGTGACCGATACGTCGTTTTCGAGGGCGGTGCGCTTGGCTTCGTCTTTCTTGCCCGCGGCATCCTGCGTGTAGCTGCAGGGACCCATGAAGGTAAGGCCGGCCTGCTCGAGCGCGCGCACGAAGTCGGCGTCTTCGGCCATGAAGCCGTAGCCGGCAAACACGTAGCGGTAGCCATGCTCGCGGCAGATGTCGACCATCTGCTGCACGCGCAGGATGCGCTCTTCGCGCGTGGCGCCCGTGTAGTCGGGCACGCGGTGCACGTGGTCGGGCTCCATGGTGCGAAGCTCGGGAGCGAGCGCGCGCGGATACACGATGCTGTCGCGCTCCGAGAGCAGGATGCCGATCTTCGTCATGCCCATTTCGCGGAAGACGTCGATGGCTTCTTTGCGGATGGGGCCGCGACAGACGATGAGCACGCTCATGTCGTCGCAGAAGAACGTGCGCACCCAGGCGCTCTCGGCCTTGCCGAGCCTGCGGTCGCGGTGGATGAGCGGGTTGTTGGTGTACGCGTTGTACGGCTTCTGCTCACTCATCAGAAGAACTCCCGCTGAACGCCCGTCATCGGGCCAGGCTGGTAGTGACGGAGGAAGAACTCGAGACTCTTACCGAGCTTGGCGCGCAAGTCGGTGGGCATGACGATTTCGGAGATGGAGCCGAGGGACAGGGCCTCGCGCGGGTTCATCAGCTCGCGCTCGTAGCGCTGATTGAACTTGGCTTCTTCGGCCTTGAGCCACTCTGCGGCTTCGCGCTCGGCATCGGCCTTGGCGGCGGCAGGTGACGAACCGGCCTTGATGCGCTCTTCGATGCCTGCAGCGATGCGTGCCTTACCTTGCATGCGCACGTCGCGCAGCTCGTTCTTGTACACGTATTCCTTGCCGGCGGTGCCCATCACGGCCACGCGCGTGGTCGGGAGAGCGAGCACGGTGTCGGCGCCCGTGGCGTAGGAGTTGAACGCCGCATAGGCGCCACCGAAGGCGTTGCGGATGATGAGCAGGATGCGCGGGGTGCGCACGTCGATGATGGCGTCGAGCATGGCGCGACCGGCCTGCACGATGCCGCGCGTTTCTTGATCGCGGCCGGGCAAGAAGCCCGTGGTGTCTTCGAGGAAGATGAGCGGGATGTTGTACAGGTTGCAGAAGCGCACGAAGCGCGCGATTTTCAGCGCGGCGTCCACGTCGATTTGGCCGCTCGACACGGCCGAGTTGTTGGCCACGAAGCCCACCACGTTGCCGCCCAGGCGGCCGAAGGCGGTGATGGCGTTCTTGGCGCGCTCGGGCTGCAGCTCGAAATAGTCACCGTGATCGCAGATTTGCTGGATGATGATGCTGACGTCGATGGGCGTGTTGAAGCCCGTGGGCGAGTTGAACGCCTTGCGCAAGAGCGTGTCGATTTCGGTGGTGCGGCGCTCGAGCGAGTCGCTGGTCTCTTCGATGCGCGGCGCGCACCTGTTGTTGTCGGGCAGGTACGAGAGCAGGCGCTGGGCCGTGCGCAGGGCGCCCACTTCGTCGGCAACGGTAAGGTCGGCCACGCCGCTTCCGCCGTGCACCCGGGGGCCACCGAGCTCGTCGGGCGTCACGTCCTCGCCGAGCACGCTCTTCACCACGCCCGCGCCGGTGAGACCGAAGAAGGTGTCGGCCGGCTGGATGACGAAGCTGCCCTGGCGTGGAAGGTAAGAACCGCCGCCGGCGTTGTAGCCGAACATGCACATGATGCTGGGCACGATGCCGCTGATCTTACGGAGTGCGGTGAACGCTTCGGAGTAGCCGTCGAGGCCGCCCACGCCCGCGGGCACGTAGGCGCCGGCGCTGTCGTTCATGCCGATGACCGGGATGCCCTTGTCGGCAGCCAGGCGGAACAGGTTGGCGAGCTTCTTACCGTTGGTGGCGTCCATGGAGCCCGCGCGCACGGTAAAGTCGTGTCCGTACATGGCCACGTCGCGTCCGCTGATGCGGAGCACCGCGGTGACCAGCGAAGCGCCGTCGAGCTTGGGACCCCAGTTTTGATAGAGCACCGTGGGGCGCTCGCTCTTGTCCTGGAGCACGTCGATGCGCTCCCACACCGTCATACGGTTCTTCGCGTGCTGACGCATGGTCTGCACGGTGCCCGCGGCCATGAGCGGGCGCGCGCGCAGCTCTTCGCCTTCACTCAGCGCCTGATCGTAAGGTCCGGGCGCTGGGGGCTGAGCCTCGGGGTAGATCGAGCTGCCCGTGGGCGGCACGGGAATCGGGTCTTCGAGGCTCGGTGGGATGACGGGTTCGGTGGACATCGGAAAGCTGCCCTCTTGCTCGCGTGCCCGCGGACCCGACAAAGAGCCCTGCGAGCGGTTTTCGGGTCCTGCCTCTAGCCCGGAGATGGCTCACAGACCAGCGGAATCACGACAGAACTGGCTTCAATTGGCGCGACTTCTGGTAAATGGCCCTGTCAACTCTGCGCGGCGATGTGCTTTTTTTGGACCGCTCAGAACGTGCCCCTTGCCTCGACGCCAATGTGATCCATGTCCCAGCTAGGGCCGGCAATCAGCTCACCGCGGGCGGGGGCATCCTTGGGCTTTTGGGGGGTCGGGCCCTGCTCGAGTAGCTGGGGCGGCCGCGGGCGGTCGAAGGCCATCAGGGCCACGCCGATGAGCGCCAGCGCGATGCCGGTGCCGCCCACCCCTCCCGCGGCCCTGCGCAGGCGGTTGCGCGAGGCCACGAAGCGGCGATAACGGGCAGCCTGATCGGTGTCGAGATGCCCGGTCGCTTTCTTCTCCTCGAGCAGCGCCTGGGCATCGCTCTGGCGACTGAGCGCCGCCACGCCGAGCACGCTGGTCGTGACGAGTCCGAGGCCGCCCGCCCAGAGTAAACCCACGCTTACCTTGTGCTGGGTCGAGGTGACGAGCGGCGCATCGATGTGGGCCGTATGGCCATGTTCGAGCTCGAACGGACGCGTGACCAGGCTGTGGCCGGCTTTCTGAACACTCAGACGATGGGCGCCTGGCTCGAGCTTGAGCGCGGGCATGGGCAACACGCCCACCAGGCGGCCGTCCACCAGCACGTCGCTGCCGGGCGTGCCGGTGAGCACGAGCGTGCCCGGCAGTTCTTCGAGCGGAATGTCGAGCGCGAAGGCGGCACCTTCGGGCACCGGAATGGTGCGTTCGTGGCGACGGAAGCCCTCGGCCGTGAGCGTGAGCGTGTGGGGCCCGGGCGGCACGGTGACCACGAATGGTAAGTGCGGCGCTGGCATACCATCGACGTACAGCTTTGCGGCAGGTGTGGAGGAGGCGATCATCAGCTTACCCGTGCGCGTGACGGGCGCTGCGGGCTGCTCTTCACGGGTGACCGCGCTGGTGAGTGGCACGAGTTGCTCGAGCGCTTCGTCGGCATCGCGCCGGCGCGCCGCATCGCCCGACTCGAGGTACTTGCGGTACAGCTCCACGGCCCGGGCCAGGTGCTCGGCGTCGTTGGTGGCGAAGAATGCCCGTCGATGCGCCTGGGCCATCGAAAACAAGAGGCCAGGCCGGGCCGAACGCGCATAGGCCTCGTGAAACGCCTCGAGGGCGCCGTCGTAGTCGCCGCGATCGTACGCCTGGGCGCCGATTTCGAAAAAGGCGCGTGCGCCGCTGGCCTCGGCATTTTCGGCGCTGCTCGGGCCCCTTGCTTCGCCATCCTGGGCACGAGCAAGCGGCGCGCACAGCGCCGACCACAACGTAAGAGTCGCCAGCGCCCGTTTCATTCGCGCACCGGAACGCCCCAGAAGATTTCCAGCTGGTCGTTGGACACGGCCAGGTCTTCCACGCCGTCGCCGTCGAAGTCGCCGGCCACCAGGTGGTTCACGCTGCTCGAGGCCCTGAGCGTGCGAATCTCGCTGACCTCGCCGGTGGTGAAATCGAGGTCGAACAGCCGGATGCTGGTGTCGTCGATACTCCCGGTGGCGAGCTCGAGCTCGGGGTCCGCATCGGCGTTCAAATAGGCCGCAAAATCGTGCCTGGGCAGCTCGAAAGCCAACCCCTCGGCAAGTCGACTCTTGGTGTCGCCGAGGAACGCCAGCTCGTACGAATTGGCGCCTCTCGAGGGCCGCGCGTGGAGAGTAAGGTCGCGGCGACCATCGTGATTCAGGTCGCGGAAGCTTGCCAGCGTTCGGGACAGCTCGTAGACCGACGTGGGGTCCTTGTCGAGCCCGCGCACCGTCGACGCAAAGCCGTTCATCTCGAAGCCGGTCTCGTTGCGGCGTATCCGATCGTGCTTGAAGCGCTGGCCGTGGAGCTTGAACGGAGCCACGAGCAGCTCGTCGATCTCGTCGCCATCGACGTCGAAGGGTAAGAGTAAGGTTTGCCCCGGCACGGCCGTGTCGAGTAGATGAAAGGGCGTCTGGCTCACCGCGGCACCGTCGAAGCCATCGGGCCCGTTGGGCAGGAAATAGATGATGAGCTTTTCGCTCTGATTGGAGGCGAGCATGATCATGTCGTCCCGGCTGCCCTTTTCGGGCTCTGCGCTGGCCACGCGCTTCTGAAAGCGCCCGACCACCACTTCCTGGAGCTTCACCTTGTCGCGATTGGCGGCGTCGACGGGCAGCGCCAGTGACGAGAACAAGAGGCGGCTGGTCTGCCCGGCGAACATGCCCACGCCCTGAGCTTTCCCGTCTGCGGCCAGCATGACCAGGTCGCTGAGCGTGTTGTTGTTGCTGTCATTGACGAACAACATGCCCGAGGACAGGTCGGTAAGGCGGTCGACCGTGCCCACCTCGCGCAGGTCCGACGGCACCGACAGGGGCTTGCCGAACAACACCGTAAGGCCAGCCTGGTCGACCGTGCGCGCTTCGCTCTCGGCGAAGGCCAGGTCGGGCGAAAGGTCGCCGTCGAAATCGCCCACCGAAAGCAGGGGATGGGCGAGGCCATCTTTGCCCGTGCGCGCCGGAATGCCGGCCGTGGTGATGGGAAAGGTGTTGAAGCGGCCGTCGCCGATGCCCATCCAGAAGGTGAGCTCGCGCGTGTCGGGGGGGGCGCCGATCACGTCCATGTGGCCATCGCGATTGAAGTCGGCCACGCGGGCGCCGGCCCAGAATGCGTGCTGCAGCTGGCAGGTGCTCTTGCCCACGCAGGGCACGGCTTCGCTGCTCAGCACCGCGCCCCGTTCGAGCACGAAGTCGGACTTGCCATCGCCGTCGAGGTCGGCCACCGCCAGCACCTCGGCATAGGCGTCGAGCGCGATGGCGCCGGTAGAAAAGCGATTGTCGCCGTGGGAGCTCGGCATGCCCTCGATGCGCGAGTGAAAGGAGCCGTCGCCCAGACCGTAAGCCACGTACAGTCCGTTCCTTGCACTGCCGCTCGACACGAACAGGTCGAGTCGCCCGTCGCCGTTGTAGTCGCCCGTGAACAGGCCGCGCCGCCCCACCTTCTGGCCGGCCTGCATGTCGAGCACGGCGATTTTGCGGGCACCGACGTCGCTGTCCAGCTGATACACGTGCACGCGCGGCTCGTTGAGGGCAGCGAGCGCCACCTCTTCGGAATCGAGCTTGCCCGGGGGCTCCACGGCGAAATTGCCCGTGGGAATGGTGCCCGGCACGTCCTTGGCGTTGACGTCGGTGGTGATCTGGCCCGCGAACGGGTCATGGTTGGAACTGGGGACCAGGTAAATCTTACGGTCCACCAATAGATGCGGCTCGGGCAGTCCATCGCCGGTTCGGTCGGCCGCGAACACCCGCCGAGCACCACCCATGGGCGCCGCCACGATGTGCGTTACCGGCCACAGCACGCCCGTTTCGTCGGCATGCAGTTCTTCGATCGCCGCTTCGGTATTGCTCCAGCACAACAGGTCGTCGCGCGCGTCGCCGTTGAACGAGCCCACCACCGAGCTCTCTCCACCCAGCGACACGTTGGTGACGCTCTTGAGCGTACGCTCGGCGGTGAACGAGGCCTGCGCGCGGTGCAGCGACGTGCCCACCAGCACCTCGTCGCGCTGGTCGCCGTCCAGGTCGCCTACGGCCAGGCGTGAGTCGACCTCGCCCGCTGCGAACGAGCTGGCCTTGAAGCGCGAAGTGGGCGTGCGACACACGGCATCGGCTCCACAGGTGGCCCCTTCGGCACAGGCGTGCGTGCTGCAGTCGATACGGCACTCGAACTTGCTGCCTGGCGCGCGACACCAGGTGCTGGGGAAGTCGTCGCACTCCTCCACGCCCTCGAGCACGCCGTTGCCACAGACGCCCGCGGGGATGTCCTCGAGGGCGGCACAACCCGTGAGCGCGGCCACGACAAGGCACAGCCAGGGGAACCCATTCCCGTTCCTGAGTTGGCGCGTCTCGGGGGCTGGTACGTTCATGTCTCTGTGAGTTCGCCTGGCCCGTTGCGGAGTTGAGCATATCCCTGACCCCGATCGATCGAAGCGGGCAAGGAAAAGGCCGAATGCTGCCATCTAGGTATGGCGCCACACGTGGGTTGGCGACTCCCTTTTGCCACTTGCGCGACACAGACGCAGGTGGTCATCTAGGAAACGTGGTCCAGGCGGCATGACGTCCAAACCCGCGGGTTCTGACGAGAGTCTCACTCCCCTCCCCGACGACGACTTCGAGAGCGATCTCGCGGGCGGAGAAGACCCTACGTTCGCGGCGCTTCTCAACGAAGTGGCCTGTGCGCCGGCCGTGCGCGCCGACCGCCAGCTCGTGCGCGGCGAGCGTGTGGGCGAGCATCAAATCGTCGACGTGGTGGGCCGCGGAGCCTTCGGTACGGTCTATCGGGCCGTTCACCCCGTGCTCGAGCGCGAGGTGGCGATCAAGGTGCTCAACAGCTCGGACGATCCGGGCGTGGCCCAGCGTTTCATCGACGAGGCGCGCGCCATCCACCGCATCAAGCATCCCAACTTGGTCGAGGTATCGGGCTTCGGCGCCATGGCCAACGGCCAGCTCTACTACGCGATGGAGCTGCTCACCGGGCGCACGCTGGCGGCCCATCTCGAGGCTTCGGGCGCGCTCACTCCCGAGCTTGCCCTGTACGTGCTTTCAGCCGTGGCCGAGGCACTCGACGCCGCGCACGGCATGGGCGTGCTGCATCGCGACCTCAAGCCCGAGAACGTGTTCATCGATGGGGCACTCGCGCTCGGCTGTCGCGTCAAGCTGCTCGACTTCGGCATCGCCAAGCTGCTCGGCGAAGGCTCTGCCGTACGCACGCGCTCGGGCATGCTGATCGGCACGCCCGCTTATATGTCGCCCGAACAATGCGGCGGCGAGAGCATGGACGAGCGCAGCGACGTGTACGCGCTGGGCGTGATCGCCTTCGAGCTCCTCACGGGCGAGCGTCCGTTTCGCGGCAAGACTGTGCGCGAGACCATGGCCCAGCACATGTTCGAGCCGCCGCCGCGCGCCACCGAGCGAAACGCCAAGCTGCCGGCCAGCGTCGACGCGGTGCTGCTCTCCATGCTCAGTAAGGTTCCGGGCGAGCGCCCTCCGAGTGCCGGTGCCGCGGTGCGCGCGCTTTCGGTGGGCCTCGGTCTCGCGAGCGCAGAGCTTGCTGCACGGGCCGCTTCTGAAGCTCCCCCCCGGCTGGCGCATGCGCAGCGTGGCCGTCGTGGTTTCTTTCTCGCCGTGGGCGCGCTGTGCCTGGCGCTCGGCGTGGTGGTGTGGATGCGCGGACGGAGCTCGGCCCGCATGGAGCGCGTGCCCGTGACGGCAGAGCTACCGCCCACACCCGAGCCCGCACCGAGCCAGGCGGTTACGCCCGTCGAAGCAGCGGTGGTCGAGCCGACTGTGCCTCCGCCCGCCGAAAAGAACGAAGCCGCGCCCGCCAAATCCGTGCGCGCCCCACGGGGCGAAAAGCGCACCAAGACCTCGCGCGGCGACCTTCAGTTCTAGACGCTCAGGCGATGGCGCGTTCGTCCCGGAGGGCGCGCAGTTCGTCGCTGCTGAAGCCCCACTCACGCAGTGCTTCGTCGGTGTGCGCACCCGGCACCGCCGGCGGACGTTGAATCTCGCCCGGCGTGCGCGAAAAACGCGGCGCAGGTGCAGGTTGGAGCACGCCCCCGTGCTGGACGAAGGTCTGACGCTCGCGATTGTGCGGATGCTCGGGCGCCTCGAGCGGGCTGAGCACGGGCGCAAAGCACGCATCGGTGCCCTCGAGCAGCTCGGTCCACTCGGCGCGTGTGCGCGTCTTGAAAAAGGCCTCGAGCTCGCGCTTCATGGTGGGCCACTTGCTGCGGTCCATCTGCGCGGCGAAACGCGGGTCGTTTTCGAGGCCCACGCGCTTGAGCAGCTCGGCATAGAACTGCGGCTCGATGGCGCCGATGGCCACGTACTTACCATCTGAGGTTTCGTACACTTCGTAGAAGTGCGCACCGGTGTCGAGCAGGTTCTGCCCCCGCCCGTCGTTCCACATCTTCATGTGCCGGAATGCGTAGAACATGGTGCACAAAATCGCGGCACCATCGACCATGGCCGCGTCCACCACCTGCCCGCGCTGACTCGTGGCACGCTCCACCAGCGCCGCCAACACACCGTAAGCCAGCAGCATGCCGCCACCGCCGAAGTCGCCCACCAGGTTGAGCGGCGGAAGCGGCTTTTCGCCCGCGCGCCCGATGGGTTCGAGTGCACCCGCCAGCGCGATGTAGTTGATGTCGTGACCTGCGGCCTCGGCCAGCGGCCCGGTCTGTCCGAAACCGGTCATGCGCCCGTACACGAGCCGCGGATTGCGCGCGAGGCACACGTCCGGGCCGAGCCCGAGCTTTTCCATCACGCCGGGCCGAAAGCCCTCGATGCTCACGTCGGCACGCTCGAGCAACCGTAAGGCCGTCTCCACGCCCGCCTTACTCTTGAGATTCACGCCCACGCTGCGTCGCCCGCGATTGAGCAAGTCGGGCGAAGGCTTCGACTTGTCGCCCGAAGACACGCGGTCGTGCCGCTCGATGCGCAGGATGTCGGCGCCCAAGTCGGCGAGCATCATGGCCGCGAACGGACCGGGCCCGATGCCCGCAAACTCGATGATTTTGACGCCCTTGAGAGGTCCCATGGCCAAGCGTTGTACCTTATTCACGCTTTGGTGAATAGGCCTACTTGGCCGCTATACCCGCTCGTACAGTTCGAACGCGTACTCGCTATCGCCCTCACGCTGCGGTGCGCTCGAGATCAGGCGAAACGCGTCTTCGAATGCGGGCAAGAACGTATCGCACGCGAAATTGCCCTTCACGCGCGTGACATAGGCCTGGGTGCACAGTGGGTGCGCGAGTGCGTCGCGATAGACCTGCCCACCGCCGATCACGAACACTCGGTCGATATCGTCGCGATCGTCCAGTAGCTCGAGCGCGTTCTCGAGCGATGACGTGCTGATGGCCCCGCGTGGTGCATAGTCGGCGGCGCGCGAAAGCACCACGTTGAAGCGCCCCTGAAGTGGCCTGAATTTGGGCGGAATCGACTCGTAGGTAGTGCGGCCCATGACCACGGCGTTTTGCTTGCCGGAACTGGCTTCGCTGGTGATGCGCTTGAAGTAGGCCATCTCGCCCGGGAGCTTCCAGGGCAGGCCCCCTGCTTTGCCAATGCCGCGCGACCCGTCGCAGGCCACCACGATGGCGAACGTTCTCATACCGAAACCGCGAATTTGATGAAGGGGTGGTGCTGATAGCCCTCGAGCTTGATGTCGTCGAAACCGAGCTCGTCGAGCGGCTTTTGCGCGATGGTCACCCGTGGCAGAGCGAAAGGCTCGCGCTTGAGCTGCTCTTTCAGGCCCTCCACGTGGTTGAGGTAGATGTGCGCATCACCGAGGGTGTGCACGAACACGCCGGGCGTGAGCCCGCACTCCTGGGCCATCATCATCAGCAAGAGTGCGTAGCTCGCGATGTTGAAGGGCACGCCCAGCGCCACGTCGGCCGAGCGCTGATAGAGCTGCATGTCCAGCCGATCTTTTGCCACGTAGAACTGAAAGAACGCGTGGCAAGGCGGGAGCGCCATATGGGGAATGTCGCTCACGTTCCAGGCGCTTACGATGATGCGGCGCGAGGTCGGGTCCTTGCGGATGAGCTCGATGGTTTGCTTGATCTGGTCGATGCCAGGCCCCTCGCGCTCGAACGCCACGGGGTGTTGGTCCCTGGCGTGCGTGCGAAACGGCGCGCCCCAGTGACGCCACTGATGCCCGTACACGGGGCCGAGCTCGCCCTTTTCGTCGGCCCAGGCATCCCAGATGGGACTGTGCTGCGTAAGGTCGTCGTTGATGTTGGTGCTGCCGCGCAGAAACCACAAAAGCTCGCGAACCACGCCTGTCCAGAGGACCTTCTTGGTGGTGAGCAGCGGAAAGCCCTCGCGCAAGTCGTAGCGCGTCTGCGTGCCGAAAATGGAGAGCGTGCCGGTGCCCGTGCGGTCTTCGCGGCGCTCGCCTTCGTCGAGAATCTGCTGCACCAGCTGGTGGTACTGCTTCATGGGTCTTCCTTGGGGTCTGAGGGTTTCGGGGCCGCGATTTTTTGCGCGGCGATATCTTGATTGCACTGCGTGACCGGGTCGCTGGTCACGTCGTCCTTCAGCGCATCTTGGTGGGCGAGCCAGGCAGCGACGATGTGGGCAGGCACGCCGTGCTTCTCGAGCGTGGTCTTGAGGATCTGCCGACGCCGCCCGAAGTGCCCGCCCATGATGGGGTGCTTCTGGTGTGCTTCGCGCAAAGGGCGGCCGCTGTAGGTGACGGGCCCACCCAGGAACTGTGCCGCGTGTTCATACTCGAAGCGCTTCACGCGGTCCTTGTTCGCCCGCGCGAACAGGTAACCGATCATCGTGTCGGCGAAGATGCGCTCCACGAAGTCGTCGATGATCGCGGAAACAAGGGCTTCGCCGCCCAGTTCTTCGAAGTACGTCATGTCGGGCGTGACCTCCCTGGCTTATAGCAAAGGCGCGCACCTGGGCCCAGAGTGTGCGCACTGGGCCCAAAAGAGCCTATGAATTTGCGTATCTCCCCGCTCCACAAACGGTTCACGACTTTGCGATAATCGTAGGACTACGGGGGGGCATAGCGCGTGGACGTCAAAGACGTGCGCAGGATCTTCAAGGACGCCGAATGGCGGTCGAAGGCCGAAATCGATGAGTTCGTCGGCTCGGTGGGCGCGCTGCCGGGCCCCGAGTTGCTCAAACTGCTCGCGCTTTTGGTCGATCGCGGACTCGTCGCCGACAACACGCGTCATCGCAACCGTTGCTACGTCTTCTTGAAGCTCGCCGAGGGCTCCAAAGACCAGCAGCTGTTTTCGCACTATGCGAAGGCGCTCAAACAGTCCGATCAAGCGCTGCGTACGGTGCTTGTCGCGCTGTTACCGCGCGTGAACAACGTGTCGGCCCACGCCGACCTGTGCGACTTGCTCACGTCGAACGACGAGGCCATCCGTCAAGCTGCGGCCAAAGTGCTCGGCGAGCTCGGCGGCGCGCAAGCCTTCAAGATCGTCGAGGGTTTGGCCGCGAAAAAAGACTTCCCGGGGCGCATGGAGGCCATGGCGGCCATCGTGCCCAAGGCCGGCCACCGCGCCATCCCGCTGCTGCGCGAGATCGTGCTGCACGGCAAGATGCACGAACGCACGCGTGCCCTCCAGCATCTCGGCGACGCCACCGCCATGGTGCGCGACATGCCGGCGGCCGCGTCGGTGGTGGTGGAGGCGCTCAAGGACACGGACGAACGCATGGTCTGCGTGGCCATCACCACGCTGGCCGTGCTGTGCGACGAGACCCTGTTCATCGAGCACATCGAGCCCTTCAAGAACACGCAGAGCTTGCCGCTCGTGCGCGCCATCGTGGAGGCCCTGCGCAACTACAAGTCGAACTCGGCCATCGAATGGTTGGGTCGAAAGCTCAGGTTGGGGCCGAATGCCATCCGCCTGGCCGTGCTCGCCTCGCTCGAGGCCATCGGCACCGACGAAGTTGTGCCCATGCTGGTGGAAGCGCTCAAGCATCCGCAGCTGGTGGTGCGCAACCGTGCGGCCGAGGCGCTCAGCAACCTGGCCACGCAGCGTAAGATCGAGCTGCCGCGCACCATCATCTGGCTGCTCCGCAGCCGCGACGTCAACGTGCGCCGCATGGCCGTGGAGCTCGCGCGCAAGGTGGGCGACCCCACGGGCGAGCTCACACCCAAGCTCTTACGGTTCTTGCGCGACGAGGACTGGTGGGTACGTGAGCGCGTGGCCGATGCCCTGGTGGAGATGGCTGGCCAAAACCTGACGCGCCACGTGGTCGACTACCTCACCGACGAGTCCGACGTGGTGCGGCGCTATGCAGTGGGCTTCCTCAAGCGCTTGAAAGACCCGCGTGCGCTGGGCGCGCTGGTGCGTACCGCGCAATCGGACACGGACTGGTGGACCCGCGAGTGGGCCATCGAAGCCATGGCCGAGCTCAACGACCCGCGCGGCGTGCCCTATATCGCCGAGATTTTGCAACGGGACGCGGAGGTGCGCATCGCCTGCCTGGCGGCGATGGGCGTGCTCAAGGCCGTCGATCAGGCAGGGCTCGTGGCTAGCTTTCTCGGCCATCCCGACGCCGAAACGCGCATCGAGGCCATCAAGGCACTCGGTAAGCTCGGCGATCGTAACGTCGTGCCTTACATCGAACCCTTGGTCCAGGACCCTGAGCATCGCGTGTCCATGGCGGCGCAGAACATTCTGCGCGAGTTCGATCAGGCGCGCATCGCCATCGAGGCGGGCGGAGAGCGCACGCAGGGCCTGCTCGACCGCATGCTGCTGGCCATGGCCAACCGCGAGGCGGACGACCTGATCGTGGCGGCCGGGCGCAAGCCCAACATCAAGAAGCACGGTCGCACTCAGCCCCTGATCGAGCAGGTGTTCTCGCACGAAGAAGTAAAAAATCTGCTCATGCCGCATCTTTCGGCCAAGCAACAGGAAGACCTGATGCAGCTGAAGGACGTGGACTTCTCCTACGAAGTGAAATCGGAAGCCTTACGCTTTCGTGCCCACGTGTTCACCGCGCGCACCGGCATCACCGCCATCTTCCGTGTGGTCAAACAGGACATCCGCGGCCTCGAGACCCTAGGCGTGCCCAAGATCGTCGAAGGCTTCGGCAACTTCGCCAACGGTCTCGTGCTGGTGGGTGGACCCACGGGTTCGGGCAAATCGTCCACGCTCGCAGCGCTGATCGACTACATCAACCGCACCTCCGCGCGCCATGTGGTCACGCTGGAGGACCCCATCGAGGTGGTGCACCTCCGCAAGCAGTCGCTGCTCAATCAGCGCGAGATTGGCACCCATACCAAGAGCTTTGCCATGGCCCTGCGCGCCACGCTGCGCCAGGACCCGGACGTGATTCTGGTGGGGGAGATGCGCGACCTCGAAACCATCTCGTTTGCCGTAACCGCGGCAGAAACGGGCCACTTGGTGTTCGGCACGGTGCACACGGCCAGCGCCGACACCAGCGTCGACCGTCTGATCAACGCGTTCCCGCCGGGCCAGCAGCCCCAGGTGCGCTCGATGCTCGCCGAGACCTTGCAAGCGGTGGTGTGCCAGCACCTCGTGCGCAAGAAAGAAGGTGGGCGCGCGTTGGTGGCCGAAGTGCTGATCAACAACGACGCGGTGGCGAACCTCATCCGTAAAGGTAAGACCTTCCAGATTTCGTCGGTGGTCACCACCTCGCGCGAAATCGGCATGCAATCCATGGACATGGAGCTCGCCAAGCTGGTCAACGCGGGCATCGTTTCGCTCGAAGAAGGCTATTCCAAGGCCAACGACAAGCGCGCCTTCGAACAAGCCACCGGCACCGGCGAATCGGCGCCCGACAAACCGCAGGCCAATCCTCCGCCGCAAGCGAAGGCGGGATGAGGGAATGACGCATGCCTCGTATTGATTCGTTCTTGCGTATGGTTGCGGAGCAGAAGGCGAGCGACCTGCATTTTCACGCTGGCGTGGTGCCGATCATTCGCCACGACGGCGACCTCGTGGACTTACCGTTTCGCCCGCTCGGCGACGACGAGACGCGTCGCTTCTTGTACGAGATCATGAACGCCGAGCAGAAGACGCGCTTCGAGGAAGATGGCGAGCTCGACTTCGCCTACGACCTGGTGGGCGTGGCGCGTTTTCGCGTCAACCTGATGGTGCAGTCGCGTGGGCCGGGCGCCGTCTTCCGAATCATTCCCAACAACTTGCCCACGCTCGACGACCTCGGTCTCCCCCAAGCGCTCAAAAAGCTCGGCCGTCTCACCAGTGGCCTCGTGCTGGTGACTGGACCCACCGGGTCGGGCAAGACCACCACGCTCGCGGCCATGGTGCACGAGATCAACCGTACCCAATCGCGGCACATCATCACGGTCGAGGACCCCATCGAGTTCGTGCACGAGCCCGACAGTTGCGTGGTTACGCAGCGTCAGGTGGGCATCCACGTGGATTCGTTCGCTACCGCACTGCGCTCGTCGTTGCGCGAGTCGCCCGACGTGCTGGTGGTGGGCGAGATGCGTGACCTCGAAACGGTATCCCTCGCCCTGCAAGCAGCCGAAACGGGCGTGCTGGTATTCGGGACCTTGCATACCAACTCTGCAGCCAAGGCCATCGACCGCATCACCGACGTGTATCCTGAAGATCAGCAGGAGCAGGCCCGCGGCTTGTTGTCGGTGCTGCTCAAGGGGGTCGTTGCGCAGCAACTGTGCAAACGTGCGAGCGGGGAGGGGCGTGTGGCAGCGCTCGAGATCCTGTTCTCCAACTACGCCGTGTCCAACATGATTCGCGAGAACAAGAGCTACCAAATCGACGGCTACCTGCAGAGTGGTGAGGCCACACAGCAGGGAATGGTAAGCCTCGAGTTTTGTCTGCGTGACCTGGTTCGTGAGCGCATGATCACTGTCGAAGAAGCGCTCTCGTTCGTGCCGGGTTCCGAAATTTTCAAGGAACTCTCCATCGAGCTTGAACAAGAGGTCATGTGACGAAGGCAAACCCCCAACTGTTGCGTGATGCCAAGGCTGCAGAGCAGCGGGGCGAGCTCGACGAAGCGGCCAAGTTGTTCTTGCAAGCGGGCGACGTGGAAGAAGCCGCGCGCGTGTTCATGACGGCCGGGCAGTTTGCCAAGGCCGGGCGCCTACTCTTTCGCGCCGTGGGCCTGCCGCTCGAGCGCATGGGCGAAGCCGATCACGAACAGCGTAAGACCGCCGTGCGTGCTGCCATTTGTCTTGCGAAAGGTGGCGAGACCCACAATGCAGCAGCCTTGTTCGTGGCGGCGGGCGACCGTCGGCGCGCGGTAGAAACCCTGGAAAAAGCGGGCGATGCCGTGGGTGCGGCCCGTCTGAAGGCCATGGCCGATTCCAATGGAGACCCGCGCGCCGCGCAGGTGTCGGGGCAAGTCACGGCTGCCAAGTTTGCCACGGCGCTGCGCCACGAGCAGGCGGGCGAACTCGGTCCGGCCCTGGCTGCCTACATCCAAGCCAAGGCGTGGGGCGATGCCGCGCGGCTCGCGCACAAACTCGGTAAGGTCTCGGAAGCGGGGCAGTTCTTCGAAGAAGCTGCCATGTATTACGAGGCGGCCGTGTGCTGGAACGACGTGAAAGACATGCGGCGCTGTCTCGATGCGCTCACCCGTGTGCCGCGCGACCATGCTCGCTATCGCGGCTGCGCGCTCAAGGTCATCGAGCTCGGTGCGCAGTTTTCAGAAGTCTCGTTCGAGATGGATCAGTTCCTCAATCGCTTCGTCTCTACGGGCCCCGAGAACCCTCAGGAAATCGAAGCATTCGTGGCGCTGGCACGGCTCTACGACAAGGCGGGCTTCGCCGAGAACGCCCGCGAGTGTTATCGCAAGGTGGTGCAGGTGGCGCCGCAGCATCGCGCTGCGCAAATGCTCAAGGAGCTCGAGCAAAGCGCCAAGGGCTCGGCCATGGTCTACGACAAGATCATGCGCGAAGACGGTAAGTTCCACGGCGACATGCCACGTCGCGGTGCACCGGCCGCAGCGCCCTTGCCCGATCTTCCTCCGCTGGCTGCGCCGCCCGTGGCGCGTCCCATCATGCCCACGCCGGCCATGGCCCCCTTGCCCGGCCATGCTCCGCAGCACACCTACACGCCCCACCAGGGCATGCCAGGATATCCGCCCCAGCCCGCCTATCCTCAGGGCTATCCGCAAGGTTATCCGCCCCAGCAGGGGTATCCGCAGGGCTATCCTCCCCAGCAGGCCTATCCACAAGGGTATCCTCCGCCCCCGCCGGGCGCACCTTACCCTTATCAACAGCCCGGGCACATGCCCACCATGGCCATGCCTTACGGTGCGCCGCCGCAGACCGGGGCCATGCCTTACGGTGCGCCG